>Ga0222632_1000025_pt1 | contig 161826 bp, 157 predicted proteins | sample AntAcemetageno46_FD_179828 | JGI IMG/M metagenome (GOLD analysis project Ga0222632, IMG submission 179828) | Saline water microbial communities from Ace Lake, Antarctica - #46 | ecosystem: Environmental > Aquatic > Non-marine Saline and Alkaline > Saline | place: Antarctica: Ace Lake...
GAAAGCTTAAAAACAACTCTTCTTGATAGTCTTTTTTGCCTTGCATTCTTCAAGATACAAACTATCTCCTTTCAATCCCTTTCCCTAGTTTTGGCTTATTAACATAGTTGTGCAACAAGCACAAAACCTATACGCAATGCCCTTCGGGACACTGCGCATAGCCAAACGTTGTGCATAATGCCGAAATTGTAACAACAATCCAAATAATTCGTCTTACAGCAAAGTATTTATTTTATGAAAACAATTAAACGAGTTGCAATTTTTATAGGGATCTTAATACTAATTGTAGCCCTTTTTGTTGGTTTCAAATTTGGGATGAAATATTACAAGTCTTATCAAAATGCAGAATTACTAACTGACACAACTTTAGATTATAAGATTAGCGCTGATGATTACAAAAACGCCAGAAATCTAAAAAATGGAGAGATTTTATCCAAAAAAATAATTAACCTATCAGAAATTCCACCAATCTGGAATAATATTTCTGAAAACGATTCTTTAACAGAAGTCTATAAATATTTAGACAATATTAATTTTTATGTTATAATCTATAAGAGTGATTCACTATTGGTTAATGGAATAATTGCTGAACCAAAAAAAGAGGGTAAATTTCCTGTAATTATATTTAATAGAGGTGGAAATAAAGAAATTGGGAAAGTAGCTAAAGGTAAAACACTTTATTCTTTAATATATTCTGCTTCAAGGTTAGTAGATGAAGAATATTTAGTTATAGCTAGCTGTTACAGAGAAAATGATGAGTTTGGAGGTAGTGATATTAATGATGTTTTAAATTTAACTGAAACTATTAAAACTATGGACAAAGCTGACTCTAATCGTATCGGAATGTTTGGCTGGTCTAGAGGCGGAATGATGACATACTTATCCCTTAAATATAGTAATAAAATTAAAACCGCTGTAATTGGAAATGGTCCGACTGATTTAGTTCAATTAATTATAGAAAGACCAGAGATGGAAACAGAAGTTTGTGCTAAACTTATTCCTAGCTATGAAAAAAATAAAAAACAAGAATTAGAAAAAAGATCAGTTTTATATTGGGTAGATGAACTTGATAAAAATGCTAGTTTACTTATTTTATGTGGCGCAGAAGATAAAAGAGTAAACCCAAATCAAGCGGAAAATTTAGCTATAAAATTAACTGAGATAAACTATGACTTTATGCTTAAAAAATTTAAAACAGACCATAAATTTTCTGATAAGACTGAAGAATTAAATGAGCTGATTATCAATTGGTTTAATACAAATATTAATGAAAAATAAGCATGACAAAATGTATAGTTCATAGCACCTTTAAGGATGCTACGAAACCATACATTAAGCGTCAGACTGCGCAAAAACTGAACAACATTCTTGAAAAGCCCTGGTCTAATTGCTCTATTCATTTAGTCTGTTTGGTATCTTTAGAAAGAACAATGCCCCCGCTTTCAAAAAAGCTTTTCAATATTTTGTACTGATACTTAAGCAATGGAAGTTGATAGAGGGGTAAACCTTGGCGATAGATAGCTTTAAGATCAGAGCACAAAACAGTTTAAAGAATAATTTCAATCAAAAGAAGATGGATCGACATCTGAACTATTTCAACGATAAAGTAGATGCCTATAAGCAGGAGCTAGATGCACAAGACAAACCACATGCCCGAGAAGTTATAGAGGATAAAATACAACATCAGGAGGCAAACAAGAAGCGCTATGAGCGCATTGAAAAGGAGTTGGAAGAGTCCAGACAAACACAGCTTTCTAAGGTAGATCCAGATGCGAGAAGCGTAGTGCTGCACTGCAATATTGTCAATGTAGGCTATACTATACAAGCAGGATGCGACAGTAAGCACAAACTCTTTGTGAACGCACAGACAGGAGATGTAAACGACACCCATGCCCTTGCTCCAATGGCTTTAGAAGCCAAAGAGTTATTGGGGCTAGAAAGCATGAATACCTTGACGGATAAGGGATATACCACAAGCGCGCAGATTGCTCAATGCACTCAAAACAATAGCACCACTTTCTCCTCTCCCAAAGAGCACTCTTCTCAAAAGAACGGGCTATACGATATGCACGCATTTGTCTACAATGCCAAACAGGATACATATACCTGTCCAGCTAATAACATACTACACACCAATACTAGTGTTTATCAAAAGGGCAAGCATCGTGTCGAGCATTACAAAACCAAAGCGTATAAGGGCTGTTCTTTACGAAGCGAGGGTACCCAAAATAAAAACGAGCGATTTATAGAGCGTGGCATCTATCAAGAGGAACTAGAAAACAATGCTAAAAGGCTAAACAAAAATCCGGATTACTATCGAGAGCGACAACAGATAACGGAACATCAGTTTGGCACCTTAAAGCGCCAATGGGGATTTACCCATACGCTAATGAGAGGCAAAGAAAACGTACTCACAGAAGTCTACCTAAACTTCAGTATCTACAATTTGCTCAGAGCCATCACACTATATAGTTCCAAAGGGTTGATTGCGAAGCTAAAAGAGCTTCGCCTTTACTTTTTGTCCCAAAAGGAGCTCTTTGAAGTACTTTTAAGAATGGTTAATTTTAGCTTGTGCTCCGAGTCCTTTTCAAGAAGTCCTATTTTAGATGCAGCATAAGATAGCTGTGGCTTCGCAGTGGTAAGGTGAAATTTTAAAAGGGGGGTATTGCGAAGACTCCCGTTGACAATAATTAGAAGAACGAATTATCTAAAATATAAAGAACAAAAATTATGAAAAAATATTTTTTATTTGGAATACCAGTAACATTTATAATCATTTTTAATATGGGATATGTATTCCACGACATTTTAATGGGAAGTTGGTTACACGAAAAAGAAGCAGCAATATCTAGAGAACACTATATCATTCCTATAATTGCTCTTGTCTTTTTTTTATATACAATCATTCAATCCTATTTACTACCCATTTTTTATTATTATACAAAGGCACATTATAAATGGGGAATTTACAAAACAGCTTTTGTTTTTGGTGCATTAATCGGGTTTTTGTGGGACGCATTACAAGGCGGATTGATAGAATATGCTACCTTCAATTTACCAATAGAAGTAGTATTTGTAGATTCTAGCTATCACATTTTTGAAGGAATATGTACTGCTCTTATTCTTGCCCTCTTTTATTCAAAATATTACAAAATACAACTTAATAATTAATACGTTTTATGAAAAAATCAATAGAATTAAAAGAACTATTTACGGCAACTCTTTTACAAATATATAAGGCTTGGTTAGATAGTGAAAAACACACTGCGATGACGGGTGGTAAAGCAATTTGCAGTAATAAAATTAATGATACATTTTCTACTTGGGATGGTTATATTTCAGGGAAAAATGTTTCTTTTATTGAAAATAAAGAGATAATCCAAGAATGGAGAACAACCGAGTTCAAAGAAACTGATAACAACTCTGAATTGATACTAAAATTTCAAGACACAGAAAAAGGTTGTCAATTAACTTTAATTCATAACAATATCCCTGAAGGACAATCCGATTATGAAAAAGGGTGGATTAATCATTATTTCGAACCAATGAAAGCATACTTTGAAAAATAACTATTGCCAATAACTAAGCATTCGTTTTGCCGATAGGCCAAAAATGAATGCATTGTTGACGGATCCGGGGCAGCCATTTTGCTCCTGTGGGGAAAGCGATTTTCTGGGTCTGATTTAGATTGGAAGAGATTGGATAAGAATCTATGTTGGGTTGTTATTGCAGCCTTCTTTTATGCGGTTTTCTTTTTCAATGGTATTGTTTTCTGGGTATTTTCGGCATTCCTGTTTCAAATTCTGGGTTTTACGCAAAGGAAGTCCTGCCCGCTTCATCCGTTTTTTTCTTGCCTATAATCTGTCTTTTACTCTCAAATATTAATGGTTCTTTCTGTGGAGGTCCGCGTGCATAAAAATTAAAATGGTGTGTAGCTGACCTAATTTACAGCTCGGTCATTTGCGGTGAAAAAGCGCTTGTTTCCGGACTATGGAGACTGCGTTTTTCATAACCAAGGTGTCTTGTAGATGGGGCCACTTTTCCTTTTTCCAGTAGCTACTTAAAATGCCATAATGCCTTATTCGGGTAAAGCCTTAGACGATTTGCGTTCTTATTATATAATGTACAATTGCCTATCTATAAATTGGCATAAAAGACGCCTTGGTGATTCATGAAAGTGCTATCTTTTCTGTTTAAGTCCAATCTTCCTCCTGCAAAATTTGTTGCAGGCAAGCCCAATTCCTGGTAGATACAGGCCGTAGCTGCAAAGTCCCATAAACTCCCTCCACCGTTTTCTTTTTTTGGAAGCTTTAACATACAGGCCGGGCCATTTTCCAGTACACGAATGCTATTCAATACTGCACCTGCTCCGGCAATTTCTTTCAGCCCATTCAAGCTCAAATCTTCTATCTTTTCATTTAGGAAGCCTTCTATTTCGCCTGCACGAGGGGTGTCTTTCAGCTTTCTATCTGTCACATAAGTTAAGTAATCATTCCTATGCTTTAATTCCCAAGGAATGCCATTCTTATAGGCCCCAATCCCTTTGATAGCATGATACAATGTATCCGTGCTGGGATCAAATACTACTCCAATGTAAGGTGTGCCGTCTTTTGCGATTAATGCAATAGAAACCGAAAAGCCCGGTTGTTTATTGATAAAAGCCAGCGTTCCATCCATCGGGTCAATGCACCAAAAAAAATCTTTTCCAAATCGACTCCCATCATCATCGGTCTCTTCCGATAAAAGTGCTAAGCCAAATTCGTTAAGGGTCGGCAGTAGATGAGAAAAAATGGCTGCTTCGCATTTTAGGTCTACCGCGGTTACCACTTGTGAGGCATAGCTTGCCCCTCCCCGCTTCTTCTCTACCAATACATCAACATTCATATACTGTTGAATGACTTTTCCTGCGGAAAGGGCTGCCTTGATCGCTGTTTTATTAAGTTGAACCAGATCCATTTCTATAGACTTTTGATGACTTCTGCTGTTATACGTTCGCTATAACTATTAATCTTCCAATGACCAGGACTCCACCCTTTTAAAAAGCGATGAAAGTCCGCCCAGGCAAAGTGATATAGAAAGCGCCATTCCGTTTCTAGCGCTTCATTCCTTTCCTCAAGCGCACTTTGTAAATGTTCGAAATAGGTATCCAAGATTTGTGCTTCCAAACGTTCACTCTCTCTATCGTTCAGACAACTTCCTATAAAATAGGCCACGTCTTTCATGCCACAACCGCCCCCTACATATTGGAAATCTACCCCAGCAACCTGTCCATCCTTTGCAAAACAGAAGTTCGCCAGCTTGGCATCTCCGTGTACAAACGTTTTGTATTTACACGCATTCAATTTTTCATCAATAAAAGGAGCTGCTTCTCTCAAATTTTGATCATCCAATACAGCTAATTCCTGAGGTCTGGTTTCCAAATGCCAATAGGTTCCCACTTCCCAAAGTCCAACTGGATTTTTCCCCAAGTAACTGGCATGAAATTTTGCCAACCATTCCAAGCACTCAGCTATTTCATTCCATATAACAGCCTTTTTACGGATGTGATAGCCCGCTTTATCCAAATCCTCGAGTACAATCAGTACTTCATCATTTTGCCACTCAATGGCTAAACATTCCGGCAGACGAGCAGCGCTATTCTTACTGTAAGTGTCATACCAAGTGCTTTCTACTTTATATGATCTCAGCTTTCGCTGATGACCGATATCCGTATTCCATCCGCGGGGATGGTTTTTATTTACGGGCAACTGAACGTGCTTTACTACTACGCTTTCGACAGAAGCACTCTCCAGTCCGACTCGCATGATTTTCCCATACCCACTCCATAAGTCTTGGATCACCTCTTTTTCAATTAAAGAGGAAGCCCCTGTTCTCTGTAAAATGATAGACCTGAAATGTTCATTCATAGATCCGCAATTTAACAAAGTACGATTGGATTGGATAATTAATAATTCTTATCAGGAAGTCAATTAATGTGCTTTTGGCGGTCAAAAGTGAGTCGCAAACTGTCAGTGTCTTATCCTAGAATATGTTTAAAACCATTCCTAGATTAGATGCTTTGCAAATCATTAGGTCCGGCCCGAGGCCCATTTGCAATACTATTTCACATTCACCCTCCCGCTGAAAATCTTTTCCATACCGTTTTTAGTCTACTTCCTCACCTCATATGCGTATTCACGACTGTGTATATTATGGGCAAAGAGGTAATGGTGTTGCAGGAACGATTTGCCTCATACTATTGGATTGTATATCCTGCTCTATTTGGAGGATATGTGCAAGGAGATGCACATATTCCTACCTTAGAGGTAACTAATGAAACTACACAATAACATATTATTTATTGGTTTGTCACTTGGGTTGTTTGCTTGTAATTCATCAGCAGATAGGCAAGAAAATAATGCAGACAAATAAGTAGCTGTTGACCGTATTCCATTGATAAATAATCAAATGGAAGAGATTGCAACCGAACATGTTCAAAATAACGACTGTATTCGCGGACAAGCAGAGCCTTTGATTCAAAAAGAGGATTTCCCGAATGCAACCTTTGTTTTGCAAACAGACAGTATTACTGCAATTGAGACCGTAACCTTTGACAATGGCGACAAGCTAATAATTCGCAGTTGGGGTTGCGAGTATTATGTATTGACTTTCCGTTATGAAACAACTAAATTTCAACAAGACACAACAAATCTTGAATATTGGTTCTGGAGTGTCTGCAAACTAATGACAGGAATACTTGGAGGACTTGACGCACCAATTGACATTAAAAGAGGACTTTTTTTTCTTGATAGTTACATTTTACGAGATAAAAAGAATAATTACAGAAATTTAAATCTCGGTGAGGAAATATACTTTGACGGAAGTGACATTCGGAGCTTCATCACAGTTGACAGTATTGAAAAAATAACGGAGACTAAAAATGCAGTAACTATATCATTTGCTATAGGACCTTTATGAGAACAGAAAGAAAAACACCTATTACACTCGCTAAAAAAATCATGGCTAACCTACTGGATGGCAACGCTTTTTAGCGTAATCGTTGGCGTTAATTAAAGGAATCTACTTTATAAAAATTCATCGAATCAATCCTCATCTCTTAAAACAATCAGTCTCATGAGTATCATTAGAAAAATCATTTTGTTGACATTTACATTATTGTCAAGCTTAGTATCATCCTTTGGACAAACAACTTCGGACAACATTATTTTCTTAACAGACTACTATGAAACTTTCGTTGACGAATTAAATGCAGACGATAAAAAAGCAGATCGCATTTATAATGAAAAGGTACTTAATCCTATCTTTAACAAATTCTTTCAGAAGAGTGAGTATTCCGATATTGTTAAGAATTTTATTGCCTCTCCCATAGAAAACAGTTTTGAACTAAAACAATCAATTGATAGAATTACGAGAAACAAAGAAGCAATTGAAAACAAAATAATTGGGGCAATAAATAAGAGCCAAGAATATATTGACAATGATAGTTTGACCATTTATGTGATTCCTGTAAATCCAAACCTGAAGCAAGTCATAAAAGGAATGAATGGAGTAATGGGTTTGACGGCAGGTTCAAAACAAATCATTTTGACAATTGAACCGGATATTTTAGGATGGGAAAATATGATTGAATATGCAGTTGCGCATGAATTTAACCATGCATACTGGACAAACTTAAATTTTGGGAAATCAACCCATTGGACACTGCTCGACTACTTGGTATTTGAAGGAAAAGGCGACTACTTTGCCCACTTACTTTACCCTAATGTAAAAGCCCCTTGGACCATAGCATTAACTGAAAATCAAATTTCAGAATTATGGAATACCATTCAGCCAAACTTGCAAAGTGAAGATATTGGCCTTCAAATGGAAATTATGTTTGGGTCGAGTAATTACCCTGTTTGGGGTGGCTATTCTGTTGGCTATGATATTGTGAAAACCGCCTTAGAAAACAACAAAAATCTTAAAGCAGACTATTGGACTAATCTTGAGGCTGTCCATATTTTAAGAAAGAGTAAGTACAAATAAAAACTACCGCTAATAACAAGAAAGTATAACGCAATAAAAAAGCTACATACTTCAAGCAATACCCACAATATGGAAAGAACTGAATTCTTAGAGAAAAAAATATTTGTTGATTTGACTAACATTAATAATGGACCCGACAAGGATACTGTTCATTATTTTTCTGAATCCGATTTTGAAATCCTTCTAAAACGAGTAGAGCATTTCGGGATTGGAATTTATGGAATGGAATCTTGGTTAAATGATGCATTGTATGGTATTTCTGGACATGAAGACTATAAAAAGAAAGCGACTGACCCAAAATGGTACAATAAAGCTTTTTTGACGTTCAAGATTCGTCAAACTGGACTTTCATTTACGGCGACATATAAAGTTCCGGTAAAACTTTTAGCACGATAACAAATAAGGGGATAACAATAGTATCTGATAGACAATCCTCATTCAATATAGAATGAGATGGATTCTAAGCAGGGTTTAAGCTTTAATTTCTCTAGTTTAATATGGGTATCTTTAAGACTTTGAGTAAACCATATGGGCCTAAGTAGAGTTGCCTGAGCTTAAACCCGAATATCCTTTAGAGAATCTATTCCAGCTTTAACTCAATCAAAATCAGCTGCTTCGTTTCTGTTCTCACTGTGGCGATGCTGCGCTTTCGAAACGAAACGGCCTGCTTTTTTGTGATTTAAACCTTTACTCCGATTTCTAATAGATAATCTGGGTTAATAAAGGTGTTTATCGCGCCATCTAATGGGCTGCTCCTATTCTTGAGCGGTTTCTCAGTACACTTTATTACTTCAAAGAGAAAAACGGGTTGCAATAATTCAGGATTTGTTCTGCTGATAGGCCAAGAATGAAGCTATTGTTGGCGGGAAGGGGGCGTTATTTTATGCTCTTTTGGGAAAGCTTCGTTATTCTATCTAGATATTCTCCAGTTAAATAGTTTTGATAGTAGTCTTTGAAACCTTCCATCCCGACGACATTTTCAGGCGCAGTTATCAAAGTGATATTTTTGTCAAAATTAGTTTCATTGATTTTATCGATTTCTCGTTTGTTGATAATCTCGTCCCAAACTATTTCATACATTTTTATATTATCAGTCAATTGTTTTTCAGCCTGCTCTAAAGCAAGATGTTCTGCTGATGGTTCACTTATAACTTCGCTATTACAGCTTACGATAGAAAACCTAAGAAAAAATGCTAGGATTCCACTAAAAATGGCTACTCAGGCTGTTTTCCTCTTTGGGCAAAGAGGAATTCTGGAAGGTCCTAATCCTAAAACCAGTTTCAGCTATAAAACGCCTTGTAGAAGAAAATAATTAAATAAGCTTGCATTAAAAAAGTTCCGGAAATACAGTGTTCTTTTAGCTAGAGAAGTATTTTTCCCATTCAATGCCTTTCTAGTATCGGTATGCGCATCTTATTCTACACTCCAACTTAAGCTCTCTAGATGCTCCTTATGTAGTAGAAAAACATCTTTATTGCCCTCAATCGTATATCGCTCGGTACCCTGAACAGATCCTATAGAAACGCCAATCAAACTACCAATAGGTACTGCCACAGCCGCTACAACAAGAATAGATATTGGTTCACTGGGGAATTCATGAGCGCCCAAAACAGCTCCTACAATAAAACTTGCCGATGCTCCGTACCAAAAACCAGCCCAAGCACTCCCTTTTCGACTGAGCTTAATTTCCTTAATGTTTGAGATGGGATAGCTATGATTGCACGTTCCGCAACATACTGCATAATCTAAATTCTTATCAAAGGAAAGTACAATAGCCGAATCGTTTACCTCAACCAGATAGCCCTTCACCTTTTTGCTTTGGTCCATAAATGTTATCCGAACCCTATATTTCTTCTTTTTGGATGTGTCGATTGTGGAATCAGGAATTGCCCATTCCGAACTATGAGAAGGTAGTATAAGGTGATCGGCTGAAATGGAGTTTCCATTGAAATAGGACTCTTCTATTATGCTTTCGGAAGATACCATCTCGGTATCTCTTTCTTTTGGAATTGCCGATTGTGCTTGACTGAGCAAGCATGAAAAACTTAGAATAAGGGAGGCAAAAATTGCATTTTTCATAATTTATGTATTCAATAATTAAAAATTAAAATGGGAGTTGGTATAGCTGTAATCAAACAGATTAATCTCCTACTGATTGGAATCACACTCTATAATTAGAGATTGATTTGGATCTTATTCCTCGGTCCAACTTAAGTTTTGCAACAGCTCTTTATAGAGAAGAAAAACATCCTTATTGCCCTCAATCGTATACGCATTTGTCCCTACGGCGTATCCTGCTGAAATACCCATTGTACCGCCCGCCGTAGCCAATATAAATCCCACTTCGAAAGGAGAAAATGGACTCCCAGGATCTCCATCTGAGGCACCCAAGATTAAACCGCTAGCAAAGGCAACCGATGCGCCTATCACCAAGCCAGTCCAAATACTGCCTATTTTTCTAATCTTGATTTTTCGAATGTTGGATATAGGAATTGTATGATTGCATGAACGGCAACAGACTGCAATCTCTAAATCGGACGTTGGTGCAAGCATTATAGCCGAATCGTTTACCTCGACCAGATAGCCTTTCACCTTTTTGCTTTGGTCCATTAATGTTATCCAAACCTTATACTTCTTCTTTTTGGATGTATCTGCTTTAACACTCTCTATAGAATCAGTACTGGCTGATTCTGAGCGAAGGGACTGAAAGATCAGATCGGCTGAAACGGTGTTCTCAATAAAAAGATGGTCTTCTAAATGGCTTTTCGATGATCGTATTTCAAGGTCCCTTTCATTGGATATTCTTGATTGTGCATGGCTGAACAGACATGAGAAAAATAGAAAAAGGAAGACATAAATTGTATTTTTCATACTATATTAATTCATAATTTTATGTAAATGTAGGATTATTTTTGCGTATAAAAATACAATTATAATAAATTCGGTGCACGACTTGAACGGAATAGTATGGTTTTCTCATTTACCCAATTATTCCATTTTTCCAGATTCCACAGAGGATGAACAGGATTTAAGACCCATATGATTGGGAAGAAAAGGAAAAACCCATCCACCTAAAAATAGGCTTATAAGGAGCACAAGAAGAACTCCTTCCACTACAATAATGAACTCGATATTAAAAAGAAACAGAATTGAATAAAATTGAACGAGGGTCCATCCAAAAAAACAGTCCCCTATCGCCTTCTCTTACCCAAAGTGCCAAATAGCGCACGGGTTAAGGTTCCAATCAAAGCCACCCCAAAACTCTTGGCAACCGGGCTGCGCAACACTTTTTCTAATGTAGACGCCTCAGCTCTTGTCTTTCTTCTAACTTTCTTGGATTTCGCCTTTTCTTTTGCCTCTAGTTCGGCCTCTGCCAATTCTTCTTCAGCAATCGCCAACTTATTTAGTTTGCGCTCCAATATTTCATGAGCTGAATCTTTGTCTATGGTCTTGGCATACTTTTTTTGGATCTTCGAATTATCCAATACATCCTCTATCTCTTTTGGCTCCAATATATCCATTCGAGAAGCAGGCGCTACTAGATAGGTATGCGCTATGGGCGTTGGTCTTCCCTTTCTATCTAAACCCGTAATGGCGGCCTCGCCTATTCCTAAGGAGGTAAGCAGGTCTTCCACTTTATAAAATTCTGATTCAGGGTAATTTTGCGCTACCAGACGGATTTCCTTTCTGTCTTTTGCTGTAAAAGCGCGCAATGCATGCTGCACCTTTAATCCCAATTGACTTAGAATGCTATCGGGCACATCGCCAGGAGATTGGGTGCAAAAAAAGATTCCAACCCCTTTGGAACGAATGAGCTTCACTACGCTTTCCAACTGATCTAATAAGGCCTTCGAAGACTCTTTGAAAACCAAATGGGCTTCATCTATAAATATGCAGAGTTTGGGTTTATCCAAATCGCCTTCTTCCGGAAAACTCGAATATATTTCAGCCAATAAGCTGAGCATAAAGGTGGAAAACAACTTCGGGCGGTTCTGAATATCTGTTAAACGCATAATGCTTAAATACCCTCTACCCTTATCATCTAGCCGCAATAAATCGTCTACATCAAAGGAGGGTTCACCAAAGAAAGACTCTGCCCCTTGCTGTTCTAATCCAACAATCTTTCTCATGATTGCCCCTACAGACGAAGGTGAAATAAATCCATATTCCTTTTTCAGTTCCTCTCGTCCTTCATTACTCAAATACCGCAGAACACTTTTCAGATCTTCTAAATCGACAATAGGAAGTTGATGGTCATCTGCATATTTAAATACCACAGACATTACACCCTCTTGATTTTCATTCAACTCCAATACTTTGGAAAGAAGAATGGGTCCGAACTCTAAAACCGTTGCTCTCAGTCGGGTCATTTTAGGATCGGTTAAACTGAGTAATTCAACCGGATATCCATTGGCTTTATACTCGATCTCCAATATAGCATGACGGTCTTTAATATGCGTATTGTCTTTGTTTCCTGGCGCTGCCAATCCACTCAAATCGCCTTTTAAGTCCATAAGTAAACAAGGTACTCCTGCATCGCTCAGGGCTTCTGCCATCAACTGCAGGGTTTTGGTCTTACCCGTTCCTGTGGCTCCCGCAATGAGTCCATGTCTGTTGAGACTTTTTAGTGGAAGTTGGATGGGAGCGGAATGAATGACTTCTCCTTCATACAAAGCCTTGCCTAAAACAATAGTGGGAAGTTCGGATTGATAGCCCAATTCGATGGCTTTTGCTAAAGCTGTATTCATATAAAGTCTTTGTAACGAATTTAGCAAGTGAAACTGAATTGAAAAGAGGGAAATGGTAAATTACCCAAAATTAGAAGCTATGCGCCTTAACGAATGGCTGTCTGCCTATGCAGAAAGCCACCAGAATAAAACAAACAAAGCAATTCATTGGGTTTGTGTCCCTGCCATTACTTTTAGTTTATTGGCTTTGTGTTCGCTGGTTACCATACCTCTACCTCAGTCTATTATAGGTCCAACTTTGGAAGTAAACTTAGGACACATATTGATTCTTTTGGCTTTTGGATTTTACCTCAGACTCTCTCGACCCTTGGCTTTTGCCATGCTTCTTTTCGGATGGGCATGCCTTTCTTTATCTAAAATACTTCCGTTATTAGGCATCGCAACTTGGATAAGCGCATTGACTCTTTTCGGTCTTGCTTGGATTGGACAGTTTTACGGACATAAAATTGAAGGCAAAAAGCCCTCCTTTTTAAAGGATATCCAATTTTTGCTCATTGGACCGATTTGGATTCTTGCAGACCTTTTTAATAGACTTGGGATTAAGTATTAGTTATGATTGAATTGAATAAGCGCACAGCTGCGAAGAGGATAGTAATTACAGGCGGGCCTTCTTCTGGAAAGACCAGTTTAATAGAGGCTCTGTCTAAAAAAGGCTATCCTATTTTACCCGAGCGATCTAGATTCTATATTCAAGAAGCTCAACGACTGAATAACGATATTACCCCTTGGCAAAATCTCTATGCCTTCTCAGATATTGTTTTAGAAGCACGAATTCAAGACTTTCACATTGCTCAATTGGGTGAGTGGAATTTTTACGATCGGGGTTTACCCGATACGCTAGCTTATATGCATAAAGATTCGAAGGAAATACCAGACGATTGGAATGCCAAAACAGCTGCTTTTCGATATGAAAAAAGGGTTTTTATTGCTCCCGCTTGGGAAGAGATCTTTCAAACCGATGGGGAGCGAAAAGAAGCATTTACAGATTGTATTGAAATAGACAAATACCTGCGTTCTACCTATGCGTCTTTTGGATATGAACTCCTTGAAATTCCAAAAGTAAGTGTCGAGGAGCGCCTTGATTTTATTCTAAAGAACCTTCCATGAGTCCAAATGAAGTATTAAAAAAATACTGGGGCTTCAGTGCGTTTAGAGAAGGTCAACTCGAAATAATTCAATCTGTTTTAGAGGGAAAAGACACCTTGGCACTGCTACCTACTGGCGGAGGAAAATCCATTTGCTATCAAGTTCCAGCTCTCATGCAGAAGGGATTATGCATTGTTATATCGCCGCTCATTGCTTTAATGACCGATCAAGTAGACGGTCTTCAAAAGCGTGGAATAAAAGCGGTTTCATTGAGTGGAAACTTAGATTTAAACAGCCTAGAACGTCATTTAGACAATTGTGAATTTGGTGATACTCAATTTCTATTTATATCTCCAGAACGCCTGCAAAATGATTGGATTCAAGCAAGACTAGAGCGCTTAAACATAAGCCTAATTACCGTAGATGAAGCACACTGCATTTCTCAATGGGGTTATGATTTCCGTCCGAGTTATTTAAAAATCGCAATCTTAAGGGACTTACTTCCCAATGTTCCTTTTCTCGCACTTACCGCTACTGCCGGTCCGAAGGTTATTGAAGACATCCAAAATAAATTGGCGTTTAAAGAGACCCATTGCATTCGGAAAAGTTTCCACAGACCCAATCTATCGTATCAGATTCTCTATACCTCTTCCCCCGAAAATCAGCTATTGGAATTGATAAATCGCTTTAAAGGAAGTGGTATTGTCTATGCTCCGAGCCGCAGAACAACAGAACGATTGGCTCAGCTTCTCAATCAAAACAACCATAGCGCAGCACCTTATCATGCTGGACTTTTAGCCCATCTACGAACAAAGCATCAGTCGGATTGGATTCAGAATAAGATCCGCTTCATTTGTGCCACCACTGCTTTTGGAATGGGAATAGACAAACCCGACGTTCGAATGGTTATTCATTGGGAAGCACCTGAAAGCATAGAAGCCTATTTTCAGGAAGCAGGAAGAGCGGGAAGAGATGGAAAAAGCGCACATTGTTTTTGGTTGGAAACGCCCAGAAGAACAGAAATAAAAACCCAAGAACAGCTCCATAATTTCCCCACTGTTGATGAACTAAAAACAGTGTATGAAGGTCTGATGAAAGTCCTTCAGGTTCCAATGAATGAGGGTCTTTCTATTCAATATAGTCTCGATTGGGCAAAGCTTCAAAGTGTATTACAATTTGGTCCACGTAAAACGCTAGAGGGACTGAAGATTCTTCAACAAAGTGGAATTATTGATTTTGAGGCAGATACTCGAGTCCAATCTCTTTTTAAATTCAGTCAAGCCCCAGCTGTTATTCGCGAGTATATTGAAAGAGCAAACAAATTTGATGCGCTTGCTCATGCACTGGCACGCATGTACAGCGGAATTTATGAGTTTCAGATCAACATTTCAGAAAGCCGTATTGGGAAAAGTGTAGGCATGGAAGTAAAGGAGGTGAAAAGTCTTTTGCATCAAATGGTAAAGTTGAATCTGGCAGAATATGCAGAAGGTCAATCGGGAATGAGGATTAACCTACTGCGGAACAGAGTACCATCAAAGCACTTGCGAATAGACCGCCGCTATTATGATTATAAACGCAAGACACTGGAAGAAAAATCAGAAGCTCTTCTCGCATTTATCAAAGACGATGGAATCTGTAGGTCTGTTAAAATGTTACGGAGTTTAGGTGAGCGCATAAAAGAGAATTGTGGCCATTGCGATATCTGTCTCAACAATCAAGTAAGCCCTTCTTATGCCGACTTGGCAACGGAATTAGAAAAGGCTTTAATAGGAGCAGTAAACATTCATTCACTTCTGAATTCATACCCATTGCAATGGAAAGAATCGCTTATTGAAATTCTGAGAGACTGGATAGATGAAGGAAGGATTAAGATAGATGAAACCGGGAATTTTGTTCTTTGAGTGAGGCTACCTTTGCCAAATGAGAAGCAAACATTCTGTTCGATTTGTCTTTATGGGTACTCCAGAATTTGCAGTGCCTAGTCTTAAGCGTTTAATAGATTCGGGGCACGAATGTGCAGCCGTAATCACCGCAGCAGATAAAGCGGCAGGAAGAGGTCTAAAAACACAGTATTCAGCCATAAAAACCTTTGCTCTGTCAGCAGGATTAAAAGTCCTTCAACCAGAGAAACTCAAGAATCCCGATTTCTTAGCTCAATTAAAGTCGTTTGAAGCAGAACTCTTCGTGGTAGTCGCTTTTCGCATGCTGCCTAAAGAAGTTTGGAGTATGCCCTCCTTGGGCTGTTTTAATCTACACAGTTCCCTATTACCTCATTACAGAGGCGCTGCTCCCATTCAATGGGCCATTTGGAATGGAGAATTGCAAAGCGGCGTAACTACCTTTTTGCTGGATGAAGAAATAGATACTGGAAAGATCCTTAAGCAAAGCATTGTAGATATACCTGCCAAATACAATGCAGGAAACTTGCACGATGTGCTCATGATAAAAGGGGCCGACTTAGTAGTAGAGACAGCTGAAGGATTAAAAACTGGCGCATTGTCAGCCCAAGAGCAAACCGATTTCGTGGAATTAAAACATGCTCCTAAGATTTTTAAGGAAGACACATTCATTCCCGTTCAGCAAAGTGCCACTCAAATTCACAATCAAATTAGGGCGCTTTCTCCCTATCCAGGTGCCGTTTTACGTATAGTATTGAATGGAACGGCTAGGACTTTGAAGATTTTTAGTGCGGAAGTTGTAGAAAATAGTCTTCAAAAAGGTCCTTCTATTTCAATTGACTCCAATGACTTTTTCCTCTTTTGCGGAGAAGGATGTCTTCAAATCACTGAACTTCAACCTGAGGGCAGAAAACGCATGAGAATCAAAGACTTTCTAAACGGAATAGGTCGAGATTGGAAAGAAAATGTCGATGTTTTACCCTAGAGTAGAATTATGATTTGAACCTGATATAATGAATTAATTAGCAATTAGTGGAGGTCAAAATACCAATTAACTATAACAAATTCATCAAATACTTGCGTAGATAGTACATTCAGCTATATTTGTAAGGCTGTTAATCTTCAATCTGAAACCTAAAACCTAAATCTATGAATAAAGCTGAACTTATCGATGCTATGGCACTCAATGCAGATATTCCAAAAGCTGCTGCTAAGAAAGCTCTTGATTCTTTCACTGCAAATGTTTCTAATGCTTTGGCAGAAGGCGGCCGTGTATCCTTAGTTGGATTTGGATCCTTCTCAGTTTCAAAGCGTGCTGCACGTGAAGGGCGTAACCCTCAAACAGGGGCAACCATTAAGATTGCCGCTAAAGCCGTAGCTCGTTTTAAGCCCGGTACAGAATTAAATGAAAAGCTTAATTCGTGAATTGGTAAACGATCTTAAAAAAAAAGCCTGCGCAATGCGCAGGCTTTTTTTTGCTTAAATCTTTCAATTGCAGATTCTCTTATTCCTTTTTCTTCTCTATCTCAATTTGCACAAACATGGAGAAAAACGGAAAAATACGTGGCAAAAAGCCATCTATTAAAGACACTAATCCATAACTGAAATCAGGCAATAATTGCTTAAAGCTAACGCCTCCACTCAATAAATACAAAAGTGGGTTTCTATAACGAGGCTTGTTTCTGCTCAATTTTGGATAATCCGTTTTAAAGCGATCGTAATCTCTTTCAAACACAATGTACGGCAAGGCTCCATTCGCTCCAGACATTGGTCCAGAAGCGGGTATGGACCATTCTTTTGCTTTTGGTAGAAAAGGCTCGTGATGAAAATTCTGATAAATGAATCGTCCGAAAATTGAGTTGGCAGGTTCGATCATCAGCATACGTCCTCCAGGCATTAATACACGATCTACTTCTTTCAGAAACTGCGCACTATCTGGAATATGATGAAAAGTATCGATCATAAATAGGGCTGCAACTGAATGATCTTCAAAGGGCATTTCCAAAGCAGAAAAGCACAGATCATTTCCATCTAGTTCTAGAATATCAGATGTTAATACAGTGGGCATGATCTCTTTAAGAAAACCACCTCCAGAGCCCAATTCTATGCACTTTCCCTTCGGACAGCGGCTAAGACAATCTTCAAACTCTGAATACCATTGACGATAGAGCATTTCGGTAAATTTCTTCTCGCGAATAATATTTCCGTGCAAAACCGTTCGCTCTGGAGAATCAATAGCTAAATCAAAACTGTACTTTAAAGCCATTCAAAATCAGATCAATTATTGCCTAAAATAATAGGTAATCCGTCTTTTCCAGAACCCACCACTACGATCTTAGCATTTGATGATTGAGCCAAAGTTAAAGTAGCTTCTATCCCCTTTTCGGTTAAAATTTTATCGGTAAGTGATGCACTTATAATACTATTTGCTTCTGCCTTTCCCTTTGCCTCAATTCTCTGTCTATCAGCTTCTTTCCTAGCACTCTCTAACTTATATTCATACTCCAATGAAAGCTGTTCTTGCTCTAACTTTCTTCCAATAGCCGCCTGAATTTTCTCGGGAAGGGTTACTTCGCGAATCAGAACTGCGTCGAGCAGAAGATTATTCGAATTGAGAGCTATTGCTGTTTGTGCGAAAATCTCATCCTGAATGGCTTCTCTTTTAGTGGAATACAATTCTTCTGGAAGATACTTTCCAATTACTTTTCTAGTAGCCGAACGAATTTCAGGTAGAATAATTCGATCGTGATAAGAAGCTCCAATAGCATCATGTAAGAAACCGATTTTCTGATCCATTGGCTTATAACGGTAACTCATATCAACCGTAATAGTCAATCCATTCTTAGAGAGTACCTCCATTGAACCATTGGCTTCCATAATCTTTACATCGTAAACAAAGATTTTATCCCAAGGCCATTTCAAATGAAATCCCTGAGGAATTACCGTTTCCTTGTCTAATCCTCCGCTAAACGTGCGGAAAATGACTCCCTTTTCTCCTGTATTAATTGTAAAAGAAATACTCGACCAAAGGACTATAGTCGCTAATATGGCCACTCCAATTAGTAAGAGTGCGGTTGTGCGCTTTTTTTCCATGTAATTTAAATTTCTGCTAAGGTCAGCATTTAAAACTCAATAGCTGCCTAAATACCGCCTAATTATCCACTCTGTAACGAGTAAAGAGAGAATAATAAAGAAGAACCACTTCCAGTCAATCCATTCTTTAAATTTAATTTGACTGGATTGAGTATACGTCAGAGGTCGTTTTTTCAGCTCCTTTATAAATTCATCCAATTCATCTAAAGGTTTGTAAATTCCTGAAGTACTGCCAGCTAAATCTTTAAGAAGACCAATATTGGCTCCACTCTGTATAAACTCCAAGGGATCGTTCCAGACTTCGAATTTTCCGATTTGAACAAATTGTTCTTCTCCAAGGCTAGCTTGTACTTCAAAAGAATACTCGCCCTCTTCCTCGAGTTTAAAGCCAATGCGGTAGGTACTATTCAACTCCACCAAATCGAGAACTAGCGTTTCACCCGTTGGGTCTTTTACTCTAATCTTCATTTTAGCTGCCCGAGTCATTGCCGCCGTTTTGTCTAATAAGATGGCTTGTAATTCGAAACTCTGTCCAGATGCCAAAGAGGCGGGAAAATTCAGATTGAAGCGATCGTCTAAGCTATTTGCAGTTAAGTAACTAGCCCATTGAATGATCCATTCGTCAAAAGCTTTGGTTTCTTTCTCCTTATTGTACAGAGACATTCTCCATCTCCAAAAATCTTTCGCCGCAAAAACCGTCCACTTTCTACCCTCCTTTTCAGAAAAATGAAATAACAACGGACGTGCAATCGGCTTACCCGCCAATACTTGCTCCATTTGAATCTCGCTTCCTTGAGGCAGAAGCCATTGGCCATAGGCCGTGCTGGCGGTGGGTACTGTTTCCAGTACATCGGTAGATTCTGATCTCTGAAACAGACTGAAATCAGGATTAAATTGAAATCGAATATTGTCATCGCTCCCTCTACCTGACTGAAAAATACGGAGTCCACTGAGTTCATTTATAAAGGTAGAACTGGATTGGTCTCCAGCTACATAGAAAATTCCTGCTCTTGTGTTTCTCTCTAAGAATTGAGTGTACTCTTTGGAATACACTGTAGACGGATGAATGAGAAAAAGGGCTGCGAAATCAGACCGCATCTCCTTCCTTTCACGCACATCGATGAGCTCTACTTTATACGAATCGAACTCGAGTAAGGCACGATTCATTGCTGCAATATCTGGATGATATGAGTCGAAACAAATGGCAATTTGCTTTTTAGAATCGACTGCTTTAATGCTGAATGCCCTTTTGTTATTTAGTTCTTGTTCTTCTCCAGGAACTGGATCAATTTCGAAGCGAAAGAGTTTGAGCCCAGCTTCGGCGATTTCAGGAAAGAAGCGAAATACTTGAAAAGAAACCTCTGGATTCAATTTCCACTTTGAGGTTCCAATTTCGTTGTTCTCAGAATCGAATAAATGAACCGTCGTTTCGGAACGAATGGGATTTTCAATCTTAGCCACCAACTCTAATTCGAAACTATTGCCTACTACAACTTGTTTGGGATGTCTTACAGAAGTAATCTGTATATCAACAGATTTGGACTGCTTGCCGACCGATAAGGCATGAAGGGTATATTTTAAACTCGGCGCTATTGAAAGTGCTGAATTGCCGCGGTTTTCCCAACCATCTGAAACCAAAATGGCCGATTTAAAACTCGGATCAAAGCCATAATTCTGTTGCAAGAACTGCAGAGATTTGGCAATGTCTGTTTGATACTCATCAAAACTAAAAACCTTGTTCGCTTGCACCCCTTTTCCAATGGTAAGAATGCTCCATTGAACATCAGGGAACTGGTCTCTTAGTTGATTAGGCAAGTCTTTTATTTGCTCTAGGCTTTCTTTCTCCCTACTTATACTCAGCGAATTATCTACGATCAAGGCCATTTTAGGTGGAAACCTTTTTATTTCCTCAAATGGCATAATAGGATTGAGAAGCAATAAGGCCAATAATGATAAGGCAAGCGCCCTCAACGAAGCCATAATCCACCTTAGTTGCTTGGGTGAATCTTTAAAGGATGCATTGCTCTTATATGAGATCCAAACAACGAAGAAAATGAGTGGGAATAAAAGTGCTGCAATCCAGAGAGGACTGGTAAATTCAATCATCTTATTAGGTCAACATTCCGCCGCAGACATTTAATACTTGGCCCGTTATGTAGGTCGATAAATCCGATCCGAGGAACACACACGAATGGGCAACATCTTCTGGCTGTCCACCTCTTTTCAAAGGAATGGCATTTCTCCAACCTTCTACCGTTTTTTCATCCAATTGATTGGTCATCTCCGTTTCTATGAATCCAGGTGCAATGGCGTTGCATCTAATATTTCTTGAACCCAATTCGAGTGCGGTAGATTTTGTAAATCCAATTATCCCTGCTTTGGATGCAGAGTAGTTCGCTTGTCCAGCATTCCCCTTCACCCCTACAACAGAACTAATGTTAATTATAGAGCCAGAGCGCTGTTTCATCATGGTCTTTACAATGGCTTTGGTTGTATTGAAAACAGAATATAAATTGGTCTTTTGCACGGCATCAAAATCGTCTACCGACATTCTCAATAATAGATTGTCTTTGGTAATTCCTGCATTATTCACAAGAATATCTATTCGTCCGAAAGCACTTGCGACCTCCTTTATAAGTGCCTCTGCTTGTGTAAAATCAGAAGCATCGGATCGAATACCCATGGCCGTGACTCCATAGGAGGTCAACTCATTTTCGAGCGCTTTTCCCTTTTCCACAGAAGATAAGTATGTAAAAGCCACATCGGCTCCTTCTTTGGCAAAAGCAATGGCAATAGCCTTTCCAATTCCTTTACTAGCTCCTGTAATAAGGGCTTTTTTACCTTTTAACATCATCTTCAGTTTCCCATTTAAATTGAACACTTACGGCTAATTCAAAGCCTCTATAATCTAATTCAGTATTCGGCAAATCTATATTCCCTTCTACCGCAACATCATTTATACTTATTGCATTGTAGGGACCTTTAATTGCGGCCCCACTTGTTCCCTCATACCAAGATCCTCCAAAGCTAAAACTCCAAGCCTTATCTATTGCAAACGTTGCAAAGATTCCGCCTAAAAATCCAAAAGTATTGGCTTGCTCTATTTGAGCTCGAGTTGAAATTGCCTTAAAGTCATTGGTATAAAGCAGAATGGCTCTTCCAAGATGATCTTGATTCACTTTGTATGTTGAATTTATTGCATAAAATCCGCCCAGTTTAGGCTCAATAAACCATTTGTCTCCAAAAGGAATTTGAACGGTAAGTTGCAATGGAATCACAAAACTATTGAAGGGCTGTGTTATTGCTTCATCAAAAGGGAAGGCACCGTTAACAGCAGATAGGCCTCCTAATCGATACCAAGTAATTCCAGACTCAAAGCGCAAAAATTTCCATTCAATTAAACTTCCTCTAAGACTAATAGGAGGCACTGCAACAGCCATGGGGGCATCGACAGGAATAAATACAGACGTTCCAAATGCGACCAATTGCGCTTTGGAACTAAAGCACAATACATTGATTAATATCCATAAAAGGAATATTCTCAAAGGTTTTTCGATTCTTCAATGGATACCTTTTTACCATTAACATAGGCCAAGAGAAAGGCATCTCTTATGCCCATCTTTCGAACCCCTTCTAAAAATGCAACAGCCTGATTTAAATCTTGAAAAGCGCCCAATGTATATTTATATAATCCATCCATTTCGCTCTGGCGAAAACTGAACATCCCTTCTTTATAGAGGCTGAGATCTGCTTTCTGATAGGCTCCTATTTGAATAAAATACCATTTGCCTGAACTGAAATCTATTTCCGAACCTCCACTCTTTGTTAGAGGCATTTGGTCTATGTGATTGTAAAGACTGTCTACTTGAGTCTGCAGCTTGAGCTCTACATCGGAGGCTTTGGGAAACAAAACCAATTGCTTATTAGAGTAAAACCATGCTCCAGCACCTAAAATAGCCAATAGCAATACCATTAAAATTACCAAGCCCGTTTGGGCTGATTTCTTCGCGTTTTTATCCGACTTCATTTGTTTCTCAAGTCGAATATTCTGCGACTCAAAATCCAACACTTTCGATTCAAGTTCATCGATTGCAGCCTTGGCCTCAGGCGGTAAGTATGACATTTTTTTCTTTGTTATTTAGTGTTCGATTGAATGAGAAATTCATTCAAATGTTCTAGCGCCAATATAAATTGAATGTTTGAAACCTTGTAGGAAGAAATAGAGAAGACAAAAGGGCCCTCAAATGCTTCTTGATTTTCATCTTTCCATTCTTTGGGTGCAGCATTTAAATGCGTAACAAACTGAGAGGATCCTGTTTGTATTGTCTCTGCCAATAATGCTATCGCATATCCTTGTAGCCCACCTAATAGACAGAACCTAGACTCTTGAGCCATTCCACAAACAAATCCAACCGCAAAAGCAAGATCATAGCCTCCAAAAAAGGTGATTGAAGTAATTGGATCGAAGCTCATTGGATGTCTTCGAAACGATTTGTCTGCCATATAGACAACCGATTCGAGAAGATCTGGATGTATTAGATTTTTTAAAGACTCGTTTAAAGAAACGCCTGCATGAATGTAGAGTTGAATGGCAGCATGAACACTTGAAGCCGGATTAAGCAGCTGAACTCCAGTCCAGAACGGACCTAAATTAACTTCTTCCTTTGCTTGTTGCAGCCCTGTATCAAAGGCATCTTGAAACTCAGAACTGGTCATGGCAGGTCGGAAATACATATTCCTACTCCCCTCCCCCACAGGTCGATCTAGTAATTGATTTGAATTTAGCCAGAAATCGACTCTAGACCCTAGCGAGTCTGAACAACCTAAGTTGATTAGAATTTCTTGAAGTTCGAGCTCTTTGGTATTCTTCTCGTTCTGAAATCCCAATGGTGTCTCATCCAATAGACTCGTTGCGTTATTCCATTTTAGCCAATCCCATTGGATAGCATGATCGGTAATAACCTTATAATGCCTAGACCTACTCGGAAATCGTGGTTCTTGAAGGTAAATACTCGAAGCCCATTGCATCTGATCGTTCAATGAAAGCGTTTGATTGGATTTCTTTCCAACCAAACGCCTCAGATCAATATGACTTTCTTCGTTCATCTAAAAATATAATCGGTCGGGATTAATCCAACCTCAACGCTATCTATGATTTCATTTTGCGCGCTCATTCTAACAATCCATCCCGGTTCAGCGAAAGATAATGGATTTCCTGCGATAATATTCGAGCGAATAGGATCCCAATCTAAACTGTAGTAAGCGCCGGCTTTCACTTTTTGAAAGTTGGAAGGATCATTTATTGAACCTGCATAAATACTTCCACCATAAGTACTGCTCAGAAAATACAAGCTCGAATTGCTTGAATTAAAAAGAAGGTCGGCTGGATGCCCGATGCTCAATGGAATATTCACCGTTCGTATAATTTCTAGCGTATTTGCATTCAATTCTACCAATTTTCCCTCTGTATCGTTAAGAGGATCAGCCCAATCGGCATAACCCGAGCACAACAGCCAAACAGAATTGCCAACAACTACCGCCGAATTTGGCACATCACCCACTGTAAGGGTCTGATTAAAGCTCAGATCGGAACGATTGAATATACTTAGCGTTGAATCGAGTCCAAATCCGCCCGAATTCATAACGGCGATTAAGTCGTTGACAACCAAAATGCGCTCTGGTCCTGCGCCTGTGCTCACTGAATCTACAATCGTATTGCTTGAGGTAGAAACGACATACAACTTATTTGTGCCCCAATCGCTTATACCAACTCTATTACTACCTAAGTCCGCTACCGTTCTAGGAGAACTAAAACCACTAATAGATGCGGTACTCATCCAATCGGTTGAATTGGCTACCTCTACTCTTGAAGATAAATTTGCGACAATAAAATATTGATCTCCGATGAGTTCAAAATCATTTAAAATAGAGCCCGCTGGGAATCCATTCTGATTGAAAAACACATCCTTTTGAACTGTATTTGTGCTCAGATCGTACTGAGAGATACTGCCACTTCCTGCCGAAAAGGGACCTTCATTGAGAATGTAAATTGCTGGACTAGCCGTATTTACTGGATCTGTTTTGGATTCTTCTTTTTCGCAACTCGATAAGCTTAAAGCGAAAAGGGCAATAAGCGCAACATTGATTTTAGTCATTAGGTAATTTCAAAGGTTAATTTAAACTGAAAACTTCTGCCCGGCATGGGCATGAAAGGTCGAAAAGCGTAATCTTGACCACTCAGGTTCTGAACTAGAAAAGACAACTGATACGGATATCGTTTGAAACGATTTTTATAATGGAATTGAAAATCGTACAGATTTAGACCGACCAATTGATCGGAAGGTGCTCCTCCTTGAACGTTTTGCCAATCGGATGTGGTTTGATTCTGAATGGCCATACTCCAATTTAGATATTGAATTTGGGCAGTGGCTCTAAAACGATGGACTGGAATTCCGGGAGCCAAAAAAGTTTGATCTTCTTCTACATATTCGCTCCAAGTATATTGATACGCCGGTCTGATTTGCCAAGACCATTTCTCAAACTGTTGTTTAATTTCTATTCCAGCCTCCAATCCATGGGATTGCATAAATTCTGTGTTTTGTGGAATCCAGAAATTCTGCGCCGTCGGAACCCAGCGAATTAAATCGCTCATCTCTTGTTGAAAAACCAATATCTCAGGCTTAATTACGATTGTCTTTTTTTGCCATTCCGCATTCCAAGCCAATTCGACCATATGCCCTTGCTCTGGTTTTAGGTTCGGATTGCCTCCCGGAGACCAGAATAAATCATTTAGGCTAGGCCTTCTATTGGTTAAGGAATAGCTGAAACGAAGTCGTTGGGTTTCTTTAATACGGTATTGAATGTGCGTATGAAAAGAAGGTAGAGGGCTGCCATCTGAAGCAATATCGTGCCTAAGGCCTACTGAAATAGGCATATTCCGAATGGGCTTAAACCTTGAATTGATAAAAAAGGAGGCTTGATTTCTACTTCCCTCTTTGCTGAATCCCCAAGCAAAAGAATGGCTTAGAAATGCGCCAAGACTGAGATTTAAACTGCTTTCTGGAAGCTTCCATTCTGGCATCAATTGCACCGTATGCGATGCGTTAAAGTCCGTGATTGAATTCACTTCATGGAAATAATCGCTGGACTCATAAAACCATGCTGACTTAAGTTTAAAGCCAGATGCGTTCTTCCACGAAACTACTTGCCGAATAGCCAGGTCTGTTTGCTGCTGACCTTGAGGTCTGCTAACCAATACATTGCTGGGTATACCAATATCGTTCTGTTGAATCCAGAAAGAATAGTCGAACTCGTTTTTAGTAGATGGAGTAAATCGGGTATTATAAAGTAATCCTTCTTGTTCGTAGGCTGCGCCTTGCCTTTGTTTGTCATTGCCTCGTGGATCGACATATGAAAAATTATTTGCTGAAGTGGTTGAAAATATTCGAACCTCTGAAAAGAATTTTTTCTGACTAAATCCGCCATGTGCCCAAATTTCACGTTGCTGAAAGCTACCTAAACCTATTCCAAAGCGAGCAAAAGCAAGGCTATCGTTCTTTGGTAAATTATGTAATTCTATAATTCCGCCGGCTGCTGTACCTGCCAGAGCACCTTCATTTCCTCCTGTAGAAAATTGAACCTGATCGAATAAAAAAGAAGGGATCGCATTTAAGTCGGATAATCCCAATGCAGGCGATTGCAATGGCATTCCATTAAATTGAACTTGAGTATGACTTCCTGGTAATCCTCTAAAAGAAATGGAGGCATACTGACCCGGTAAATTGGTGCGAATCCAAAGGGGAGTGCGGCTTTGAAGCTCATTTCCTAAAACAGGAGAGTGTACGCTAGCGATATTCAAAGAATCACTGTAGCGAATTTCATTTCCACCCATCAAAGAGAGTCGGTCTGCCCAAACGGAGACTTCTTCTAACCACTGTGCTTCCAAGTTGCCCCAGCTTAAAAAAAGCAAGGCAGCAAGGATTTTTCCCTTCATCATATTTGGTTGCTCCTTTGTTCCCGAAAGAGATTAAGCTCAATTTGAAGGCAGGTCTTCTGACTTAACGCTTCTCCTTCGCCTTCCCAACAGAGTCAGTGGCTTAATGAATTCGAATTTAACGTCTTACAGCTGCGGGCACAGTCTCCGATTTACACGGAATTCCCTATTAATTGCTTTCGCAAACCTTCGAGCCAAAAGTAGAAGAATTAATTCGAAATAATAGAACCATTCATTTAAAACAACTGTTCTTTTATTCAACCCATGAAGAAACCCCTTCCAGAAAAAATTTGCATTGTCTGCTCAAGACCTTTTTCTTGGCGAAAGAAGTGGGAAAAGAATTGGGATGCAGTCCTCTACTGCAGCAACGGATGTAAAAAAAGAAAAATGCAAGTAAAGTGAAAATTCTTCTTTGGTTCAGACGCGATCTGAGAGTACATGATCAGATTTTAATTCACGAAGCAAACCGCTCTGAAAATACTTTCCTTGCCTTTGCTCAAGCTGATCTCAATGCCCGTTTTAAAAATACAGGCGAGAAACGCTGGGGCGAAAGGAAAAAGAAATTCTATTTGGAATCCATTTTAAATTTAAAGTCGAGTTTAGAAGAAAATGGAATACCCCTCTGGTTCTCCGATAGGCCTCTATCAAATGCCATCGAACAACTGGAAGAGCAATTTATTCCAGATGAAATCTGGTGCCAGCAAACTGCAGGCTGGGAAGAAAAAGAAGAAATTGACTTTCTCGCCAAGCATTTTAAAATTAAAGTCTTTGAATCTCAGAGTCTATACCATCCTGATGATCTGCCTTTTCGCTTAGAAGCTATACCCTTTGGTTTTACTGATTTCAAGAAGAAGGTAGAGAAGTATGCGAGCATACGAGAATGCTATAACTCTTCCATCGAATTCAATGGAGCACAAAACATTGAGGCGCCAAAACTTCCCTCGCCACCAATGCTTGAGACAGAAGAATTTTCTGCCTTTCCATTTGCCGGAGGAGAATGTGCCGGATTGGAACGATTGGAATCATGGATTTGGAAAGGGAATCATCTATTGACGTATAAAGAAACGCGGAATCAACTTATTGGAACCGATTATTCTTCTAAGTTTAGTCCTTATTTGGCTTGGGGATGTCTCTCTCCCAGAAAGATTTATTGGGAGATCAAAAAATATGAAAAAAAAGTAATTTCAAATCAAAGTACCTATTGGCTTTACTTTGAACTTTTATGGCGCGATTTCTTTCACTTCGTATGCAGAAATGAAAATGCTTCTTTTTTCAAGTATGGGCAAAATGAACTACTTTCAATGGATATGGATTTTCTGAGTTGGGCGAAAGGAATCGGTCAGAATGCCTTCATTAATGCCAATATGATAGAATTGGCAAAAACGGGATTTATGAGTAATAGAGGAAGGCAGAATGTGGCCTCCTTTCTTGTTCACAATGTAAAAAAGCACTGGGCATTAGGAGCTCAGCATTTTGAAAGTGAATTAATTGACTTTGAACCTGCAAATAATTATGGCAATTGGACTTATCTAGCTGGAATAGGTCATGATCCAAGAAAACAACGAATATTTAACCCCGATTTACAAAAACAACGATACGATGCCGAAGGCAAATACGTTGAGTTATGGAATTGAATTAGTACACAATGGCAGAAGCAAAAACAACAAAGAAAGCAGCGAAAGAAGAAATCTCTATGGCTGAAAAGATGGGAAGTGCATTCAGAGAGTACAAACTAGAAAATGGAAAAGATCCTTCCAGTATATACTCTTTTTGCAAGCACCTAGGAATAAATGAATCTGAGTTTTACGCTCATTATAATTCCTTTAATGAAATAGAGAGAGAATTCTGGACTACTACTTTCAAGGAGGTAATTGCCAGGCTCAAGAACTCAGAAGAATGGGATGGATTTTCGAGTAGAGAAAAGCTTCTTGCCTTCTATTTCACTTGGTTTGAAGATCTACTAAAGAATAGAAGTTTTGCGCTTCTGTCTTTTCCAAATCGTCCCTCTCTTCCCACAGGAGATGATTTGCTTAAACCCTTGAAGCATGAATTTCATCAAATGATCAAGGAGCTTGTTATTGAGGGTGAAAGCAATGGCGAAATAGCGAATAGGAAATTCGTTTCAGACAAATACAATGATCTACTGTGGGTGCAATTTGTGTTTCTCTTCGATTATTGGAGAAAAGACAGCAGTAAGCGATTCGAGAATACAGATGCGGCCATTGAGAAAAGTGTGAACTTAGGATTTGATCTTATGGGACGAGGCCTGGTAGAATCTATTACCGACTTTGCCAAATTCCTCCTCAAAAGTAAATAATGAAAGAACAAGACAGTATTCCAACGGGTAAGGTGCAGCGCGCCACTCGTTTTGTAACAACGGGGGCGAAAATTGGCGGGAATTATTTAAAATTTTATACCAAGAAAATAATCACTGGAGATTCAAGTCGAGAAGAGCTAGATGAGAATAATGCTGAAGACATCTATAATTCACTTTCAGAACTGAAAGGAAGCGCACTAAAAGTTGCCCAGATGTTGAGTATGGATCAAGGGCTTTTACCAGGTGCATACACACAGAAATTTTCTCAAGCACAATACAATGCACCGCCACTTTCATACCCCTTAGTAGTAAAAACCTTCAAGCAAGAATTGGGTAGCTCTCCAGAAAGTTTATTCTCTACTTTTGGAAAAAATGCCGCCGCCGCCGCCTCCATTGGTCAAGTACATAAAGCAGTATTAGATGGCCAAGACTATGCTGTGAAAATTCAATATCCAGGCGTGGGCGATAGTATTCGCTCAGACCTAAAGTTGGTTAAACCCATTGCCATGCGCATGTTTAACCTGAGCGATGCCGATATTACCCATTATTTAAGTGAGGTAGAAGAGCGTCTCTTAGAAGAGTGTGATTATGAACTAGAGTTAAAGCGGTCTATTCAAATAGCAGAGGCCTGTGCACATCTCGAGAATATTCAATTTCCAGTATATAAATCGGAACTGAGTGGAAGAAGAATTCTAACCATGGAATGGTTGAATGGCCAACACCTCGTTCAATTTCTGAAAAACAATCCCTCGCAAGAAATTCGCAATAAAATTGGTCAAAGTCTTTGGGATTTCTATGATTTTCAGATCCACGAATTATTGCAAGTCCACGCAGACCCACATCCAGGTAATTTCCTCTTTAGAGAAGATGGATCGATGGGTGTAATCGACTTTGGATGCATAAAAATACTTACTCCTGAATTCTATAAAAGCTACTTCCGACTGCTCGATGTAGATGATCAAGGAGAGCCAGCAGAGTACGACACCCTTTTACGCGAATTAAAGTACCTTTTAAAAGAGGATTCTACTGAAGATGCCGCTTACTTTAAAGAGAAGATTCTAATGATGAATCAACTTTTGGGACTTCCTTTTAGAAGTACATCCTTTGATTTTGGAGATCCAAGTTATTTTGCTAAAATCTATGCTATCAGCGAAGATTTGGCTGGAGATAAACGCTTGAGAAAAGCCAATGGCGCAAGAGGTCCAAAAGACGCATTGTACATTAATAGAACGTACTTCGGCTTGTATACGCTCTTGCATAATTTGGGTGCGAAGGTGGAAGTTGAAATGAGAAAGGCTACGGTCTAAATAGCGATACGCTCATTTTTCAATTGCAATATTCTAAGGCATGAATGGAAAGATTTCGCTTGTTCTTTTAGTTTCTATGCTTTCATTGAAGGCTTGGTCTCAAACTGTACCCGAACACGCATTCGGCCTGCGATTTTCAGGTGATATTTTATACGGAGGATCTCTGAATTATCAGTATTCGGCAAATGAAGAAACGCGTTTTGAATTCAATTTCGGAATGTTTGAAGGAAGCGACTTCGGCGCCACTGAAGTTCAGATCACCTACCAATGGCTGTTCAATTTATACGAAGATTTCGATTGGTATGCAGGTGGGGGTGGTAATCTTGGATTTCAATCGATAAGGGAGACAAAACAAAATTTACCTTTTGGTGCATCTGTAGTAGGACAAGTTGGAATTCAATACAGCTTAAAAATACCCCTGCATATTTCAGTCGATGTTTGTCCTGAACTTCAAATCATCAATATAAACGGTTATAAACCCACATGGCTTAGTCTTAACTTAGGCGTGCGCTATCTTTTATTCTAACCGATTAGAAAATGAGTATGAATTTTTGTCCACAATGCGGTTCGTCCGAGCTCCTATTTCAAATCCCAGAAGGAGATCATAAAGAAAGATGTATTTGTACTCAATGTAGAATCATTCATTATGTGAATCCGAAAATCATTGTGGGTTGTTTGCCTATTTGGGAAGGGAAGGTAATGATTGCCAAAAGAGGTATTCAGCCCAGATTAGGGCTTTGGAATCTGCCTTGCGGATTTATGGAAACCCATGAAACGGTTGAAACCGGTGCGGTGAGAGAGGTGTTTGAAGAAACAGGGTCTGAGGTAGAACTGCTGCGTTTACATACCGTATATAATTTACTGCATGAGCACCAAGTCTATCTGATATTCTTAGCAAATATGAAATCAGATTATTTCGAAACTACTTTTGAAAGCACCGAGATAAATCTTTTTACGGAGGAAAGTGCTCCTTGGTCTGAAATGGCTTTCAACTCCTCTACATTCGCTCTTCAAAATTATTTTGATGACATACGCACTGGTAATACACAGGTTCATTTTGGAACCTATCAACAGAAATAAATGGATTTAAAAAGTATTCAAGAAGAAAGAGGAACTGGAACTCGGGATAGAATGCTGCTCTTATTGCATGGCTATGGTAGTCACGAAAGTGATCTGGTATCATTAGCTGACTTCCTTCCTGGCGCTTTTTTGCTTGAAAGTCTAAGGGCACCCATCGCACTTCCATGGGGTGGATATGCATGGTATCCCATCGAAATGGATGAAAATGGAGTTCGAATTAAATCGGATGAGCTAGAAAAAGTACTCATCCAATTGGAGCATTTTTTACCTGAATTCATCTCAAAGCGCGGTTTTGAAATGAGCCAAGTATGGCTCATGGGCTTCAGTCAAGGCTGCATTATCAGTTTGGCCTTAGCTCTTCGCAATCCCAATTGGTTTGGCGGTGTAATAGCATTAAGTGGGTACTTATCAACTGATGTAATTCCAAAGAAAATTGCACCTTCCGATTTTTTACAAAAAAAATTCTTTCTGGCCCATGGAAAAGAAGATCCGGTTATTCCTATTCAGCTTGCAAGGCAAAGCACCCAAGCTCTAGAAACCATCAAAATTGCCCATATCTACCGAGAATATACGATGGGACATGGGGTAACTACTGAAGTTCTGAGAGATTTAGAACAGTGGTGGCGAGACTCCTATACTACTTGAGCAAAACGTACCTTTGCAGCGTGAAAAAATTAGAGACAAACATAGTGGGTTTAATTCTTATTGAGCCTACTGTCTTCCGAGACGAAAGAGGGTATTTTTTTGAATCATTCAGTAGCGAAAAATTGGCCCGTTTGGGCTTGGAAGAAACCTTTGTTCAGGACAATGAATCCCTATCACAAAGAGGGGTGGTGAGAGGATTGCACTTCCAAGCTCCTCCATTTGCTCAAGGTAAATTAGTACGTGTTGTTAAAGGTGCCGTTCTCGATGTAGTGGTTGATATTCGAGTAGGCTCCCCTACTTATGGTTGTTCTTTTCAAGAAGAGTTAACCGAACAGAACAAGCGCATGTTATACATCCCGCCCGGTTTTGCCCACGGCTTTGCTACACTTGAAGACAATACCATTTTTCAATATAAATGTACAGGAGGGTATAATAAAGAAAGTGAAGGTTCGGTAAATTGTTTCGATCCAAACCTAGATATTAAGTGGCCCTTTTTATCACCTATTCTATCTCAAAAAGACAAAGAAGCTAAGCCTCTTTCCGAACTAATAAGCCCTTTCCAATATGCCCAATAAATGGTTCCGAATTATCGGATTTGCTTTTCTCCTGCTAGGACTCGCTAGTGTTTTTACTTTTTATACACACAAAGATGCTGACGATACAGAATTCGGCAAAGAATTCAATAGTAATTATGGCGTTTATGCCTTAAGTCTGCCCGAAAATATATTCTTCGCGAAAGAGAAAGTACCTCTTGAAGATCCTGAAGTATATGAAAGGTTGGATAAAGAAATGCTTGTAAATACCTATTGGCAATCCAACGGATTGCTTTTGTTAAAGCGAGCAAACCGATTTCTACCAGAAATTGAGCGCATTTTAGAAGAGGAAGGGATTCCAGATGATTTTAAATACTTGGCTGTTATAGAAAGTGGATTAACCCAAGTTGTTTCACCGGCTGGAGCTACCGGATTTTGGCAATTCTTGAAAGAGACCGCGATAGAGAAAAACCTAGAGGTTAATGATATCGTAGACGAACGATACCATATAGAAAAAGCAACGAGAGCGGCTTGCAGATATTTGAAAGAAGCATACAAAAGATTTGATTCGTGGACCTTGGCTGCCGCTTCTTATAATATGGGAATGAACGGTTTAGCCCGTCAATTAGAAAGGCAAAGAGTAAACAACTACTATAGTCTTCTTCTAAATTCTGAAACAAGTAGATATATGTTTCGAATTTTAGCCATTAAACAAATCATGGAAGATCCAGAGAATTTTGGGTTCCACTTAAGGAAGAAAGATTTATACAATCCATTATCTGTAAATAGTGTTGTCATCGATTCCAACATTAAAGATTTGGTGGGTTTTGCTGAGAAGAACAATATCAACTATAAGACCTTAAAGTACTTCAATCCCTGGCTTAGAGATACTTATCTGGAGAATCCCAAGGGGAAAAAATATGTAATTCTCTTGCCTCAGAAAGATAAAGATGCATGGATCAATGATGGTTCTATGCCTGAATTAAACAGTACAGATAGTCTATCTGTTGAATAGTTTCTATGGCCGACATTCTGAATAAGAAGAGTAATCTCCAGATAGATATATGGGGAGCTCGAGTGCACAACCTGAAAAATATTGATGCACACATTCCAAGAAACCAACTGGTTGTAATTACGGGTCTCAGTGGAAGTGGTAAATCTTCTCTTGCCTTTGATACACTTTATGCAGAAGGTCAAAGGAGATATATGGAAACTCTCTCAGCGTATGCTCGTCAATTCATTGGGAGCATGGAGAGACCTGATGTCGATAAAATCGATGGCCTAAGCCCTGTAATTAGTATTGAGCAAAAAACCACCAGTCGTAGTCCGAGATCAACGGTTGGAACCGTGACTGAAATCTGGGACTTTCTCAGACTACTTTATGCTCGAACAGCCGACGCTTTTAGCTATAATACGGGCGAAAAGATGATTCAGTATTCTGAGGATCAGATACTTCAGATACTAAAAAAAGAATATGCTGAGCAGCGAATTCAAATTCTTGCGCCTTTAATCAGAGGTAGAAAAGGGCATTATCGCGAGCTTTTTGAACAAGTTGCAAGACAAGGATACTTGCGTGTTCGAGTGAATGGTGAAATTCGAGAAATCGTCCGAGGCATGAAGCTCGATCGATATAAAACACATGATATTGAACTTGTAATTGACCGACTGCAAGTAGACGATTCAACTTCCGACCGATTGAAAAAATCGGTTGAAACTGCCTTGAAATTAGGAAAGGGAGTATTAAATATAGTGGCTGAAAACGCTGAAATACCGCGCTTCTTTAGCAAGCATATGATGTGTGCAACAACAGGACTTTCCTATGAAGCTCCTGAACCCAATACCTTTTCTTTCAATTCGCCTAGAGGCGCGTGCCATCATTGCAATGGCTTAGGACAAGTATCTGAAGTAGAGATCAAAAAGGTTATTCCAAATGCAAGTAAAAGTATTCGCAAAGGAGGTCTTACTCCCATTGGGGAGTTTAAAAAGAGTTGGATTTTCAATCAGCTCGAAATTATAGGAGACCGTTACAACTTTACTCTTGACACTCCTATTGATGAAATCTCTGAAGAGGGCATGGATGTTATTCTCTATGGGGCACAAGAATCCTTTGAAATAGAAAATAAAAACCTTGGTATTACCCGTAAATATTCACTTCAATTTGAAGGAATAATTCAATTCATCGATTCACAAGCTAAGGAAGCCAATAGCGCTAGTTTAAAGAGATGGGCAGATGATTTCATGAATAAGGTAGAATGCTCCGTATGTGGCGGAACACGACTACAATTGGAATCGAGATCCTATAAAATTATCGAGAAAAGCATAGCAGATGTTGCCAATCTTTCTATTGCAGAACTCCTCCCCTTCCTTAAAAAAGTAAAAAAGACGTTTAGTGGAAATAGAGCATTGGTTGGAAATGAAATACTGAAAGAACTCGAAACTCGAACGGGATTTCTCCTCAATGTTGGATTAGAATATTTGAGTTTAAATCGCTCTGCCAAAACACTCAGCGGAGGAGAAGCTCAAAGAATTCGCCTTGCAACCCAAATTGGCTCCCAACTAACCAATGTCCTATATATTCTAGATGAACCCAGTATTGGTCTTCACCAACGCGACAATCATAAATTAATTAATTCATTGCTTGAATTAAGAGATTTAGGAAACTCGGTTATAGTAGTTGAGCACGATAAGGATATGATGAAGGCTGCCGACTATATCCTCGATATGGGACCGGCTGCAGGTAAATACGGAGGAAGAATAGTTGGAGAAGGAAAATGGGATGATATTCGAAATGGCGATAGTATTACTTCTCAATATTTAGATGGAAGAATGCAGATTGCTATTCCTGAAAAACGCAGAGAGGGTTCAGGTGAATTCGTTACTCTTCAAGGTGTCAGCGGAAATAATCTCAAAAATGTTACGCTGAAACTCCCTTTGCAAAAGCTCATTGTGGTTTCGGGTGTCTCGGGAAGTGGAAAATCAACTTTGATAAACGAAACACTTGCTCCTATTTTAAGCAAGTACTTCTATAAGGCACTTAAAAAGCCTATGCCATACAAGAAAATCATTGGTATCGATTTTCTCGATAAAGTTATTACGATAGATCAATCTCCAATTGGAAGAACTTCGCGCAGTAATCCAGCAACCTATACCGCTGTTCTGAATGAAATACGAAACCTATTTGCGCAGCTTCCAGAATCGAAAATAAGAGGATATAAAGCAGGACGTTTTAGCTTCAATGTAAAAGGTGGAAGGTGTGAAACTTGCCAAGGAGCAGGACTTCGAACCATTGAGATGAACTTCTTGCCCGATGTTTATGTGCAGTGCGAAACGTGCAATGGAAGAAGATTTAATAGAGAAACACTAGAAGTGCGGTATAAGGGAAAATCCATTGCCGATATTTTAGAAATGAGCGTGGATGAAGCGGTAGTCTTTTTTGAGTATATTCCAAAGATTCTAGCTAAAATAAAAACCTTGAAAGATGTGGGTCTGGGTTATATAACCTTAGGTCAGCAGTCCACTACCCTCTCCGGTGGAGAAGCTCAACGCGTAAAACTTGCCACTGAATTGAGCAAGCGCGATACCGGTAAAACACTTTATATTCTCGACGAGCCAACAACAGGTCTCCATTTTGAAGATGTCCGCATTTTAATGAATGTTTTGCAAAAACTGGTCGATCGTTCAAATACGGTCTTGGTAATTGAACATAATATGGATGTAATTAAGCTAGCCGATCATATTATTGACCTTGGACCGGAAGGAGGAGCAAAAGGCGGACGAATTATAGCAGAAGGAACACCTGAAGAAGTAGCAAAAAAAGCTAAAGGATTCACTTCCCATTATTTAAAACTTGAACTTTCAACTCAGGCGGATAAGCACAGTCCTATATATTTGTAGTTATGGATGCTTTCGTTGTTTCTGCTAGAAAATATAGACCTAAAAACTTTGAAGAAGTTATAGGTCAGGGTCATGTTACCCAAACCTTATTGAAGGCAATAGAAAGCAATCACCTTGCGCAGGCCCTTCTTTTTACAGGGCCAAGAGGCGTAGGAAAGACAAGTTGTGCACGCATCTTAGCACGTCTTATCAACGAAGATCAAGAGGGAGGTTCGGATAATAGCGACTTTTCCTTTAATATTTTTGAATTAGATGCTGCCTCGAATAATTCAGTAGATGATATTCGCAATCTAACAGATCAAGTTCGATTTGCTCCTCAGGTAGGCAAGTACAAAGTCTATATTATAGATGAGGTTCATATGCTGTCGTCTGCCGCTTTCAATGCCTTTCTAAAAACCTTAGAAGAGCCTCCTGCACATGCTATATTTATTCTTGCTACTACGGAGAAGCACAAAATTATTCCAACGATTTTAAGCAGGTGTCAGATATACGATTTCAAAAGAATTGATATTGACAGTATAAGCAAACACCTCCATTCTGTTGCAAAATCTGAGTCAGTTGAAACCGAACCAGCAGCGCTCCGATTGATAGCCCAAAAAGCAGATGGAGCATTGAGGGATGCCCTAAGTATTTTTGATCGAATTGCCACTTTTTCAGGAAAGAACATCAGCTATCAAGATGTCTTAAGCAATCTTAATATCCTCGACTATGACTACTATTTTAAAGTAATCAACTGCAGTCTACAAGGAGATGAAAAAGGCTTATTACTCCTTTTTAACGAAATTCTTTCAAAAGGATTTGATGGCCATATTTTCTTAAACGGCTTATGTGCACACTTAAGAGATTTACTCGTTGCTTCGGATCCTAGAACCTTAGCCTTATTAGAAGTTGGAAACGATGTTCAAGAGCAATACCGAGAACAATCTAAGCAGCTTAATTCTCAGCGTATTTTTGAAAGCTTAAAGGTCTTAACAACTGCCGAAGCAAAATATAAGTCTACTACCAATGTTCGACTTCTTGTAGAACTCTGCCTATTGCAATTGGCAGAAGATCTTTCTACAGAAAAAAAAAAGTCTTAACGCAAAATAAAGAGAAGCCACCTGTCTCTCCCTCAAAACCTCTTGTTTCCAATATACCTGCGAAGGAAGCTCCTCCAATTGTTGTAGAAGCTCCTCCTATCCAGTCGTTTGACCCTCCAAAGGAAAATCAGCAGACGAATACAGAGTCCATACCAAATAAAAAAGAAGAAGTTTCTGAACCTCAGAAGGAAAAAGTAAAAGTTTCCGAACCTCAGAAGGAAAAAGAAGAAGTTTCTGAACCTCAGAAGGAAAAAGTAAAAGTTTCTGAACCTCAGAAAGAAAAAGAAGAAGTTTCCGAACCTCAGAAAGAAAAAGTAAAAGTTGAGCCAAAAGTGAAGCTCGATGCATTGCCTCAACTAAGAGAGCTTTCTAAACCAAAGCAATCCAGAATGGGCATTTCATTGAGTACACTAAGTGCATCCAATTCAAAAGAAGAGGATCTCGATGAGCCAGAAGAAGATGAAACTTCAGAGGATTTTGAAATAGTTCAAGCCATAGAAAGCTGGAAGAAATATGCGCAGCAATTATCCCATTCCAATACGCTTAAATTACACGGCCAAGCCCTAGATGTCTCTGAATTACAAAAAGATCCAGACGGCAATCTCATTGCCATAGTAGATAGCAGAGCCTTAATGAGTTTGATTTCTGAGATTCAATACGACCTTATGCAATTCTTGAAATCAGAATTAAAAATCAAGAAACTGCGGCTGAGTATAGAAATTGAAATGAGAGAAAAGGAGTTTAAACCCTATTCTCCGGAAGAAATCTATACGCATTTGGCAAAGCTTAATCCAGCCATTGAAGAACTTAGAAATAAATACAACTTAGAATTTTGAGAAAATATCTATTGCTCTTTTTCATCTCTATTCTTCCTATATCGACTATTAACAGTAGCGAAGAATGGACCATCCACAAAGACGATCTCTTAGGGTTTAATAAACCAGAACGAGAAGATGCTTTCATCCGACTGCATTCAAATTATACCAATAGATCGGATGCCTATCTAAGAAAAGAGGTGGCAACTGCATATATAAAGATGGCCGATGCAGCTAAAAAAGAAGGATTCAAATTAAGTGTTCTTTCTGCCACCCGAAATTTCAAATATCAAAAAGGAATTTGGGAGAGAAAATGGAAACGAGCCAAAGGAAGCGACTTCCAAAAAGCCACGCACATATTGCAATACAGCAGTATGCCAGGAACATCAAGACATCATTGGGGCACCGACTTTGACATCAATTCTCTTGAGCCCTCTTGGTGGGAAACCTCAGAAGGAAGAAGCCTATATACTTGGCTTAAAGCCAATGCGTATGAATTTGGTTTTTTCCAACCTTATGATAAAGAGAACCATGAGCGACTGAGCGGATATAGAGATGAAAAATGGCATTGGTCTTATTATCCGATATCCAATAAAATGACATTGGCCTATAACTTTTTAGTCGATTATGAAGATATTAATGGTTTTGATGGATGGGAAAGCGCAAAGAGCATTCAAATTATTGAGGAATTCGTAAACGGTATTTACCCTGCTCAATAAATTTTAGGATTGTATTTCTCTGGAAATTTGCCATGGATTGAGGTATAGAAGGCTTGAATATGCTTCATGTCTTCTTCAAAAACACCGCTTGGTGCAAAGCAATCTAGAATTCCTGCTTCCTTTATTTTATAATCTAAATAGCCCAAGCTAATTGGAACTTTCGCTTCGGTTGCAATGGTATAAAAGCCCGTTCTCCATTTCTCAACCCTTGTTCTGGTTCCTTCGGCTGGCACTAAAATAACCAAGTCCTTCTCTGATTTTAGAAGAGAAATGGCGTAATCTGTGAGTCCCAAGCCTTTTCTAGAGCGGTCTACTCCAATTGCACCTGTCCAACGAAAGAAATACCCCCATGGTCCTTTCGTGTAAATATCCTTGATAAAATAGCGCACTTGAATGCCCATCAACCAAAATGCAGCGAGCGAAAATGGAAAATCCCAATTGGAAGTATGGGGAGCAGCTATCATTACAGATGGAATATACTGCTGGTAATCATCTACTTTAAGCTTCCAACCGCTAAAGAAAAAGAAGATTTGGGCGCATAGTTTCTTCATTCGTACAATATCGATTCAAATCCCATTAAATACAAATGCCCTGAGGCACGTGTTATTGCTGTATAAAGCCAGCGTTTGTCTTCGGTACTCCATATACCTTCTGGTAACCAAGGTCTTTCTACTAAAACATTGGTCCATTGTCCTCCTTGCGATTTGTGACAGGTAACAGCATACGCAAATTTCACTTGCAATGCTTGTAAGAAGGGATCCTTTAAGGCTGCTTCCTTTTGCTTTGTTCTACTCAAATGCGCATATGTGCCCAAAACATCCAGAAAGAGCTTTTTCATTTTAAACTGAGGCCAAGAAGGAGTCTCTTCTACTAACAGATCTAGATGTATCCATGCATCGAAATGCGCAGTACTATCCGGAAGTGCTAAAGAAAATTCAACTTTAGCGAATCGAAATCCATATCGCTCATCGTATTCCTTTATTCTCAAAATTTCAACCATGTCTCCATTGGCTAAAAATCCACCTTGTCCTTCTTCCAACCAATGGTAATTATTGCGGGTTATCATCATTAAATCTCCCGCCTCAATCTCCTGCTCCCGATATAGCACACTTGCTCTAATAGCTTGATTTATAGCATTTGCACGTTTATTAGAGCGCACAATAACAATACTATTGAGGTAATTCTCTCGACTAAAACAATGTTGAAAAACCTCTTCAATTTCCATCGTGTCCTCGAGTATAGAAACATCCTTGCCACGCGTAATTTTAAAATCTTGGCCTGGTTCTAAGCATTCTCTCAAAACCGTAGCACTTGCGAGAATAGAAGATTCTACTGCCTGACGAACCACCTGTTTTAGCTCAATAGATGCAATATCAACAGCATAATTGCTTTCTAGATATTGAATATCCAAGGCTGGGCTTTGAACAGCACCAACCGGTGGCAGCTGTGCTGTATCACCAACGATTAAAAGTTTGCAAATTCCATCTGCGCTAAAGCAGTATTCAATAAGATCGTCAAGCAAGCGTCTTCCATGTAAGTCTTGGATATCCGCACCAATCATTGAGGCTTCATCTACAATAAAAAGAGCCCTTTTGTATTTGTTTGATTTAAGACTAAAAACAGGACTTCCATCTTCCGCCTGACCCGATCGATAGATAAATCGGTGAATAGTAAAGGCCATTTTGCCACTCTGATTCGACATTACTTTTGCCGCTCGACCAGTAGGTGCCATGAGTACAACGGGAATTTTCATTCCTTTCATTGTATGTACTACAGATTTCAGAAGTGACGTTTTTCCTGTTCCTGCATAACCTTTGAGCATAAAAATAGCCTCATTGGACCGCAAAAAATCAGCAAAGCATTTGAAAAATTCACCTTGATTTTCAGTAGGTTGATGAGGAAAAGACTGTTTTAGACGCTCTTCTAATGACCTAGAAGCATTCATTTTCCAAAGATAAGTTGGAGGCTCTCACTTTTCAATTGAAATAATTTATCTTCGTCTGCGCTTTAAAACCGGTTTTTCCAAATGAAAAAATCTACACAAACAATCTTAACAGCTAGCTTAGCCCTTATTGCTATTGTTCTTGGCTATTGGCTATTCAGCATTATTAACAAACCCATTGAGTTTGAAAAAATCAAATCTAAACGCTATGCGAAAGTTGAAAAGCGATTAGAAGAAATTCGAGATGCTCAGCAATCTTTTCGCCAGAAGTATGGAAAATACAGCGACGACTTTAATGAACTTATTGGATTTGTTGATACGGGCATGATTAACATCGTTGTTAGAAAGGACTCCTCTTTCATGTATTACAACGAAATATACCAGCAGGAAATGAGTAAAGACACGGTAATTATTCGTGTGATTGGCCATGAGTCTGTGAAAGCGAGTGTATTTACAGATGCGTACGATGCTACAAAACTCCAAAGCATACCCATTGAAGGAATCAATGAGCAGTTTGAAATAGGAGCAGGAAGTATTGAAAGAAATGGGCTTAACATTCCTGTTTTTGAAGTAAGTGTTTCCAATCAAGTTATGTTCAATGACATAATGGAAACCTATGGCAATTTTATTGATAGATCATATAAGCTACAGATAGGATCTCTTACAGAGCCTAGCGTAAGCGGAAATTGGAAATAACATAGAGCCTACTCACTTTTTCCAGAGAAAGGATGCCGAACAAATTGAGGCGAGTAAAGGTCAATGGATCTTTGCCCCTGAATTTGTTCAGTTGACCATTTTTGAAGAAGACCCTTCCGAAACCGCTTACTCCATTGCTTTTGACCTTTCTTTAAGAAAATCTCCGCAGATTATACTGAGTTGTGTTGAATGGTATTTCAACCAAGGAGCCATTGGAAAGCTGTCTGAATTTGACTGTTTGTCTTTTTTCGGTTCTCCCTCAGCCTTTCCAATTCAGAATTTTTCTCATTCAGAAAAGGAAAGTCTTTTTCAATATGAAAATTTGAAATTAGAGGATCATGCCTTTTTGCATTCTACTCATGCTGATTTTTCTATTGATTGCGTTGAACTAGTTCCGAACTGGTTATTCAAAGGTCTGAGTCAATTCTCATCAGCCAACTTCAATTGGTTAGGAGGTATGGATGTCTTTCTTCAATCGAAAAAACCAATAAGTCAATCCTATCTAAAGGCTTTCATCCAACCTCAAAGCTTAGATCTTTTTATAGTGGCAGAAGGAAAAATAGAATTGGTCAATCGCTTTCCATTTAAGACTGCCTCTGACTGCATTTATTTCCTTGTTCTTTGTGCTCAACAATCCTCGCTAAAGCTAGCAGGAGATCATTTTATTTTAGACGGATTTCATCCAAAATCAGATGAAATACTTCTTTCGTTAAAGCAATATATTCAACATATAGATGCGACTCATTTTACTTCGCAGTTTCCCAACCCCATGCCCCCCACTTTACATTGAGAATAATAAGCGGTAAGTACAGAGGAAAAAGAATCATGGCTCCTAAGAAGCTACCGGTTCGACCTACTACAGATATGGCCAAAGAATCGCTGTTCAATATTCTGGGTCATCACTTCCATTTAGATGAGATTTCATTTCTCGATTTGTTCTCTGGAACAGGAAACATTAGTTATGAAATGGCCTCACGAGGTTGTGAAGATGTTGTTTCTGTTGATAAAGACAGGAGTTGCATTGAATTCATTAAGAAAATGTCGATGGAAATGGAATTTGAGAATTTCTCAACTGTTCGTTCTGAAGTCATGCAATTCTTGAAGGGCCAAGTCCGAAAATGGGATGTGATTTTTGCAGATCCTCCTTTTGACTTTGATGGTCATCAATTATTGGTAGATGCAATTTTTGAGAAAGAAAAGCTGGAGGAAGGCGGAATGTTAATTCTCGAACATGGCCGTGAAGTGAAATTCGAAGACGATAAACACTTCGTTTTTGTAAAGCGCTATGGAAGTATTTACTTCAGCTTTTTTGAGTTTCAAGGAACTGAATAAACTGTTGAAAGGCCCTTGCTCTATGGCTGCGCGCATTCTTATCATTCATTGACATTTCAGCAAAACTGAGCGTCAATCCCTCTGGTAAAAAAACAGGGTCATATCCAAAACCCGAATGACCTTTTGTGCTCTCAGCGATTATTCCTTTCACAATTCCTTCAAAAAGAAATTCTTCTCCCGTATTGTCTATATAGGCAATACTCGTTCTGAATTGCGCAGATCTATTGTCGTGTTCTTTTAACTCCGCCAAGAGTTTTTGAATATTCTTTTCAGCGCTTTTCTCTTCACCCGCATATCGTGCGCTATAAACTCCTGGCGCCCCTCCCAAGGCTTCTACTTCAAGTCCTGTATCATCTGCGAAACAAGATTTTCCAGCAAAATTGTATAAAAACCGTGCTTTCATCAAAGCATTGCCTTCCAAAGTATTAGAAGTTTCAGGAATTTCTTCGACAAGCCCTACTTCCTTAGATGACAATAAAGCATATTCTCTAGGAAGAATACTTTTAATCTCCGAGATTTTATTCAGATTACTCGAGGCAAAAACCAGCGTTTTAGTCATTGTGATAGGGTTCATTTTTAAGAATAGTGAATGCGCGATACAGTTGCTCGAGGAAAATGGGACGAATAATCTGATGAGAGAAAGTCATTCTAGAGAGACTAAGTATCGAATTGGAGCGCGCTTTTAACGATTCATGAAATCCGAATGCGCCACCTACTAGAAAAACCAATCTCTTGGGTCCGGCATTCATCCATTTCTGTAATTGATCTGAAAACTGCCTACTTGTGCCATAACTGCCTTTTTCATCGAGTAGAATTAAAAAATCTGAATCTTGAATGGCTTTTAATTGCTGTTCACTCTCAGCCAAGAGCATATGGGTTTTTTCCGGAGATTTTAATTTAAGCGGTTTAAGCTCAACAATTTGAAATCGCGTATAATGCTTGAGTCGCTTCTCAAATTGACTCATTATGTTCAATATATCCTTACTATCGGTTTTCCCTGTAAGAAGAAATACAATCTCCAAGTGGTTCTTCGTTATTTTCGCTTAAATATAAGTCGATCCATTTTATGAATTTTTCACTGCTCAATGATCATTTTAAAGCTGCTTTAGAGGAAGATATCGGAGATGGAGATCATTCTTCTCTTTCCTGTATTCCAGCTAATGCGAGCGGAAGGGCCCATTTATTAGTAAAGGAAGACTGTGTTTTAGCCGGCGTTTCTCTGGCAAACCATCTCTTTACTCTATTTGAACCCGCTTTTTTGTTTGAAGCAAAAATGAAAGATGGAGATATTGCCCATGTGGGAGATATTGCTTTTATTGTTGAGGGTCCATCTGCAAAACTTTTAACGCTTGAACGATTGGTCTTAAATTATATGCAAAGACTTTCCGGAATTGCCACTCAAGCAAAGAAATATGCAAAACTTGTAGAGGGAACAAAGACAAAGGTGCTAGACACTCGCAAGACGACTCCTGGATTGAGGCTATTGGAAAAGTGGGCGGTAACGTTAGGTGGATGTTACAATCACCGAATTGGTTTATATGATATGATCATGCTCAAAGACAATCACATCGATTTTGCTGGAGGAATTGAGTCTGCCATAGCAAAGACACAGGCCTATTTAAAGGAGAATGGAAAGAATTTGGCCATTGAGGTGGAAGTGCGGAACCATGAGGAGCTGGATACTGTTCTAAAAGTGGGAGGAGTTCAACGAATTATGCTCGATAATTTCGATGTCGAACAAACTCAGAAAGCTGTTCAAAAAATTGGAGGACGATTTGAAATTGAGTCTTCCGGCGGGATAACAATGACTACTATTTCGGATTATGCTCATTGCGGAGTTGATTTCATTTCAGTGGGTGCCCTTACTCACCAAATTAAGAGTGTGGACTTAAGCTTAAAAGCATTTTAATTGAAATATCTACTTAAAATTTGGCGCTCCATTTCCATCTCTTTTATCCGATGGTCGAGTAGCGTTCCAATCCCTTTCTTAGACGGAATGAGTTTATGGGAAGTAATTAGTCTTTTCATTAAGGCTATTTCAGAAGGTAGCTTAGGAACAAGAGCGGCTAGTTTGAGTTTTAGTTTCTTCATGGCACTCTTTCCTGGACTGCTCTTTTTCTTCACCATTATTCCATATATACCAGTAGATAATCTGCAAGAACAAATTTTCATATTATTAAAAGACATACTTCCACCTACTTCCTATGAAGCGGCACTCACTACTATTGAGGATATTGTGAGTAATCCCAATTCCGGTTTAGTGAGTTTTGGATTTATAGCAGCTATGCTTTTTGCTACCAATGGCACAAATGCTCTATTAAGTAGTTTTGGGCAAACCGTACACAATCTTGAAAATGTGAGTTTTTGGAAACAATATGTGTACTCTTTTTTACTCACACTTGTATTTAGTGTGGTTTTTGTGATTAGTGTTTCTGCTCTTACACTTTCACAATCTGTTTTGGCTTATCTTGTTACAAAAGGCATTTTAAATGTAGACATCGCCAATATCATTTTAGATTCAAGATGGATTTTGCTCCTACTTATACTTTTACTAAGTACCTCCTTTCTCTATTTCCTATCTCCACTGCGCGGTAAGCAATGGGGCTTTCTTTCCCCAGGAGCATTTTTGGCTACTTTTCTCGTTGTAATTTCTTCATGGGGCTTTGGCTACTATGTCGAGAATTTCTCTCAATACAATAAACTTTACGGCTCTATTGGAACCCTAATGGTAATTCTCCTTTGGATTTATCTAAATGCCTTTGTTTTACTTATCGGTTTTGAACTAAATATGAGTATTAGCGTTGCTAAAAAAAAGCACCTTTATGAACCCCTAAAATAATGGCTGTAAAAATCAAATTATTAGGACTAATTCTCTTCATTGCTACCAGTGTATTTGGACAAAAAGCAGATGAAATTGTGGGTATCTGGTGGAATGCTGAAAAAGATGGACGTGTTGAAGTGTATAAAAAAGGAAATGCATACTTCGGTAAAATCGCGTACATAAAAAACAATGAGAATCCAGATGGTTCTACTCCTAAAAAAGACGAGAATAATCCAAATAATTCTCTTCAAGACAAAGCTCTAATGGGTGCTATTATTCTAACCGATCTAGAATGGGATGGATCTGAATGGGATAGCGGAGAAATATATGATGCTAAATCAGGTAATACGTACTCGTGCTTTGCCAAAATGCAAAAAGATGGCAGCTTATACTTCAAAGGGTATATAGGTCTGGCATTCATTGGGCGAAGTACCACTTGGACACGCTATAAATAAAGGAATTTAGCTTAGGACTGGTTTTAATTGCACCTTTGTTCCTATGCCAAGAAAGGTAGCATTCATTCAAAATAGGGTTCAAAGAGGCGGGCGATTTCAGGTAACAGCGGAAATGACAAGGGTATTGAATACTATGGGAATTGTACCCGATTTGTATTGTTATCGATCGCGCATTACTCTTGAAGAAATCAAAAGATCCTATGGTGCCGAATTGGACCTAAAGTTTATTGAGATTCGGGAGTTCACCTTACCCTTTGAATGGAACATCCTAGCATTCAACAAATCCGTTCAGAAGCATCTGAAAAACTATGACCTAGTCATTAATTCAAACAATACTTCTTTCGGTTTAGAGGTACACTCGCCCTTAATAAGTTATGTTCACTTCCCAAGGAAATACAGACTTCGATCGGAATTAAAGTCGATTCATTTTCCCGAAGGACCACAGAAAAAATACTTAGACATAGCCAATGATCCCTTTAAAATCATACACCATTTATATAAAAGGGATAGACATATTGCAGCTGAGGATACACAAATAGTAAATTCGTTATTTACAGGAGATTGCCTACTTTCCTCCTATCCCGAAGCTACATTCAAGTGTATTTATCCTCCTGTAAATGAGGTAGATACTATTTGTATGAATTACAACCTTAAGATACCGAAGCAGGTGGTAAGTTTGGGGCGTTATTCGCCAGATAAACGCCAATTAGAGCAAATCGACATCGCTGCCCAATTACCTGATTTTCAATTTTATATTGTAGGATTCATAAACAATGAATCGTATTTCAAGCAGTGCCAAAAAAAGATTGCTTTACAGAATATTAAGAATGTTCACTTGCTTGGAAATGCATCCGCAGAAGAAAGGAAAAAAGTACTCGACGAGTCTTCTTTTTTCATTCATAACCTTATAAATGAACCCTTTGGCATTACAAGCGTGCAAGCTATTGCATCGGGCTGCTATCCCATTGTGCACAATAGCGGTGGCCAAAAGGAAATTGTTGAAAATCCTTCACAGCGATTTAACGATGCTCAGTCAGCCATTCAATGCTTTCAGCGGGCTATAAAATTGAGTGATGTAGAACGCAGAAACGAAATGAATGACATCGTAGACAAATTGAAGATGTACTCCGCTTCAAAATTTCAAAAAGATTTTAAGAAAATGGTAGTCGATAAATTAGAGAATAAATGAAGCTTTCACAAATTATTCAGCTCTGGTGGAAACAACAATTAAAGTTTTTACCCGAATTACGAGAGCAAGCAAATCGCTATTCGAAGATTGAAAACGCACATGAACTGCCTAAAAGAGTATTGTCGGAAAGCAAAGCAGTATTTATTCTTTCAACAGGTAGAGCTGGTACCCAGTTTATTACGGAGCTGATAGAGGGCAATAAAGACTGGGATGTTGTTCACGAACCTCAGCCAGAAATGCTCTATACCAGTCGATGGGCTTACGAAAATCAACATTCAATTAATGAAATAAAGGCAGCCTTTCTAGCAGCTCGATATGAGATTTTGAGAAATTCTTTTCTGAAGGATTGCCGGTATTTAGAAACGAATAATCGATTGAGTTTCTTGGCTCCCGCCATTGCTGAAGTCCTTCCAAATGCAAAATTCATCCACCTCATCCGAGAACCAGCGTCTTTTGTAAAAAGCGGTATGCTACGGAATTGGTTTACCAATGAACATCTTACAGATGAAGGACGGATTTTTCCAAAGGAGAACGGACCAAAAACACAAGAAGAAAAGATTGGATGGCTTTGGAATGAGACAAATCAATTTATAAAGGACTTTGGCAAAGGAATGCCCAAAGAGCGATTTCTAACTCTTCGCTCCGAAGATTTATTTCAAAAGAACAATACGGTTGAAGAGTTGTTTCGGTTTCTAGGAATTCATTATCCTGGTCATAATGCGATATCTAAAATTAGGTCTAAACCAATAAATCAATCGAAAAAGAAAACAAACACTACCGAGCTGCAAGGCACTTGGAAAAATTGGACTCCCCTTTCGAAAGAGTTCTATTCTTGATTTCGTAAAACTATTGTAAGTCGGGCGGTAACTCATTTTCCCTCACCGTTTGATTTTAATGCCTTTTTATTAAGATTGAGCCCCTATTTTTGTAAAGTGAATAGTCGTTTAAATATCATTCTGATTCAGTTCTTCTTTTTGTCCGCATTAGAAGGACAGATAACCAATGGGCAAATTCTCCATTTTCCATTTAATGGAACTACACTAGATGCAAGTGCTTCTGGATTGGATGGTACAACCTTAGGTGGACCCATATATGTCAATGGTTTTGATAACATCCCTGGTGGAGCTATTCAATTGAATGGATCCAATCAGGCCGTTGATCTTCCCGCGAGTTCCATTCTTCGTCCTAGCGGTGTAATCGTTTCTTTCTCATTTTGGATAAACCCATCCAACCTAACTAGCAATTGGTCACCTGTTTTTAATCTCGACCAAACACCTATTATTTGGAACGGCTATTGGTGCGCTGTAACGGATACTTGGCTTGCCTTTTATTTTGGTGATGGGGGCATAGCAGGACCTGGATCTAGACGAACCGGGTCTATTACCTATGCGCTTCCTCTGAATACTTGGACCCATGTTGTAGGAATCATTAGAGGTCCGAATGACTTCGAAATTTATATCGATTGTGTTCCACAGACCGTCAGTTACCAAGGATCAGGTGGATCTATCAGCTGGACCGGTAATAACGGATCAATTGGAAAAGGCCCTGACGGAAATTTCATTCCAAATTTTAAATACTTTAATGGTGCCTTAGATGAATTTAGAATGTGGAATAGAGAATTACTTCCTTCTGAAATTCAGCAGATTTGTACCAGTACCTGCACGAATGATACCATTCGGTTAACGGAGAATATTTGCGATGGTGATTCTGTTTTATTCAATAATCGCTGGAGAAAAACAACTGGTTTTTATACCTCCATTGATAATTTGCAAAATGGTTGTGATTCCGTTGCATATATGACTTTGAACGCTTGGCCCGATATCAATCGTTCCGAAACAGACACCATCTGCTCAGGGCAAGAGTATGATTTCAATGGAACTATTTTAAACACTTCAGGCACCTATACAGACAATTCCCAATCTGTTTATGGTTGCGACAGCAATTTCATTGTCAATCTTACCGTATTGAGTGGGACTGATAGTATTTGGGTAAGTACTTCTGGTTCACCATGTACAAATGATACTTTGACTCTTACCGCCCAAGGACCAGCCAATCGATTTGTTTGGAATACTGGCGACACAACGAGAAGTATTCAAGTAATACAAAATGGAGTCTATGAAATTATTAGTTCGGGTAGTTGTGGAATAAAGAGAACTACTTTTTCATTAAATGATTCTTGTTTGATTACCATCGGTCAACCACCGAAGAAATTATATGTTCCAAACACATTTACACCGAATAGAGATGGGGTAAACGAAATATTTCTACCTCAAGGAAACGGAATTAAAGAAATGAAAATGCAGATCTACAATCGCTGGGGCGAATTGGTGTTTTCCACAGAAGACATAAATACAGGTTGGAATGGGAATTACGAAGGGGAACCTCAACTACCTGGATTGTATTTCTATCTTCTGAATTACCGATTTGATAATAAGCAATTCGAACAACAGCATGGGTATGTTCGTATGTTGAAATAAAGTGGTTTTTAAGTGCCCTTTATGCATTTTCCGCTTTCTAAAGTCTCGAGTATCCTCTCAACATAAACCTCATTTGTTCTTCCAATCGTTCTCAGCCAAGCGAGAAGAATAGATTCAAATACTGCTCTATATCTATCAGTAGCTCATTAGCGGTTTTGAGTTAAAGGAGTTTGTAGAATTAGCTTCTTTGAACGTACTTTTTCCAAAGGCCGATGCTAATTGAATTGAATTCTGGCAAGTAATTGAACTTGAATACAATCCATCCAAAAAGAACCGAGGCAATGAGTGACTTAGATAATACTATGAGAATAGGATGCCAATGGAGTTCAATACTAAAAAGCACAAACGAAAAGAGCCCCACCAATAAGCTGACAAATAATAGCTGAGGCGTATACGGAGACATTCTGTGCTTCTGCCACACATATTGCAATTTCCACACATTGTTGAGCACAACAACCACAGTAGAGGCAATTCCGGCACCCAATATTCCGAATTTCGGAATAAACAGCAAATTCGCAATCAAAGTGGTAATGAGCAGTCCACCGCTCATAATCAAGTTCATTCGATAATACTTACCAAGGGTTATAATATGTCCGTTAATGCCACAAAGGCCATTAAAAAGCCTACCAAGCCCAATAACAATACTAATAGTAACTCCCCCTTGAAACTTCGATGGAATGATTTCATACAATTCCCTCATACTTCCCACAACGAGAATAAAGATCCAACCGGTAGCGATTAATAAAGCGAGTGATGACTTTTTATAGAAAATGTGCAATCCTTCAAAATCATTGTTTTCTAAGGACTTTGAAATAACGGTTCTACTGATTCCACTAGCCGCCTTACTTGGTGTATTAATAACCATTCCAATGAAATAGGCAATAGAATAGAAGGCTACACTTTCTAGATCGACATACTTGCCAATCATTACGATATCGATTCTATTTATAAGTAAATCACCTCCGTATGTCAGAAAACTGAAAAAGCCATAATTCAAGAGCTCTTTTTTTGGGAGGCCTGAAAATGAAGGCTTTATTGTCAATAATTTACTTTTCACCAAAGTGAATAGTATTATGAGGAACTGCGAAAGGAAGCTGAGTGTAAAGAGACCTATAAACCAATCGATATTGATAAGGTCGAAACTGTATGCGAGAAGCAAAAGAAGAGTAATGATTCTTCTTTCAACTTCCTTTAAAAACAAAGGGGTAACCGATTTGAATTGCGCAATGGAAATGCTAGAAAAAAGTTCAAAATATATATTGAACAAAACCATTGGAAGGAGGTACGGAAAGTAGACAGACAAAAGCTCGGCATCTTGCGTATTCTCAGTAAAAAATAGAGAGAACTCCATTCGGAAAAAATAGCCCAAGAAGCTAAAGGGAACGATCAGTAAAATGGGAAGTAGTAAGGCAAAGAAGCCTAAGTTTGATTGTTGTTCTTCTTTGACTCGATGGAAAAATCGGACAAGAATTTGAGGAGCGCCCAATGCTGAAAAAGTACTTATTACTAAGGTATAGCTGAGCATGGTTTGAATGAGACCATAATATTCCATGGCATCTTCGAATGCATATGGAAATAGAAAAAGGGTGTTAATCGCGCCTAGAACCAGCCCGAAATAGGTATAAACAGAATTCCAAATACTTTGCTTAATTACAATTCCCATGCTATCTCCAACTGGAAAGATTAAGAGCAGGAAACAACTTCAAGAGTTCGTCGGCTTCGCTTTTGTAGAAAATTTTTAATTCAGCCCGAATATCCAACTCTTCCTTGCTGATACTTGGCATTTTTCCACTATTCAACTTTCTATATAGCGGACCCAATCTTGAGATCAAGGATTCAGGAAAATAAGGCAATAAGCCAACTAGTTTCTTATGTAAACCAGCATTCTTAGTTGCAAAAGTTTCATTGTGTTTGGCAAAATTGAATTCAGAATAAAAGCTGGAGTCTATTTCTAAAAAATCACTCAGCTCTTTCATTGCTTTCTGGGGATTTTTCATTGTTTCCTCAAAAACCATCACATAAATTCGATCTTCGCCCAATGCACTCTTCCAGTTCTTTAGGTAATTCGAATAATGTCCTTCCAGAATGTGTTTTCCTCCTGGGAAAATCCCGATTTCTGAGGTGCAATACTGTTTAAAAGGGATGTCGGTATTGTGTAGTTTATATCTATTAAACTGATACTTAGAATACAAACGAGATGAAGGCTCCCTTAGAATGAAAATCATTTTTGGTTTTGAATCCAACTTAGGGAGTTGCTCTAAGGCTGTACTTTGATATATATAAGGGGCCGTTGCTTCAAAAACAATCTTCTTGCCCTTGCAGTGATCAAAAAGAGTTGAATATTTTTTTAGGCCATGATTAATAAAATTTGCCTCCGTATTAAACCGATTGATAGTATCAAAAAAATAGAAGGGTTCCTTTGATTTTGAGCTACATACGTCTGGATGAGCGGCCAACCAATAGTAAAGAGAACTGGTTCCAGCCTTTGGAGCACCGGCAATAATTGTATTTGGCCACATAGTGTCAAAAATAGCTAAACAGATTCCACTTATTTTCGAAGTCTGAAATGAAACCAAATGAAAAATAAATTTTTACTTTTTCTACTACCCATTGTAGCCCTAATCATTGCCAACTACATCTACTTCCAACCGGTTCTATCTGGTAAAGTCTTAAAGCAAGATGACATCATGATGGGCTATGCCAAGGGAAAAGAAATTAGAGATTACCGCGCCAACAATGGCGAAGAAGCGCTTTGGACTAATTCTATGTTTAGTGGAATGCCCGCTTTTCAGATTAGCACCCAATATCCTGGAAACATACTCGTATATATCCAAAAGGCGCTCATCTTTATTGGAGGCTCATCTTCCTCGGTTTACATCATCTTTCTATTGATGTTTGGGATGTATTTACTGCTAGTCTCCATGAAGGTAGACCCTTGGCTTGCAACCCTAGGTGCGCTGGCTTTTGGTTTCTCTGCCTTTTTCATCATATCCTTTGGGGCAGGCCACAATGCAAAAGTGAGAGCCGCCGCGTTCATTGCCCCTACCCTAATGGGTGTATTGCTCACTCTTAGAGGGAAATATTTGGCAGGATTTGCACTCACCGCCTTGTTTGTAGGCCTCTCTGTTTATGCAAACCACTTACAGATAACCTATTACGAAGCCATTCTTATTGTTGTTGTATTATTGGTAGAGGCCTTCTTTGCTTTCAAAGAAAAAGTATTTCCAACCTTCTTAAAATCAGCCGCTGTATTACTTGTAGCCGCTATTGTTGGTATTGGTCCAAACATTGGTAATTTATGGAGCACCTACGCTTATACCTCTGAAACCATGCGTGGTGGCTCTTCTGAGCTCTCCTCTAAAGCAGAAAGTAAAGGTGGATTAGACTTCGACTATGCTATGGGTTGGAGCTATAGTGCGAGTGAGAATTTTAATCTTATCGTTCCCATGTTCACCGGTGGAGGAATGTCTGAAGATTACTCTTCAACCGATACTTACGAAGAATTCTTTCCCATAATCAAGCAAAGCTTTCAACGCGATGGATATTCTGCTCCGCAAGCAACAGAATCTGCAGAACGGTTTATTTCCTCTTTATTCTATTGGGGAGAAGAGAGTCTAGTAAATGGTGGATACTATCTCGGTGCCTCTATTTTCTTCTTATTCATTCTTGGTCTTTTAGCAATGGAGAAGAAAATGAGAGTTTGGATCATCGCCGCCTTAGCCGTTTCTATCTTCATGGGATTAGGAAGGCACTTTGAGACTTTCAATCGACTGCTCTTCGATTATTTACCGATCTACAACAAGTTTAGAGTGCCTTCTATGTCATTGGTAGTCGCTTTTGTAATTATTCCGTTTGGGGCTATTTATGGCCTTAGCGAATGGCTTAAGAAACCAATGGTAGATCAAAAGAAAATTCTTCTACAAACTGCAATGGGTGTGGGCGGACTTTATGCCCTATTGCTTTTGGGATCTGCCGTGCTCTCTTTTGATGGTATGCGCGACGCACAATTAGCTCAACAAGGTTTTAATGTAGATCAATTGATTTCAGACCGCAAATCCTTGCAGCGAAATAGCATAGGCAGAAGCTTTGTGTTTTCTGCTGTCATTTTCTCATTGCTTTGGTATCTGCTTATAGGCAAGGTAAATAAGAAGATGTTGGTTCCTGCTCTTGCTTTAATTCTAGCAGCAGATCTTTGGATGTTCGACAAACAACACCTCAATGCAGATTCGTTCATGACTCCTAGAGAATTTGATGCTCAATACGCAGCCTCTGCCGCAGATCAACAGATTTTACAAGATCCAGATATTCATTACCGAGTTATGAATACCACGGCGGGCTTAACCTCAGATTCGTATACCTCCTATCATCATAAATCTGTAGGAGGTTATCACGGAGCAAAACTTATTCGTTATCAAGATCTCATAGAAAATCAGCTGAGTAAAAACAATCGGAAAGTATTCGATATGCTCAATACCAAATACTTTATTGTTCAAAGAGAAGGGGGAGGACTTCAAGCCATGCCAAACCCATCGGCTCTCGGCAATGCTTGGTTTGTGGAAAATGCGAAACAAGTGGCTTCTGCAGATGAAGAAATGGCTGCCTTAGACCAAGATATATTCAATGCAGATAAGGAGGCAATAGTAGATCAACGCTTTGCTCATTATGTGGCCGGTATTGGATCAAATACGGCAGGATCGAGTATTAATTTGAAAGAATATGACCCGAAGAAAATGGTTTATACCAGTTCCAATGCTTCCGGCACGGATCTTCTAGCCGTTTTCTCTGAAATATATTATGAAGGCTATAAAAACGATTGGAAAGTCTATATAGATGGTGAAGAAACTGAAATGATTCGTGTGAATTATTTATTGCGCGGATTGAAAATCCCAGCGGGTCAGCATGAAGTCATCTTTTCTTTTGAGCCCTATACCTACTTGGTTGGTGAAAAAATAGACAAAGTATTCTCGGCTACCATGCTGTTGGCTTTATTGAGTTCGCTCTTTTTTGTGTTCAGAAAAAAGAGCGAAGAAGAGCAGACTGCGACTACAGAGTCTTAAGAATGACCGATAGTTCTTTCGCCTGATTTTCACGTAAATATTTATTCAAATTCAAACCTCCTTGCGAAATCTCGGAGGTTTTTTTCTGCGAAATAGATTGAAGGTAAAGTGCAATTCCTGCAGAATCAGAATACTCAAAGAACCGTCCTGTCTGGGTCTGTTCTACAATCTTTGCTGCATCGCAGTTTACTGGACCGATTCCCAGTATTTGTCTTCCGGATCCTATGTATTCAAATAACTTTCCCGGAATAATTCCTTGGTTGGGTGTTTGATCTGGAATTACCAATAAGAGTAATTCGGCCTCGGCCATTTTAGTTGTAATGAGACTGTGCTCAATGTGTCCATGGGCTTGAAAGTTCGCTCCCAATTGACTGAATAATTGACCTAAGTCTTCATCCGCTTTCCCAAATAAGTTGAAAGTCCAATCTTCCTTCTTCGTCTTTAAGTCCAGTAAAGCTTCTATCAAACCCGAGCAGGGATAAATTTTACCAATGGTACCTGCATAGACAATACTCTTCGGAATGAATTCAGGTCGGGGAAAAGGGAAGTCTGCTTCGTCGTATCCATTTGGCATAAATTTAAATTTCGACTTATCTCCTTCCACCTTACTACTGAGAAGTTCAGTTAAATAAGGACTTGAACCCAAAACCACATCAGCAGCTTTCAATACATTTCGCTCCATTCTCTTATCTAAATAGGTAGATAAAAGAGTTGGATACATTTGTTTATAATAGTAAATATCTGTCCATGGATCTCTGAAATCAGCTAGCCATTTCACATTGAATTTACTTCTTAATCTCTTGGCAATTAAATGCGTGGAATGAGGTGGACCTGTGCTTATTACCAATGAAATATCCTGACTTTTAATCAATTCAGAAGCTTTGCGGTAGGCATACTTATTCCAACCTCTTCTTGCGTCTGGAAGAAAAATGTTTCCTCTAATAAACTTTGCTAATTTTTGGAAGAATCCAATCTTCTTTTCTTCATTGGCAAAACCCGAATACGGAACCTGCTTTTTTCCAGAGGCTTTTAAATAGAATTCGAAAGGTTCAAAAGTATCGGTCGAATGAATCTCTATCTCATTGGAAATTTCATCGAGTAAATTAAGATCGCGTATGGGCCAAGTTGCTTTGTCTTCCTTTACAGTTATAACAATGGGTTCAAAGCCATTTTCTGGTAAATATTTGCAAAACTTTAACCACCTCTGTACTCCAGGACCTCCTGCTGGAGGCCAATAATAGGTCAAGATGAGGACTTTCATAAATGGCTAAAATAGAATTTTGAATCAAAATATAAAAATCTCTTTCCGTTGAATTTCGATCTGTTCCCTACGGTAGAATTATCAGCTCAACGAATAACCTATTCTGCTGAAAACAATAGAACTAAGTTTAAATACAATTCTACTTATCGTCCTTAACCTCCTCGTAATCAACATACTTTCCACCCCAATCTTTGGCACTCTCCTCCTTGGAATTCGATGAATTCGTATTCTTTGTACGGGGTGAATTGGGCTTCAGAAAGCTCTTTAAAAAATAATACACACTGTAGCCAACTAAGGCCAAAAAAAGAATTCTAATCACTTTGAATGGATATATAAAGTACGAAGGTACAATTCAAATGGATGGTTCTAAAATCAAGAATACCGCTCTTAAACAGAACACACTCTCCTTTTCACAAGCTGAGACTTCCCCCAACTCAAATACTTTCTTTTTCAATAGACTAAGTGAAACGTACTGAAAAGGGCGGATGTTTAACCCTTAGATAAAAGAGCACAATTCCAACTGCCTCAATCCAAAAAGACTTCGTTTATTTAAACTATAAAGCTGATTATCAAATGTCATTTCGTTGTTTCATTCTATTGATGTTTTTGCCATTCTTAGGAATTGCACAACCGGGCAGTGTCCGAAATATCGATGCTCCTTATGGCTTGAATAATCGCATTCAATCTATGGGGAGTGACCATACTACTTTTTCTTTATCAAAATCTGAATTGGCTGCGTTCGATCGATGTGGTCAGTTGAAGTTTGCCCTTAGTTTGGAAGCTCAGAATCAAAATCTATTCAGTTTTGCTGCAGTCGATTTCAAACAGCTAAACAATGGCGATTATGTCATTCTCTTCAGTGCGCAGGAAAATAACATTCGTTTTCCTATTGTTGCTAGATTAGATGTTTTGGGGAATTTACTCTGGTCGAAGAGCATTAAGAATACTGCAAATTCATTTGAGTCTTACGACTATTCAGTAGTAGTAAATAATAGCGGAGATCTATTTATATATGGCAATGTAACGGCTATAAGTACCCAATCTATTTTTCTACGGCTCACAAAATTGGATGGAAATTCAGGACAAACTATATGGACACGCTTCCTTGAAAGAGGCGGAATATGGGGAACGGCCATTCATACTTCAGATAATGGCTTTCTGCTGAGAACAGGATCTACCTTTATTAAAACAGATCCCGATGGCGCGCATACTTGGACTAGCAGTATTTCGAATTCTTCTGCTGGGAGCTATTTCTTCTCCTTAGCCGAAGTTGCAGATGGATATATATATGGAGAACAAAATTCATCCTCTGGAAATAGTGATATCTGCAAAATAGACAAACAGGGCAATCTTATTCTAAGAAGATCTATTCAAACACAAAGTTTTCCACTTAAGATTATTGCCAATAGTGGTGGTGGATTTACGACTGTCATTACAAATCAAAGTTTTACTCTCGCGAGTATATTCCAATTTGGAAACGATTTGAGCTTAGTGAAATATGGCCGTATTGGAAGTGATATCCTTCCAACCGATTTTTGCATAAACGACCAAAATGAGGTTATTGCTGTGAGCAATACCAATACTTTTCCTCCAAACACACAGATCGCACATCTAAAAACAGATTTCACGAACGATTGCAATACTTCCATTCCCACCCCTCAAATTCAAGACCTCGCAACCAACTCAACCATACTCTCTACAACACGGTTCGATGCCTTATTCAACAGTACAGATTTCGGATTAATCCTAAATCCAATTAACCTTATCCAATTTCCAAATTGCAGTGCCAACCTCAGCTTAGACCTTGGTCCTGATCGAGATTTTTGTGCGGGTTCTAGCATTTTAATCGAAGACATCAATGGACAGATCTTCGACAGCTACCTCTGGAGTACTGGAGAAATAAGTCAAGGAATCATTCCCACTCAATCTGGAAGCTATTGGATGATTGGATTCTCTTCTTGCAATAACAATTTCATTTCCGACACCATAGAAATCAATATTATACCCACAACTCCAGTAGAATTGGGAGAGGATATCTTTTTATGTGACAGTGAATCCATTGTTCTAGAGGCCCCCAGTTGCATCAATTGTAGTTATTTATGGAGTACGGGCAGCATCAATAGAACCTTAATCATCAACGATCCGAATGACTATTGGATTGAAGTTGACAATGGCAATGGATGCTCTACCTCAGACAGTATTACTATTTTAGATGGTGTATGTAATTGTAAACTATTTATGCCCAACGCTTTCACTCCAAATGGCGACGGCCTGAATGAAGTCATTTCACCTATACTTAATTGCGATTTAGACAGCTATAGTTTCAGTGTTTACAATCGATGGGGAGAACTGCTTTTTAAGAGTATAAATCCTCTTCTGCAATGGGATGGAACACTCAATGGATCTCTTTGTAAAGTTGGGGTCTACTCTTTTGTGGTAGAATATCTGCCCATCATAAAGGGTGAGGTTCAAGATAAGCGATTTAAAAAAGGCTATTTCAATCTCATACGGTAAAGCGCTTCCAATCGCAACTTCAATAAACTCATTTAAGCTCCTTTTCATTTACAATTTGCCGCTCATATTACATTCTTTTGGGTGGAAACCACTATTTGATTCAAAGGCAAACAGAGCTTGACAAGACTTTTATACTGACATCTCTTTTTTCTCTCTATTCGTATGCTCATACTCGATTAGAAAAGACTTTTGAAAATCCACTCAATACGCAGTTATGGGTTGAATCTACAGCGGGAGGAGTTGCCCATCTCTTCTTTAAATAGGGTTATTGACCACCTACAATGAATATAAAAACCGGCTACTTACCATTCAATTTCCTGGACAAACAAATGCCGCTGCAAGCATTATTGCGAAAGACTTCATTCATCTCAGCAAAAGCGATTTTGGTTTGAAAAGGAGACACGAAGAAACAGCATGATTTATTCCGTCCGATGTTGATGGATTTTATAAACATAGGTCATGAATTAGTGCTATTGGGAAATAAAATGGATTGGAATTATTTTCAAAGAGCGTTCTCTGGATTGTATTCTACAGAAGGTCGCCCGTCTATACCCATTCGCTTGATGGTAGCGTGTTTATTGTTGAAACGCATCTACAATTTAGAAGATGAAACTTTAGCAAAATAATGGGTTATGAACCCCCACATGCAGAATTTCTGTGGGATGACTCCTTTTGAACATACGTTAGTTAACATGCGACCCATGTGATTTTGCGCATTTTAGAAAACGCATTGGCGAAAAGGGAGTGAAGAAAATCTTCACCTATTCGGTACTCATGCATGGTATAAAACCGCATGAAAAGCAGGTTTTATATGATACCACAGTGCAAGAGAATAACACCACCTTCCCAACCGTTGAAAATTGGACAAAAGAGTGATTGTTAAATGCAATGCACTGGCCAAACAAACAGTAGTAGCACAAAGACAGTCTTATATGCGTATTTCGAAACAATGAGTACGAGACACTTTTAAAAGCAAGCATCCAAAACGTGCAAAGAAGGCCAAGAAGGCAGGTAAAAAACTCAGAACAATCGCCAGGCGCTTAATCCGAGAGTTGGAAAGAGGCTTGAGTCTAGAATCCTTAGCACTAAACCAAGAGTCTGAATTTGTACAAGCAAATAATACAACAAAGGCGTAGCGATAAAAATAAGATTTATAGCATTCATAAGCCCTTTAGCAGTTGTATTGCTAAAGGAAAGGCGCATAAGCAGTATGAGTTTGGGAACAAGATTGGCTTACTAACTTTACTAACTACCTCTAAGACCCTTGTCATTAACGCCAGCAAAGCTTTTCAAGGCAACCCACACGTCAGCAAAACCATAGCACCACTTTTAGAACAAAATAACTTGACCGTTCCACATGAAGTCGCTTGCGAGAGAGGGGATAAAAGACAAAAAATGGGAGATACCATTATATGCAAGCCGGACTGCAGGCCTTTTAAGCAAGACACCGGATATTAGAAAAAGAAAAACGCCAAAAGTTTAGGTATAGAGCGGCAATAGAATCCGTAATAGGCAACCTCAAAACAGACTTTAGGATGGGACAGAACTATCTATACGGGACGCTTTCGCCGCAAATCAATGCCTTCTTAGCCGCTGCAGGTTGGAACTTAAAGAAAATGATGCTTCCATTAAAATAAGAAGCAATTTCTTGGCTTCAATTGTTATTTTCAGTTATAAATCAGGATAATTTAAAGGTAGCTTGCTAAGGCGCGACTAGATAGACAATAGCAATACAAAATGATAAATCCCTATTTATTAGATTATTGCAATTTAAAGCTCTTTCATTAATGTCCCGTAATGAGACAGTATTCCAATATAGAGGAATGGCGCGGTGAAAGGAATGGAGTTCACATACTAGAAGTCTCTCTTAATTTTACTCTGTTACCTCAACATTCAGACTGAAAGGGGCTCTTTGTGCAGAAAGAACTTGAGCATACTCAAACAAACTTGAAGCACAACTAATTTGAGAAACTCAGAAAGGAGCTAGAACATATTTTTAAATAAAAAACCCTTCCATAAATGGAAGGGTTTTGTCGGGGTGGCAGGATTCGAACCTACGACCTCCTGCTCCCAAAGCAGGCGCGATACCGGGCTACGCTACACCCCGAAAAAAAACAATTCAAAGGTCATTTCTGAATCATCAGCGGTGAGAGGGGGATTCGAACCCCCGGTACCGTTGCCGGTACGGCAGTTTAGCAAACTACTGGTTTCAGCCACTCACCCATCTCACCTTTGTGTTACTCAATTAAGAGGATGGCAAAAGTACATTGCGTTTTTATTTCAGGCAACAAAAACTTTCAGTCTGGATAAGCAATCCTAAAATGATAGATTTCTTGGAGCTTTTTCTTGATTGTTTCTTTGGCAATATTGATCTGAGAAAGGGTTATTTCAGCATCAGAAAATTGATTCTCAGTCATTTGGTGATCGACAATTCGATCTACCAATTCTGCAATCTGATTTGCATCTTTTCTTGCCAAACTCCTACTTGCTGCCTCTGCAGAGTCAGCAATCATTAAAATTGCGGTCTCCATACTGAATGGTTTTGGCCCAGGATAGCTAAATTTCTGCAGATCTACTTCTTCAGCCGGAAAGCTTTTTATGTGCTGTCTGTAGAAATATTGAACCGTACTGCTGCCGTGATGGGTCCGAATAAAGTCAATTAGAGTTTCGGGTAAATTATTACTCCGCGCCAATCGTATTCCATCTTTCACATGCTGAATGATTATTTGAGCGCTTTCTTCAAAAGCGAGTTCATTGTGTGGATTTACCCCTGTACTCTGATTTTCTATGAAGTATAGTGGATTCAACATTTTTCCAATATCGTGATACAATGCACCAGCCCGAATTAACAATGGATTTCCACCAATGGCCAATACTGCAGCTTCTGCCAAATTAGAAACCTGAAGGCTGTGCTGAAAGGTTCCTGGTGCTTTGCGAGCCAATTCTCTTAACAATGGATTATTGGTATCGGTAAGCTCCAAGAGACTAACATCGGAAACCATTCCTGTTAATTTCTCAATCAGATAGATCATTGGAAAGGCCGCCAGTGTGAGTAATCCATTTACACCAAGAAAAATATAATCCATAAAGGGCACCTCCGATAAGGTAGTATCTCGATATAAATAAAGCGACGTATAAACAATTACATATACAATAACAATCTTTCCGAGGGTAACAAATAGCTGCGCACGTTTATACAAGAGATCTACTGAAACAATAGCATAGAAACCAGCAATGAAGTGCAAGAACACCATCGCTAATCCTTCAGGCGATAATAATCCAATACTAAGAATGGCAAGTATATGAACGAAGAGAGCCAATCGTGTATCGAAAAAGGCTCTGAGCACTATCGGAAGAATAGGTACCGGCGCTAGAAGCAAGTATTCATGGCCAAATTCAAGAGATACCCGTGCCAATGCGGTTACAATTATCCACATCAATAATAAAGTGGATAGGCTCGAAAAGTCATTCAACACATTTGTTCTGAAACGCGCCAAGAACAAATAGAGCATGAGTAATAAAAGAGCGGTGAGCATGGCTACCCCCAAGAGTTCTTTCCAGCGCGTGGTCTCCTCCTCTTGCCCCCCCGAATAGGCTTCTGCTAGAGTCTCTAACTTCCTAAAGCTCAAATCATCTACCAAAGCACCATTTAGAATAAGCACTTCTCCCTTTGATATTTTGCCTTCGTTTGGAGTAAGCATCGTCATTCTCTGATCACAAAGCTGCCGGGTAGCCAGCGTATCATCCATCAAATTGGCATAAAAAAGAGTCCTCAATGCAGATGAATGCATTTCAAAATAGTCTCTGTTTACTGCTTTTAATTGCTGTCGTATACTCTTTGGATAATCGGAAAGATCAACCAAACTAGCCAGTAATACCGTTTGACTTTCCTCTTCTTTTCGAATTATTATTGGCCTTTCTCCTTTCCCTAAGGCTTTGAAATTCGATAAAACACCTCGATCTAAGGTCGACTTCAAATCCCTTTCAAACAATATTGGTAGGCTATCGTTAATCGCATTCCAATTGGCTTTCGTTTTAAGGTTCAGTTCGGATGAGCGTTCGATTTCCTGTAAAAAAATGGGGCAGGATTCAACTATTAATATTGCCTCACTTTGTAATTCCTTATCTGTCTTGGTAAGTGAAAAATCGAAGGGCGCTTTTAAATCGGCATATACCCAAGGTTGGCCTTTCTGAAAATCATATCGAAACGAATGATAATTTGGGTAAAGTGCTATGAGAATAATGGCTGTGGTAAGAAACAACAGCAATCGAGAGAGTCCTCGGTTGTAGGTTGTATATCGATCTAGGAGTTGCTTGGCTTTCATAGGTAGGATTCAAAGGTAATGAACCCACTTGCGTATACGTTAAGAAGGTCATAAATGCCAAAAAGAACTCGGAGTGTTTAATTTCAATGATGATCTAAAGAGAAGAAAAATGCATCTTTGGTCTATTATATAATTCTATTTTATGTCGGAAGATAAAGTCTTAAAAGCGTTCGAGCAGAAAAACTGGAACGAAATTAAAACCAATGATTCTTGGGCCATTTTCAAGATCATGAGTGAATTTGTTGAGGGATATGAAAAGTTATCCAAAATTGGTCCATGCGTTACCATCTTTGGTTCGGCGCGTACTCAAGAGGACAACCCCTACTATAAATTGGCAAGAGAAATTGGTAAAGACCTAACCCAAAAGGGCTATGGTATTATTACGGGTGGTGGCCCTGGTATAATGGAAGCGGGTAACCGTGGAGCTACAGAAGGAGGAGGAAACTCTGTTGGCCTGAACATCGAATTGCCATTTGAACAGTCGAGTAATGCATTTATAGACAACGATAAAAACCTGAACTTCGATTATTTCTTTGTTCGTAAGGTTATGTTCATGAAGTACTCTCAAGGCTTTGTAGTGATGCCTGGCGGATTTGGAACCTTGGATGAACTCTTTGAAGCCTTAACTCTTATTCAGACGGATAAAATTGGGAAGTTCCCCATTATTCTGGTAGGAAAATCTTTCTGGTCGGGTCTGATCGATTGGATTAAAAACACCATGCTTGAAAATCATTCGAATATTTCAGCTGAAGACCTCGATCTTTTTAGGCTGGCAGATACAAGCGAAGAAGTGTGCAACGCCATTGATGAATTCTACAGTCGCTATTTATTGAAACCAAACTTCTAATTGGAAGAAGTTTGCTGCTAGTCTCGAAAGTTCCTTTCGAGACTAGCTTGTTTTTGCTCTGGCCGATCGTTCCCATGCAGCGGCTTGGCTTCCCTTTATCCATCTTCCAAAACCTGCAAACACAGCATAATTCATTAAGCTGAAATAATAGGGCACATAAAAAGCGGTGCTCTTTTTATTTTTAAGCGATTGAACATAGCCAATGCTCGCTAAGAAGTAAAAGAATAGCTGAAAAGCAAACACAAGAACATATATCCAATGCACCTTGAGTAAAGGAATATTGAATAGAAAAACCAAGGGAAGAGAAAAAGCAGATAGAGACCATCTCAATACTCTATGGCTGATGTAAATGAAGCTCAGTAGCGGTCTTTTGAATGGAAGGAGCAAAAAGCTCAATCGATGCATACTTTGCCATCCACCTGCGGCAATTCGAACCTTTCTTTTCAGTTCTTCTTTCACATTGGCTGAAGGCGATTCCATCGCATAGGCTTCGGGCTCATATAAAAATCGATAGCCTTTTGATGCAATGCGCATGCTCTGCATAAAATCATCTAGAATACTATCTTCCTCTAAATCTTCGCAAAGCGCGGTTCTAAAACTCACCAACTCTCCTGCTGCGCCTACGATGGTGAGCAATTCAGAATCCCACTTTTTAAGCGTGCTTTCGTATTTCCAATAAAGTCCTTCACCCGCACCACTTAATTCTGCTCCTTTAGCAGGCATTACCCTCTTTTCTCCTGAAACTCCGCCAACATTGTCAAATTGATAATGACGGGCCAAATTGCGGATGGCCTCTTTATTCAACATTGTATTGGCATCGCAAAAAACCACAATGGGCGTTTCTACATATTTCATGGCGCGATTCTCAGCCGCTGCTTTCCCTCCTCTTCGATCGTCGTGCAAAAGAAGAATCCCTTCATACGACTTCAATATCTCTACCGTTCCATCGCTTGATCCATCGGTTATAAACAAGAGCTTAAGTTTGTCTTTGGGGTAATCTAATTCAAAGCAGTTTTCTACTTTCTCTTTAATGAAATCCTCTTCATTGAAACACGGAACAACCAAGGTAACTGCAGGCTCGAAGTGCGCTAATATCTTCGGTTTAACAAAAAGTCTTTTAATCCGAACCAAAACCAATAATACCATTCCATAGCCCAAATAAGTATAAAATACTAGGGCAACTAGAATCCAAAAAATCAAGGCAATAGAACTCATATTATCGAGATTTTTGGGTAGTGAAATATTCAAAAAAGGGCTTAATGTCTTTTCTAAATCTCCGCACAAAGGCAGTCCATAGGTTTCCATCCTTCATGGTTCTCCGCATGCTTGTCCAAACCATTCCTTTTCTTCCCATTACAATAGAAATCTTTCCGTGATGGCCTAGCTCCCAAGCCAGCGTTCCATCTGAACCGCGAACTACAGATAAATCGTATCCGCCAACCTTATCGGAAGTTTCTTTTTTGAAGCCCATGGTTCCGCCCATACAAACAAGGTGGGGCCTTTTAGCCGCTTTCATAAGCACACTTATGTGTTTCGCAATCTGATACAATCGCAAAGAGAGTGGATGGCCACTTCCCTCTGTATAAAAAGCATACAAACCAGAGGTACAAACTACCCCCTGTTCCTGCAAAGGGTCTACCATAGAATTTACCCAATCAGGAGGATACAAGGTGTCGGCATCGCCAGACATAATAAACTTTCCTTTGGCTACTTTTAAACCAGCTTGTCTGGCTGCAGCATAACCCTGAGTGGTTTCCAATACATACTGGGCTCCGCTCTCCTTAATTATTTCTGCCGTGCTATCTGTAGAGTTATTGTCTACTACTATTATCTCAATAGAATAATTCGGTTTTAACTCCGAAAGACTGTCGAGAGTACACAGTAGATTGCGCTCTTCATTCCATGCTATTATTATAATTGAAACCTCGGGTATGGGACTCTGCAATTTTAAAATACGCTGACGAATACCCTCCCACTCATGGCTTGGAATTTCGTCTATCGTTTTATTTTGAAAGCGTTGTTTTTTCCTTAATTCTTTTGAAATCCTATAACTCGGTATCATTCGCATTCTTTATATATAGCTAGCGTTTTTTGCGCGGACAACATCCATTTAAATTCCTTAGCCCTTTCTATTCCTAAATGAATAAGCTCTTTTCTCAATTCTATATTCGTGAGCAAATTAACCAAAGCTTTTGCAATTTCTTCATTGTTTTCAGGATCTACTTGAATAGCCGCCTTACCTGCAATTTCAGGCATCGAAGAAGTGGTCGATGTTATTACAGGCAATCCGCTGGCCATTGCCTCAATAATGGGCAATCCAAAACTCTCTCTTCGAGAAGTATAGAGCAAAGCTTCAGCTAGCCCTAATAAGGCAGACATATCTGTATTTAATACATAGCCAATGCTTTGTATTCTGTCTCCATATTTTATCCATTCTTTTTCGCGAACTAAGAGCGCCTGCTGATCTGTATTGAAATCGGCTACTATCAGTTTGCAACTTTCAGGTAATTGAGCCGAAGCTTTCAAAAAGCCCAAAATCGTATTGAAAGAATTCTTCTTTGGATCTGTATTGCCCATAAAAAAGACAAATTGGTCTGGCAATGCATAACGTTCCTTTACAGCTGTCAACTGTTTCTCAGAGTGTGTGGGTTTAAAATGATCTGAGACACCATTGTATACTGTCTTCAGTTTTTGCATATCCAATTGAGCAAAATGATCTTTAAAATTGTCTCTTTCAAAGTTAGAAACTGTAATTATGCGCATCGCTTTTCCAACCAAACGGTATACGAGCCAGCGCCTATACATATTGCCAAAACGCTGGTACGAAGTATATCCACTTTGGAAAAGAGGATAATTCTCGAAATAAATTAAATCGTGAATGGTAACTACTAAGGGTACCGATAAAAATAAAGGGGCCGTATTAGAGGTGCAATGAAGTACGTCTAATTTGTATTCTTTTACTTTTTGTGGAAGGAGCAACTGCTCCCATACGAGGTAAGCTGCATCGAAGACTACAATTTTAAAATTCTCCGTTTCCTCTATGCATGTTCTGTCTTTGCCTTCATTTATGAAGATATAGAATTGATTCTCTGTATCTAATTTCTGTAGATGGCGGATAAGCTCTATGGCCACGAAGTCCATTCCATGCTTTTCTTTCCGAAAAACCCGTTGAGCTTCTATTCCTATTCGCATTCTTAATTTTTCAGGTTCCAACTAATTCCTCTGAAGAAAGGCTTTATCAATTCAAATTGTCCCTTTACAATCAATGTCAATAGATTCTTTGGTATGCTTATGAAGGTAAAAAACAACATGGCCAATATTCTTTCTGTTTGTTTAAAATTCCGACGAGCAAAGAGCAGTCTATTCCGTGTCATATAGTACATTTTAAGCGGACTGGCCTTTCCAACAGAGACTGATTCTTTGTGATGAACAAGGGCAGATCCTTCAAATATAATCTGATAACCTGCAGAATGCACCCTATGACACCAATCTAACTCTTCGTAATAGAGAAAATAATCATCGTGCATCACTCCTACTTTCTCAATAACTTCTTTAGAAACCAGCATACAAGCTCCGTGAATATAGGCCGTTGTGCGCGTATCCAAATATTGACCTCTATCCTTTTCAAAGGAGCCAATGCCCGCGTTGCGCATGGTCATTCGATTAATGGGTGTGCTTCCTGCGTACTGTATAAGACCTGGACTATCGAAATAATGAATGCGCGGACTGACCATTCCAACCTGTGGAAATTTTCCAAAAACCGCAATCATAGGCTCTAAAAAATCAGGCTCTACCTCTACATCATTATTGATGAATAATACATATTCACCGTGGCAGTATGGCAATCCAAAATTATTTCCACCTGCAAAGCCTAAGTTCTCTCCTGTCTTTAGAAAAGTTATATCAGTAAAACGCTCCAAGATAATAGAGGGATCGTCTTTTTCGGAACCATTGTCTACCACCACAATTTCTATGTTGGGGTAGCGCATCCTGCGGAGTGAACGGATCAAATCACAGCTCACCTCGGCTTGGTTAAAGTTGACAGTAAGAATGCTCACTAGCGGTGTGTTTTCCAATTTTTTTTATAATATGCTTCAAATGTAAATATTGATTATTACTTAAGTCCGCATTCTTCATAATTTAGCTGCAATGAAAAAGCAAATTATATTTGTCGTTTTTTTCGCCTTTTTAGCGGATATTTCGGCGCAAGATCGTTTGAATGAACCTCTTATTCAATTCTCTGCCAATCCCATTGGTGTGCTCCAATCGAACATCACTGGATGGATGAGAAGTACAGATGGTCAGTGGATTTCTGGTGAAAATACCATTCCAAAAAGATTCAGTAGCTTCGATGACGAGAAGTATGAAATGCCTGAAAATCAATTGGGTAACGACAATGCTATTAAGTTTGAGATATACGATGCTACCTTTCAAAACGAACGTATTTGGGCTATTATAAAATACATGCGCAATGGTGCTTATAAATATCCTGGAACAAAAAAGGGATGGAAAGAATGGACCGATGCCTACTATGTTTTAGTTCGTCCAGAGGAGCTTATGGTGATGAATGATTTAGAAGATTCTTTGATACACGTAATGAAAATTCCGGTCATTTATGGAGGAACTTTAAGAAAAATTGGCGGCGAAAACATTACTGAAGCCATCCAAAAGAACGTTCGTTTCGGTCAAAGCTTCGATAGAGACCTTGTTTTAACGCTTCAATTATTTAGAGGAAACAATACCGCTCGATTTGCAATGAGTAGCAATCATACCGTATTTCCAGAAGTTGAAGGCATCCTCAACGATTTTACTTTTAGAGGAAAATCCTTATACGGAAGACAAGCTCTTTTTGAATATTGCTATTTTGAAACCAATATGTACGACCTAGGGCAAGTATTCCCAATATTATGATTGGAGAAAGTGCGTCAAATAGTTCTTGGAAATCCTTAGATCAACCTAAGCGATACATTCAATGGACCGTGATTGCATTAGTTTGCGCGGGTGTATTGGTATACAATGGCGTTTTGGCTGCCGCTCTTTTAATCGCTCTGCCTGGCTTCTTCCTTTTATTGGCTTTCATCTTCAAAAAACCAAAACTGGGCTTTTGGCTCACCTTTGGCTACAGTTTTGCCATTTCATTTCTTACGCGTTACGTCCCCCCTTTTCCATGGGGAATTGGAGGAGACATTGCTCTTGCTATTCTCTTACTTATCATTTTCTTTAAATATTATAAAGAATTAGATGTTAGTAAAATTCTAACGAATCGCTTTGTAGTCCTCATGTTCCTTTGGTTTCTCTATTTGGTTCTTGAGCTCTTTAATCCACTTGCTCCTTCTTTTGGTGCTTGGTTCTATTCAATGCGTGGACTTGGCCTATATCAGCTTCTTATTGCCATAGTTGGCATTTCTATTCTTCAAAACAAGAAAGACTTTTTCACCTTTGCGAACATCTGGTTTATTCTTTCCATTGTAGCCGTTATATGGGGTTGGAAACAATTGGTATTTGGGGTTTCTACTATAGAACAAGCTTGGCTAGATACAGGAGAAGGTAGAACCCACATTCTCTTTGGAAATCTGCGTGTTTTCTCTTATTATTTCGATGGTGCCACTTATGGTTCGGGAATGGCGCAAGCCAGTTTAGCCGGATTTATTCTTTCCCTTGGTCCCTTTAAAGCCAGAAGAAAGCTGTTCTATTTTATAACAGGTCTCCTTGCTTTTTATGGCATGTTGATTTCCGGTACAAGAGGTGCGTTGGCCGTTCCGGCTGCAGGCGGTATTGCCTTTTTAATTATGACACGCAATATGCGTTTGATTCTTTTTACCTCCGTCTTCCTTATAGGTGGATACGTTTTCTTGCGCTATACCTATCTCGGAAACAATGTATATCAAATTCAAAGAATGAGAACCGCAGTGGATCCAAATGATGCGTCACTCTTGGTTCGATTTAAAAATAGAGCACGCCTAACAGAGTATTTACAAGGGAAACCATTTGGCGGAGGCATTGGTTCTTCCGGTCACTTTGGGCAGCGGTTTGCTCCTGGAACATGGCTGGCTAATTTTGCTCCCGACGGACTCTATACGCGTATTCGAGCGGAAGGAGGAGTGATAGGAAAATACATTTATCTGGCTATATGGCTCTCGCTCTTAGCGCGTGGAATGGGATTGGCCTTACGCATGCCATCTTCCGAGAATAAATACATTATCATGGCATTAGTATCTTCCTTAGCAGGCGTATTGGCTTCAAGTTATAGTGAATCTGTAATGACCCAATTCCCAGTGAACTTCGTAACTTTCACTGGCTTGGTATTTATCGAATTGGCCTTCTTCTGGGATAAAGATGGAAATCTTATTCCTAATTCGTCCATTCCTTCTGCCAATTTAAAATCATCGGAAGAGGAAGATATTGGATGATTCCGATGGAATGTATTAGGCTCTCTTTTGAATTGGCTTTGCCTTTTTTTTTGCTTTCCTGCCTATTGCTATGATCTATTCAATTCCTCTATTTATAGGAATTGAATAGATCATAGCATAGAAGTATCTGGATGGAATGTTTCCTTTAGAACAAATTGCATCGAATGATGCAGCAAAGCAGAGGTCGCAAGAAGCATTCTCCTGCTACAAAACGCAATTTATTTGTATTCTTGGTTCGATAGAAAGGGTGAAAACCGTTTCATATACCCCTTGCAATGGATCTATGTTCTCTTTCATCAATATTGAAAGGACATTGGAAACCACTTCTCCCAAAAAGCGCAGTACTTACCGCAGTGATAAATAAAACAAGACCTCTGATTTGATTTATCTAAAGCTGGATTAGAACAACGAATGCCTATTTTGGCTTGAGCCAATTAAAGCAAGAATACATGCTCAAATGAAATTTCGGAATTATATAATGACATTGAAATCGAAATTTTTAGAGCTAAAGAAATAGTCGAATAACAAGGTAATAGACAAAAAAAAACTCGCCACGAAGGGCGAGTTTTTTTGAGAAAGGTTCTCTTAGTTCGACTTAATAAGTCTATGAATCTCAGTCTTATTGTTCGCTTGAACGCGCATTAAGTACATACCGTTTGCAAACTCAGAAATTTCCAAGCTATACTTATTCGTATTTGGCACTTCAGTGAAAAGTACACGTCCGTCTAAACTCAATATCTCAATCTTCTCAAGATTAGAATTCGACTCAACATTGTATCTGCCGTTAGAAGGATTTGGATAAAGTGTAACCTCATTCTCAGCAAGGTTCTCATCTAAACCAATAGAAGCTTGAACCCCCCATACATTATCGAAAAAAACAATGTTATCTGCTGTTCTAGGATCAAAATCTGGAAAAATTACAATTTGATCGTAAGTCATACTCTCGTGATTAACCGTAGAAAAGTCGAATGTGAGTTGTTCCCATTCGTTAATCTTCGTGTTCGCTACTTTAAGTTCAGGTTTTGCCCAACCCGTAGCAGTTACCAATTTGATGCCTACATCACTAATTACAGATTTCCAAACCATAATACGGATGGTGCTGTTTGTTGCATCCATGGTAAAAGGACCAACATCTGTACCATGTAAAGTTTCACAACCAGCCCAAGGATTTCCAGTTTGTAGAGCGGTAAACTTAGCCACTGTTGATGATGTGTTGATTCCACTTGGATCTGGATTTGCAATGATTTCCAATGCAGGATTTGCATCGTTCTCAAAAACAGCCCATGTAAAATTCGCACCATGTCCACCCGCTTCAAAATCAATTGGAACATTCTGGGCACCGAGAGAAAGACCTATAATAAGAGTCAATCCTAAAAGTGTAGCTTTTTTCATATTTTTTTATTATTAACCTCGGCTTCGATGCTTAGGTTATGGTAATATACACTATAAGTCAGAAGGCAAGGCATAAATAGAGGAATAATATTTTAACTAATTGAATATCAATAATTTATTTCTGATCTAAAAAGCTAAAATAGTAAATCCGGGCTCTTGATTGCAAAATCTTATCGTTTTAAACTGAATTTATAAATACCTGTTATCTTCTTACTTAAATATTCACTTATATCTATTTTTTACAATCAAAGCCCCATCCAATGCTCATCAATAAATTTAAATTAGGAGCACACCATTCGTCTTTCTTATGCAATTATAATGTAGGTTCTACTTTTGAATTATTCCTATTGCAGGACTTCTATAAGCCGCTTTATTATTTTATCCAACGAACTAAAACAAATTCCTTTTGAAAACTCTTTCGTTTTACTTCACTCTTCTTTGGGCTTCTTGCATTCACTCGCTGCCAATCGAAAATCTACAGCCAAGATCCATCCAACCCTAAAACAGCCCTCAAGCAGAATATCGATTCCTATCTCGATACACTTAGCGCAAATGGTCGGTTTAATGGAAATCTGCTTATCATAAAAAGGAGACTCTCTCGTTTATTCTTGATCTATTGGATTTACAAATAGGGAATTTCAGATACCGCATTTAGATTCGAGTCTTTTTCTTATTGGTTCTATCACCAAGCCTTTCACCACTATGGCCATTCTTCTGCTCAAAAAAAGGGAAGCTGAGTTTAAGCGATCTTTTTTCAAAATACTTCCCGCATTTTCCGCGTTCTGAAGAAGTAAGTCTTCAGCAGCTGCTTACGCATACGGTAGGAATAATAGACAATTCGAAAATAGTAGCGCATCTGTCTTCAGCATTCATCTGCAATCCCAGAGAAGTTACGCAAGCAGGATACATCCAATACAATCAGCCCATACTTCAGGAAATATGTACTCTAGCCCAAAAGACCTCTTTCAGTTCAGCAAGGCTGTTGTGCGCGGCAAACTGCTTGACTCGCTTAAAACACATGAAATATTAAATGTTTTAGCGGCTTGTCGCTATGGCATGTAGATCAGCCCTAGGCCGGTATTCGGGCCTAGGGACATCATGGTGAAATGAATGGATTTATAGGATCCATGACTTTTATTCATGAAGGCAACTATTTCATTTACTTTCTGACCAAGGACGATACCACACCAAAATACAGGCTAGCGAAAGACTTAGATTCCTTGCTTTTTAAGAAGGAAGGAAGCCTCCCCCACTCCTACTCCAATCCTAGAATTAACGGATGTCAAGAAAACCACGACTTCTGACAGCATTTTATTAAAGCTGGAGACAGTCTGCATATATCTGAGCAGAATGGAAGGCTATTCATGCGCGAAATGGGACAAAATAGCATGCGTTATTTCCCTATGAGGAAGATAGATATAGCGTAGCTTTATTTGGATTTCAAATCGCTTTCGCCCATAAGCAAGGAGGCAAAGCGCAGGGCCTGCAGTTTATTGGCAATGCCAAATTACAAGGCAAACGGATTCCAATGCGCTAAAATGGAATTCCAGAATCTTCAATAGGCCTTTCTAAACTTATTAGTATAGACTCTGGTGCTATGCGTATTTTTTTGTTTTTAGGTGGATGGCTCCTTCTTTCAATCTGGTATATCCACTAGAAATAGCAATGAAGATTTGAATCACAAAAAAACTGGATTCTTCGTTTCGAAAGCCGAACATCACTAGGATGAGTAGGGAAATAAAGTACAGCGGCTGATTTGATTGAGTTAAAAATCAAATAGATTCTCTACTCACTATCTAGGTTCAAAAGTCCTTTTCGCCTTTAAAATCTATGCTTCAGCCAAAAAGAATTATAGAACATTAAAGACCAATCAGCGACAGAAAAACATCTTATTGCTTCAACCAGCGCAGGCTAGTGAGCAGTTCTCCCTTTTGCATGATGCGCACTAAATACACTCCTTTGGGAAGAGCTTCCGTATGAATCCTTTGGTTGGAAGTAATTCGCTCTTGCTGAACGATTACCCTTCCTGTCATATCCATCAATTGCACTTCAAGTTCTATTAGGCCTTCCGTTCCTTTGAGCTCAATGAAAGTATTGCCTGGATTGGGAAATAATTGAATTCTATCCTTCCAGTTCTGTTCTAGTCCAACGCCAGGCATTTGATAATAGACAATGAGACGAGGAGCGTGCGCGCCGCCAGTAATCTGCCCTTCCCTAGAATTAAACTGCCTTGCTGATCCAGTGGTGCTTTCATCAGAAGTTTTCACCAACCAACCATTATTCGCTGCTGGATTGTCAAGCATATCTTGAACATCTGCATTGAGCTGATTGCTTTCCCAACGGAAGCTTTTGTTTTCATTGTCTACTAGCTCTACTGCTGAGGAATTGATAAGAAAGTCGCCTCCAGGTGTAATCCACGGGGAAGGAACAATTCCACCGATCATACTTTCTAACCAAGTGGCATCCGGAGTAAGGGCAGTAGTTCCTTGACCGTGCTGACTTGTGGTCGTGGAGGATCCTTCCCCCCACATTCGACTGAGTCTATGAAGGTCCAAAACAAAAGATCCGCTACGGATTTTGCTGCACCACAGCTCTAAATGAACAGAATCGATGCTGGAACCTGAGGGCAATTGGTTGGCTATGTCAAATAAGAGAAGACCTCTGCGCAACTCACCGCTATTGGTTACGCCGGCAAAGAAAAACGGACCTGCTCCATTGCTGATATCGCCGGTTATACTTTCATATAAGGTATTGTCTTGAGCCGCAAACAAGGTGTCTACCGATTGGCTGTAAATGGTAGTAGTAGATAATAGTATCAGGAGTATAATTCGTCTCATGCTGCCGTCTTTTCTAGGTATACGTATTTAAAGATAGTAAGGTTGAACAGTATGGATGCAATATTCCTCTTAATGAGAGAGTGACTGACTTGAGTGAGTAAGATGCTGAAAAAGACCAAGAGTCAATAAGGCTGAAAGGCTAAGGACTGGGAATATGAATGCGTTTGACATTTGTTAGCTCCCTTATTTTTCTCTGAAAGAATTCTTTCTATATACTGTGCAAACTATCCTCCAGAACGTTTTAGGTATTGTACGTGTCCTCTAGGATATGTACTCTTCCCTTTGTGTCTGTTACACAATCATACTATTAATCGAAAAGTAGCGAAAGCGTGAGAATAGAAAGGCATTATATCGCATATCACATGAGGCAATAGCACTTATGCTGAGCAGTAATTCACTCGCACTCAATTGAGCGATTATATGTCTGAAAAGGTCTTTTACCGAAAATGAATTAAAGGACTTGCTGCTTAAAGACACTTAATTCTGTAGACAATACTACTTATTTCGCTTTCAACCAATCCTCCCTCCTCTTTTTGGCTTTTTTATCCAGTTTCATATTGCTTTTTTCATACAATGAGAGCGCATAGTTTGGGTTACTTTGAAAAGTAACTTTCGTATGTTTTAATTCTCCAAACCTCTCAAAAGAAAAATCTTCAGAATCTCCCGGTTCATGGAGTTCCAAAATTTCTTTAAGATGTAGGGAATCCGATAAAACATAGGAACCAATCTGAATAATTTCATCCCCTTTTGTCAAGCCTGCATTGTAAGCTGGTGAATCAAAAGATGGATAATTGGTGATTTTTTGAGCCTCAAGGGATATTCCCAGATAGACCTCATCATTCTCTTTTTGCATCAGAATACCTACACTTTCAAATAATTGCTCATAATCTGGCATTTCACTTTTATAAATATATTGGCCAAAAAAATCATCAGCTAATTCCTTGCCTGCATAGGTTTTTAAAGTTTCCTGCAAATCTTCAAGCGTATAATATTTTTCAGATTTCCCATACGTATTCCATACCAATCTCATATAATCATCAAGATTTAAACCTTGCCCCCTCAGTGACAAATCCAAAGCAAGACCAAGCATACTTCCATAAGAGTAGTAACTAATAAATGTATTTCTATTCACCGGATCCACTGATGTAGCTGCATCTACAAAGGGTGCCTGGTAGCTCATTTCTATTGGATTGAAAAATTGTCTGCCCGAAGAATTCCATACATAATTGAAATATTTAGAGAGCGTTTTTAGATATTTCTCTTCATCCATCAAGTCTGATCGAACTAATATCAATTTATCATAATAAGAAGTGAATCCCTCAGCAAACCATAGTTCTCCGCTCATATTCGCTGAATCGAAATTGAATGGGTCCAACGATTTTGGTCTGATTCGTTCCACATTCCAACAATGAAAGAATTCGTGCGAAACAGTAGAAATACCTCCAAAAGCTGAATCTATCAAATTCTGGCTCGAGCTTAGGACAGTAGAATTGCGATGTTCCATTCCGTCGCCTGAAGCATTGGGAACGTAGCACGCTAGAAATGTATACTCATCATAATCAAAGCTTGGTAACTCTCCATACACGGCTCGTTGTTGCAATACAACCTTCTTTACTTTTTCAAAATAGGTGTCGAGTTCGGCATCCGTTCCTTTATGGTGAAGCACAAAGTTTATCGTTTGCTCATCCACTTTAAATGAACGTATACTGTGATTGCTAATTTCTATTGGACTATCCATAAAATACTGCAAGTCTTTCGCATAAAAAGTATTGTCCTTAAGGTGTTTTAGCTGGGTAGCTACTTTCCAATCCAAATCATCACGTACACTCACACTCACTTCCATTTCATTACTAGATAAAACCGGAACATACATAAAGGTGGCAGGCATGTTTAAGTGTGCATGAGATTCATCTATTTGAGAATAGGTGCCATCACAGCGATTGGCAAAAAGGGTATAGGAGACCTTAATTGTACCGTCATGTCCTGTTACCTTCCAGGCGTAAGGATCCGGTCTTGTAGCTACCAGGACTTTTCCCTTGCTATCTGTAACTTTTACTTTGTAGACATTTTTAGCAAACTCATGTAAGGCATAGCGCCCTGGTGATGACCGGCTCATCCTGAATTCAATTTCATCTGTTCCTAAGTCTTTAAACGTGGCATGTATTACAGCTTCGTGATGTACGGCATTTTCAAAAGAAATGGTGTAAACCGATGATACCTGTGCCTTAGCTGACGGGCTAAGGGCAAATGAAACCAGTAAAAAGAAAAGTTTTTTCATTGAATGGAGAATAAAACTGATTGGAGAAAAAATTGTTATTGAAACCTAGAAAAGAGAAAGGACTGCAAAAGTTGGTTTAATTTTCTTAATACCCCTCGAATAGGGTGGTAAAATTAGTATTCGTACTTGCACTAAGATGAGTTTTCGCAATAGCGCCCCTTTTAAATTTTCACTGTTTCATTGAGATGCCGCTGTAGATACATAATGCCTTGCGTATCTAACATATATTTTATTTGAAGAATTGGTCTTTTGACCAATTCCGTGGATTATTGATTATGTAATCTAAAATTTGATGAAATGATTTGTCATTTCGGATGATGTGATCGTGAAAACGGGATTGCCAGGCGAAATCGGGATTGATTCTTCTGGCATTTTTGGTGACCCCAATTTTAAAACCACGTATGATCGATGCCAAATTTTTGGATTGGGGACCAAATTTGTTTTTGGGATTTTCATCCGTTGGACTGGTATCATCGGTTGCATTGGTGGAGATGATATCACCGGTTGGATTGATATCATTGGTTGCATTGGTGGAGACGCAAGGCCTTGCGTCTCCACGTGGGGAATTGTACCATCGGTTGCATTGGTGGAGACGATATCATCGGTTGGACTGGTATCATTGGTTGCATTGGTGGAGACCATATCACCGGTTGGATTGATATCATTGGTTGCATTGGTGGAGACCATATCACCGGTTGGATTGATATCATTGGTTGGATTGGTGGAGACCATATCACCGGTTGGATTGATATCATTGGTTGGATTGGTGGAGACGCAAGGCCTTGCGTCTCCACGTGGGGAATTGTATTCGTTTTCGCCAATACCAATAATCGCATGAAAATGATTTGGCATAACCACAAATTCACCCATTGTTAAATTCATATCGGGTCGCATTTCAAATGTTTTTAAGCATTCCGTTTTCACAATTTGCGCAATATCATTCAACACCATTTCACCATTCACCATTTTCTACATCGCCAAATAAACAGACTCTGTTCTTTATGCATATGGTGACAAAATAGAATGCGTTCCATCCATAATTCCAATGTTTTAATTTGATTGATTCAGTCCGATATTTATTTTCGAACCTTTCTGACATCTTCTATGCGGCAAATGGCATGGTAGATACCCAATGCATTGCATATCTAACATGCAATCATCAATACGTATATCATCCGGTTTATCAATTACCTCAATACAATGAGTATGATAGGGAATAACAATAGGATTAGCCGTTTTCATAAAAGGAAGATATTCCAGAATCTGCATCCAACCATTCTTGGCAATTAATCCAATAGCATTTAAGACCATTTCCCTATTCACCAATTCCATAAATACCCCAAATAGTCAATGGTGCAGCAAACAGAATTGTCACTGCAATAGAAGTTTATTTCTCTTATCTCGAATTCCTAAAGGTAAATGGTGAGTCAAAAAAATCAACGTATAAAAGCTTATTCCAATCAGAATGATGGATGGCATTTATGCCATATCTTCTTAGAATCTGTCTTGTCCTCGATTGAGGAAGGGGGGTGTGTCAGCTAGGGGTGTTTGTATCGTTATTTTCCTTTGTTTATGCTTTCTTTTAGTTCGGATTAATCTATATCTCAAATCGTCATAAAATAGGCTTATCAATAAAATTAGTGCTCCTAAAATCAAAGTGTTTAATTTCAAGTCAAGCTTTGAGTAAAGAAAACCAGCGATTATTCCACCAAGAAAAAAGAAGAAAATTATGTAGGTTCTCAACTTTATAGTCGCTTTAATTTTTTCTCTATAAGCATGCGATTCAGGGAAAAATAATTGAGAGAGTTCAATTCCTAAATCTGTAAACAGTCCAGTTAAATGTGTTGTCCTTACAATAGCATTCGAAATTTTTGTAACAAAAGAGTTTTGCATTCCCATTGCAAAAAGTAGTAAGCAAATAATTATATCAGGATATTTTATTTCAACAACATTACTTATTAATGCAATCGACGTTAAAATCAAACATTCAATTATTGTTGGTAAAACAAAAACGTTCAGTTTTCTATTTACTCTAAACTTCTCAATAAGGAAACTTGAGAAAAAAGAACCAAAGAGGAAAGAAAAAATGTAAAGGAAATAAATTGTTCCTCTCCAAAACTCAAAATTGGTGACATCATTAATAAATAAGGCAAAATGTCCAGTCACATTTGTTGTTAATTCTTTAAAAGATAAAAATCCTGTAACATTCACAATTCCAGCTACAAATGACAAAATGGTAGCAATTCGGAGATTGTGTTTTATTGTTCTGTTTTTACCTTGATGTCTAAACATTTTGTTCTCATTTAATTCTGTTTCTAAAATTGAATTGTGGAGACGCAAGGCCTTGCGTCTCCACGTGGGAAATTGTATTCATTTTCGGCAATACCAATAATCGCATGAAAATGATTTGGCAAAACCACAAATTCACCCATTGTTAAATTCATATCGGGTCGCATTTCAAATGTTTTTAACCATTCTGTTTTCACAATTAATCCGATAGCATTTAAGACCATTTCCATATTCACCAATTCCATAAATACCCCAAATAGTCAATGGTGCAGCGAACAGAATTGTCACTGGAATAGAAGTTCATTTTCTCTTCTTTTGGTCGGTACTAATTTATTTAGAATATTCATTTTTTATTGCGCAATGAGGGGATTAATAAACGATTAGCGGTATTGAACGAATTCTCTCTTTGGTTGGAAGCCTTTTTATTTTGATGAAAAGCACTAGATTCTTTAAATGAACTAAAATCGAATCTATTGATCATATTTAAAAATGTAAATAAAAGGATATAGTAGAAAAAAGCCGCATTAACAACCCAACATAGTTTCTTACCCAATCCTTTTCTTCCTAAATCAAAGCCAGAAAATCGCTTTACCCGAATGAGAAACTGGCGGAATCGAATGCGTCAACATTGCATTCATTCTTGGCCTATCGGTAGAACGAATGCTTCGTTATTGTACGTATGTTATTTTTTTCATCTTCCGTTTTCCTTAACCCAAGTCATTGGTTGTTCAAATCCAGCGTCAATTGCAATTTTCAAATCTTTATATGCTTCCTTTCTTTTTTCTGGTGCTATGTTGACCAACCCACGCAGAAGGTATGCCTCCTTACTATCCTCATCTAACTATATTGACGTATTCAAATCGACTGACCCGCCTTCTTAGGCAGTTTCGTATCGTTCAAACTAGACCGAGTCACAAGTACTTTTTTGTCTTTTTCATGAAGCTTGAAAGGCGAGCTTTCAAAATCCGAAAGGGCTTCAATATATAATTGAGCAGCCTCATCATCAGATATTTTCTGAGAGATTACTACAAAAGGAATTGCTGCAACTATGGATAATAGAATACTTCTCATTCTCTGGGTTTCAATTAATGCTAGCATTTTAATAAGAACCGTTTTCAAAGGTTTTTATTAAACCGTTCTACTTATTTTACTTCTTTATAGATATTATTCGATATCTATCCTCATATAAAAGAGTCAATCCATTCTCATCGATTGCAATTATTTTATTTTTTAAAATATCTAAATAGCTGCCATCTTCATTTTTTGTCAATGTTTTATCAAACATTTTTTCTGCCATTTCCATCATAGGAAATCCTCTTGATCCTTTTTCTGTAATCAAAGTAAATTCAATTTCAATTTGGTCCGTTATTCCCCAAGTTCCACTGCTTTCATATTTATCTCTTTTCTGTATAAGACTATTCAAATCTTCTTGAATTTTAGATTAAGCCAATTGCAGCAGAGCTGAGACCTAGATCTCTAAAAAAACGACTCAATGCATAGGTGCAGTCATCCAAGCCTATTATCGTCTTCCTGAACCTGGATTTTCAGGCAGTCTCGATTTTCAGGAACAAATGAATGGAATGGCACAATGGATATTTATTAGGTCTCCTTTGAAAAAGGCTTCCGAATATAAAAAGGTGCAGAAGCATATCCCTATCCTTAGTCATAGATAGATTGTTTATGAATGGGCTCGGTCAGCAGAATGGCAGCGTTGGAAGAAGAAAAATTCCAAGAAACCATCCAAAAGAAGAGCCAACGCAGCACTAAAAAGAAGAGAAACCCTCAAAAGAACATCGCAAACCGTCTCATTCCACTCATTTTAACAGTCTTGATCCCATTAATATCGAACAATTTACTTATTATTGTACTTTATACTATAAGCTCATCATTGAACTCCTTATATATGATAAAATCTACTCTATTCCAGCGCATACTAGGCCTCAGCTTTCTAAGCCTTGCCATTAATGCTTCATTGGCTGCACAGCAGACTTCAGTGATTGACTTTAACAGTCCGCAGCATAATTTCACTGCTTTTGGTGGATGTAGTTTCTCTGTTATTCCCGATCCCACTCAGGGCAGCAATCAAGTGGGTCAGTTTGTAAATAGCGGCGGTACTTGGGAAGGCGCCTATTTAGACCTTCCATCTGGCGTATTATTGGATAGCAATCAGATTATTAGTCTTGATTTTTATAACCCAAACTCAGGTTCTAATTCCGTCATTTTAAAGTTAGAAGGTGGTGCTTCTGCAGATATTGAAGTAAATCAGACAACTCAAGGCATTGGATGGAGAACCCTTCAGTTCGACTATAGTCAAGCCGTTTTCTCGGGAAGTACTACTCCTGTTAATGGAACAGGTTCTTTTAATCGTTTCGTTCTTTTTATAGATGGAAGTCAATCCATTCCTGGCACCTATGCTATTGATAATATTACCTTTTCTGACTATTCTTCTGTCTATACTATCGATGTCGTCTATGACCAATTGGCTTGGGAAGATAATTTCAATTACCAAGGTACAGTAGACCCAAACGATTGGTTCTCAGAGGTTGTACCACCCAATGCTTGGGGCTGGCACAATGGAGAATCTCAACATTATACCAATAGAAACGACAATTCTTTTGTTGCCAATGGCCATTTAAGTATTGTTGCAAAGAGAGAGACTTATACCGCCTATGGCCTAACGCAAGACTATACAAGTGCGCGTCTGAACTCCAATTTCTCTTTTACATATGGAAGAGTTGATGTAAGAGCCAAGTTGCCTAGAGGCGATGGTACCTGGCCAGCCATCTGGATGTTGGGGACAAGCATTGGCAATAATGTTAATCCTTTCTCTTTGGGATGGCCCGACTGTGGCGAAATTGATATTATGGAACATTGGGGCAACGATCAAGACCGCATTCATGGCTCCATTCATACCCGCAGTAGCTTTGGTGCTACCGTAAATACACGCAAACGAATTGTTCCTACTTGCAGCGATTCTTTCCATGTGTATTCATTGAACTGGTCTCCCAACCAACTTACTTTCCTCATAGACGACGAGATCTATTATGTATACAATCCTGCGGTTAAAAATGCGGCCACTTGGCCCTTTGACGATCCTGAATTCATTCTGTTAAATGTTGCTATGGGAAGTTCTTTCTTCACCATAGATCCAAACTTTACACAAGACGCAATGCTTATAGATTACGTTCGTGTATTTCAAGATGGAATAATAGGATTGCCCGAGCGTAGTGCTCTTAATGATGTACGGGTCTATCCCAACCCAAGTTCTAAATTTATACAGCTGAAAGCCCAATCGGCAACTGAATTTGTTATCTTCGATTTAGCCGGTAAAGAAGCTTTTAGACAAAGTTTAAATAATGAAGAGAATCCCATCATGAATATCGAGCATTTAGATGCGGGTGTCTATATCTGGAAGGCTTTGGAAGATGGTGCTTGGCAGAATGGCCGATTGCTGATTCAGAGAGATTAATTCAAAAATGCAAGCCGAAGAAAATCATCTCTTCGGCTTACATACACATCTTGCAGTTAATTTAATTTCCACCCCAGGAAATATGAGTTCGAGTGCTTCTCGATTCTCTTCGTCTAAATAGGTATTGCGCAAATCTATTCGCTTTAGCGATTTAAATCCGCTTACGTAGACCGGCAGCAATTCGATATCGGTATCCCATAAATCGAGATAAACCAAATCGTTGAAACCGATTAGGCTATCGGGGAAAACCATTGGATTGCGGGCCAATAAGAGTTCCTCCAAACCATTCATATGAGCCAATTCTACAGGAAAGAACTCCATACGGTTCTTCCGCAAATCAATTTCGGTGAAACTCCCTTTCATCAAAGCCGTTGGTAGTTCTACCAATCGTTCCGATGAGTAATCTGCTTTTTGGGCTAGCGAGATAAAAGGAAAGGCAATGAGAATAAATAGAAATCGGCTGCGCTGCATGAAGCAAAGTTCGCTTATCGCTTTGAGACTTTATTATTGGATATAGCTCGTTGGCGCGAGCATTTAAATCGACTGATGTCTTCTGTGCGTTTTGCAATGTGTTTGCTTGCTCTTCCTTGCACTCTTGCGCGCCACATTCTAAAACTGGAAGCTTTCATTTCCTTCCGCATTATCTGAATTACATCTTTCTCAGCAACACCAAATTGCATTTTAATGGCATCAAATGGCGTTCGGTCTTCCCATGCCATTTCTATAATACGGTCAATCTGTATTTCGGTAAGTTCTTTAGAATCCATAGTAATAAAACTGAAAAAGGAGCAGAAAGTTTGCTCTAATCGAGCGAATGTAAAAAGTTCTTTGCCTTTATAGAGTCCATTTGCAATTGCGACTTCAACTCATTTAAGTTTCCGAATTTCTGCTCAGAGCGCATGCGACATAGGAATTCAATCCGCATGGACCTACCATAAATGTCTTGATCAAAATCGAAGATGTTCACTTCAATCCTACTCAACTTTCCTTCAATCGTTGGGCGCATTCCTATATTGCACATACCCAAATACCGCTTTGTATCAATCCAAACATGCACGGCAAATACGCCATTGGCTGGCAGTAACTTAATTGAGCTGCTCACTTCTAGATTGGCAGTTGGAAAACCAATGGTTCTTCCCAATTGATCGCCTTTACTTATAACTCCCTCTAGGGCATAAGGATAACCCAAAAACTCTTTGGCGCGTTCTACATCTCCCACTTCCAAGGCCTTGCGTATTTTGGTACTGCTTACAGCAACGGCATCGATATCCAAAGCAGGAATTTCTTCCACCTCAAATCCATAAAGCGGTCCGAACTCTTTCAGATGCTCGAAGCTTCCCTCCCTATTTCTTCCAAAATGATGGTCGTAACCGATCACCAACCGCTGAACGCCTATTTTTTGAACCAAGATATTTCGAACGTATTCTAAAGTAGAGGTACGAGAAAAGGCTTTGGTAAAAGGATGGATGATGAGATGATCTAAACCCAATTTCTCTAAGAGTTGTATTTTCTCTTCAATGCTATTGAGCATTTTTAAGTCAATATCGGGCTGAAGTACTTGTCTAGGGTGTGGACTGAAAGTGAGTAGAACACTTTCTCCACCGCTTTTCTTCGCCACTTCAATCAATCGATTTAAAATGGTACAATGTCCAATGTGTACACCATCGAATGTACCTGTGGTTGCCACTGCGAAAGGAATGGTCTTAAATTCCTCGATAGATGAGTAAACTTTCATTCGTGCCTCAATGCTTCAATAGGATCAAGATAAGCTGCGCGTATCGCTGGGTACAATCCACTCAGAACGCCAACAGCCAAACATACAACGGTTGCCAATCCCAACCAATCCCAAGGAATGAAGAAGGTACCTCCTACTACCATTGACACCACATTTCCTATGGCTATTCCAAGAACGCTTCCAGTAAGACCGCCCAATTGAGAAATGATAATAGCCTCAATTAAGAACTGAAAAAGTATGGCCATTCTAGTAGCACCTACTGCCTTTCTGATTCCAATCTCACGGGTTCTTTCGGTAACGCTTACCAGCATAATATTCATCAATGCTATGGCCGCACCTAGAAGGGTAATAAATCCAATAGCTGCTGCAGCAATGGTTACATATCTCAGGTTGTCTAAAAGCGATTCAGCAATATTATCGCTCTTGGTGATATTGAAATTGGTCCCTTGTTTTGGAGACAGCTTGCGCACATTGCGCATCACAGCCGTTGCCTCACCAATGGCGGCATCCATAGCAAAGCCATCTTTTGCCATTACATTAATACTGTAGCTGCGCTTGGGAGAGGAAAAGGCATATCGAGCATTGGTATACGGAATCAGTCCCACTTTATCTCCACCAAAGCCCACTGCATTTCCTTTACTGGCCAAAATTCCAATGACTCTATAGCGCAGGCCCCTAGCCGTAATGACTTTATTGAGTGGATTCTCTTTTCCGAAAAGATACGTCAGATCGCTTCCAATAATCATTACTGGGCTACCCAATTCTATTTCTGATTTTGAAAAATTCCTTCCTTCCTTTAGTATATATCCACCCGTTGTAAGATAATTGGGATCGGAAGCCCAAATTTGAACATTCGGATTGGTCTTTTCACTGCCCACCTTGAGTTCTGCCATTCCGGTAGCGATGTATGAAAGTGAAACCTTGGCATCCTCATATTTAAAGCGCTCTACAAAACGCACCGCTTCATTGAACTGTATATAAGGGAAAGTCTTGCCCCGCTCTCCCTTTTTATTGATGGTTACATTGGGACCTCTATTTTGTATCGTAAAAGTATTGGCACCCAATTGAGTAAACTGACCTGAGATCGATTGCTTCAATGCATCTAGACTGGTAAGTATTCCTACCAAAGCCATAATGCCAATAGCAATAATAATTACAGTAAGAACAGCCCGCAGGGCCTGACTACGGATGGAAGACATGGCCATACCTATGTATTCTTTCCAGAGCTTTTTTTGCATGCGCTAAATGTACGAAGCTAGGACTGTACTGCTAGTAATTTTCCCGATTTAACGAGACGTATCGCTAAGAAAGTACAAATTAAGACCAAGAGGCCCGAAGCCAAATACGGAATTCTGAAATCCATACCGTACAACCATCCACCTAAAATAGGTCCCACCACTCTTGCCAAGGAATTAAAAGATTGAGATGCACCCAAAATTGCGCCTTGTTCTCTTACCCCACTCAATCGAGACAAAAGACTATTTATAGTTGGAGTAATGAAGGCATTCCCTAAGCTCACAATGGCCAAAGAAGGAAGCTCCCACAATAAAAAGTGTTCTTTGGGTGCGAAGGGCATTAAGGTTAATCCAACCATCATGAGTAAAGTTCCAGAAATGAGAAGCTTTCTTTCACCAAACCACGTATTCAATTTTCCTATGAATCCACCTTGTATAATCGCAGCCAATAAGCCAATGTATAAGAACATATAGCCTACCCCTTTTTCGGTAAGGCCGAATTCGGCTACCCAGAATAAAGCCGCCGTAACCTGCATCATAGAAAAAGCCACCATAAAGATGAAGCTGATGATCATTAAATCGCCAATGGCAATACGTTTTAAAGCAGAGCCTAGCTTTTTAAGCGGATTGATGAATAGGCTGGTCTTTTCTGATTTTTCAACCAATGTTTCGGGCAATAGAAAATAGGCGAGAATTAAATTGAAGAAACTAAAGGCGGCGGCGGCATAGCCCACTGCATCTATTCCATAATCTGCCTTGAGGAATCCTCCAATGGGCGGACCAAAAATAAATCCAAGTCCAAAGGCAGCCCCAATGATTCCGAAGTTCTTTGCTCTTTTTTCGGGCGGAGTAATATCGGAGATAAAGGCTTGGGCGGCTGAAATATTGGCTGCAGCGATTCCGGCAAGGAGTCTCGACAAGAATAAAATCACCAATGAAAGGCTAGAAAATGCAAATAGAATATAAGAGAAACCCATGAGCAGCATGCTTCCCATAAGAATGGGTCTTCTTCCCAGTCGGTCGCTCAGACCTCCCCAGAAAGGGCTAAACAAAAATTGCATAGCCGAAAAAGAAGCAGCTACAAATCCAATTACCCAAGCCGGCGCACCCAATTCACTGGCATGAATGGGTAGTATGGGAATGATAATTCCAAAGCCAAGTAAATCTATAAAAATGGTAATGAAAATTACCAGAATGGGTCTCGGTTTCATCGAGTGCGAAAATACTTTAGTCAAAAAGAGTATAAATAGATTTTATTGCGAGGCTTTACCATTTAGTTCTGCATTAGAAATACCGAAGATTCAATCCATCCGATGCCAATTGTACCTGATCAAAATGCAACAATGCTTCTTCCCGCATGGCATCTCTCTTCTTATAGCGCACAGAAAAATGCCCTAACAGCAGATTTTGAACTTTCGCAAGTTGGGCAATTTTAGCTGCATCAGTGGCCGTAGAATGCAGGGTTTTGTCTGCCCGTTTCCTGTCTATTTCTAAAAAGGTAGATTCATGGTATAAGAGATCTACATCGCAAATGTGCTCACATATTTCTTCAGAATAGGCCGTATCGCTGCAAAAGGCATACGATTTTGGTTTAGGCGGATCGAAAGTCAGCTGGGTATTCGAATGGCTCACTCCTTTATCGTCTATCCAATCCGCTCCTTTCTTTATGCGCTTAAACCAATATACTGGAATCTCTAAGCGCTTGGCTTGCTCAATATTTAGGCTGCGTTCTGCTTTATTCTCTTGAAAGCGAAAACCCCAAGTAGGAACAGAGTGCTTCAATGGAAAAGAATGAACCGAAAGGGCTTCCTCTGAATGAATCTCCTCTGCCACTCCTTCTTTCAATTCATGAAAAATGAGCGGGAACTTTAGCCAAGTATTGGAAAGCCTAAAAGTCAATTTAAGAACCGATTGCAATCCGGGAGGGCCATATAAGTGCAGTTCTTTGGTTCTATTCAGAAGGTGAAAAGAAGAGAGCAGGCCCGGTAAACCAAACCAATGGTCTCCGTGTAAATGGCTAATAAAAATATGATTGATACGGTTGAATCTGATTTTCAATCGTCTCAACTCAATCTGACTTCCCTCTCCGCAATCGATTAAAAAATGCCTTTCACGCATAACTAAATGCTGTGAAGTAGGATTGGAAAAAACCGTTGGTGTTGCGCTGCCGCAACCTAAAATATCTAAGCTAAAACCCATACGGGTTTAATGTCGAATAATTAATCTACGAGCAGCAGATTGGTCTTTACTAGTTAAGCGAAGAATATAGAAACCATTGATTAGCTGATCCGTATTTAAACGGATGTTGCCACCGTCTGGCATTTGAACTCCTTTCTTAACTGATTTGCCAAGCATGTCTAAGAGTTCATACTCTATTTCTTCATTCTCACGATTTATACGAATGTCTACATAATTGTTTGCAGGATTGGGTGATAGGTTGAAATCGACCTTCTTATCCTCAAAAATAGAGGCGGGTGGAAGAACTTCTAGATCGAAAGTAAAAACAGCCGGAGCAACGGTATCAATTAATCCAGGCACATTTATTACAAACTCAGTATTTACACTCATCGAATAACTACCCTGCTGAGTAGGTGCTCCAATTAAGCCAATACATCCGTGGGCACCGCCTATCCAACCACAAATTGAATTGTCGCAATTGTAAGACATTCCGGGAGGAATACCTATGATATCAACGATTTTCATAGAATCAATAGGAACCGTGAACTGCAATCCAAAGAAGGTTAGTGTAGTGTCTTGCAAAACAATAACATCGGTTACGATTGAAGTAGACTGGAACTGATTTACGGCTGGAAGCTGAATTACCGTTCCATTCGTAACACTTCCTGTTGGAGGATAAATTCCAGCACCAGCGCCAACTAATGCAGGATCAATTGCGCATTGTCCGTATGCGAAGGTCGCAGTGCAGAGAGTTAATACAGCTAAGTAAAATTTCTTCATTTTTAATATTTAAAATCCTAATTCTCTTTCAATCCGCTCCATATCTAAAAGATCTAAGGCTTCCAAGTAAGTAGGTGCCATCGGAATCTCCTCTTCACCAAACAACTCCATTTTATTTTCGTCGACAACTAAGATAAGGCTCTTGGCCTTCTCTTTCTGTAATTCAAGCAAGTTCAACCACACTGAAATTCCAACTTCGTTGAGATCGGTAATTTCTACTACCATATCGCTCTCTTCACTTAAAAAAGAGGCTAGATCAGAAAGCGCACTTTGATTCAAGTAAATTTTCCAAACCTCCTTCGACTCAATCCATTCTTTATTCATCATCTCAACTGCTTTTTAAGCAATCATTTTAGCTGCCAAAAGATACAACACTGCCATGCGTACTGCAACGCCATTTTCTACTTGTTGGAGAATGACGGAATGATTTCCATCTGCCACCGCACTACTCATTTCAACGCCTCTATTAATAGGCCCCGGATGCATAATCAGTACTTCTTTATCCAACCTAGACAAGAGCGATTCTGTCAGTCCATATCGCTGGGTATATTCACGAATAGAAGGGAAGAATTTCATATCCATTCTTTCGTGCTGAACGCGCAGCATATTGGCAACATCTGCCCACTGCAAGGCTTTAAATAAATCGGTTTCTACCTTTACTCCCAATGCACCAATGAATTTAGGAATCAAGGTTGCGGGGCCACATACCATTACCTCGGCACCCAATTTTTGCAAGCATAGAATATTGCTCAAGGCCACACGTGAATGGGTAATATCTCCAACTATCACCACCTTTTTACCTTCAACACTGCCCAATTTCTGACGAATGGAATAGGCATCTAAAAGAGCTTGGGTTGGATGTTCGTGGGTTCCATCGCCGGCATTTACGATAATTGAATTTACATTTCGAGCAAGAAATACGGCCGCACCCGGAAGTGGATGGCGTACCACAACAATATCTACTTTCATAGCAAGAATATTGTTCACCGTATCAATGAGCGTTTCTCCCTTACTTAAAGAGGAAGAGGAAGAAGAAAAATTAATTACATCTGCGGAGAGTCTCTTTTCTGCCAATTCGAAAGACAAGCGTGTGCGGGTACTATTTTCAAAGAAGAGATTGGCAACAGTAACATCTCGTAAAGAAGGGACTTTCTTAATGGGTCTATTGATTACCCCAGAAAACTCATCGGCTGTTTCTAAAATACAATGTATATCCTCAGGCTTGAGATTCTTTATTCCTAGAAGGTGATTTACACTGAGTTGAGCCATCTACTTCTGAGTTCGTGTTAGCAATACTTGATCGATTCCATTTTCTTCTTTCCACTCTACTACCACCCTTTCAGAATCGATAGAATCAATTCTTCTTCCAATATAATCGGCTTGTATGGGCAAGTGCCGACTAAATCGTCGGTCGATGAGTGTCATCAGTTCTACTTCTTTTGGTCTTCCAAAAGAAAGAATAGCATCCATTGCTGAGCGGATGCTTCTACCGGTATAGAGCACATCATCTAGAAATACAACCTTCTGATCTTCAACAATAAAATCAATTTTTGTTCGGTTGGGTTGAAGAGGACTATCCCTCCTTCTAAAATCGTCTCTAAAGAAAGTAATGTCTAAAAGGCCTAAACGAACTGGGCTTGTATTGTAGACGGAGTGCAGCATGGAAGCAATTCTCTTTGCGAATACAATTCCTCTAGGTTGCAATCCAACTAGAGCTGTATTTGAGAAATCTCCATGATTTTCAATAAGTTGACAGCAGAGGCGATGAAGTATCACATCCATTTCTGGCCCAGAAAGCAGGGTTCTTATTTCTTGATTCATAGACACAATACAAAGGTATCATTTGGCAAGATGTAGCAAAGAATAAATTCAATAGAGCAGAAAGAATAATCAAAGTGAAGAATATCAGAATGAAGCTTTCATAAAGCTGTAGATAAAGGATAAACAAAACTACCTTTCGGCACAGAAAACCCAGCCTATTTTGGCAGTTAAATCTACCCCCATTATGAGTCAATTTTATAAGCCCGAAAGTTTGATGATGTCTTATGGATATCAGCCTGAATGGTCAGAAGGATCTATTAAGTGTCCTATCTTTCAAACATCCACCTTTGTTTTTAAGACCGCCGAAGAGGGCAAAGCCTTTTTTGAAGTTGCCTATGGCAAGCGACAGCAAGAACCCAATGAGAAACTCGGGTTAATTTATAGCCGCATCAACAATCCTGATATAGAGATTTTAGAAAATCGTCTTTGTCTTTGGGATAAGGCAGATGATTGTGCTGTATTCGAAAGCGGAATGGCGGCGATAGCTACCGTATTACTCGAATTCTTAAAACCGGGGAATCTGGTTTTGTACAGCAATCCTTTATACGGAGGAACAGATCACTTTATTCAGAATTTCTTGCCGAGCATTGGAGTGCATACGCTGGGATTCAATCCTTGGGAAAGCAAAGAAGACATTCTAAAGAAGCTCAAAGAATCAGGTCATGCAGAATCGCTTAGTCTTGTTTTTATGGAAACTCCCGCCAATCCGACTAGCGATCTAATTAATATAGGCATGTGTCGAGAGATTGCAGATGCATTTAAGACAGACGATAAGGAGGTTATTGTTGCAGTAGACAATACGTATATGGGTCCATTATGGCAGCATCCTTTAGAGCATGGTGCAGACTTGATTATATATTCTGCCACGAAATACATTGGCGGGCATAGCGATTTAATTGCTGGAGCTGTTCTTGGATCAAAAGCTTTGATGTCTCGAATAAAAGTATTGAGAACCTTTTTAGGAAATATGGCTGCTCCTTATACAGCATGGTTGTTGATGCGGAGTTTAGAAACGTTGAAGGTCCGAATGGAACAACAACAGAAAAATGCGATAGACGTGGCTGAATTCCTGAATTCGCACGATAAGATTAGCAATATTAACTACTTGGGATTGATGGATGAATCTCATCCACAATTTGCAACCTACCAAGAGCAATATGAAGGACCCGGTGCAATGATGTCGTTTGAGGTAAAAGGAGGGGAAAAAGAAGCTTTTGCACTTTTAAATGCCCTCCGATTGATTCGTTTAGCCGTTAGTTTAGGTAGTACCGAGAGCCTTGCCGAACATCCACGATCGATGACCCATGCCGGAGTAGATGAAGATCAGTTGGATAGAATGGGTGTAAGTCATTCATTGGTTCGTTTATCTGTGGGAGTTGAAAATTCTGCAGATCTTATTCATGATCTCAGTCAGGCATTGGATGCCGTTCCTGTGGTTTAAAGACCCGTTGAATGAATTTTTGTCGGGCGACTTCTTGAAATCAAGAAGTCGCCCGACTTTTTTTCAGGTTTTCATTGATATCCTCCTGAAACCACAGACATTCCTTGTCAAAATGGCAGCTATATAGGATGGCATAAACCTTGTCTAATTCGGGGAAATTGAAAATACTTTTATGGGACGGATAAACGTAACCGCGGAAAACATTTTTCCAATAATTAAGAAATTCCTCTACTCAGATCACGAGATATTTCTTAGAGAATTGGTCAGCAATGCAGTTGATGCAACGCTAAAGCTTAAGACACTCTCTAGACTCGGTGAGATAAAAGGCGAATTGGGTGAATTGACCATTGACATTAAAATTGATAAAGAGGCGGGGACACTTACCATTTCAGATCACGGAGTTGGTATGACTGAAGATGAGGTAAATAAGTATATAAACGAGGTGGCCTTCAGTGGTGCAGAAGAATTCCTTGAGCAGTACAAAGACAAAGCTTCTGACTCCGGTATTATTGGTCATTTCGGATTGGGATTCTACAGCGCCTTTATGGTTGCAGATAAAGTAGAAATACGCTCTAAATCGGCCAGATTAGAAAGTGCGGGTGCAGAAGGTTCAATCCATTGGGAATGCAAAGGCGATCCAGAATTCGAATTTTCTGAAGGGACAAAAGAAGAAAGGGGAACGGAAGTCGTTCTTCACATCAATGAAGATAATAAGGAGTTCTTAGAAGATCAGCGTCTTACTGAACTTTTGAAAAAGTATTGCCGCTTCCTTCCCATTCCAATTCAATTTGGAACGAAAGAAGAAAAAATCACTTCAGGCGAAGGGGAAGACGCAAAAGAAGAAACCATTGTCCTTCCAAATTATATAAACAATCCTATTCCTGCATGGACAAAGTCTCCGTCGGAATTAAAGGATGAGGAATATCAAGCTTTCTATAGTGAACTCTATCCAACGAGTTTCGAGAAGCCTTTATTCCATATTCATTTGAATGTAGATTATCCGTTCAACTTGAATGGAATTTTGTATTTCCCGAGGATTAAACCCAATATGGAGTTAAACCGAAACAAAATTCAACTGTATCAAAATCAGGTTTTTGTTACTGACTCAGTGGAAGGAATCGTGCCGGATTTCTTAACACTCTTGCATGGCGTTATCGATTCAAAAGACATTCCATTGAATGTGAGTAGATCGTATTTGCAGGCGGATGGCAATGTGAAGAAGATCTCTGGTCATATTACTAAGAAGGTAGCCGATAGACTTGAAGAAATGTTCAAGAACGATCGTCCAACCTTCGAAAAGAATTGGGATGACACCAAGATGATTATAGAGTACGGAATGCTTTCCGAAGAGAAGTTCTACGATCGTGCAAAGAAATTCTTCCTTTTAAAGGATACGGATGGAGCCTATCATACCATTGAAGAGTTTAAAGCGAAAGTAGAAAACATCCAAAAGAACAAAGAAGACAATACTATTTGGTTGTATGCTTCTGATCTAATGGCTCAGCATTCTGGAATTGAGGAGGCTAAGGCAAAAGGATATCATGTTCTTTTGTTAAATTCTCCTTTAAATGCACACCTTACCGATCGCTTAGAACGCGACTTAGAAAAGGTACAGTTTGCACGTGTAGATAGCGATTCAATTGACCGAATCATCAATAAAGAGGATGAGGCGCCTTCGAAATTAACTGAAGAGCAGGAGAAAGAACTGCTGACCATGATTGAATCAGCCATGGAGAAAGATAAATTTAAGGTTGAAATTGCGAAATTATCCAGTGATGCGGCTCCCATTCAAATACATGTTCCTGAGTTCATGCGCAGAATGAAGGAGATGAGTGCAACAGGCGGAGGCGGATTTATGGGAATGACCGATTTCCCAGAAACCTATCAAGTGGTTGTAAATGCAAACCATCCCTTAAGCGAATTGCTGCTCAATAAGACAGAAGAAGAGCGAGGTGAGAGTTTAGTAGAGGCAATAGATCTTGCACTACTTGGTCAGAACCTTCTTCATGGTGCCGCTTTAAGCACGTTTATTAAGCGCACTCAAAAGCAGCTAGAACAGAAATTAGGCGTTTAAATTTCAACGCTTTTTGTATTCAGCCCTCAGGATTTATTCTGAGGGCTTTTTTTATGAAAGAAATCTCCAAATTGCATACCTATAGAATATCTCTTTTTTGATGAGCAAATCCAAACAAGGCGTACAAAATAAAAACAAGAATCTGTACCTACTCTACGCTGCAGCCATTGTTTTAATCGGACTAGTATTTACCTATTCCTCAACAAAAGGTGGAATTTTAAATTACGACGATGAAAGATATATTTCTGGAAATGAACTCATTGAAGACCTCAATTTTGATTTAATTCTAAATCAATTCACTTCTTATTTCGATGGACATTATCATCCTCTAACTTTATTGAGTCTTGCCATTGATGGCAAAATTGGAAACGACCCTATTCGCACACATCATACTGTTAATCTGCTCTTTCATCTCGCAAATGGTGTTTTGGTCTTTCTTTTTCTGATCAATCTAACTCAGCGAAATATGCTCTCTTTTGGAGTTGCACTGCTCTTTGTACTCCATCCCATCAATGTAGAATCGTATGCCTGGATGACGGAACGAAAGAACGTTCAGTACAGTTTCTTTTTCCTGCTCTCCATGATCCATTATTTGAAATTCAGTAAAACAGACGAAAAGAAAGCGTTGGTCTTAACCTATGTCTGGGCGATTCTTTCTCTGTTGAGCAAAGCCCAAGCCGTGGTATTACTTCCCGTATTCTTTTTGATTGACTATATATTAAAAAAAGATTTTAAGAGTCCTAAAATCTATCTTCAAAAAATTCCTGCCTTTATTCTGTTTGTCGGTTTTCTCTGGATTACTTCTGCAGCTCAACAAGAAACATGGGGCGAGTTAAATAGCTCCACTTATTCACAAGTAGATAAACTCTTCTTGGCCAGTCATTCATTCACTAGTTACTTTATTAAAAGTATTATTCCTTATGGTTTCAGTGCCTACTATCCTTATCCAAATGATATTGGATTAGAGCTAAGCTATTTATATTATAGTTCGATAGTCATTATCCCTCTTTTTTTCTTTCTTTTATGGAAATCATTTAGAAAGAATGACTTGCAGTTCTTTGGACTGTTGTTCTTCTTTTTCAATGTAATTCTACTTCTCAAATTTCTGGATGTTCCCTTTGGGAATTACCAAATGGCAGATCGATATACCTATTTGGCTTCTATAGGAATTCTAGTCTTTGTTTTAGATCTACTATTTAAGCAGTTCCCTCAGTTCGAAAAAACGAATCAAACTGCATTTATAGGATTGGGAGTTATAGCGCTGGTATTTGGAATAATTACCCAAAGTCGAATTAAGGTCTGGAACAATAGCCAAGATTTATGGACAGATGTTATTGACTCTTATCCGAAATACGCTCATGCATACAATATGAGAGCGCTAGGTGCTTTGGCTAGCGGGGATTTTAATTCTGCTAAAAGAGATTTTGAAAGCCTAATGAAGATTGATCCTGAATTCGAAGAGTCGTATCTAAACCTTGCAATCCTATATTACCGATCCAATAAGATCCAAGAGGCCTCAAGAACACTAGATAAGGGAATAAGCCTATTTCCGGAAAACATCCAGCTACTCGAAGCTGGATTTACCATTTACTTGAAGAACAAGCAATTTAAAGGAGCGGAAAATTGCATTAATGATTTAATCGTATTAGAGCCTAATAATACGAAGAGGATATTAATGAAGGGACAAATGTTTTTTGATATAGGAGAACGTGAAAAAGCAAATGAAACTATAGCGGCTTTAGGAGATCTCAGTGAGGCTCAGCTACTCTTAAAAGAATGGGATGAAAGAGACAATCCGACCCAATTAAATATAGCCGCTGAATTAGATCAGATGTTTAAGAAAGCGAACGAGCTTGGAAAGCAAGGCAAGTTTGCCGCTGCCGAAAAGATTTTTAATGAACTAATTCTAAGAGATCCAACAAATTCAAAGGCTTATATTAATAGAGGATCGAACTTCGCCTTTCAATCCAAGTTTAAAGAAGCCATTGCAGATTATACCACGAGCATAGAATTGAATCCAAATGAGCCTATCGCCTATTTCTTATTGGCGACTGCCTATAAAGACTTAGGAGATAATGCCAGTGCATGTATCAATTATAAGTATGCTGCAAGCAAAGGAATTAATGTAGACCCTAGCTTGTTGAAGGATTGTTTCTAGCTTAGAATGAAATAGTGAATCATAAAAAAAACCGCCTTATGGGCGGTTTTTTTATTTAGAACATCGGTTGTCCTTTATATCCTCTACGGGTACTAAATTCAAAGGTAAATATCTTTCGAAGGAAGGTACTGAAACCAGATCTCCGCTTTGCTACCTCTCCTATTATCTCTTCCATATCCTCTGGATCTACGCCATTCAGCGTAACTCTTGGATTTACTTTCAATACTTTCTGTACTTCTTCTAAAGCATGAGCATCTGCTTTTCTCCAAACACGTGAAGCTTTAATAGACATTACGGCACAATCCATTTCTTCTAATAAATCAACTGGATAACGTGACTGCAGCAAAGCAGGGATTTCTATAAAAACAAAATCATATGCTTTTAAATCGAAGCGGCTTCCAACCAAATCATGAACCGAACGGGTATTTAAGAATTCCCTATCAATTGGGAACATAGTTTCATCGTAAAGAAACTCATCGTCCGCATCACTCTCCTTATAGCGAAGCACCATTACCTTGAATCCCAATAATGAAAGCTCATTTCCCATCTCATGAGACATTCTAGATTTACCTTCACCGGGTTCCGTGCTCAAAAGCGATACGAATTTCGGCTTCTTATCATGAATATTCATGCTTCTCACCTCAAGCAATAGATTCTGACAAATCAATCCAACTGCGAGAGTTGACATTTTTTCAAAATCGAGTGTTTCATCTCTAAGAGCCACCTTATCCATATTTGGATAAGCACCAAGTAATCTCAAACCAGTGACCTTGTGCACTCTTGACGGTGTACGAATGGTTTGATCTAAATAGTCTATTAAAATTACGATGAGAAGGGGTAGAAGAAAACCAATGATAAAAGCTACAATTACCAGTAGTATTCTCTTTGATTTAATTGGCTCCAAGGGAAAGAATGGAGGGAAAGTAACAACCAGACCTCCAGAAGAAAGAGCTTCTCCTTTTTGCTTAAGCATTGCTTGATTCAGGCTGTGAAGAACTTCAAGATAATTGGATTCCTCAATATTAATTTCTCGCTCCATCTGAGAAATTCTGGAACCTAGAGGCGAAAATTCATCATAAATCTGCATGAAATAATCTTTCCGAGCATTGAAAATACGCATACGCGCGCTGCTTTCATCAAGCATCAAAGTGTATTTCAACCATTCTTGCAAAAGATCACGAATATCTATACCCTCAGTTGTTCTTCCGAACTCATAGCGCATATTTAAGTCTTTAGTCAGTTTGGCCTTAAGTTCTTTTTGCTTCTTACGTAGAATATCCAACTCTACTTCATTCTGATAATAAACTTCCATAGAAGCAATCTTCGAGCTGATTTCGGCTAGTTCAGAACGTTGAGAAAGAATTTTATCAGAGTATTTTACAATTTCCTTATTCAATTCTAATTTGCTTTCTAACTTTTTCAATGAAGCTTCAGCAGAGGCCTGAATGGCAATTTCCTTCTGATATTCATCTTCCAAGTACTCCTTCATCATGGCAATCGACTTGGTTTGCTCCTCATAGTTTATGATTCTATTTTCCGTTCTGAAGTTCTTCAATCCTTCTTCAGCCTCTTGCAAACGAGCCATTGATTCGTCTACTTGCTTTCTAAAGTAAAGAACAACATCATTGGACTGACCTAATTTAATGGAGGCCATTCTTCTGGTAAATACATCATTAAGGAGTTCCAACGTCTTTTGACAAACGGCAGGATCAGACCACTTATAATTGATTCGGATTAAATCTGAATTGTCGATACGAAATACATTGATAGCAGATATGGCCTCATGGCTATATGGTGAAGCTTCATTATAGAAAACCTCTTCCACTTTTTTAGAAAGAGCATTCGCAGCTTTGTAATCTCTAATTTGATCTATGGTGCCTTGAAAATCTCCATCAACAAGTAACATCTTCCTTTCAGAAGCTGGAAACCAAGAATCTAATTGAGAAAATGTTTCCTGAGACATTACCATTGCATCTGGATTCCCAGTCATAATATGCAGAGCCAATAAACGTTCTCCGGTTTCTTCCAGCGTCTGTCTTGACTTTATGATATTCATTAGATTGTCAAAAGCATTACTTGTAGAAAAAAAGTCGATTTTACTTTTATTTACATCGGTAACGTCTACCCCAGAGGCTAATCCTGTGTATAACTCTGTTTCAGATTGATACTCTCCTGGTTGATGCATGGTAAATAGAAAAACCGAAACACCTAGCACCAATGATGTGAACAGAAAGAGTTTTACGTTTCGATTAAAGAGTCGGATGAATTGAATTAATGTCATTAGTATTTTTCAAATTTGCTGAATGGCACACCTACAACACGTTCAAGTGCATAATAAGAATTGCTAAACTGAGCTCTCAGATCTTCATACAAAGTAGATTGACGAACCCAGAAATCCATAGTTATATTTAATTGGTCGAGTGTAAGCTCTCCTTCCCTGAAGCGCATTTCTGCACTTTCTTTTATAATAGAAGCTGATTCTTTACCACTTCCTACGATTTCTAATTTCCTTCTTACTGTTAGAATATCATTGTATAGAGCAATTACTTGTTGCTCTACTAATCTACGAGCAGATTCTTTATTGGCGTGTTCACCATCTAGAAATGCCTCTGCTTTTCCAATTCTTTCTGAACGACCAACCCAAGTAGATAGTGGCATCAGCACATTTACGTTTACCTGCTGCCCTAACGCTACCTCGTCTAGAATCTGATTGCCAAATGTTCCGTAGTTTACCTGGCCTCCTAATCGAATCGTACTCCACCAATCCTTCTTAGCAAGGTCCACATCGTATTCTCTTGCTCGAATAAAGGATTCTGCAAATTCTACTTCAGGCGAATTTGCTACCGCTGAGTCAAGTAAAAGACGAAGCGGAGGTAGAAAACTTTCAATTGATCCTGACTCCAGAATTCGCTCAATATTTGCATTCACTATAGAATCTTGCTGAGCCAAAGATATTTGTCCTGGTTGAGCATGGGCTATCGAAAATGACAAAAACACAAGTATAATTGAATTCCTCATTAGACGTTCTCTTTTTGGAATAATGCAGGTACTGTCATTATCATAATTTTTAAATCATTCAAGAAGGAGTTGTCTCGAGCATATAGATTGTCGAGAGACTTCCTTTCTTCATCAGACATATTGCTTTTCCCTCTTTTTAGAACCTGCCAGAGTCCTGTAATTCCTGCAGGTGCTAAGAAGCGCTCGCTCCAATCGTCAGAAGTTAATTGTTCCGCCTCGTACAAAGGCAATGGTCTATTACCAACAATAGACATATCACCCTTCAAAACATTTACTAATTGGGGAAGTTCATCAATGCTTGTCTTTCTCAAAAAGGCTCCTACTTTGGTAATACGAGGATCGTCCTTGAGTTTAATAAAAGTGGAGGTTGAAGAAGCCCTTCTCAACTCAAAGTATTCTTCTTCCGATAAGGGAGTACCGTCTCTGTGTATCAGAATAATTTTACTAGAGGAAAGGAATGCCGCGCGTTCCCTCTTAATTGACTCACTTTCTTTTACCCTCTCCTTTTTGTCGCCTGAATATTGGTTTAGATGCAAATGTTCTTTCAATCTTTTATCTGCATCTGAATACATTGATCTCAACTTATAAAAGTTGAAAATTTGATACGCTGTACCCACTCTTTTCGATATATAAAAAAAACGGCCTTTGGATTCAATCTTAATGGCTAAGCTCGCTAAGATAAGTATAGGAGACGTCAATAACAAAGCCATTGATGCCGCCAATATATCAACTAATCTTTTCCAAATGGGTATTTGATAATTGTTGCGATAGGAGACGTGTTTTTTGCGATCATTCTGAAGAATCACTTTCGGTCTGTAGTGCATTTTTGTAACGAAGGATAGTCTTTGAATCAAGTTGTCAACATCCAGGGGTTTTAGATATAATTCTGCAATTCCTTTCTGTAAAAACTCTTCTCTTTCAGAGCGCTTTTTTGCCACTGTTAAAAGACCAAATTGAATATGTCGTTCTTCCAGTAAGTCCTTGAGTTCATCAAAAAGCTGCTCACCATTTAAGCCTTTCAACTCCATCTCACTTAGAACCAGATCCATTTTCTGGGCACCTGATAGGAAAGTTTTGAATTCCAAGCCATTTGTAAAAGTTCGCAAGACGAGCTCATGACTTTCATTTAAGGATTGGATTACATTAGAATCTTCTCCAATATACGCCACTGATAGCTTTTCATATTTTAGAGTTGATTCCATTTACATTTTTAATCTCAAGAGGTTTTCAATACGCAGGGACAATTCTTCAGGATTAAATGGCTTAATTAGATAGTCGTTTGCACCCAATTTAAAACAGCGAATACGATCCAAACTACTTTCTTCTCCCGAAAGAACAATAAGAGGTAGCTCTGCAAAATAACCGCTTTCTCGAATGAGACGAATGAATTCAAATCCATCTAACTCCGGCATTTTTAAGTCAGCAACAATTATATCCGGAATATTTCCAGAATAAAGCCATTCTAGGGCTTCTTTGCCATTCTCTTGAGTATCTATGACGTATTTACTCTTCAGTATTTGCTCAAGAAGTTTCAACATTACCGGCTCATCGTCGATAATTAGAACATGCTTTCCTGTGGTATCTTTTACAGACATTTGATGCATTATTGTTGAGTTGGTTCTTCTTTATCATTATTAGACATGGCCTCAAGAGCTGCGAGAGCTCTGTTTTGAAACAATTCTATTTCGTCTGCTAAATTAGGCTCTATATCACCATGTCGCCCCTGTTTTTCAATACTTCGTATTACTTCCTTTAAACCTTTAATTTCAAACAAATCCAAAGAAGGTTTAACCTTATGCGCTGCATCAGCCATTCTCTTATAATCCTTTATTTTAAAGGCGTCTACAAGGTCTGAAACCTGTTTCGGTAAATGTTCAATAAAGGTTTCTACCATGCTTTGGACAAAATCGTCGCTTCCTGCTGCAAGATCCTCTAGTCGCTTTAAGCTGAATAACTTTTCTTCAACCATCGTTAGATAATAATTTCTTCGTTCTTGATTAAGCGATAAATAGTTGATTTTCCGATATCTAAAATATCCGAAACCTTTACAACATTGTTATCATACCTATTCAAATAATATTTAATAATTCGATTCGTATATTCTCTCAGACTCAATTCATCACTCATCATATTTCCAATATCATCCGAAGAATGGAAATTCAAACTTTCGTCAGATATTATATTGTCGTCACAGAGAACTACTCCTAATTCAACTACTGCTTTCAGCTCTCGCACATTGCCAGGCCATTTGTAATTGAGCATTTTTGTCTGGGCTTCGTTTGTTATAGTAACCTTCGGAAGCTTATTTTCTTTGCAGAATTCATCCGCAAAGAATTTCGCCAAAACAATTATATCATTTCCTCTATCACGAAGTGGCGGAAGCTCAATAGGCAGTCCGAGCAATCTAAAATAAAGGTCCTCGCGAAAATTCCCTTTGCGCACTTCTTCAGCCAAATTCTTGTGAGTAGCAACAATAATTCGCGAATTTACCTTTACTGGCATATTACTGCCCAGTCGGGTTATTTCTTTCTCTTGCAATACTCTTAATAGCTTCGCTTGAATATGCAAATCGAGTTCGCCTATCTCATCTAAAAAGAGTGTGCTATTATTTGCCTCTTCAAATCGGCCAATTTTTCTGTTGTTTGCACCTGTAAATGCGCCTTTCTCGTATCCAAATAGTTCGCTTTCAACGAGATCTTTTGGAATGGCCGCCATATTTACTGCAACAAAAGGCTTTTTGTGGGCGATAGAATTATAATGAATAGCTTTTGCTACCTGCTCCTTACCCGTTCCAGTCTCTCCTGTTACAGAAACTGTAATATTCGTTTGGATGGATTTCTCGATAAGATGAAAAACCTTCTTGAGCACTGCCGAATTCCCTTTTATGTTGGTAAAATCGTACTTGGCTGTTACCTCTTCACGCAAGCGCTCGACTTCATGAACCAATTCAGATCTATTCTGAATTCGGTTCACCATATTCCAGAGTCTATCCTTCGTGTTCTCGTCCTTCACTATATAGTCGTAAGCTCCCTCTCGAAGTAAACTTACAGCAGTACCAATATCTTCCTGGCCAGAAACTATGAGTACTGGAATATCCTTGTCAAATTCAACAATTCTTTTGAGAATATCTGCCCCGCTCATGTCAGGCAAAGAGTAATCGAGAGTAATTAAATCAGGCTTCTGATGAAGGTGCTTCAAGAACTCCTTTCCAGATTGGAAAAGAGTAACCTCGTTGTCGGGATTCAAAGACAGCTGGTGTCTTAGTACCTTCCCGTACATCAAGTCGTCTTCTATGATAAAAATTCGTAGCACTCTATTGTTAGTAAATAAGGTAGTGAGTGCAAAAATAGTAGAAATTCCTAATATGGGAAACTTTCTAATAAATTAACTTCCTGATATAGTGCGAATTCGGCTTATCAGTCCTTCCTTACCCATGGAAATCACTGCTTTTAAAGGGATTCCCGTAGTTTTTATAAGTAGGTAATATCCATAAAAAACACCCATACTAAAGGTCAAAACCGATACTAAGGATACTGCAAGGACTCCATATCCCAATTGTAAAACAACAATATCGCCTACTAAATTTGTTAGCAACATTATGATAACTTTCCTGAAATTAAGCTCAGGCTTGCCCATTGCATCCATTGCAATCCCCGAATATCTATCCATAGGAACCAGTGCTGTATAGATGGCAAACACTCTCAGCACATTGGCAGAATCAACATATTTATCCCCTCCAAGCCAGATGACTAAAGTGTCTGCGAATAACAAAACTCCAATTACTATGGGTAACATTCCAAGGGTGAGAATAAAAGTCTCACCATGAAGAATTTTATTGAAATCATTTGGATTCCGATGAAATACGCGCGCCAATTTTGGGAAGGTCGCCTGAACTACAGATCGAACTGGTATTTCCAAAATCTGAAGCAATCTTTCAGGGATGTTGTAAAGGGCAACGGCAATAGGTCCTCTAAAGGGCATCAATAAAAAGGTGTCGGAACTTTTCAATAAATGAGTGCTTATTGATGTCCCCATACTATATCTACCAAAATCGACTAACTCCTTTCTAAGTTTTGCTGTTCCCTTGCGTAAAAAAGAAATTCCACCCCAACCCATCAAAAGACAGATTAATGAAACCATAGCCGTAGATAAAAGATGAATCCAGAAAATTGCATGCAATGGTGCATATCCATACCATTTCATTATTGGATAGACCCAATATAATCCCATTGTAAGCAGAATTGCTGGTATTTGGAGTGCTAAACGCAATCCCAATAAAGAATCGAACTTCATTTGAGCATTGAGTAACCAAGTAGAAACCGTTTGAGGGAGGCTCAACATCAACGATGGCGCAAAATAAAGAGCCGTAAGTAGGTAGGCCTCTCCTGCTCCCATTTTCTTTAATACTACTAAAGCGATTATTGAAAGAATACTTAAGCCTATACTCAAGCCGCCTGCCAACTGCCATGTAGCGCCCTTAATAGATTTATGTTCTTCCGCATTTTCGGTCTCCGACCACTTTTTAACCACTACGTTGCTCAGTAAGCCTGTACGTAGCATATCGAATAAAGAGTAGAACATTATAAAAAAAGCCCATATTCCAAACTCCTTAGTATCAAGCAATCTAGCTGTTAAACCGAAGCGTATAAGTCCCAAAATGGCCGAACTTCCATTACTAGCAAGGGATAAAAATTTATTTGATCTTAAAAATGACTGCATTCCAACTATTATGGGCTGGGAAATTAGTTCCAAATTGCGAATCCTTCTAATGGATTTTTTAAGTATTGAGTATTTTTTGACAAAGACTGAATGGCTTTCATAAAAATATTATCTTTGCCGTCCCTTTGCAAAATGCAATGGAGTATTAATCAAAAAGTTATAACCCAAATGAGTCATTACGAGACCGTTTTCATTTTGAATCCCGTCTTATCTGCTGAGCAGGTAAGGGAAACGGTAGACAAGTTCAGGGGTATCATCGAAGCCAATGGCGGAAAGGTGGTGCACAGCGAGAACTGGGGTCTGCGCAAGCTGGCCTATCCAATTGAGAAGAAAAAAAGTGGCTTTTACGAGTTGCTTCAATTTGAAATGGATGGAGAGCATATTAATGGATTAGAAGTGAATCTTAAGCGTGAGGAGCGCATCATGAGATTTTTAACTGTTGTCCTCGACAAGTATGCCTTCGCGTATGCTGAAAAACGTCGTGTAAAGGCCAAGTCTAACGCATAATACCAAAGAAATGAGTGATTTACAAGCAGCTTCAGGCCAATCTCAAAGCGAAATTCGCTATTTGCAGCCTATTGCCATTGAAACAAATACTAAAAATCGTTTTTGTTTTTTCAAGAAAGTCGGCATTAAATACATCGATCACAAGAATCCTGAATTCTTGTTGAAATTTGTAAATGATCAAGGGAGAATCCTTCCTCGCCGTCTAACAGGTACGAGCTTAAAGTACCAACGCAAACTATCGCAAGCCATTAAAAGATCTCGTCATCTTGCTTTGATGCCTTACGTAACTGATAATTTGAAGTAAGCCATGCAAGTAATTCTAAAACAAGATGTAGATAATCTCGGCTTTAAAGACGATGTTATCATAGTAAAAAACGGATATGGTCGTAATTATCTTATCCCTCAAGGCAAGGCTTCTCTAGCAACAGATTCTGCTAAGAAAGTGCTTGCAGAGAATCTTCGCCAGCGTGCGCACAAAGAGGCTAAACTTATCGAAGATGCGCTTGCACAATCCGAAAAACTGAAGGAAGTTTCAGTTAAAATGGTTGCGAAAGTTGGACGTGGAAGTAAACTATTTGGTTCACTTTCGAATGCAGATCTAGCACTTGAATTGAGCAGAGCAGGAATTCAGATTGATAAAAAATTCATTCAAATTCCTGGTTCAACAATTAAGAGTCTTGGAAAATATTCAGCTAAGGTTCGTCTACACAGAGAGGTTAATACAGAAATCGATTTTGAAGTTGTTGCTGAAACAAAGACAAAATAATTTCATGCTAACTTAGTATTGAGCCCATCAAGAATTTGATGGGCTTTTTTTATGTCATACCCATTGAAATGAGAACAACAGGAACTGGAAAGAAGAAAATAAACGTAATTACACTTGGTTGTTCTAAAAACATCTACGATTCTGAAGTCCTTATGGGACAGCTAGAAGCCAATGGCAAAGAGGTGGTTCACGAATCGGAAGAAGGTAATATTATCGTTATTAATACGTGTGGATTTATAGATAATGCCAAGCAAGAATCTATCGATACCATTTTGCATTTCTCTGATTTAAAAAGAAGAGGCAAGGTTGAAAGGGTCTACGTTACCGGATGCCTATCTGAACGCTATAAGCCAGAGCTCGAAAAAGAAATTCCGGATATAGACGACTGGTTCGGAACACGTGATTTACCTCGCTTGCTCAAAACCTTAGGTGCCGATTACAAACACGAATTGGTAGGACAAAGACTTTTGACCACTCCTGCACATTTCGCCTATCTCAAAATATCTGAAGGTTGTGATAGACCTTGCTCTTTCTGCGCTATACCACTCATGCGTGGCAAACATGTCTCTACTCCTATTGACAAATTGGTTGTTCAAGCAGAAAAACTAGCCGCAAAAGGTGTTAAAGAACTAATCCTGATCGCGCAAGACCTAACCTATTATGGGCTTGATATTTATAAAAAAAGAAATCTTGCTGCTTTATTAAGAGAGCTAGTGAAAGTAGATGGAATAGAGTGGATTCGCCTTCACTACCTTTTTCCAACTGGATTTCCTGAAGATATTTTAGAAGTAATTCGGGAGGAAGATAAAATTTGCAACTATATAGATATTCCGCTTCAGCATATTTCAGACTCTGTCTTGAAATCTATGCGGAGGGGCACAACTCAAGAAAAGACCGAAAAGTTAATCGAACGCATCCGCCTAGCAGTTCCAGGAATCACTATTCGCACTACCCTAATTGTTGGCTACCCCGGTGAGACTGAATCAGATTTTGAGACGCTCTCAAATTGGGTTGAAAAGTCGCGTTTTGAAAGACTTGGATGTTTCACCTATAGCCATGAAGAGAATACCCATGCGTATTTGTTGGAAGACGATGTTGAAGAACAAACAAAGCAAGAAAGGTCAAACGATATTATGGATATCCAACGCTCTATTTCCTACGAGCTCAACCATGAGCGCATAGGAAAAGAGTTTAAAGTGATAATAGATAAGGTAGAAGGTGACTTCTATATCGGCCGGACAGAATTTGACAGTCCAGATGTAGATAATGAAGTACTTATTCCTGTTTCTGAAGGATATCTGCGCATAGGTGATTTCTGCAAAGTAATAGTAGAGTCAGCCTCAGATTATGACCTTCATGCTAAAGTAGTAGACGCCGATTTACATCTTTAATTCGGCTATTTCTAGAATCTCTTTTTCCAATTCTACTGCTTTCGCAAGTAAGGCAGTAGAATTTTCTAGCATCCGATGAACGTAATCGGTATCTGAAAAATCCTTGCAGTTAATCCGAACATTGAGAAGGGCACCATGAACCGCCGTGCGTGCGCAGAGTGCTCCAACCGCCGCATCAGTTATAGAATTTGGATTTCCTATTTCCGCCATTGCCTTCATTACCGCCATACTTTCATAACAAAGCTGCATTACTTTAAAAGGCACTTCGATGGCATTCCTAGTTGCATCATTAATTGCCTTCTTTCGTATTGTTTGCTCATCAGCAGAGCTTTTAGGCAATGAAAAGGCATCCATAATCTTATTGAATGCAGCCGTGTCTTCATCCACCGCATTCAGCAACTGCTTTTGAAAAAGCATTCCCTTTTCCGCCCAATCTGAAAATAATTCCCACTTATCATCCCAACCTCTTTTGTGGGCCGATAAATTGGCTACCATCGTACCCAAGGAAACACCCAAAGCACCTACATAGGCTGAAATAGATCCTCCACCTGGTGCTGGACTTTCAGAGGCCGTTTCATTTGCAAATGCTGCCAAATTCATTGCTAGAAGCGGTTGAGAAAAAGCAGAATCCAATTTATATTCGATAATTCTTTCTTCAGGAAGAAAGGGCTTCAACTCATCTAAACCCAAGCTTTTAATAGCAATGTGAATGATATCCTTATCTGGAATTCCAGTTGAACGATTCTGCTTCTTTAAGAAATACTTGCCGGCATCTAGCATCGCATTTAAAGGAACAAGACCAATTAATTCTGAGCCCGTAACTCTTAATCCTCGTTCATTCGCTGAAATACAGGTCTCTTCAAAAGCCTCATGCATTGAGGTAATGCTAATGTCATTTAGGTTATATGAAATCTGAGCAACTCCATATTCTTCAATAAACCAACCAATTCCTTTCACCGCCTTGCAGCGCCCTGGAATATAAATCGGTTTGCCATTGGCATCGGTAACTGGCTTTCCTGTTAAAGAATCTCCCTCGCGCTTTACTCTGCCTGTTTCTCTAATGTCAAATGCAATAGAATTGGCTCTTCTTGTCGAGGTAGTATTTAAATTTATATTGTAGGCCACTAAAAAATTTCGTGCACTGATAGCCGTTGCACCTGTTCTACTGAATACAGCTGAATCTGTAGATCCGAAGTCTGGTTGCCATTCTGGATCTGTAAATTTCTTGGCTAATCCTTCGTATTCTCCCACTCTACAATTTGCCAAATTCTTACGCTTGGCCTCTTTTGCAGCAGACTCATAGAAGAACCCCGGAATATTGAGTTCCCTTCCCACGCGTTCTCCAAGTTTATGAGCGTACTCAATAACCTCTTCCATACTAATTCCGGAAATCGGAACCAATGGGCAAACGTCTGTTGCGCCCATCCTAGGATGCTCGCCTTTGTGTTTAGACATGTCTATTTTCTCAGAGGCTTTCTTTATCAGACGGAAAGCGGCTTCAATTACGCTATCTGGATCTCCTGCAAAAGTGATCACCGTACGATTGGTTGCTTTCCCTGGATCAACATCCAATAAGGCTACACCTTCTACTGTCGTTACTACGGAAGTAATCTCATCTATAACCGCCCTATTTCTTCCTTCACTTATGTTCGGAACACATTCTATAATCTTCATTTTCAATATTTTAATTTAATTTCCATCAATAACAACTTGTCGAATCCAATCACTTCCAAAACTATAGGGAAAGAAGTCAACAGATGAGGCGGGATGCGTAATAATAAAACTCGCCTTTTTACCTGGCGTAATGCTGCCGAGTTCGGCCTCCAATCCCATTGCGTAAGCTGCATTTAAAGTGGCCGCAGCCAAGGCTTCCATTGGCCTCATTTTTAATTTGATACAAGCCAAACTCCATATAAAAGGCATCCTACCCGATGGCGAACTGCCTGGATTGTAATCCGAAGCCAAAGCAATTCCCAATCCAGCTTCAATCATTTTTCTCGCAGGTGGATAATCTATACCCAAGAAAAAAGCAGTCGACGGAAGTAAAGTGGGCATGGTTCCGCTTCCTTTCAATAATTCAATTTCCTCCTCTCCTGTGCATTCTAGATGATCTACAGAAAGGGCATCCATTTTTACTCCTGCTTGAATTCCCCCTGTAAAATCCAACTCATTTGCATGAATTTTGGCTCTCAATCCGTATTTCTTTCCAGCCATAAGAATACGTTCCGTTTCCTCTTGAGTGAAAAAACCTCTATCGCAGAAAACATCAATATAGTCGGCAAGCTTTTCTTCGGCTATTACGGGCAGCATTTCTTCAATAATCTGTCGAATGTATTCCTCCCTGTTTGTTTTAAACTTAGTGGGAATAGCATGAGCGCCCAGAAAACTGGCTTTAATAGGAATGGGTGAAATCTCTTTCAAGGCCTGTATCACTCTAAGCATTTTCAACTCAGCCTCTACACTCAGTCCGTATCCGCTTTTGATTTCCACGGCAACCGTTCCTAAGGAAACCACTTCATTTAAACGCTCCGCAGCACTAACAAAAAGATCTTCTTCCGAAGTATTTTGCAAAACCTGAGCTGAATTTAGAATTCCACCTCCTTTTTCTGCAATTTCTTCATAGGTCAATCCATTTATGCGGTCTACAAATTCACCTTCTCTTGTCTTGGCAAAAACCATATGTGTATGGGGATCACAGAAACCGGGTAGAATAAATCCTCCACCTACATCCACCACCTCTACTTCTTCTTGTATCTGATTGATTTCCAGGTTTTTCATTTCTCCAAAATCGAGTATTCTGTCTTCCTCTGTCAACAACCAAGCAGATTCCAGCAGCGGAAAATCATTCATTTCCTTCCCCAATAATCGAGCGGGAGCTTCCCGAAGAGCTCCAGCTAGACCTGCAATTTTTATGTATAATGTACGCATGCTTCGAAAGTAGTAAATGAGAGGGCAATCGCTGTAACTATATTTGCCTAAATGGCATCAAATTATTTAGGAAAACTTTTGAGGTTTACCACCTTCGGTGAATCGCATGGCTCGAAAATAGGCGGAATTTTAGATGGATTTCCTGCTGGGATACCGATCGACATGGATTTTATTCAATTCCAAATGTCGAGACGTAAGCCCGGACAATCTGCATTGACAAGTCCTAGGTCAGAGAGCGATACCGTTGAATTCTTAAGTGGTATTTACGATGGTGTCTCTACTGGAGCTCCTATTGGATTTCAGATTGCAAATAAGGATAGGAAGTCAGATGATTACGATCATTTAAAGGATGTCTTTCGCCCATCTCATGCAGATTTTACCTATGCGAAGAAATATGGAATCCGAGACCATAGAGGAGGTGGAAGAAGCTCTGCACGTGAAACAGCAAATTGGGTGGTTTGCGGCTCCTTAGCCCAGCATTTACTAAAGGACATTGATATTTCTGCTTATGTAGAACAAGTTGGCCCCATCATTTGTCCGAAGCCGTGGTACGAGCTTGACTTAAAATCGATCGATCAATTTGACACGCGTTGTCCTGACCCTGATACTTCAGAAAAAATGACCGCTTGGATTGAGAAAATGAAACTTGAGAAGGATTCTACAGGCGGAATTGTACGTTGTGTTGTACAAGGCTTGGAGGTTGGATTGGGAGAGCCGATTTTTGGTAAGCTTCAAGCGCGACTTGGCGAAGCGCTATTTAGCTTAAACGCAGTTAAAGGCTTGGAGTTTGGAACCGGTTTTCAAGCGGCCTCTATGAAGGGAAGCGAACATAACGACGTTTGGAAGAGCGATAAGACCATGAAATCCAATCATGCTGGAGGGATTCTGGGAGGAATTTCTACGGGCGAACCGCTTCATTTCCGACTTGCTTTTAAACCAACAGCAACTATTGGAAAAGCGCAAACCGCTTTAAATAATCAAGGTGAAACCACTCAGCTGGAAGCTCAAGGAAGGCACGATCCGTGTGTTGTACCCAGAGCGATTCCAATTGTAGAGGCGCTCACAGCATTTGTATTAGCCGATTTAAGATTAGAAAACAAAACAAGAAGACCATGAAAAAGCTGCCTTTGCACACTAAAATTATCCTTAGTCTTTTTGCTGGAGTTATCTGGGCACTTATTGGTGCTCAATTTGGTTTTTCCAAATTTACCTTGGATTGGATTGCTCCTTTCGGCACCATATTCATCAATTTATTGAAATTGATTGCTATTCCATTGGTATTGTTTTCCATTATTACTGGAATATTGTCTTTTGGAGATATTAAGGCTCTCGGTCGGATGGGAGCAAAAACTTTACTCTTTTATCTGCTTACTACAACTTTTGCAATTGGAATAGGATTGAGTCTTGTGAACCTTTTCAAACCAGGGGTTCATATTGATCAAGACCAACGAATATCCAACAGAATTAGTTACGAATTATGGTTAGCCGACAATCCCGAGATCGAGAAAAAAGACAATTTAAATTTTCTCCAGAATCCAAAATACAGTTCATATCTGGATGATGCTCAAAAGAATTTGGCGGAACTCAGCAATAACGAAATGGTAAAGTCTAAAATGAAACAAGCCTCTTCTTCAAAAGGATCAGGGCCCCTTCAATTCATTGTAGATATGGTACCCAGCAATATCTTTCTAAGCTTTAACGATAGCCTGATGTTGCAGGTTATATTCTTTGCGATTTTCTTTGGATTAACACTTATTAGTCTTCCTCCAGAAAAAGTGGCAGGTATGACCGCATTCTGTTTGGGTGGAAATGAGATCTTTTTGAAAATGGTTGATATCGTTATGTCTGCTGCTCCGTATTTTGTGTTTGCACTGATGGCAGGAACCATGGCTGATCTGGCAGGAGACAGCCCTGCAGCTATGCTTAGCGTCTTTCAAGCTTTGGGTTGGTATTCTCTAATAGTGGTTCTCGGCTTAGTAATTATGGCCTTTGTAATCTATCCTGCTGTTGTTCTTACCATTAATAAGAAATTGACTTATCGCAATTTTTATAAGGCCATTAGCCCTGCACAATTCATGGCTTTTTCAACGAGTAGCTCTGCCGCAACGCTGCCTGTGACGATGGAAGTTGTGCATGAAAATTTAAAAGTCCCTGAAAGAATTTCGAGCTTTGTATTGCCCATAGGTGCAACCGTAAATATGGATGGTACAAGTTTGTACCAAGCAGTGGCAGTCGTATTCTTAGCTCAGTTTCATATGGTTGATCTCGATCTTGTGCAGCAGGCTACTATCGTACTTACTGCAACCTTGGCTTCAATTGGATCCGCAGCGGTGCCCAGTGCTGGAATTATCATGCTTATAATCGTGCTGGAATCGGTAGGTTTAAATCCTGCTTGGATTGCTATAATTTTTCCAATAGATCGCATACTAGATATGTGTAGAACCGTTGTTAATGTTACGGGCGATATTACTGTCACCACCGCTATTGCAGCTAGCGAAAATGCAATTGAAAAATGATCAAAGGAAGGTTTCTCAATCTATTATTAATACTCTCCATTTTACTTTCTCAGCATGTTTTGGCTCAACCCGAATTGGGGGAATGCACTCAGAATGTGAAAGATTTAGCATTAAGTCAGATTCCAAAAGCTCAAAAGGCATGGAGAAGAGGCGATTATAAAGAAGTTCAGCGCTACTTAGAAAAAGCAGTAGATTTTGATCCAAAATTTGCGGATGGCAATTATCTACTTGGAGAATTGTATTTAAAGAAAGGACAATTGTCTGGTACAGAAGCTTGTTGGGAAAAAGTCATCAAAGCCTGTCCTGATTACAAAGCAGATCTTTACTTCTTTCTAGGTGTGCTTTTGGTAGAGTCTGGAAAGGAAAAAAGAGGAATCGAATTACTCGAAACCTATGTAAAACATCCAGATAGAGATCCTGCTTTGGTGTTAGAAGCAAAAGAGGTCTTAGACGAGAAACAAATTATTCTCAAACTGAAGGCAGCAGCGGTTCCCTTTAATCCAAAACCAGTTCCTGGCATAAGTACTCCTGAAGATGAATATCTCGGATGTGTTTCGCCAGACATGGAATTATTCTTCTTTACACGAAAGTTAAAAAGACGGAATAAATACGCTGGTCCGGCTGGCGGTACTCGACTTGTCGAAGAGTTTACGCTTTCCAACAAAAGCAATAATCGATATACAGCAGGAGATCCTATTCGCTCGCCTTTTAATGATAAATACAATGAGGGAGGACCAAGTATAACTGCAGATAATACAGAACTTTTTTTTACTATTTGTGAGCCCAATGATACGGGCTATCTAAATTGTGATCTGTGGTATACTCGTCAGTTTAACGGCGATTGGGACCCTTTGAAACCTCTTCCAGAACCCATAAATAGGGCGAACAGTTGGGAGTCACAACCTTCTATTTCTGCCAACGGAGATCTGCTTTTCTTTGCAAGTAATCGAAAAGAAGGAGTTGGAGGAATTGATATTTATATGTGTCATAGGATGTCGGATAGAAGCTGGGGACCGCCCATAAATCTTGGCAAACAAGTAAATACACGCGGAAATGAAAAAACGCCCTTTCTTCATTCTGATTCTAGAACTCTTTACTTCAGCAGTGATGGCTTGCCGGGTGTAGGTGGATACGACATCTTTTATACCCGCTTAATTGAAGATAAATGGCAAAAGCCAGAAAATATTGGCTATCCTATTAATAATGAGCAAGATAATGTCGGACTTTTTGTAAGTCTCGATGGAAAGACTGCCTATTTTTCAACGAAACAATTTTCAAGCAGAAAAGACTTCGACATCTACTATTTCGAATTACCAGAAAAAGTTAGACCCGACAGAGTGACTCTTTTAAGGGGAAGCTTGCAAGATGAGTCTGGCAAGGCGGTTACGGACGCCAAATTAGAACTGAAAAATCTAAAAACACAAGAAAAAATAGACATTAAGGTAGATGAACTAAATGGAAGTTATACCGCAGCTGTTCGATCATCCCATGGAGAAAATCATATGCTCACTGTTAAGAAGAAGGAGATCGCTTTTAGTGCACGACTTATTGACGAGAAGTCGAATGCCGGACTAATTCAGGGTGAGTTGGAAGCGAGCGCATTGAGAGCAGGTCGAGAATTTAAGTTAAACGATATTCATTTTGAAAGCAATTCATCGGAGCTGAACTTCGGAGCCAGAAATGTTTTAGATGCATTTGCCTTATTCCTAAATGAGAATCCAAAAGTTCGAGTAGAAATTCAAGGTCATACCGATGAAGTTGGAAGTGTAGAGGCCAATCGAGTTTTATCCTCCGATAGGGCCAAAGTGGTTTATAAATACTTAGTGGATGAAGGAATCTATTCTTCGCGACTGTCGCATAAAGGTTATGGAAGTGCTAAACCAATAGCAAATAATAGCACTGAAAAAGGAAAAGCAAGAAACCGACGAACTGTCTTTGTTATTAATTCGAATTAAGAGAAGAGTCTCAATTTAAATGTCTTAACAAAAAAAAGCCCCGCATTGCGGGGCTTTTTTAAAATATACAATGAGAATAAATTATCTTCTTCTCTTCTCTTTGATACGAGCAGCTTTACCTGTAAGTTCTCTCTGATAGAAAATACGTGCTCTGCGAACACGACCCTCACGATTTACTTCAATCTTTTCGATTGCAGGTGCATTCACTGGGAAAATACGTTCCACCCCTACACTGCCAGATATCTTGCGGATAGTAAAAGTCTCTGTTGCTCCTGATCCACGACGCTGTAATACTACACCCTTGAAAAACTGAGTACGTACTTTCTGTCCCTCACGAATTTGGTAATACACTGTAATGGTGTCTCCAGCAGAAAAATCCGGCAAATCCTTCTTCTCTACGAAAGTCTCCTGTACATAACGGATTAAGTCCTCCATAATAATTATGTGTTTTGAGTATCTACATTCACCATCTCTTGGCCAGCGGTCGACAGTCTTTCCCCTTAATTTGGGGCTGCAAAAATAATAAAAGTTTCTTGAATAAAACGATAACTTTCAATAGGTTGACATGAAAATACCTTCAGATTTGCGTCATTCTTCGAATTTCATATTCTTTTCGTCAAATTTAGCATCCATTTCAAGTGTTTCTTGGTTTTATTTACGCTCATATTCCTGATTATTCAATTAAAACTAGCAGCAAAACTGTGATTAACTTTGAGGACTTAGTAATTGGTTCATAGAACCTATAGGAATAAACGGATGACGAATTTTTCATTGGAGGGTAAAAGTCTTTTAATAACAGGAGGCACAGGTTCTCTGGGCAAAGCTTTAACCGAACATATTCTCAAGGAGCATCCTGGGCTAAAGCGTCTGGTTATCTATTCGAGAGACGAACAGAAACAATTCCAAATGGAAATGGATTTTCCCGTCAGAACCTACCACCAAATGCGCTATTTCATTGGTGATGTGCGCGATGCCGAACGCTTAAAGCGGGCAATGAGAGGTATCGACTATGTTATCCATGCCGCTGCAATGAAGCATGTGCACATTGCAGAATACAATCCCATGGAATGTGTAAAGACCAATGTAATGGGAGCTGAAAACGTTATTAATGCTTGTCTTGAAACTGACGTTGAACGCGTGGTTGCCCTTTCGACCGATAAAGCGGCGGCTCCTGTGAATTTATACGGTGCGACCAAATTAGTAAGCGACAAACTATTTGTAGCTGCCAATAATATTCGCGGCTCAAACCCTATTCGATTTTCAGTTGTTCGTTACGGAAATGTGATGGGGAGCAATGGATCGGTTATCCCTTTCTTTCTAAACAAAAAACCATCTGGCTCCTTACCTATAACTGATCCTACAATGACGCGATTTAATATTTCGTTAGAAGGAGGTGTTCAAATGGTTATGCATGCTCTTGAACATGCCTGGGGAGGTGAAATATTTGTTCCCAAAATACCCTCCTATCGGATTACAGATGTTGCAGAAGCCATTGGTCCCGAATGCGAAAAACCGATTATTGGCATGAGACCCGGAGAGAAAATCCATGAAGAAATGATTACTTCTTCCGACTCTTTCTTTTCTTGGGACTTGGGCAAATACTATGTTATTCTTCCTTCTACGCATCAATGGAAAATAGAAGACTTTATAAATGAATATAAAGCAACAAAAGTAGAAGCCGGATTTCAATACAATTCGGGGGAAAACGCTGAATGGGAAACGGTAGATTCACTCAGAAGCCTTATTCAACAACATGTTGATTCAAGTTTTCAGATATAATCCATTCCAACATGCATGAGCCAATTCCATATGGAAGACAGAATATTACCGAGGAAGACATTCAGGCGGTAGTTGAAACATTAAAGTCAGATTACCTCACTCAAGGACCTAAAATCGCTGAGTTTGAATCGGCATTTGCAACCTATGTGGGTTCCAAATATGCAGTAGCCGTTGCGAATGGTACAGCTGCTCTTCATTTAAATGCATTAGCTCTAAACCTAGAGTCTGGCGATAAGGTGATTACAAGTCCAATCACATTTGCTGCTTCAGCAAATTGTGTGCGTTATTGTGGCGCAGAAGTAATCTTCTGCGATATAGATCCTACCACCTATTTATTAGATATAGATTCTGTTCGGAAGCAATTGGAAGCAGACACAAAAAAGGCAATTAAAGGAATTATTCCAGTCGATTTTGCTGGAAAATCAGTAGATATGGAAGCTTTTCGGAAACTAGCAGATCAATTCAATTGCTGGATAATCGAAGATGCTTGTCATGCTCCCGGTGCTTCATTCACCAATAGTGTCGGAAATCGGATTCAAGCTGGCTCTGGGAAATATGCTGATTTGGCCATTTTCTCCTTCCACCCTGTAAAGCATATTGCCGCCGGTGAAGGGGGAATGATTACCACCAATAATTCAGTTTTATACAAGCGCCTTTTGACGCTTCGAACACATGGAATCACAAAAGAATCGGACCGCTTTACCAATAACTTGCAATTTGCGGCGGGAACTGATGCAGTACATCATGATGAATGGCCAGCTTGGTATATGGAAATGCAGGAATTGGGATTCAACTACAGACTTACCGATTTTCAAGCAGCACTAGGACTATCGCAACTTAAACGTGCCAGTGAAGGACTCAATCGCAGAATTGAAATTGCTAAGAAATATGCAGCGGCATTTGCCAATGAATCTTTTATTCTTGGACAATCAGGATGTATAGATGGCCATGCATATCATCTTTATATTCTGGAAGTAAAAGATCGCTTAGGATTGTATAATCACTTGCGCGCCAATAAAGTATATGCTCAGATTCATTATATCCCTTGTCATTTGATGCCGTATTATCGCCAATTCGGCTGGAAGGAGGGCGATCTACCTCATGCTGAGAATTATTATAAAGGCTGTTTGAGCATTCCAATGTATCCAACCCTCAAAGAAGAAGAGCAAGAATATGTGATTCAGCTTATTCAGTCTTATTATCACTAAGCGATGGAATCGGATTTAAATCGTTCTGAAAAAGCATTGTGCATTATTCCTGCAAGAGGCGGAAGTAAGCGCATTCCAGGAAAAAATGTAAAGCTTTTTCATGGCAAACCCATTATAGCTTACTCCATTGAAACTGCCTTGGAATCGGAGCTTTTCAGCGAAGTAATGGTTTCAACAGATGATGCCGAAATTGCGCGTATTGCTCGAAATTTTGGAGCCACCGTTCCTTTTCTTCGAAGCGAGGTAAATTCCAATGATTTTGCAACTACCCTAGATGTAATTGAGGAAGTTAAAAGCAATTACAAAAAGCTAGGTCAGGTTTTCGCAGACATTTGCTGTCTATATGCAACAGCCCCATTGGTTACTCCGCAAAGAATTAGACAGGGCTTCGATTTACTCAAGAGCTGTAATGTGAGCTTTGCCATGACTGCCTTTTCCTATCCTGTTTGGCGAGGCTTAAAAAGAAAAGACGACAAATCCATGGAGTTTGCGTGGCCCGAATATAAAAATAGTCGATCGCAAGATCTCCCGCCTATTTTTCACGATGCTGGACAATGGTATTGGTTTAAAAACAGTGATTTATCCAATGGTATTTTTGGAGCTCATTGTAAAGGATTAGAGTTAACAGCCATTGAGGTACAGGATATTGACACCCTGGATGATTGGCAGATTGCTGAATTAAAATATGCGTACTTACACGATTCTCGATAAACAAGAATTCTCTTCAAAAGAATACAGCTTAGTCCCCATTCGATGGGAAGATCGCCTTCTCATAATGAATTGGCGAAACGAGCAGATTTTTCATTTGCGGCAGAATAAGCAGCTTACTATAAAAGATCAAGACCACTATTTCACGAAAGTGGTAGATGGTTTATTTCAGCAAGAACAACCTGCCCAGATTCTATTTTCCTTTTTGAAAAAGGGTGTGTGTATTGGGTATGGTGGATTAGTACATATTAATTGGGTCGATCAACATGCTGAGCTTTCCTTTATTACGGCTACAGAGCTCGAAGCAGATTATTTTGAAATCCATTGGATGAACTTCGTTCATCTTATCTCTCAAGTTGCTTTTCAATCGCTCTCACTTCATAAAATTTTCACTTACGCCTTTGATCTTCGTCCGCATCTCTACCCTGCACTCCTCGCCTCAGGTTTGCGCTTAGAAGCGGAATTGAAGGAACATTGTTTCTATCAAGGTAAATACCTTAACGTATTAATTCATTCGAAATGGAGTAAAGCTATTAGTATTCGAAAAGCCTTGATGCACGATCTCGATATCACCTATCATTGGGCAACCAATAAAGAAGTTCGGAAATTTGCCATCCAGACTACGGAAATTAAATACGATGAGCACTCTAAATGGTATAGCAGTAAAATTCGCGATGGGCAATGTCTTTATGGAATTGCGGAATGGAATGCCGAATCGATTGGTTCAATCAGACTTGATCTGCAAGAGGAAGGCACTGCCTTATTGAGTTATTTGCTCGATCCTAATTTCCACGGGAAGGGTTTCGGAGAAGCACTTTTAATACAAGCAATTGAATGGGCTAAGTTGGATGGTAGGATAACTAAATTAAGAGGCGATGTATTCGAAGAAAATAAGCCTTCCATCCACCTTTTTCATAAATTGGGATTTACGTGCATTGGCCAAAAAGAAACATTACTTCAATTTGAATTGATCCTCATATGAGAATAGGCGCTTTTGAAATTTCAGACAACTCTCCCGTCTTTATCATTGCTGAGCTTTCTGCCAATCACAATGGCAGTTTAGAGACGGCTTTAGAGACCATAAAAGCGGCAAAACGCGCAGGAGCAGATGCTATAAAACTGCAGACCTATACAGCAGAAACTATCACCTTAGATTCTCAAAAAGAGGACTTTATAATTAAAGGAACTATTTGGGAAGGAAAGAACCTTTTTCAATTATATAAGGAGGCCTATACTCCTTGGGAATGGCATAAGGCACTGTTCAAATGTGCGGAAGAAGAAGGCTTGATTTGCTTTAGTTCTCCTTTTGATGCAAGCGCCGTCGATTTATTGGAACGCCTCCATGCCCCTGCTTATAAAATTGCCTCCTTCGAGATTACGGATATTCCATTAATAGAATATACTGCGTCTAAAGGAAAACCCATTATTCTTTCAACCGGAATCGCAGAATTAGACGACATTGAGTTGGCGATAGAAGCTTGTAAAAAAGTGGGAAATCACAATATTGCCTTGCTGAAATGCACTTCGAGTTATCCTGCTCCAATCGAAGAAGCTAATATGGCCATGATACCCGAGTTCAAAAGAAGATTTAAGGTAATTACGGGTTTAAGTGATCATACCATCGGAAGTACAGTGCCCGTTGTTGCCGCAAGTCTAGGTGCGAAAATAATTGAAAAGCATTTCATTCTAGATCGTTCTATTGGTGGACCGGATGCTTCTTTTTCAATGAATGAAGAAGAGTTCACCCAAATGGTAAAAGCGATTCGTTTGGCCGAAAGTGCCATTGGTAAAGTGGATTTCACCCTCACTGAGAAACAAAAGAAAGGCAAGGATTTCAGTCGTTCTCTCTACATTGTAGAAGACGTTAAAAAAGGAGATATCATAAGCAAAAAGAACGTTCGAAGTATTCGTCCCGGATTTGGCTTACATCCAAAATACCTTCCTTCTTTATTGGGGAAAACATTCAAATATTCAAAGCTCAAAGGAGATCGACTTTCTCTAGAGGATGTTGAGCGCTAATTGATTTCGATACTAAATCCATCTTTTCTCATTTCCTTTTTCCTTTATAAATCAATAGGAAGTGAGAAAGAAAAACCAATGGCACAATTACTCCTGGAAGCAGGATAAACGGAAAACTCAAGAGTGCCTTATTGGGTTGATCAAAAGCCATCATTTGAATAGGACTTGGACTTGAGAGTATGGCTGTTATTACTATAATCAATAAAAAGACCATTCCCATTCCGTTCCAAAGCTTGAAAAAAACAGAATGAACGAATTCGGGTTTTTTATAGAGTATCATCCAAATAAATACTGCGCTGATTCCCATGAGAATATCATAATTCCAACCGGCAAACGTCATCCCTTTTGGGATACTTCCATCCAGAAAAAGAGAATATAATCCAACTTCTACTGGAATTCGAATCCAATGCAAAGCAACCAACCAAGTGGAATGAATGGCTTCTCTTTTCCATCTTCGAAATGAATAAACGCAAAGAAAGATTGACACAATCAAGACCAATGCAAAAGAAGGAGGCAACACATCTGTATTTTCAAAAAGGTGCAATTTTGAAAGAAGGAGAAGAACGCACATCCAAATAACAAAATACAAAAGGAAGCTCCCTTGCTTAACAAAAGCAAAATGGACTATCGATAAACTACTAATTGTCAGTAATATAAAAACTACTTCATTCATAATTCTATTTCAAATTAGACCAAGTTATGATCGAATCGCTTAAAAAATAACACTCCATTCCTTCGGTCTTAAAATAACAATCGAAGGGTGTTTTCTTTTCAATAAGAAGCTCAGACTGCGTTCATCGAACTTCTTTCTGTTATCTAAAAGTCTCTTCCATTTAAAATCTACAAAATCGAATGCGCATTTCAGGCACTTCACAACTATTTACAGAATAGGGCATTGGTCCAATCAAACTGGATTTAAAACTCTTCTTTATTCAGAATTTGAATAATGAGGTAAAATTAGGGTTTACTTGAAAATAGACCTGAGTACTCATCTACCCCAATTACAGAAATTGGAAGACAAAAAGGACTAATTTAGATTCTTATTGAATTCGTTTGAAACGAAAAAAGAATGAGATTTCCAATTCTATCCAACGATTAGCGAATTACAGTCGTTTATATAGTATAAATTGTAAAAAGATGAAAAAGACGTTCATAGTATCTGTTTGCCTTCTGTTTAGTTTAGGAGTATATGCACAAAATGCACTTGTGATTAAGAAGGATAGCCTTGATACTAATTCAAGAGACTTGGCTATTGAAAGCACGGTTATGAATCTGGATCTCCCACTTCCAAATACAGATATCGACTGTAGTGTTGTGGTGCCTTATGCTAAACCCTCCGCTATAATGGAACTTGGTTTTACAGGCTATGTGTACCGTAGAGATGATTACCCACTTATTCGTAAATAGCAGCATAGATCTTTTATAAGATGTACTTACGCATAACTGCGATGAAGGCAGATAGGAAATATAATTCAAAAAAAAAATCCCCGCAAAGCGGGGATTTTTTTGTTCAGAATAAGATTCTCTTACTGAACGAATAGAATGCCTTGCATACTAGCATAGTGACCTGGGAAGCTGCATATGAACTTATATGGACCGGCCTCATCTGGCGCATTGAAAAGGATGGTTTCCTCCTCTCCAGGACCCAATAAAGCAGTATGAGCGATTACATCTGCCATTAAACCAGAAGGTAAGTAATTATCCTCTTTGGCATTCATAGCTTCCATAGCAAAAGCTTGAACGTCCACACCTTTTTGAAATAAAATGAAATTATGTCCCATGCTTGCTTTAGGCATCTCTCCAACATTCTTCAATGTGAGGGTAATTTCCTGACCAGCACTCGCATCAATTCGGTTCAAATTGTATTTCATCTGATCGTTTGCCTCAATCATAATTGTTAGTGGCTCATTGACTACAACTGCAGTTTCTTCTACCACTACTTCTTCTTCTACCACGGTCTCTTCAGTGGCTTTGGTCTCGCCTCCGCCGCATGAACTTAGTAGTACACTTAGCGCTAAAACACTTAAAATTTGCTTTGTCATTTCTGTTATTTACTATTTCGGTTGTTGTTAAATAAATTCTTTGGGTCTTCTTTGTTGAAGATATTATAATGTAACACTAATTTCTCCTAGTTGTTGACTACAATTCTTGTTTTATTCTAAAAATTTACAACTTCAACAATACGTCTTTCTGCATCTTTAAAAGAGAATTGCAGGCATATAATAGGAAACATAAAAGGTAGCCCATTTTGAATAACAATAAGCAGAACTACTTAGTGAAATGCTATTCTAGCTCATTTGCCTTTCCTACCTTTACATTCCTTTAGTAATGAAGTACAAATTTTAATTTCCACCCCTATGTCGAACGCCATATTTACGGTCCCTAAACCATTTAACGAACCCATTCATTCTTTTGCCCCCAACTCGAAAGAGAAGGAAGAACTTTTGGCAACTTACCGTGAAATGATGGCGGAAACAAAAGATATTCCCATGTATATTGGTGGAAAGGAAGTTTTTACCGAAAATAAAATTTCCATCCACCCTCCTCATCGCCATGCCCATACTCTCGGTCATTTCAATCGCGGAAAATCAGAGCATGTTTCACAAGCTATTGATGCAGCCTTAGAAGCAAGAAAAGCATGGTCTCAAATGCCATGGGAATCAAGAGCTGCAATATTCTTGAGAATTGCAGATCTAATTGCGGGCCCTTTCCGCACAAAGATCAATGCATCTACAATGCTTTGTCAGAGTAAAAATGCTTTTCAAGCGGAGATTGATGCAGCCTGCGAAATGGCCGACTTCTTCCGCTTTAATGTTCAGTTCATGACGGATATCTACCGTCAGCAACCAGAAAGTCTTCCTGGCATGTGGAACCGACTAGAATACAGACCATTAGAGGGTTTTGTATTTGCTTTAACTCCCTTCAATTTCACTTCTATTGCTGCCAATCTTCCTGCTGCCGCTGCCTTGATGGGCAATACAGTAGTATGGAAACCCGCAGATACTCAGATTTATTCTGCTCAAATTGTCATGGAGATTTTCAAGGCCGCTGGTTTACCCGAGGGCGTAATCAACTTGGTTTATGTTAGCGGTCCAATTGCTGGCGAGGTGATTTTCAAGCATCCTGAATTTGCAGGAATTCACTTTACCGGATCAACAGCGGTTTTCAAGAATATTTGGAAAACCATTGGGGCAAATATCGATATCTACAGATCCTATCCGCGCATTGTTGGTGAAACCGGAGGAAAGGATTTTATTTTAGTTCACCCTAGCTCCGATGCAATTGAAGTGGCCACTTCCTTTTCTCGTGGAGCCTTTGAATTCCAAGGACAAAAGTGCTCTGCTGCCTCTAGGGCCTATGTACCACAAAGCCTATGGCCAGTGGTAAAGAAGCAAGTGCAAGCTGATCTTGCAGCAATGAAAATGGGCGAGCCAGAAGACTTCTCCAACTTTATTAATGCTGTAATTGATGAAAGAGCATTCGATAAAATCAGTGGGTTTATTGAATATGCTAAAACTCAAAAAGACGCTGAGATTATTGCAGGTGGAAATTTCGATAAGTCGAAAGGTTACTTTATAGAACCTACTATAATCGAAACAAGCAATCCACATTTCAGAACCATGTCGGAAGAAATTTTCGGCCCGGTTTTAACCGTTTATGTTTACGATGATGCTAAATGGGATGAGACATTAGCTTTGGTAGATTCTACTTCTGAATATGCCTTAACAGGAGCTCTTTTTTCACAAGACCGGTATGCCACTGAACAAGCGCTTCAAGTTCTTTCGCATTCTGCTGGTAATTTCTATATCAACGATAAGCCAACAGGAGCTGTTGTAGGTCAGCAGCCTTTTGGCGGAGCTAGAGGCTCGGGAACCAATGATAAAGCAGGGTCTTATATGAATTTATTGAGATGGGTTTCTGCAAGAACCATAAAGGAGACTTTTGTTCCTGCCAATGACTTTAAATATCCATTTCTAGGTTAAGAAACCTAAGAATTTTGCGTTTCAAGACAAAGCGACAATACCAAGGGCGGAAGAAATTTATTTTCTTCCGCCCTTTCTTATTATTAGATGTCAATAGAAAACTCCATCCAATTATAATCTCTACTGATAAATTTATCCTAGATTCGGAAATCACTTCCACCCAAAAAATGTCAAATGGCTAAACTTTTAAGGCTCTTCCGTTTTGAGATTCTAAATAATAATCGAATTGGAAAATACTTCTTATACGCCCTAGGTGAGATTATTTTGGTGGTAATAGGAATCCTGCTGGCACTCTTCATTAATAACTCCAATGAGAAAAGAAACAAACAGAAGCATTCTCCATTTTAAAACAAATTCAAGAGGAACTATTAATTTCTATATCCGAATCAGATAAAATTGCACAGTATTATATGAGCAAAGATTCACTCATCTATGAAGTCATGAATGGAAATGTGGGTGAAGCCGAGTACCGATCTTCTCAAAGTGTTATTTGGAAAAGATTGATTACCAATTACTTTCCTCTTGATGCTCAAAATGAAGGATTTCTCGATTTAATGTCACTCCAAAAGCAACAATCAAGCGAATTGGACAGCCTTATTCCTGAGTTGAAATCACTTTATTTAAATGACTTAAAAAGTGTAGAACTCTCGAATAACATATTGAGAAATTTATCGATTAAACATCTCGACTGGCTCAAATACAATGCCCCATGGTCTTCTGAGGCATACTTCAACAAGCATTCAATTAGTAGAGGAATTAGACTTCTATCTCAATAGCTTTTACTATAAAAACACAGACTATGACTATTTCAATATTGCATTAGAAAATCATTACCTATCCATCTGCAATTTTCGATTTAATGCAGCGTCTTGACTCGATAAAATACATTCAATTTTAGAGGAGAATGATATCCCATCAAGCCATTCAATAAAATACAAGGCCGAATTGAAAATGTATCAGTCTATAAAACAGTACTTTACGAATAGACAGGATACATTGCGATTTATCTTTTCGGAAGATGAACCTCTCCTATCCTTTCAAACTGGAAATAATCTAAAGATTATCGGAATTAGTCCACGAAAATGGATCGCTCAATCTGGAATATTCATGTATGCTATTTCAGATTCCACAGGGAAAATATCTGTATTACAGGAAAGATTTGGAGAGTACTTATCTGAATATACCGCCATATCCGATTAGCTATTTCAGGCCTTTCGAACACGTCCAGGCTGTTTTAGATAAACTACATTCTTCGTTTCAAAATACTCTTCTTTGAAGTAATCGGAAACAGGGAAGATTTCGGGCTTCCACTTTGAGGCTTTAATTTCCGCATCAATTTCTCCGCCCTTCAGGTACAGAATGCCATTGAGAATTTCATGTCGATCAGATTTCCTCAATTTACCTTTTATCCAAGGAGTAAATTCATTCAATTTTCCAACCGCCCTTGAAACAATAAAATCAAAATCTTGAGTTACTTCCGCGGCATGAATCTTTTCTGCTGTTACATTTGAAAGGTTTAGGTCAGAAGCCATTGTCTTAACCACTTCTACTTTCTTTCCAATCCGATCTATCAAGACAAACTCTGTTTCAGGAAAGAGAATAGCCAATGGAATTCCTGGAAGTCCTCCACCCGTTCCAACATCCAATATCCTCGCCTCCGGCAAAAACTGAATGGTCTTGGCTATTGCCAAACAGTGAAGGAGATGATGTACTTCTATATTCTCAGAATCCTTTCTTGAAATAAGGTTTATACGCTCATTCCATTCCAACAACAAATCTCGGTATGCTTCCAACTTCAAAAAGGTATTCTCTGAAAGCTCTGGAAAATACGAACGGATTTTTTCTAGTTTATTTACCATCGCTGATTACTTCTTTTTGACTTAGCATTCTTCAAATGCATGATCGATTGTGAAACAATTAAAAAAGGTTCGAAGAAAGGGAGGAGAAAAATGGGTTTCCATTGTTTCAATCGGACTCCAGCTACAAAAAGGAAAATCCAGTAAATCAACCATCGGCAAAAAAAGAAAATACCTAAAACAGGCCAGACTTTCCATTGGAATATGAACAGTGGAATAAATAGATACAGCAAGAGAGCAGACGTACTCCATCCGGCCAATAGAAACTTAGGAAGTGGCTTATAGAGTTTGGAAGTGGTTAAATGTCTAGATCGCTGTGAAAACCATTTTTTGAAGGTCAACGGTGGCAATGACCAAGTAAAGGCTTCTGGAAGAATGCGAAGAGCTACATTGTTCTTTTTTGCGACAGATCCAATAAATAGATCGTCGTCTCCAGAAGGAATGTGCATATGAGTACTAAAGCCTTTATCATTGAGGAACAACTCTTTCTGATAAGCCAGATTTCTGCCTACTCCCATATAAGTCTTTTTTCTAGCCGCCCAAGACAGCCAATGCAGTGCTGAACTTATAGTTTCATATACCACGAGACTTCCTACTTGACCTTTGTGTTCATATCCGCCATACCCTAATACAATTTCGGCCGATTCAAAGCCAACAGCAATTTGCCTCAACCACTGATTAGAAGAAGGCATACAATCGGCATCAGTTAATATAAGATGAGGGTGTTCCGCAGCTTTAATTCCAATAGTAAGCGCAAACTTTTTTCCGATCCAAAAATTGTCAGCGTCTCTCAAGTTTACCACTTTAAGATTGGCATACCTCTGCGCCATTTCATCCAAATAATCTTCTGAATCATCCCAAGAGCGATCATTTACAACCACCACCTGGAAATGAGGGTAGCTCTGAGATAGCCAATGCGGAAGGAACTTCTGAAGATTTTCAAGTTCATTTCGCGCACAAACAACCACACTAATCTTAGGAAGATGATATTTTGATTTAACAGCTGCCTTCTTTGGAAAGCCTGTAAAAAAATAAAGCATGTACAAATACTGGAAAGCCAAGGCAGAAATACCAATGATGGCTAATACCTTAAAAATTGTTTCAATCATGAAGCAGCAAAATTAGCTAAAAGGATGCCCTGCTTATCTTCGCAGCAAATAGTTTCAATGAATTTTTCTTTAAAAGCAAGAGACCCATCTAGTTCTGCTCGTGCTGGAAGCTTACAAACTGACAATGGAGTAATTGAAACTCCTATTTTCATGCCGGTTGGTACGGTTGCAAGTGTGAAGACAGTGCATCAGAGAGAACTTAAAGAAGACATAAAGGCACAGATAATTCTTGGCAATACCTATCATCTGTACCTACGACCAGGTACAGATATTTTAGAGAAAGCAGGAGGTCTGCATAAATTTATGTCTTGGGATCGTCCAATTCTTACCGATTCTGGAGGCTATCAGATTTTTTCATTGTCGGCTCAGCGCAAGTTGACTGAAAAGGGAGCCGATTTCCAATCGCATATAGATGGCAGTTATCACCACTTCAGTGCTGAATCTGTCATGGAAATTCAGAGAAAAATTGGAGCCGATATAATTATGGCCTTCGATGAATGCCCACCCTATCCATGTACTCCAGAATATGCAAAAACATCGATGCACTTAACGCATAGGTGGTTAGATCGATGTATTGATGCCTTTGGAAAAACCGAGCCTCTATACGGTCATTCTCAAGCGCTTTTTCCTATTGTTCAAGGGAGTGTCTTTCCAGACCTTCGAAAAGAATCATCCGAATTTATTGCATCCAAAAATGCGGAGGGCAATGCCATTGGTGGACTTTCGGTTGGCGAGCCCATAGAAGATATGTACTCTATGTGTTCTATGGTTTGTGATATCTTACCAACGGATAAACCACGGTATTTAATGGGTGTTGGAACTCCTGCTAATATTCTAGAGTCCATTGCGTTAGGAGTAGATATGTTCGACTGCGTTATGCCAACAAGAAATGCCAGAAATGGAATGCTATTTACTTCTGAAGGCATTATTAATATTAGAAATAAAAAGTGGGAAGATGACTTTACGCCGCTTGATCCTGCCGTAATAACCTATGTAGATTCAGACTATAGTAAAGCCTATTTAAGACATCTTTTTGTGGCAAATGAATATTTAGCTAAGCAAATTGCTTCAGTACACAATCTTGGGTTCTACCTTTGGCTGGTGAAAGAGGCAAGAAAGCAAATTATTTTGGGGCAATATGCCTCTTGGAAAAACCAAATGGTCGTAAAATTGAGCCGCAGACTCTAAGGATGAAAATTCTCGATCTCTACATTTTAAAGAAGTTCCTCAGTACCTTCTTTGTTTCAATCGGTCTCATTTTGATGATCGCTGTTGTCTTCGATATTTCAGAAAAAATCGAAGACTTTGTAAATAAAGGGGCTCCAATAAAAGAGATTATTGTAGATCACTATCTCAATTTCTTAGTGTACTATGGCAATCTGTTTAGCAGCATGATTGTCTTTATATCTACTATTTTCTTTACTTCTAGAATGACCGCCCGAACTGAGTTGGTTGCTATATTGACTGGAGGAATATCCTTTCGACGCTTGTTATTTCCTTATTTCATTGGAGCGACACTTGTTGCAGGAATTTCTTTCGTTTTAAGTCATTTTATAATTCCAATCACCAACGAAAATCGATTGGCATTTGAGTGGAAATACATAAAAGATAAGAAACAAGAGCGATTTCAAAATATCCACAAACAACTAAAACCAGGACATATTGCATTTATTACCAATTACAATGCAAATAGAATGAGCGGTTACCAATTTACCTACGAACATTTTGATGGAAATCGTCTTTTAGCTAGAATGAAAAGTGACTTTATTCGCTTCGATTCACTAACGGGAAAATGGCGCTTAGATAACGTAGTTACACGCACCATAAGTAAAGAGGGCAATGAGAGTCTCAGCATTCATAGGCGAATAGACACTCTTCTGCCGATGAAGCCAAGCGACTTATCTGTTATTGTTTACAATGCCGAAATGATGCCCACGCCACAACTCAATGCCTTTATAAAGACTGAGAAAATTAGAGGTAGTGAAAATTTGAACTATTTTATAATTGAGAAATACAAAAGAACCAGTTATCCAATTGCCACATATATTCTTGTTCTTATCGCACTGTCTCTCTCATCAAAAAAATCAAGAGGTGGATTAGGATTAAACATAGCCATCGGTTTGGTCGTATGCGTTCTCTATATTTTCTTCATGCAGATAAGCACCACTTTTGCGACTTTGGGTAATTTCCCGCCATTGCTCGCTGTTTGGATTCCAAATATTTTATTTGCCGGTATCGGCCTCTACCTCTATGCAATTGCTCCAAAGTAGTCAAGCTCGACTGCACTTTATAGTTCTCCTTTGGGGATTCACAGCCGTTTTGGGTGCACTAATTCACTTAGACGCATTAGAACTGGTTTGGTATAGAATGGGAATTGCTGTTCTGAGTCTTTGGCTTTATTTTAGCTGGAAGGGAACTTCGCTTAAAACTTCATTTAAAAGCCTCATTCTATTCCTCGGAGCAGGTGCTATAATAATGGTCCACTGGGTGACCTTTTTTCATGCGATCAAAATATCAACTGTTTCTGTTACTCTAGCTTGTCTTTCTACAGCGGCTTTTTTTACCTCTATTCTCGAACCGCTTTTTTACAGAAAGAGATTTGAATGGACTGAAATGTTATTGGGTCTACTTGCTATTGGTGGCATTCTCATCATATTTCAATTTGAAACGGACTATACAATGGGCATCATCGTTTCGCTTTGCTCGGCCTTTTTAGCCGCAACATTCACCGTTATTAATGGTCTATTTGTTAAGAAGCATCGAAGTAATTTAATTACCTTTTATGAATTAGGTGGTGGATGGTTACTCTTAGGAATCTATTTATTATTTGCCGGTAATTTCAATTCCGGATTACCCATATTAAAAGGTTATGACCTTATATGGCTCATTTTACTCGCCACTGTTTGTACCGCCTATGCCTTTATAGAATCTGTTGAGGTTATGCGCGAATTGAATCCTTTCACCGTAGTTTTGACAATTAACCTAGAGCCAATATATGGTATCTTGCTGGCTTGGTTAATTCTCGGTCAAGATGAAAAAATGAGCGGCGCATTCTATATTGGTGCTTCCCTCATTCTTGCATCTGTGGTCGCTAACGGAATATTGAAACGCTGGCGAAAGAGAAGGTCAAATAAAGTTGAATTAAGACAGAATTAAAATAAATCAATATGGAATATATTGAATTTGAATATCCTATTAAAGAGCTGGAAGAACAGCTTAAAAAAACCAAACAATTGCAAACGGAAACAGGACAAGACTTGTCTCGAACAGTCCGTGAAATTGAGAAGAGTATAATATCCACTCGCAAAGACATCCAAAAAAACCTAAGCCCATGGCAGAAGGTTCAACTATCTAGACATCCAGCAAGGCCATATACTTTGGCCTATATCCAAGCAATTACCAATGGTAATTTTCTTGAATTGCATGGTGATCGTGGAGTTAAAGACGATAAAGCGATGATTGGTGGATGGGGATTGATTGATGGACAATCCTATATGCTGATTGGACAACAGAAAGGTATAAATACCAAAATGCGTCAATACCGCAATTTTGGTATGGCAAATCCTGAAGGTTACAGAAAGGCTCTCAGACTCATGAAAATGGCTGAGAAGTTCAATCGTCCTGTTATTACTTTTATAGATACTCCTGGAGCCTTTCCAGGCTTAGAAGCCGAAGAAAGAGGTCAAGGCGAAGCTATTGCTCGTAATATTTATGAAATGTGCGCTTTGAAAGTGCCAATAATGTGCATCGTTATTGGTGAAGGTGCTTCCGGTGGTGCTCTGGGAATTGGCGTAGGAGACAAGGTTATGATGCTAGAGAATACTTGGTATTCTGTAATATCGCCAGAGAGCTGCTCCTCTATTCTATGGAGAAATTGGGATCATAAAGAACAAGCAGCTAATGCTCTTAAATTGACTCCAGAGGATATGCTTAGGAACAAATTAGTGGATGGAATTATAAAAGAGCCATTAGGTGGAGCCCATGTTAATCCCGAGGAAATCTTTGAGACGGTCAAACAGGCCATTATCAAAACAGTAAATAAACTCAAGGATATCCCTGAGGATAAATTGATTGATTCTAGAATCAAAAAGTTCTCTAAAATGGGTGTTTACGATGAATAAATAAAGGCAATCACTGACAGCAAAATAAGAAAGCAGCCATTAAAAAATGGCTGCTTTCTTATTTTAAACTAATGTGAAGTAGTGTCTGAAATACCGCTCCACCATCCGATTGAACCGAAAGAAAGCACAACTTATTTAAAAAATCGAAAGACGATGGTGCATTGCCAAAGAACAAAAATAGATTTCGAATGAAATTTCTGAAGTCTAACTCCAACTAGAAGCTTAATAACGAAGCTAAGTCCTTGGATTCCTTATTTAAAGAAAGAATCGATAAAGTCATCTTTGTCGAAAATCTGAAGATCATTAATCCCCTCGCCCACACCAATAAAACGCACTGGGATTCCAAATTCCGAAGAGATCCCAATTACCACTCCTCCTTTTGCCGTTCCATCTAGCTTTGTAAGAACCAATCCAGTGACTTTAGTAGCCTGAGTAAATTGCCTTGCTTGTTCGATGGCATTCTGTCCTGTAGAAGCATCGAGTACGAGCAATACCTCATGGGGTGCATCGGGCATTAGCTTTTGAAGAACACGACGGATCTTCGCAAGCTCATTCATTAAATTCACTTTATTGTGTAGCCTACCTGCCGTATCGATAATTACTACATCTGCATCTTGATCTATCGCTACTTTTAGTGCCTCATAGGCTACCGAAGATGGATCTGAACCCATTTCTTTAGATACTATGTCTACTTCTGCTCTTTCACTCCAAATCTTTAGCTGATCTATTGCTGCAGCTCGGAAAGTATCAGCAGCACCCAAGACTACCTTTTTTCCTTCAGCCTTAAATCTTGAAGCCAGTTTACCGATGCTCGTCGTCTTTCCAACGCCATTTACACCAACGACTAACATTACAAAGGGTTTCTTTTTATCCTGAAGATCAAATCCGTAGGCTTCCGCTTTCGATTCTCCCATGCTCTTCACAATCTCTTCGCGCAGAATTGATTGTAATTCTGAAGTGCCTAAGTATTTATCTTTTGCTACTCGAGATTCGATTTGCTTAATAATCTGAATAGTTGCTTTTGTTCCAACATCTGAACTGATAAGGACTTCCTCGAGATTATCCAAAACATCGACATCAACGCTACTATTTCCTGCAACGACTCTCGCGAACTTACCAAAAAAGCTTTCTTTGGTTTTGCTTAATCCTTTTTCAAGATTTACCTTGTCTTCTTTGCTTCTAAAGCGACTAAAAAAACCCATTGGTTATAAATTAAAAAAGGTCACAGCTGTAGTAGCTGTGACCTTTATGTATTGTATCTGTAAAGAACTAATGCAGAAACTCATTTACAGCGTCTTTTGACATGATACGCTCTTCAAAAGAGTATCCTCCTGTTTTTGAGCGAACCATTTTGATGGCCTTGGTCATAACCACGCCACCTTCTTTTTTAAGTGTTGCAACAACTTTCTTTGCCATTTCTTAGGTGTATTATTTGATTTCTTTATGAACCGTCATCTTTTTCAAGATGGGGTTGAATTTCTTCATCTCTAAACGATCTGGAGTATTCTTCTTATTCTTAGTTGTGATATAACGCGAAGTGCCTGGCATTCCGCTTTCCTTGTGCTCGGTGCACTCCATTATCACTTGTACTCTACTGCCTTTCTTCGCCATTATTCAGCTAATTAAATACGAAATTATTTCTCTAAATGTCCTTTCTCACGGGCTTCCTTAATAACCGCAGCTATTCCCTTCTTATTGATGTTCTTCAAAGCAGAAGTAGAAATCCTCAAGGTGATCCAACGATCTTCTTCTGGAATATAAAAACGCTTGCGTGTTAGATTTACATCGAACTTACGCTTGTTCTTCTTATTTGAGAAAGACACATGATTGCCGCTCATGGCGCGCTTTCCGGTCAGTTGACAAACTCTTGACATTCAATTGAATTTTTTATGCTCCCGCGAAAACGGGCTGCGAAGTTAAGCTAAATTTAAATGAAAAAGCAATACAGATTTAATCTATTAATTCTCTCCTCAATTGATCCAATGCCATTAGAGCTGATCTTCTAATATTCCGATCTCTGCCTTGTCCAAATTGGAATCTTTTGGCTTGTATCTTTCCTTCTGGACCTGCAATTCCAAGCCAAACTGTACCCACTGGTTTTTCTTCTGTTCCTCCATCCGGACCTGCAATTCCGCTAATAGCAATACACCAATCAGTTTGCATTCGATCCCTTCCACCCAAGGCCATTTCTTTTACTACTTCCTCACTCACCGCACCAAACTGAGTCAAACTGGCTTCTTTAACCCCAAGAAATTCTTTCTTTATTCTATTGTCATATGACACAATACTGCCCGTAAAATAACGCGAACTACCTGAAATAGAGGTTAGTAAATGAGAGATATATCCACCCGTACAGCTCTCAGCAGTACTTAGTGTCCAATTGTTCTTCAACAATAAATCACCCACTAAAGCCTGAAGACTATCTGCATTGGTGCCAAAAATAGCGTTCCCTAAGATTGCCCTTAGCTTCTTTTCCTCTTCATCCATTAAGGGCTGAAGCTCTGCTCTATTTCCCTTTGCTGTCAAACGAAGTTTTACCAATCCGGGCGAAGGCAAATAAGCCAACTTAATTTTACTCGGTAATTTTTCTTCCCAATCTTTAATTCGATCGGCTAAAACCGACTCCGGTATTCCTTGGGTGAGTAATGTTTTATGCAAAATATCAATACCTAGAAGATCCTTTTTAATCCAAGGCAAAATATGCTCGCGCATCAAAAACTTCATCTCATATGGAACTCCTGGCATTGAAATATAATAACGCCCCTTCTCGTCTTTAAACTTCATTCCCCAAGCCGTTCCAACATCGTTGCGCAGTGTTTCACAGTCTTTCGGCAACCAAGCTTGATCTCTATTTAAATTGGAGATGTCTCTACCCATACTTTGAAACAAGCTCTTCAAATGATCAAAGACATCTTCCCGAAACTCTAATTCGGTATTAAAATATTCTGAAAGAGTTGTCTTGGTGATGTCATCTTTAGTTGGACCTAATCCGCCTGTAATTAGAATAAGAGTCGACTGAGCATCTATATGTGCTAAAGAGCCTAATATACTTTCTTTTGTATCTCTAACCGACTGAATAGAGTGTACATCAACACCGACCTCATTCAGGTTTTGGCCCATCCAAGCAGAATTGGTATCTACTGTTTGGCCAATTAAAATCTCATCTCCTATAGTTATAATCTCTGCCTGCATGCGTTATCTCTTTTGATTCAAAAATGATTGTAGAATAATGGCTGCACTCGTTGCATCTATTAAAAATTTGTCTCGTCTATTTTTTTTAGAAACTCCAGAATCAAACAAGCTGGCCGATGCCATTTTGCTTGTGAAGCGCTCATCTACCCGCACAATGGGGACATCCTTAAATTGGACTTCCCAACTTCGAATGAATTTCTGGATAAGCGTTTCAATTTCAGATAATTCTCCATGCAAGCGCAAGGGCAATCCCACTATAATACTCGAACACTCTTCTTCCGCAATCAATTCCCCTAAACGCTTCGTTAGTTGTTTTGTTTCTACCCCTTCCAATGGAGAAGCAATGAGCTGAAAAGAGTCCGTAATAGCAATTCCCGTCCTTTTTCCACCTACATCCAACCCAATAAGTCTGCCTTTGCCTTTCAAGCTTGTGTACATTTGGTCAAAAGTAGACCAATGCATTTAGAGCTTAAAGCAAAGATTGAAGAAGCTTGGGAAAATAGATCCCTATTAAAGGAAGATAAGTACACTGAAGCGGTTCGCAAAACCATCGCTTTGCTAGACAGTGGCTCAATTCGAGTTGCAGAGCCAAATAATAAGGATTGGTTTGTAAATGAATGGATCAAAAAAGCGGTCCTTCTCTTTTTCCCTATTTCAGATATGAAAACGATAGAAGTAGGTCCTTTCGAATTTCACGACAAAATTCCTTTAAAGACTGGCTTCAAAGAAAAGAACGTCCGTGTGGTACCGCATGCCATTGCGCGTTACGGATCTTTCCTTTCAGCCGGTGTTATCATGATGCCCTCCTATGTAAATATTGGTGCATATGTTGGTAGCGGAACAATGGTAGATACATGGGCGACTGTAGGCAGCTGTGCGCAAATTGGCAAAAATGTACACCTCAGTGGCGGCGTTGGAATTGGTGGCGTTTTGGAACCCATTCAGGCAGCTCCAGTAATTATTGAGGACGATTGCTTTCTTGGCTCTAGAGCCATTGTTGTAGAAGGTGTTAGAGTAATGGAAGGTGCCGTTCTTGGAGCTAATGTGGTCCTTACTGCCTCTACAAAAATCATTGATGTGACTGGTAATGAACCCAAAGAATCAAAAGGATTAGTCCCTGCTGGCTCTGTTGTTATTCCAGGTACTTACCAAAAGAAATATCCCGCTGGCGAATATGGAGTGCCCTGTGCTTTAGTCATTGGTAAACGCAAGGAAAGCACCGATAAAAAGACATCGTTAAATCAGGTTTTGCGGGAATATAATCTAAGTGTGTGAAACCAATTTCTCTTGCCTTTGATGCCAAACGTGCTTTTCACAATTCTACTGGATTGGGAAATTACAGTCGGTTTGTTCTGTCGGGCTTAGCCGAACAATTCCCCTCTGAAAAGTATGCGCTTATGAGTCCAGAAAAGGCATCGCTTTTTCTGAAACGAAGCAAGCTATTAGAAGAAGTTCTGCCGCAAGGATTAGGTCAACTCTCTCCTTCTTTTTGGAGGAGTTTTAGCATGTCTGAACAACTCAAGAAAATGGGAGCACAGCTGTTTCATGGATTGAGTAATGAGTTGCCCACAGGATTGAGAAAAAATGGAATTGCTTCCGTGGTGACTATTCACGACATTATTTTCGAGTCGCATCCTCAGTATTACAATCCAATAGATCGACTTACCTATGCTTGGAAATTTAAAAAAGCCGCCTTAAATGCCGATTTAGTTTTCAGTGTAAGTGAATACACTTCTAAACAATTGCAAGAGCGCTATCAAATTCCCGAAAACAAAATTCAAGTACATTATCAAAGCTGCCATCCCGCATTTTATACTGCGAATAAAAGTAGCCCAGAACCCATTTTCAAACTGCCGTCTAACTATCTTCTAAGTGTGGGAACCATTGAGGAGAGAAAAAACCTTCTTCATATCCTAAAGGCCATTCAAAATCTCGACATTCCATTGGTTGTAGTTGGAAGGGGAAAGAAGTACTTAGAGAAATGCCACGCATTTATTCAACAGAACAAGATGGAATCAAGAGTTCATTTTATCGAACGGATTGAAATAGATCAGCTTGTTCAGGTCTATCAAAAAGCCAGCGCCTTTGTTTATCCTTCTAGAATAGAGGGATTTGGGATACCGATCATTGAGGCTCTTTTCAGTAAATGCCCTGTTATTACCACCCATGGAGGTGTTTTTTCAGAAGCAGGTGGTCCCTCAAGTTATTATGTAAATCCGGAAAGTTCAGATTCTATAAGAGAAGGAATTCTTTTGGCACTAAATACATCTGATCGAGAAGAAAAGATTGCAGCAGGACTGAAGTATGCTCAAGAAAATTTTCTTCCAAAACCATTGATTCAGAACATAATGCAATCGTATCGCTCATTGCTTTAAATCGAAAAAGATCTAAAAAAGCATCGCGAACTTTTACATCGAAAAAGATCCTATAAAATGCCTTTCCATTGAAATGTGAAACAAGTACTTTTGTAGATTAATTTATCATGATGAAAAAAACAGCATTCCTATTTCTTCTTAGCTTATTACCATTCAGCCAAATAAGCGCACAAGAAATTGAACTCACTGCTTTAGGTGGTTATACTTTCGGTGATAAACTACCCGTTTCAGCAGGAACTGCTCGATTCAACGGCGGCTCCACATACGGCGCAATGTTGAATTACCTCTTTTCTGAGAATACCGGTTTGAATATTCTTTATACCCAAGAAATTACCTATTTAGAATTAAGAAGCATTTTGTTGGTCAATAATAATGAACGAATTTTTATCGACGGTGATATTCATTTTATTACGCTAGGTCTATCTCATAGATTACCCATTAACGATCGTTTTGCTGCCAGTGGATCAGCCAATATAGGCATGGCTGTTCTCAGTGCAGATGATAGCGAAATCAGCTATAACTCAAACAGCGAATATATGTTTGCCGCTGGTTTAAACGGATGGCTAGATATCTACTTAACCGATAGAATTGGATTGAAGGCTATGGCTAATTTGCAAGTTCCTATTCAATTTGCAGGAGCTGGAATCTATCTTGGATCCGGTGGAGCAAGTGTAGGTGTAAATGGCTATTCGAACATCTTAAACTTCTCATTCATGGGCGGAATTACATTGCGTCTAGGAGAATAAGCCCTACTAAATACACTCCATGTCTTCTTTCATTTTAGGTTTACTCACTGTAGTATTTCTACTTCTCGTCTTAATTGTATTTCTACGAAAGCTGAGTCTCAGCTTTATCTATCTCACACTTAAAGACACAGGAAAAGAAAGCAGTGCATTTCATTTTTTTTCGACCTCTTTAAATGAGAAGGAAAAAGAAAGAAGAAATGCCGCGCTCCTTCTCTTCCCTCTTTTCTATGGTGTGCCAAAAGAAGAAGAGGGCGAAAATCTTGACAAGATTAAAGATGCAATAAGACGGATGCACTTTCTACTCTATTTTCTACTTTTCTTAGTTGTTTTAGTCGGATTGATGTCTAAGCCTTTAGAAGCAAAATGATGGAGCCTCTAATCCTTCCTGAGGATGCACTTAAGCCTTCCATTTTCAGTTTAATTGGTGAAGCAGCATCCGAACTTGGTCAAGACGTATTTGTGATCGGTGGATATGTTCGAGACCAACTCTTGCAAAGATCCCAACCAAAAGACATTGATTTTGTTACGGTTGGTAGTGGTATTACCCTGGCGAATACGGTAGCAGAAAAAATCGATCGAAATTTGAAAGTCACCATTTTCAAGAATTTTGGAACAGCAATGATTCATCATGCTGATTTTGAACTTGAATTTGTAGGTGCACGAAAAGAATCGTACGACCGCACTTCGAGAAAACCGATGGTTGAAAATGGTTCTTTAGAAGATGACCAAAAGAGAAGAGATTTTACTATTAATGCCTTGGCTATAAGTCTAAATAAGGCGAGTTATGGCGAATTAATTGATCCTTTTGGTGGACTAGATCACTTAAGAGAGCGGCTTTTGAAAACGCCTCAAGATCCAGATACTACTTTTTCAGACGATCCACTCCGTATGATGCGGGCTATTCGTTTTGCGAATCAATTGAATTTCAAAATCGATAGTGACTCTTTATCCGCGATTAAAAGAAATGCGCACCGCATGTCTATTCTCAGTGCAGAGAGAATTACAGACGAGCTCATGAAAATCATGCACTGTCCAAAACCAAGTATTGGATTGGGATTGCTTTATGAAACTGGATTAATTCATACTTTCCTTCCAGAAATCGCAGCACTTCAAGGTGTAGAAGAAGTGGAAGGCAAACTGCACAAAGACAACTTTTATCACACACTAGAAGTTGTAGATAATGTGTCCAAAGCTTCAGATAATGTTTGGCTTCGTTGGGCGGCTCTTTTACACGACATTGGAAAACCCGTTGTGAAACGCTTCGACAAAAAGATTGGGTGGACTTTTCATAGTCATGAATTTGTTGGTGGAAAAATGACGCCTCCTATATTTAGGCGCTTAAAACTACCTTTGGGAGAACCTCTTCGGTATGTTAAAAAAATAGTTCAACAAAGTTCAAGACCAACTGTTCTCTCTCAAGAGGTAACCGACTCTGCCGTTCGTAGATTGCTTTTCGACGCAGGTAATGAGCTAGAAGATCTCATGATCCTTTGTGAATCTGACATTACTACTAAGAATGCGAGAAGAAAATCACGTTACCTTAAAAACTTCGAAATCGTACGCCAAAAGCTAAAAGAAGTTGAAGAGGCAGATACTATTCGAAACTGGCAACCTCCCATTAGCGGCGAAAAAATTATGAATGTTTTTGGAATTGGACCCGGAAAAGAAATTGGAATCATTAAAAATGCTATCCGTGAGTCTATTTTAGATGGCATTATTCCAAACAAAGAAGAGGAAGCTTTCGATTTTATGCTTCAAAAAGGAGCAGAATTAGGATTAATGCCAAAAGCAAATCATGGTTAAAGGATACATTCTACGCGCCATTCTAAACTCGAAAAAGGATGTCTTTAGAGATGTTCAAGTTTCTGAAGACTTGAGCCTTACGAAACTCAACAAAATATTATTGGCCGTATTTACTTTGGATGGAGGAAATATGGCATCATTCTACTTCTCTGATGACAGTTGGAATGAAGGCGAAGAAATACCGCTTATCGATTTTGAAGGCAAGGGAGCAAGAAGTATGGAGAATTCAAGCATCCAAGATCTCTTTCCTAAGCAAGGAAGCAGAGCTATTTGGATCTACGACTTTATTACCATGCAAGCCTTCTTTATAGAAACTCTTAAACTAACAGAAGTGGATTTGGATGCAGATCCTTTGGTTTACAGCTTTGGAACTATGCCAAGCGAATCAGAAGATGGTTTGATGGCCAATGGATTTGAGGAAGAAGAGGAGGATTCTGATGATGAATACGATAGCAATGACGTAGATGATCTCTTTAATGAATTTGGATTCGACGAAGCGAATTCTTAGAGAATCTTTGCGATTTTAGTATACGTCTGGTCAATTGAAGCGGAGAAATCACTCCATTCGAAATTGCAATGTGAACTTTTCATACACCCAATTGTCGTTTTTATTCTTTAATTTCATTCTTTGATGATCCATTCTATAAATAATATTTATCAATTAAAAATTGAAATTGTTGGTTCTGAGCCATTGATCTGGCGGAGAATTCTGGTAGAAAATAACCGAACTTTTGAAGAACTCCACGCTATATTTCAGATTGTATTGGATTGGGATGATTATGCTTTTTACGATATTGAAATTGATGGACACCTCATCCGCGAAGCAGATGAAACACTTATTTTTGGAGATTTTGGATCCCTTCCACCCAATAAAATAGAATTGTCTGAAATTCTCAATATGAGTATCAAAACATTCAACTATTATCATGACTCCCTAAATAGCTGGAAACATGTTGTTTACATAGAAGAGATGCTCACAAAAACTGAAAATACAAAATATCCGCTTTGTATTGGAGGCGAAAGAAAATGCCCTCCAGAAGACATGGAAGACTTTGAGGAGTTCAATCAATTTATTGAAAATCGAAAAAAAGGCTTAGACCCTATTCCAATCGAGAAAAAAGAAGGCGACATTCTCAGTTTCAATCCGGATGAATTCGATATGCGCACCATCAATCATGATCTTCAATTCATTGAAGATTTCTTAAATCTTAATCCATACAATAAGACTTAATTACATTTCTGCTTTTTAGTCTATTCAGTAAAAATAATTATCTCCCGTATATTCAATAGAAAGCTGCATTTATTGCAAATTTTCCTCAAGCACTTCCACCGCCTATTGAATTTCTGCTGAATTGTTTGTCTTTTCTATACTCGTTTCCTTACCAAAAGGATGAATCGAAGATCTTTTTGTCATTCGAATTTATTTCTTGGACTTTAAATTATAATTTACACTCGCTAAAAGAAATTGCGGAAAAGGCTTCATCCAATCAAAGATGAATATCCTATCGTTCCGGAGCTCTTTAGTTCTACATAATGTATAAATGGAAATTCAGCTAGATAAATGAACAACTATCATATTCAATCACTTGAGCATTATCATCGTGCACATGCCGAAAGCAAATCTCAACCCGAGGATTTCTGGGAAGAAATAGCAGGACATTTTGAATGGAAGAAACCCTGGACTAAGGTATTAGACTGGGATTTCAACGAACCAAAAGTTCGTTGGTTTGAAGGAGCAAGTCTTAATATTACTGAAAACTGCTTGGATAGGCATCTGAAAGAAAGAGGCAATAAATTGGCTATTATCTGGGAACCAAACGATCCAAAAGAGCGTAATGTGCGCCTAACATACAGAGAGTTATATGAGCAAGTCTGCTCATATGCCAATGTATTAAAGAGAAATGGTGCGAAAAAAGGCGATCGCATTGCCCTATACATGCCCATGATTCCAGAACTAGCTATTGCTGTCTTAGCCTGTGCTCGAATTGGAGCTGTTCATTCTGTAGTTTTTGCGGGATTCTCAGCGCATGCCTTGGCAGATCGTATTAATGATGCACAAGCAAGTATCGTTTTAACGGCAGATGCGATGTATCGAGGAACAAAAGAAATTCCGGTTAAGCGAGTCGTAGATGAAGCCCTAAATCTGTGCACTTCGGTAGAAAAGGTAATTGTAAGTGAGCGGGCTAAATGGGCTGTTCATATGAAAGAAGGCCGAGATGTTTGGTTGCATGAAGAACTTCCTTTTGTAGATAAACAGTGCCCCGCAGAAGAAATGGATTCAGAAGATTTACTCTTTATTTTATATACCTCCGGATCTACTGGAAAGCCGAAAGGAGTGGTTCACACTTGCGGAGGCTATATGGTTTATGCCGGTTATACTTTTAAAAATGTCTTTCAATGTGCAGAAAGTGATGTTTTCTGGTGCACGGCAGATATTGGATGGATTACTGGACATTCCTATATACTATACGGTCCTCTTTTAAATGGAACTACAAGTCTAATGTTCGAGGGTGTTCCTTCTTATCCAGACGCAGGGAGGTTTTGGCAGGTTTGCGATAAATATGGTGTAAATCAATTCTATACAGCTCCTACAGCCATTCGGGCTTTAATGGCGGCAGGAGAAGACCATGTTCTTTCTTATAGCCTCGATTCATTAAAGGTTATTGGTTCAGTAGGTGAACCCATTAATGAGGAAGCATGGCATTGGTATAACATCCATATTGGAAAAGAAAAGTGCCCTATTGTTGATACTTGGTGGCAGACCGAAACAGGTGGAATTATGATCAGTGGACTTGGAAATATTTCTCCAATGAAACCGAGTTATGCTGGGTTTCCTCTGCCGGGAATACATCCTGTACTCCTAGATCAGGAAGGCAATCGTTTAGAAGGAAATGAAGTGGCAGGATATCTATGTATTGAGTTCCCATGGCCCGGAATGCTACGGACCACTTATGGAGATCATGAGCGTTGTCGCCAAACCTATTTCGCTCATTATAAGAATTACTATTTCACAGGAGATGGAGCCAAGAGAGATGAAAATGGAATGTACCGCATTATTGGAAGAGTTGACGATGTAATAAATGTTTCTGGACATCGCTTCGGAACAGCAGAAATAGAGAATGCCATCAACCAATGCGTGCATGTTGCAGAATCTGCCGTAGTTGGTTACCCCCACCATATTAAAGGACAGGGTATATATGCTTATGTTATTCTAAAAAACAAAACCCAGTCAAAGGAGAATGTGCATGCCGAGATAATTGAGTGCGTGGTTGAGGAAATTGGGAAAATTGCTAAGCCAGATAAAATTCAATTCGTAGACGGTTTGCCCAAAACGAGATCAGGGAAGATTATGCGTAGAATTCTCCGAAAAGTGGCAGAAGGTGACACCTCCAATTTAGGAGATACCTCTACTCTACTCGATCCAGATATTGTAGATTCTATTAAAGAAGGAGCCATTTAATTTGAGAATAGATAGGTTAAGTACACCCTAAGAAATGCATATGGGTATTGAAAAAAATGCGTTCACCTTTAAAGGTGAACGCATTTTTCTTTTCCAACGGATTCAATAAATTAAAACCATTCTCTTCGGGATTTTTTGAACCCCAATATTTCATTAAATAATAGGGCGTTTCTATTAAAAATTCTCTCAACTAACTATTCTTTAGCAGTATACATAGGGGTGAGTTGAAGGTTTAAACTAAGATTTAACCCAATTCAATTCGGTCTGTACAGGAAAATATTTCCGTTTCAATATGGTTCGATCCAACCACGAGCGTCCTATTTCCAAGTTGATCTTTAAGCACGTTTTGATACCATTCAATCCCTTTCCGATCTAAATTTGAAATGGGCTCATCCAACAAAACCATTTCAGACTGGGATAAGAGACATAAAGCCAGTTTTACTCTCTGTTTCATTCCGCTTGAAAAGTGAGAAAGCCGTTTGTCCTTTGCTGTTTCAAGTCCAATAATCTCAAGACAATCTTTTGCTTTAAGTCCGTTTTGCAGGGGTCGAAATAGACTGTGGTATCGAATGAGCTCCGATAGCGTTAGCTCTTCAATTAATTCTACATAAGGACCTGTGAAAGAAAGACGAAAAGGAGCCTCTTCGGAAGAGATAATCTCTTCGTTCATACCCCATTCTAACTTACCTGAAAATGGACGTAGAGCACCAAGTAAAAGTTTCAATAGTGTAGACTTTCCAGAGCCATTTCCACCAACAATAGCGGTATGGGTTCCTGAGTCAAGTTGAAAGGAAATATCCTTCACAACATATTGTCTCCCAAATTTATGAACTACGTTTTGGGCTCTAACCCACATTTTTTGTCAGCATGAAGCCTTTCATTATGCCGCGCTGAGAGTTTCGAATAAACTGAAGTATCTCATCGCGTTCTGGAGTAGCAGATAATTCTGTCTCCATTATTTCGATTGCTTGTGTAGTATTGAAATTCTTCTGAAAGAGTATTCTATAAATATTCTGGATTTCGTTAATGGTATTCGATGAAAATCCTCTCCGTCTGAGTCCAATTGAGTTTACTCCAACATAGGATAGAGGTTCTTTGGCTGCCTTTACGTAGGGCGGTATGTCTTTACGAACTAAAGATCCTCCTGCAATCATAGCATGAGAACCAATATGAATAAACTGATGTACAGCACTTAATCCACCTAAAATAGCCCAGCTGTCAATTTCCACATGTCCTCCTAGCGCCACCCCATTTACCAATATCACATGATTTCCAATAATGCAATCGTGTGCAACGTGTGCATATGCCATTATTAAGCAGTGCTTTCCAATACTTGTTCTACCGTTTGCTTTGGTACCGCGATTAATCGTAACACATTCACGTATGGTTGTACCCTCACCAATTACAGCGAGGCTATCCTCTCCTTCGAATTTTAAATCCTGTGGAATCGCAGAAATTACTGCTCCTGGAAAAATGCGGCAATTCTTGCCAATCCGTGCTCCTTCCATTATGGTAACATTGCTGCCAATCCAAGTACCTTCTCCAATTTCTACATTCTTATGAATGGTTGTAAAGGGTTCAATTACAACTGTATTGGCTATTTTCGCAGACGGGTGGACATAGGCCAGAGGTTGATTCATAGTACTATTTTTGTTTGCTAATTTGGGCCATTAATTCAGCCTCACAGACAAGCTTCTTGCCTACAAAAGCCTGACCTTTCATGCTAATAATTCCCCTACGCATGGGGGCCAACATTCTGAGATCGAATACCAAGGTATCGCCTGGCACTACTTTCTGTTTAAACTTAACTCGATCTATTTTAAGGAAGAACGTCAAATAATTCTCAGGGTCAGGAACTAAGCTAAGAGCCAAGATTCCTCCTACCTGTGCCATCGCTTCTACTTGTAAAACGCCTGGCATTACTGGTGAACCCGGAAAGTGTCCTACAAAAAAGGCCTCATTCATGGTTACATTCTTCATTCCGATTACGTGTGTATCGGTTAGCTCCATTATTTTATCTACAAACAAGAAGGGCGGTCTATGAGGAAGCGTATTCATAATGGCATTGACATCCATGGCAGGTTCTGCTTCTGGATTGTATACAGGAGCACCAACTCTTCCATCTTTGCGCAAGCGCTCCAATAGCATTTTAGCAAACTCCGCATTGCCCTTATGTCCTGGTTTAGTTGCAATTATTCTTCCCTTAATCGGTTTTCCTATCAAGGCTAAATCGCCAATTACATCCAAAAGTTTATGTCGGGCTGCTTCATTGCCGTAATGCAGTTCTAGATTGTCTAAAATTCCATTGGGTCTAATAGAGACCTCATCCTTCTTAAAAATGGTTTTAAGCCTTTCTAAGGTGTCTGGCTTGGGTTCTTTATCTACGTAGACAATGGCGTTGTTTAAATCGCCTCCTTTGATCAGGCCATTATCTAGCAAGTATTCTAATTCGTGTAAAAAGCTAAAGGTTCTGGCTTTAGAAAAATTTGGGATGAATTCAGAAATATCACTCATCGTCGCATTCTGACTTCCCAACACCTCGGTGCCATAGTCTACCATTACGGTAACGGAATATCCTTCGTGAGGCATGGCAATAATTTCCACATCCTTCTCTGGATCATAATAATGCGTGATTTCCTTGATAATAAGGTAATCTCTAGAACTCAATTGCTCTTTCTTTCCAGCAGACAAAATGGCTTCGACGAAATGATGCGCACTTCCATCCATAATTGGCGGTTCTGGACCATCCAATTCAATAATGCAATTGTCAATTTGACAACCTACTAAGGCTGCAAGAACATGTTCAACCGTATGCACTGCTACGGATCCTTTTGAAATGGTTGTACCTCTTTCTGTGGCGGTAACATTTACCGCCAGCGCATCAATTTCAGGCTTTCCATCTAAATCTATTCTTCGAAATACATAGCCTGTATTATCTGTAGAGGGCAAAAAGCGCATAACTACATTTTTTCCAGTATGTAAGCCTACACCGTGTAGTTCGGCAGATTTCAGGAGGGTGGTTTGGAGTGTGCTCATCTTAAGAATTCTGCTTACTTATTTCGTCTTTCATATCATTTATAAGGCTAGGCAGTTTTCTGAACATAACATATGACTTCAAGAAATCTTTATGATCAAAAGCAGGTGATCCTTGCCAAATAGTATCATCATCTAAACTTGTACTGATGCCACTTTGGCCCGCAATTCGCACTCTATTTCCAATGGTGAGGTGTCCAATTATTCCAACCTGACCTCCAATCATGCAATTGGCTCCAATGTGCGTACTACCGGCAATTCCGGTTTGAGCAGCAATGACTGTATTCTCTCCAATCTCTACATTATGAGCAACTTGTATAAGATTGTCAAGTTTCACTCCTTTGCGAATAATGGTGCTTCCCATTGTTGCTCTGTCAATCGTACTATTTGCTCCCACCTCAACATGGTCTTCAATAATAACATTTCCAATTTGTGCTACTTTATTGTAGCTATCTGAAGAGTTTGGGGCAAAGCCAAATCCATCTGCTCCTACTACCACTCCCGAATGAAGGGTTACATTATCACCGATTTGGGAGCCTGATAATATCTTCACTCCTGGAAATAGTAAAGCGTTTTTTCCGATGCGGACATTATCGCCTATAAAAACTTGAGAATAAATCTTAGAACCTTCACCAATAGTCGAGCTATTTCCAATATGTGTAAAAGCGCCCAAATAAATATTTTCGGGTAATATTACTGAAGGGTCTACAAAGACAGGTTGTTCTATCCCCTTCTTTTCATGCTTAATATTATTATATAATTCAAGCAATTTCGCAAATGCCTGATACGCATCAGACACCCGAATAAGAGTTGCTGTCACTTCTTTTTCTGCAATAAAATCGCTATTAACGATTACTACCGAGGCGGAAGTAGTATAAATGTAGGGAGTATAGTGGGGATTGGCTAAAAAGCTCAAGCCTCCTTTTTCTCCTTCTTCGATCTTGGAAAGTGTATGAACAGAAACATCTCCGTTACCCTCAACCGTTCCTTGCAAAAGTTCCGCTATCTGAGCGGCAGTAAATTCCATGTTTCTCTAGAGATTTGGCCAAAAATAGCGAAAAAGGAAGCCTTCTCTATGTATTCCTTATTTCCTTTGGATAGCAAATGAAATAACGACGTACTGGATGAGAGAGCGCGCTGATGTTTAATTGATCGGCAGCCTGAGCAATATCTACTGTACTACCGTCTTTATAAAGCAATAAAATGCTGTCTTTACGGGGGTCGTAGGCGTGATTAGCAATGCTGTCTACAAAGACTAAATAACGGTCTTCTCCTTCATGAAAACCAAAGAAATCACGTGTTCTTTTTCGAATTCCTTCTTCATAGTCCGCAGAAATAGGTTGGTTAAATACTTCAATTCCGAGTAATTTACGATCGATAAGACGATTCGATAATGCACTTAATATCTCGTCTTTATGGTAACACCACTCTTTTACAGCTCCTAAAAGATCAAAATCATCGAGTTTGCTGAAATGATGCAACCACTGCGGATCTTGTTCGAATTGATCGAGACTTATTTCTTGACATAAAAATTTACGCAAGGCTGAACTACCAAAAATACTCCCTCCTTTAGAATGAATTTCTCGAGCCCTTTTTAAAATCATCATCAATAAATACTCGGCGCTTAAAACGGTTTTATGCAGATATACCTGCCAATACATTAAGCGTCTAGCGATAATAAATTTCTCTACTGAATAAATTCCTTTTGCCTCTACAACCAACCGATCGTCTGAGACATTTAGCATTGTTAATAGGCGCTCCGAATTAATCTTTCCCTCTGAAACTCCCGTATAAAAACTATCCCTTTTGAGATAATCCAATCGATCCATATCCAACTGAGAAGAAATGAGCTGATGTAAAAATCGCTTCGGATATTCTCCCTTAAAGATTTCTATCGCCATACTCAATTGGCCATCGAACTGGCGGTTTAACTCTTCCATAAAAAGGAGAGAAAGGCGCTCGTGATGAATGTCTTTCACAATGCTCTTTTCAAGTGCATGTGAAAAAGGTCCATGACCGATATCGTGCAGCAGAATGCCAATGCAAACTGCTCTTTCCTCTTCTCGTGTTATTTCGTGTCCTTTGCGCTTTAAGATTTCAATGGCAGACATCATAAGGTGCATTGAACCCAAAGCATGATGAAAGCGGGTATGATACGCACCGGGATAAACGAGATAAGATAAACCCAATTGGGTAATTCTTCGAAGCCTCTGAAAAAACGGATGTTCTAAGAGTTGAAAAATTAAAGAGTCCGGTAGGGTAATGAAACCGTAAACTGGATCGTTAAGGACTTTATGGACATTGGTCACAGCAAATATTTTACTGCACAAAGAAACAGAGCATAAACGAAATATATGGAAACAATTAGAGTATTGTGGATAGATGATGAGATTGAGCTGCTAAAGCCGCACATTCTTTTTCTGAAACAAAAAGGATATGAGGTGGAAACCTTAAACAATGGTTTCGATGCCATTGATCGAGTTCGAGAGGCTACTTTCGACTTGGTTTTTCTAGATGAGAATATGCCAGGCATGGGCGGATTAGAAGTGCTCCAGCAGATTAAATCCATAAAAAGACATCTTCCGGTGGTTATGGTAACCAAAAGTGAAGAAGAGTCTATCATGGAGGATGCTATTGGCTCGCAGATTAGCGACTATCTAATCAAACCGGTTAATCCCAACCAGTTATTGTTGAGCTTAAAGAAGAATCTAGATAAGCGCAGATTAGTCAATGAAAAAACTACATATAACTACCAACAAGAGTTTCGAAAAATCGGAATGGAGCTGAATGATGTTCGAACTTGGACAGAATGGTCAGACCTGTACAAAAAGCTGGTTTATTGGGAGTTGTCTTTAGAGAAGCTGGAAGACAAGAGCATGGAGGAGATTCTCATCATGCAAAAACGCGAAGCCAATAGCCTTTTCTTTCGCTTTATTAAAGAAGATTATCCAAGTTGGTTTGGAAATAGTGAGGCGCCTATTATGTCACATAATCTTTTTGCCAAGAAGGTTTTTCCGCTTCTTTCAGATGGAAAACCCACCTTTCTTCTGTTGATGGATAACCTGCGATACGATCAGTGGAAGGTTATCGAATCTGACTTGCAATCGCTTTTCCGAACAACGGAAGAATCACTCTTTTGTAGTATCCTTCCAACGGCAACTCAATATGCACGAAATGCGATGTTTGCAGGATTAATGCCCGATGAAATCAAAAGAAGGTATAAAGATAAATGGGTTGAAGAAGGAGATGACGAGGGTAAGAATTTATACGAATCTTTCTTCCTTACAGATCAGCTAAACCGAGCCGGATTAGGGCATATAAAGCATAGTTATCATAAAGTAACTCAGCTTCATTATGGAAAGAAATTGGTAGATCAAATAAAAGAGCTTTCGTCTAATACCCTGAATGTTATCGTTTATAATTTCGTTGATATGCTAAGTCATTCGAAAACAGAAATGGAGGTGATTAAGGAGCTAGCCGACAACGATCGTTCTTATCGAAGCCTCACGCAAAGCTGGTTTAGAAACTCTCCACTTATGGATATTGCGAGAAAGGCAGCCGAGCTTCATGCCAGGGTTATTATTACTACCGATCATGGAACTATTAATGTTACCCAGCCGAGTAAATTAATTGGCGAACGAAGCCTAAATACCAATCTCCGATATAAATCAGGCAAGAATATTAGCTATGAAAAGAAGGATGTAATGGCCATTAAAAAACCTGAAACCATTCATATGCCTACTGAGTTCCCAGGATCAACTGTTGTCTTTGCACGGGAAGATAAATTCTTTGCCTACCCAAATAATTACAATCATTATGTGAAGTACTATAAGAATAGCTACCAACATGGTGGAATAAGTCTGGAAGAAATGGTAATTCCCTTCGCTATTCTAGAAGCTCGCTAGTTATATTTGCTTTTTTAGAAGAATTATTATGGCAAACGTTTCTGACATCCGCAATGGAATATGTATCGATCACAATGGTGATCCTTTTCAAGTCATTGAGTTTTTACATGTTAAGCCTGGAAAAGGCAATGCATTTGTACGTACCAAATTGCGCAACTTGAATACAGGACGGGTTCTTGACCATACCTTTCCTGGTAGTGCTAAAATCATTGAGATTCGCGTTGAAATGCGTGAGTATCAGTATCTTTATAGCGATGGGGAGGTGTTCCATTTTATGAATAACGAAGACTTTACCCAAGTTGAAATGCCCATTGCTTTAATTAATGCACCCGCTTTACTCAAAGAAGCCATGAACTGCAAAGTACTTTTTCATGCGGATGAAGATCGTCCACTTTCAGTTGAACTTCCATCTACTTGGACCTATGAAATAACGTATACTGAGCCAGGTATGAAAGGCAATACGGCAACCAATACCTTAAAGCCAGCTACCATAGATACTGGTGCGGAAATACGCGTACCCCTTTTTATAGAGCAAGGTGAAAAAGTAGTGGTTAACACCGAAGATGGTACGTATCGCGAACGCGCAAAATAAAATAAATTGAAACTACCCCGTGTTTATCGACTAGAAGAGATCGCCCTATTATTGGATTGTGATTTCAAAGGAGATCCCAACTTTCCCGTTCATGGTTTCAATGAAATTCATAGGGTAGAGCATGGTGATATTGTTTTTGTAGATCATCCAAAATACTACGATAAGGCGCTGAATTCTGCTGCCAGCATTGTTATTATCAATCAAGAAAGGGATGTGCCAGAAGGGAAGGCACTTTTACTTTCTGATGATCCTTTTCGCGATTTTAATAAATTGGCCATCGCATTTAAACCTTTCATTCCGCCAAGTAACCAAATTAGTTCGGACGCAAAGATTGGCGAGCATACGGTTATCATGCCCGGTGTGTTTATTGGAAATAGAGTTCAAATAGGAAAAAACTGTCGAATTCATGCCAACGTAAATATCGTTGGTGATACCAAAATTGGCAATGATGTTATTATTCAAGCCAATACCGTAATTGGTTCCGATGCCTTCTATTATAAAAAGAGAACTGAAGGCTATGAGCGATTGATTTCGACTGGAAATGTTATTATCGAAAACAATGTAGAAATTGGCGCTTCTTGTACAATCGATCGAGGTGTCTCTGGCAGCACCATTATTGGTGAAGGATCCAAATTCGACAATCAAGTGCAGATCGGACACGATACCCACATTGGTAAACATTGCCTTTTTGCTGCACAAGTAGGTGTTGCAGGATGTGTTAATATTAAAGATAAAGTTACCCTATGGGGACAAGTGGGAATTAATAGTGGTGTTACCTTGGGCGAGGGAGCTGTTATTTTAGGACAAAGTGGGGTGTCTAAAAGCTTAGAGGGAGGTAAAACCTATTTTGGCTCACCAGCGGAAGAATCAAGGAGAAAATACCGTGAATTAGCTTCTATGCGCATTCTCCCTGAAATTATTGAAGGCATGGAACTTAGAAGCTAATTTTCTGTAAATCTGAAAGTTAAGGCCAAAGAGAAAGGGAAATCTAAAGTGCAAACACATCCCCTAGGCTAGCAATCTTATACCCTTGTTCTCTTACATATATTGCTTCTTCACTGCTTGAATCAATGATAGGATTGGTATGGTTAAAGTGGATGAAAATCACTTTCTTCTTTTCTTTTAGTCCTTCGAATCTTTCCAAACTCTCAATGATAAAGGGATGCGGAATCTGTGAAATGTCTCTATTGTCTATTTCTTCTCCACTGTAAAAGGTTGCATCTAAAAAAGCATAATCTACTTTCTCTATTTCTACCACTATATCTCTTTCCCATTTTTCCCACTTATCAATATCCGGAATAAATAAGGCTGATTTATTTGGACCAATAATTTTATAACCCACTGTTTCTGAGAATTCATCTCTGTGTGGGACTAAAAAGGGTATCACTTTCAATTGGTCGGAAAGCGAGATGGATCGATTTGCTTCTATAGATTTTAGGTGGATATTTTCTCTTTCTACTAATTGATTCCAAGGACCATTCTCTTCTAGGAAGCTCCTCATTCTTGGCATGGCGAAAACAGAAATTGCCTTTGCGTCTATTGCTTCTTTGCCCAAAAACATAAGCCCTGTATAATGCCCAATATGCGCATGACTTAGGAAAATGCCGTCCACCAATACATCCGTGCTACCCGAATTAAAGCGATGGAGCATTTGAAGTTGCAGTGCAATATCTGGACTGGCTTCGAAGAGATAGGATTTGCCGTTGGGAACATCTACCAATCCCAGAGAAGTGATTCGTCTGCTATTATCTGGGTGATCAAATAGTTTTCTACAACAATCTTTCTCACATCCGATTTGGGGCGATCCAGCATCTTGAATACTTCCTAGAACAACAATAGAACTAAACTTGAGTACAGGTCTTTCAATCGCTGTTAAATCCTCCTTCTGAATCTGAATAGGCTGATTCTCGCAAGCAATGAAAGCAAGTAATACAGCGAAGCAAAAATATTTCCTCATTTACACCTCTTAATTGACGCTTAAGATATTCTTTTAATTTCCCCATCTGACCCAGGGAGTTTCGTTTGGCCTTCATAAATGCATCGCATCCAGATCGGCAGACTTCTCTAGAACTTGCTATATGGCTTCTCGAGATTCATAAATCCCGCCTCTCAAATCACTCCAAAATAATCCATTTAATTTCTCCTTTTTTCGAAACGATAGGCTATGGTTATGGCAGCAACATTAGATGCATACCCTGCGTTGAGGCTAAATGAGTTGGAATTCTCCTGTTGAAGAATATAATTGGCAGTAATCGATGGAATGGTTTCGACATTTACATAGAAAACGTCCGATAAATTGTATTGAAAACCAAGAATATAGCCGATGCCGGGTCTTAAGAGCACATTTCTATTACTCGTTGTAGACGTCATGGAAACACGGAAACTAGGTTCAAATCCATGAACAAACATCAATTTATCATCCAAGCTTATTCTTTTCTCAAACCCAAGTGCATAAGCCAATTGAACATTAAAAGCTTCATTATCTTCATTGAAATTTATATTCACATCGGCAAAGCCTAATTTGTGTGCGAGGTATCGATTCTCACTCGTTTGAACTTTGTAAACCATCGCGAAATTATTTAGGCCCGAAGTGCGCAATCCAGCCTCCCGCATTTGAGAAAAAACAGCAGTGGAAGTAATGCAAAAAAGCAAAATCGCTAGACTTACCTTTTTCAATTGGATTCGTTTTAATGTAGCATTCATAAATTTCAGTTTTGTGATTAGTTCTAATCATCCAAAACTACATTTTGACAATGGTAATTATTTATTCTATTTTGAAAAGGAGGTAACTCGATATCTTTAAATCGCTGGATATGTCTTTTAATCAAACTCTATTTGGACTAGCTTAGATATCAATTCTTTCTGAATTGCTTCTTCCATTTTATTCTGCCTTCCTCTATTTCAAACCAGATTTCGGTTCTTTCTGAGCTCAGAAATCTTCCGCTTTCGCATAGAAATACGATTCTCCCTTTGCCTTATCGTTTTAGGTATAGATCTCTTTGTCTTTATGGGTTTCCAGATAATTCAGCAATCCAAAAATTATCTATATCCGATGTAATTATGTTTTGAGTTGATTCTTCTTTCTTTTCAGTGCAACCCAAAAAGGATAAAAGCAAAATGAGTAGAAGGGCACTTTTTTCATGAATGAAGGTTTTATTTGCGTTTTGGAATTGCGTAAGAGGGACTATTATATAGCAAGATTTTTATCTTAAAGTTCCTTCAAATTCTACTTTTTTATCCGTTAATAAAAGCTAAAACTTCATCCCCCCTTGTTCTATGAAGCGAAAATATACTTCAAAAGGAATTGTGAAAAACACATTCTTCGATTTTGGGTAAATCGTAGGTCTCGGAAAAACATCGCTTGCGATTAATAGCCCTTTCCATCTTTTATAAAGCCACTGCAAAATCAAGATCTGTATCCTAGCCCCCCCTATTTTATACGTTCATTATCTACTAGAACTACTTTATCTGGAATGGGATTGTTCCAATGAAGTTCTTCAATACTGTCTATTCCGTTATGGAAAATAGTTTCGATCACTGCATTTGAGATACTCGCACCATTATCGCTATTCATAAATAAGACGATGCCACTTTTAGCTTTTGGCAAAAGGAATGAGTGTAGTTACAAGCCCAAGATCACCACCGTTATGGTTTAAGATCCATTCTTCGTTTTTCAATTTATACAATCAAACCCAACCCAATGCTTGATTAATATGCTTGTTCATGGCAATTTGAGGGGGAATCATTTGATCATTCAACTCACCTAACACAAGACTCCTATTCAGTATGGCATTTCCAAATAATAACAAATCCTTTGCAATAATTAACAGAACCCTCGCTGTATTAATGCCTGATGTTTTATAATTCACATCCCATAACCGTTCTTTCGTATCATACCATTTTGCAAATTCGTTACAAGAAGTAAAACAAGAAGACTCAGTGGTATTTTAAAGTTTTTCATTGTACGTGTTTCTGTTAAAATGGATGGTGATATATTTTTCACTTTGCAAGGTTCTTCCAAGAATGAATACTGCAGAATGAAAGTATTCAGAAAACTTTCGCTATAAAATTTGATTAATCACTTGGAAGTTATGCGATGGTTAGGCTACTCCTAAAATAATCCTTTCCAAAGAAGAATCCAGATAACACCATCCATTTCCTCATCGCGGACCTTACAAGACCTTTCAAACCTTATCCGAATGCAATAGGCTATTATTGGATGAGGAGAAACCATATATGACCCATGAAGACACCATTGAATAGAGTGCCTGAATTTATATAGAGTCAACCCATTTTTGAATTATAAGACCCTATATATCAAATGATTTCATTTAAAATTACGGACAATAAAAAGAATGTCAACTTTTCAATTCTTCCATATCTGCAATAATTTCATCCAGTTTTCTCAGTACACGACCGTATACAATATTCAAATCCCATCTGTAGATTTTCCCGCCGAAGAAGGCAAGAAGAACTGTTATCAGAATTCCTGTGAGCCATATGTACAATGGAATTCCAAAAACCAGAACCAAATCTGGATAGCTCAACAGTAGTTCATTTACCATAATATCACCAGGAACATCTCCGCCAAAGCCGCCAAACCAAAAACCTGAGACCATCGATAAGAAAATTAGCGGGTAAAGAAAACGTGAGAATTTCTCATTTACTGAAGTTTGCTCTTTCATCCAATTGTCAAATGTTTTCAGGTATTGAAAACTGTTCACGTTTTTATCAATTTTAGATAATCCTTTCATTAACCGCTTATTGATAACCACAAGTACATTTACTATAATGAACATACCAATCCCCATATAGGGAATGTTTACTGCATAAGACATTCCGACCACAAAGAAGGAACCAACCACAATAGCAACAAGATTTATTTTAAACATCCGAGTAAACTTGTCGACGATGTGTTCTGACCTTTTATTGTAAATGTCATTCACTTTAGGAGCGATCAATACATCGCTTTTTAAAAACCCTTCTTTCCAAATTGATTCAATTGACTTTTCCATCTAATAATTTTTTTAAGCGTTCCTTTATTCGTTTAATGCGCACCCCTATGTTGTTGGGGTTGCTGCCAATGATATCTGCGATTTCTTGATATGACTTTTCTTCCAGATAAAGTAAAATCACCCCTCTGTCAACTTCAGAAAGTTGCCTGATGGCGGTATAAAGTTGAGCAAGAGATTCATCAGTAAATGCCTGGGGTTCCTCGACTACCTCTACTGGTAAATAATCAGAGGCAAAATGCTGATGCTTGTTTTTCTTTTTCTTAAGCAAAGTCATGCTTACATTCAATGACAATCTATAGACCCATGTAGACCATTCAGATTGCCCTTTGAAGTTGTCCTTGCTTTTCCAAATTTGCAAACACACCTCTTGATAGTAATCCTCAAAATCCTCTTGTGAATTGGTATATGCCCGGCATATCTTAATGATAATTGCAGCATAGGGTAAAATGGATGATGTATAAAAATCGCTACTCACTCTTCTTTTTTTATGACTCACTGAAACGTTTACTCTATCATCGTGCCCGAATATTTAGCCTGAGAATCCATATTTCGACCGATAATTTGGCCGATTAGCATTCCGATTAAGAGTCCCATTGAGATACCCAAAGACCGCTCAAAACTTGATAAGAATATAACTCCAAATAGCAAACCGAATGACAATCCTAAACCGCCATATAATTGGGCATAATACCCTTTAGGGGTTAAAGACAAGGTCTCCTTTAAATACACTTTGAAGTGCTTAAGTGCTTTACTAAAATGTTTTTTATTGTTTGTAGTTGTTGGATTCAAATCAAGAACATCAAGTTCTGTCTCTATAGATTGAATTTCAGCTTCTGATAAATTCCTTTTTTCTAAATTACTTAGAAGTTGAATGAATTCTTGGAAAACCTTTATTTCCGATTTTTTATTGGTTTCAGTCACTAAACTTTTAAAATAAGTAAGTGCATTTTTTAGTGTCATAATTTTAATGATTTCTTGGTTAGTGGTTGAAGTCAATGATTATTACACCCTGTTGAAATTTATTTTTAATAGAAATGGGCTGAACGGATGTATTTGCCCTTTTAAGTATCGGTGCCAATGGGAGTCTTTACAAGAACCACGATTCTATTCTTTTAATCCTTTCTGCAAAAAATAAAGCTTATAGTCGCTCTAAAATCTGACTTTCCGAAAAAAGGTTTAAGCGGAGGGCTTTATATTTTAAGCGTTTAAAATGCCCCATATGGGCTCATATTGCATTGAATAGTGAATGTTAAGTTTCTTGAATTGGACAAGCAATACGGTCCACATTAGTCTTCTTAAAGCCCGTAGCAATTGTATACAATAGAATTTATGCAAACTTCGGCTCGTTCGTTTTCTTTGCCGGAATCCGCAATTCGGCATTCTTATATAAGTAATGCCTGATGTACACTAAAAAATCACAAGAGAGCATAAGAAAGTAGGCTGAGAATACGAAAGACTAGCCTTTAAATCTCAATTACTTATTGCAGCATCTTATTGGATTACTATAAACATAGGATACAGAAAAAGAAAATGCGATTGCAAAAAATGCCTAAATAAATTTATAATCAACCTTCTTTCAGCTATTTAGAAGATTGTTTTGCATCTAGGTCTGTTGTAAAATCTTCAATTTGGAAGGTTGTGAATACCAAGAATTTCTAAAGCCGCTTTACTCAATCTCTTTGCGATTTCATTTCTAATTTGAAATCTTTGGTATTGCTGAGGCAGATGGGAGCGATGAACAAAATAGCTTTGTATGATGGTTCGTTCTGCGGACATTTTTTATATTCTCTTTTACCCATAAACTAAATACGACGGATCTGGATATGAAATGGATGGAATAAAAAAGTTGTTTATCTAGAAATCTAGCCCCTACTTTTTAGCTTTCCCCATTTTGATACTGTAGTCATCAAACGTTCCGCTTATATTCAGATTAAGGTATTTAATTTTCTTTTTTGTATCAACTTCTATTATTTCATCTTCTGCTTGAGGGTCTCTTTCTTTTGTGCCAAATACCTTATTGGCTGCCGCTTTCTTCACTAATTTCCAAGGTATACGCACATAATAATCAATCTTATTATCCATATTCTGTGTCCCTGAGATATCCATATGACCTAAAGTTGATTCAATCGTCATATTGGGTATCGTCATTTCACCATTGATGAAATCCATGTGATTTTGCAGTGTGTCAAATTTGATGTTTGCCAAATCCTTTTCTCCAAAATAGTCTGTAAGAGTCAATAAGGGATCATAGTTTTCTAATCGGCCTTTCAGTACTTGTGCATCTAAGTGAACTTCAGATTGATCGAGATCGGGCACGAAATCTGGATAAACACGAATATTTCCAGTAATCAGAGCCGTTAGCTCACCATGCAGATTTTCTGAAACGACAGCATCTTGACCAAAATTCTCAAACTTGAATAAGAGTTTGTCTAAGTCAACTCCAGTAATTTTCAGAATGGGCTTCAGGTAGATATGCTCGGGGTCACTGCCATTAAAATAGCCGTTCATGGCTATTTGTCCACCGGCGGCATCCAAACTAATCGTATCGATGTATATATAATGATTTTGAGTTGTGCGCAATTGGCCAGTAATGTCTTTAAAATCAAGTCTATGATATATGAAATGCCCGATATCTACATTGAACTGCATATCGGTGAAGGGCAATTTGTAAAGATTAAATACTTCTGAATGAGCCGCTACATCTGTCTTTGTTCTATTGGCTATTGACTCCAGCTCTGATTCTTTATCTACTTTATCATTGTAATTTGAAAGTGTATTAAAATCAATGTAGTCGGATTTTAATGCGAAGGAATTATCTCTTTTCTTAATGGAATCGTTTCCGCCGATATAATAATTCATATCAATATGAAATTGGGTACGGCCCATCTGACCCGTAAAATCATTTACCATAAGGTGTTCGTCTTCATAATGAAATTGGCCCATAAAATTCTCTAGCCGCAAGGAGTGTATACGCATCTTTCCTTGAAGTTTATCAAGCTGAACATCTACACTATATAATGCATCATTTTTATAATGCAGACTGCTTTCCGCATGCAATTCTAGGCCGTCAATTTCTTCATGTCGGTAATCTTCAGGCACATAATTAATACCTTGATACGTAAACAGATTATCGAATTTTAAGAGGCTCGATTTTAGGCTGATGTCAAAATCCACATCTCCATTCAATTCATCTTGCATCCAAAAGCCATAGTCGTGTATTAATCCATTAATATGGAAATCCGACTCGTCCATTTGACCACTAAAATCAACAATCTTCAAATCATCTGCAGTTATCAAAACATCAGCATGAAAGTCATGCAGGCTATGGGGATAATGTTTCAAATCAGCATAGAGATTGTCAATGAAGAACTCGCCTTCGGGCAAATATTCATACTCAGTAAATGCATTACCTAATGCCTCGAAGGAAAAAGCAAGACTGAGATTCTCAATTCGCTCATCAATACCTATGCTGTCTTCAGTAGAATAATTAGTGAGTTCCGAGAGATCCAATACTTTGGACTCGATTTCAAGATGTGCCTTAACCAATGTTTCCTTTCGATGGAGAATGGCGGGTAAATCGGACAAAGAAGCCGTGATAGAGATATTAGAATTACCAAGCAAAAGATTGAACTTATCTAGCTGAGCTTGCCTTCCATTTATTTCTAAATGTGCATCTAAATCTTTTAAAGGGAAGGGGAGTTCCTTCATACTAAAGCTTAGATCTTCAATTCTGAGTTCAGAAAAATAGGCCTTATTGAGCTCACTCAAGACTTTCTCTGGATTTTCTAAATCTATAATATCATGAAATTTCAATTTCATCTCAACACTTCCTTTGGCGTCTTCAACTTCCGTAAGATTCAAAAAGCCCACGATGAAAGGAATATCAAAATCCAAATCCAGTTGCATATCAATTTCAGGTGCCTCAAAATTTTTCACCTGGAGATTTCCAGTGAATTTTCCTTTTTCAATATTGGCAGTAATGTCTGTTAAAGAAAATTCAGTGGTTTTCAGATTCCTTTCCTCACCATTCGTAAAATGACCAACAAATCCCATTTTATCAATCCGTTTCTTCACCGAAGAATTTTCCAAGAAGGCTTCATCAGCGCCAAACGCAACATTTATAAAAGGTTGCCGACCATTTGTTGTTGGCCCCTGAAGACTTGCCGTAAAGTAAATTTCGCCTGCGTTATCATAGCGCTCTAAAACAGGAATCAGCTCTTTTGGCGCAAAAGCGATAAACATATCGAAATTCGGCTTGGTCCCTTTAACTGAGATATCAATAGTCATCTCATTCCTGGTTTCGATACTTCCTTCAAGTTGAAATTCACCATGTTCCATACTTAGTCCTGAAGGCTTTAATCTGAGTAAACCGTTCGTTTCATCAAAAACTAAATCTGTGTGTAATTCGAAATGCTTCTGATTGACGTAGGTCGTATCACCATCATCCATAATATTGAGTTCAAACTCACTATCTATATGTGCGGCAATTTGATCTTTACCCGTATTAATGCCCCCTTTCGCCCAATAAATGAGTGTTTCTATATCTAAGTTGGTTACTTCTTCGCGTTTATGAATATCTATATTCTTGAGTTCTATTCTTTTTAAATGAATATCAATGGGTTGTTCACTTTTATTTTCACTAGGCGAAGCCAAGGCATTTTCAAGATTTGTTTTCCCGTCTGAATGCAGCACCAAATCGAAAAAACCATTTTCTATTTTTAAAGAATGGATGTCATAATATCCAACCAATAAATCCCAAATATTAAAACCAATGTAGATATCGGCAACATCCAAAATGACTGTTGTTTCAGCGTTTTTACTTTCATAAACAGCAACATCATCCACTTTCAGTGAGATATCTGGAAAGTTGGTGAAAGGATCTAAATGCACATCGCCCACACTAATTTCACCCTTATAATAGCTATTTAGGGTAGTAATTTGAGATTGAACAATAGCGTCTTGCCGAGCATGCACTATGAACAAAATTGCAGAAAGTCCAAGGACGGGAATTATAAAAATTCCTAATAATATGCGTTTCAATAACTTTGGGTTCATAAAACAGAAAATGAATAACTACTGCATGCTTTTGGAAAAATCCGACTAAATATAGCAAGGAGTATTGACAAGCCTCGTATTTTGAGGGTATTGATTTAATTTAAATTTAAAAGAGATAAAATAAAGAATGTAAGAGCTCAGCGAATCTAAATTCCTTACTGATTTGAAGATCAAAAAGTTTCGAATTGTACCAATTGCATTCAATCGTTTCAACCTAGTTTCGACAAATGTCATTTGCCTTTCCATTCAACCTTCAGAGGCAAAGTAAGGAGCGATAAACTCTGATGCAGAGAGCTTTCACTTCCAAAAGAACTATGTTTTCTTATCTTGATCTGCTATTTTTTCAATAATATGAGTTGGCCTAAATGATAACTAATGTGATTTGACCTGCTGATTACTACACTCAATCTATTCCTACTTGCTTGTTCTGCAAAATCCTCTTCAGAAATAGAAGTATGCTTTTCAAGCCATTCTTCGGGCAGTAGATTATCCATATGTTTAGCCAAATTAGCATTTGCGGTCTTCCAATATGTGCGAAGTTCTTCTACCGTGAATTTATCATTCTCGGCATCATCTGGTGTTCTAATGAAACTACCCGTTAATTCTGGGAATTGCAAGTCTCCAAAATTGAGTAATGGCAACATCATATCATGCACGGCAGCAAGATGTCCCAGAAGGTAAACGCCTCTGTTTCTGTTCGGACCTATTTCTTGATTGATTTCTTCATCTCACATACTGCCAAATAATGAATCTACTCTTTTAATTGTTGACCGCCATGAGTTTAGCACTACCTCAGCCCATATTTGGTTATCCATGTTTTTCTTTTTATATCAATCTAGGTATTTAAGAAAGTTCTTGTGATTTAGAGGAGACATTGGAACATTCTTCACTTTGTTCTTAATTCTTGCTTAATTTTCTTTTCAAATTCGAATCCCAAGCATTTGAATACCAATAATTTAAATCCCAAGCATTTTGATGATTCATTATTCTAATCACTTTTCTATCGAAGCATTTAGAAGGAAATAATTCTATGATCCTATTTCCTTTTCAAAAATCAATTCGAAGTAGCTTGAAGATCCATAACCTGAAGTTGCTGGAGCAAAAATCTGTTTAAACCTCCAGCCTTTTTTAGCATATGCACTAATTACTTCTTGATAATCTTCTTTTGGTTTCGCACTAAAAAAACCCGATTTCAATTCAATTTTTACAAATTCATATTTATACATATCTCTTTCTTTTTTTTCTTTTGGATAAGCCAAGACCAATTTATAAAACTAATTAGACTTAGCAGACTTCTAAAAATCGGATTTACTCTCTAATTGCTGCTTTCCACTCGTCACTCTTCACTCTTACTCTTCACTTTTCACTTTTCACTTTCGACTTTTCACTTTCCACTTTTCACTTTTCACTTTTTCTAAGCCTCCCAAAAGATAGGATAGTTTAAAACTGGAATAACTTAGAACTGTTGAATATGAAGAAGAGTAGATTTTCACCCAAACAGATAGTAGCGATACTGTCGGATTTCCAGCATGGTAAGAAGGCTTCAGAGATATCTCGTGAGCGAGGTGTTAGTAAGCAGACCATGTATAACTAGAAGAAGAAATATGGAGGAATGGATGCAAGTGAACTCAAGCGCTTGAATGAACTCCAAGAAGAAAGCACACGATTGAAGAAGATGTATGCCGAGCTGAGTCTTGATCATGAACTGGCCAAAGAGATCATTGCAAAAAAGCTCTGAAGCCCTGCAAGAAGAAGCAATTGATCAAAGAGGGTGAGGAAGTCTACGGCATCAGCAGGGTATGCCGTGTATAGAAGATGAGTC
>Ga0222632_1000026_pt1 | contig 156581 bp, 149 predicted proteins | sample AntAcemetageno46_FD_179828 | JGI IMG/M metagenome (GOLD analysis project Ga0222632, IMG submission 179828) | Saline water microbial communities from Ace Lake, Antarctica - #46 | ecosystem: Environmental > Aquatic > Non-marine Saline and Alkaline > Saline | place: Antarctica: Ace Lake...
TGGGGCATCGAGAACTGCCTGCACTGGGTCCTCGACGTCGTCTTCGCCGAAGACCAAGCCCGACTGCGAACCGGGCATGGAGCCAAAAACATGGCCGTCGTCAGACACTTCGCTATCAACCTCGTCAAAACCGCAACCGACAAGAAATCAATCAAGCTCAGACGAAAGCTCGCCGGATGGAACACCGACTACCTCGCATCGATACTCGGTAACAATCAGCGTTAACCTGGATTCGGAGCCCTGCTGGATATGGGCCGAGCCCGTCCCGCGGTCAGAGCAGGTTGAGAAGTCCGCCTTGACCCGGTGCGGCGACCAATCGGTCGGCCGGCAGAATGATCGATACGGTCGTGCCGCGCCGCGGTGCGCTGTCGATCGACATCCGGCCGCCATGGGCCTCGATGATCGCCTTGCTGATCGGCAGGCCCAGACCGGTACCGGCCTCGCCGGTCCGGATCGCCGACTCGGTCCGCCCGAACGGCAGCAGCGCTACCGCGACCTCATCCCGGGTCATGCCGGCGCCGCCGTCGGTGACGTCGATCCGGATGTCGCCGTCCTCGGCGACGCGGTGCGTGACCCGGATCGGGCGACCGGGCGCGGAGTATTTGATGGCGTTGCCGATCAGGTTGACGAACAGCTGTCGCATGCGGGTCTCGTCGGCGTAGATCAGCGGCATCCCGGTGATACTGCCGACGTCGATCGCGATGGACTTGGCCTCGGCCGCCCGGTCCAGCATCGCGATCGCCGAGGACAGCACCGAGCGCAGCTCGACCGGCCGTTCCTCCAGCGAGGTCGGGCCCGCACTCGCCCGTCCGAGGTCGAGCGCGCCGTTGACCAGCGCCAGCAGGTGATAGCCGGCGCCGACAATGTCTCGGGAATAGTCCTTGTAGCGGCTTGCCAGCGGCCCGAAATGTTCGCCCAGCAGGATCTCGCCGAAACCGATCACCGCGTTGAGCGGCGTGCGCATCTCGTGCGCCAGATTCGCGAACACATCCGCGATCCGGCCCCGCGATTCCTCCCGCGCCTCGACGTCCAGGATGCCGCCCCGCTCGGAGGCGGCCGGAACGACCACCAGAACCCGGCGCGCCTCCCCGGCCTGCTCCCAATCGTCGCCGCGCGACACCAGAACGGGAAGCGCGCCCCCGGAGAGCGGTCTGACCAGGGCGTGGCGCCACAACGTTCCGGCACCATCGCGTGCTGCCTTGCCGTCCAGTTCGACCGATACCGAGTCGCCGAGGACAATCACTTCCGAGACCAGCCGACCGACGACGTCCTTGGCTGCGTTGCCGCCGGCGAGCTGCAGGCCACTGGCGTTGACATCGGCAATCCGGTCACCGCCGAGCACGAACATGGCGATCGGCCATGAGTCGACCGGCACAGATCGTTCCGGATACGCGGCCCTCCCTTCCGAATGATCCGAGACCGGTATCTCCAGGTTGTTCACGGTCAAAGTCCCCGGACGCCGTCGAGATCGGCACCTTCCAGCGCGGCACCCTGCAGCCTGGCGCCCTCGAGCATCGCACCGCGGAGGACCGCGCCGGTCAGGTCGGCCTCTGTCAGGTCGGCCCGCCGCATATCGGCGCCGCTCAGGTTCATGCCCTTGAGCTTGGCTCCGTTGAGGCGGGTGCCCACGAAAGTGGACCCGACGCCGTTCGACGCGATCGCCCGGGAGCCGGCGGCCATCGACAGCGGGCTGAGGTCGACGCCGCGCAGATCCGCCTCGTTCAGATGCGCGTCGCTCAACGTCGCGCCGCGCAGGTCGGCGGACCGCAGGTTGGCCTGCCGCAGATCGCTGCCGGTCAGATCGATCAGCGCCATCGAAGCCCCGGTCAGGTCTGCCGCGAACAGCACCATGCTCCGCAGCGAAGCCGCCGCCAGGGATCGCCCGGCCCAGTTCAGCTTCGGCAGCATCATGCCCGAAAGCACCATGCGCGCGCCGGTAGCCGAGTTGGTCTCGACCCAACTCCGATGCGCGTCCAGCAGCGCCGGCAGGTCGAGTCCGGCCTCCTGATCGGTCTTCGGCTTGGTCGCCTTGTTGAGAGCCGGATGCTCGAGCAAGGCGATGTCGATGATCGCGCCGGTCAGGTCGGCGCCTTCGAAATCGCTGTCCTCGAGCAGCACGTTGGTGAGGATCGCGCCCCGGAAATCGACATCCGCGGCCTTGCAGCCGATAAACTGCGCGCCCTCCAGGTTGGCGTTCCGGAACACTGCCGTCCGCAGATCCGCCTTCTGGAACGACACGCCGCGCATCTGGGCGCCGGTGAAATCGGCACGCACGGCAAATGACTGTCCCACCCGTGCCGACGTGAAGTCGGCCCCGTGCGCCCGCACGCCCGACAGATCAGGCGCACCGGAAAGGTTCGCCAGTCCGGTAATCCCTGAAGCCGTGGCCCGCGCCAGCACCGCCTCGCGGATGTCGGCCTGTGCCAGGTTGGCGCCCATCAGGGAAGCGCCGCGAAAGCACGACCCGCGCAGATCGGCGCGGGTCAGGTCAGCGCCGTCGAGTCTGGCGCGCGTCAAGTCCGCGCCGAAGAAGTTGGCAAAGCAAAGCACCGCCCGGTCGAGCTTCGCGTCCACCAGCGACGCCCCGGTGAAATCGGCTTCGTCCAGCCGTCGTCCGCTAAGATTGATGCCGTCGAGCCGCATGTTGGACAGCAGGGCACGCCGTCCACCCGGAAGCCGTTTCACGTAGCGATCGTGCTGTTTGATCGCCGTCGCCACGGCCCGGCTGTCCGGTGTAACCGGACCGTCGGGCGAAACGCTGTTTGCCGTGACCATCCCGAATCCCAATTCCGTCGTTCGAGAGACCCTAATCCTGGATTCGTTAAGGGAGGATTGACGTCAATCTCCTCAATAAACCTTCAATACAATCAATTATAACCTGGAGGCGGAACGAAACCGCCGATCTGCCGCTCCAGCATCTTCGCGAACGCCAGGGCGGTCTTGTCCCGGCCGTGGCCGGCGATGATCTGCAGCCCGCAGGGCAATCCGTCGCGGGCCGCGCCGACGGGAACCACGGTGCTGGGCAGGTACACCACCGACGACAGGCCGGCCCAGAACAACTGGTCCACCGTCGGCTCCGGGTGCCCGTTCACCGGAATCGTCCGCTCGTGGCGAAGCCCCTCCTGCTGGTGTGGAAACGCCGTGGACGCGGCGGTCGGGCACAGCAGCAGGTCCCATTCCGTGAAAAATGCAGCCCAGATCTCGCGCAGATGAGTGCGACGCTCATGGGCATGCAGCCAGTCCCGGTGGCCCTGCGTCACCGCTCGGGCGACCATCGGGACATAGCCGTGGTCTTCGGCATCCGCCTCGGCTGCGATCCGGCGCTGTTGCTCAAGGTCGGCATCTCCGAGGCGGGCCGAGGTCGCCGCCCGCAACAGCTGAATATACAGACGGTGCGACACGGTCGTGTCGAATGCCGGACGCGCGGAATCCGATACCGTGACCCCGAGCCGCGCGATCGCGTCGACGGTATCCTGGAGCTTGGACGTCAGGGCGTCGTCCTGGGCGCAGTTCCGGTCGGTCAGCATCACCGCGACCCGGAATTCGCGCGGATCGGTCCGCTGGTCGCCCGGCAACGCCAGCCGCCAGCAATCGGCATCGAGCCCGTCCGCCCCCGCCATGGCGTCGAGCGCCACCTCCAGGTCCTCGGCCGAGCGGGCCAGCGGGCCGACCACCGAAATGTCGGCGGTCGACAGCACCCCTGGCAGGGCATGTCCCCGCATCGGTACGACACCGTAGGTGGGCTTGTGTCCATACACCCCACAGTAGTGGGCCGGGTTCCGGATCGACGCGCCGATGTCCGATCCCGCATCCAGCCCGGTCAACCCGGCAGCGAGCGCCGCGGCACTGCCACCCGACGATCCGCCCGGCGTTCGCGTCAGGTCCCAGGGGTTGTTGGTCGTGCCGTAGACCGGGTTATAGCTCTGCCAGTCGGCCAGCAGCACCGGGACATTGGTCTTGCCGAACGGCACCACGCCGGCGCCCCGCATTCGACGGACGACAGTCGAATCCCGTTCGGCCCGATACCCGGCGAATTCCGGCAGGCCCCAGGTCGTCGGCAGGCCCTCCATGTCGTAGCTTTCCTTGAACGTCATCGGAACGCCATGCAGCGGTCCCCAGACGTCCCCGCGCACCAACGCCGCGTCGGCCGCCTCGGCGCGTGCCCGGGCGCGCTCGGTGTCGAACACGACGACTGCGTTCAGATCCGGATTGTAACGTTCGACCCGGGACAGCAGATGCTCGAGCAACTCCAGGCAACCGACCTGACGTGTCCGTATCCGGGCTGCGAGTGCGGTGGCTGACAGGTAGGCGATTTCGGTCATGGACGGCCTCGCGAGATCGGTTGCGACGCCAGCATGGTCCGCAGCACCCCTCCGATCAACTCGCCCGCAACAATATCGAATCATGTCATACGCGTAGATTACTCAAACAAATTCCCTTGATGAATGATTTACATACGATCATATTCTTCCCGTCACGGCTCGGCGGAATCAATGGCAACCATCCTCGCACACCCCCTGGAACGGCGTCTGACCAGCCCGATCCACCTGATGGCGCTTGCGTACTGGATGCGATGCCGGCGGCTAACCGGCGGGATACCGGGGCGGCAGCACATCGACCCGCTCGACATTCCCAGCCTGTTGCCGTGGGTCAACCTCGTCGACGTCCATAGGCAGCCGGACGGCATCGCTTTCAGGCACCGGCTGGTCGGAACCGGCATCGTCGAGGCCTGGGATCGCGACAGCACCGGACACTGGTTCCACGAACTCTACGAGCCCAGGAAACTGGCACGCATTCAGCCCACGCTCGAACAGATCGTCGGAACCAGCGAGCCGGCCTTGATCAGCGATGACCTGCGCGAGGTCGGCAGGCCGTACCGGACCGCGAGCTCGCTGGTCATGCCCCTGGCCTCCGACGGTCGTCTCGTCGACATGCTGCTGACGGTATCGCAGTACGATTGACCCGGACGACCGAACGATTGACCCGGACGACCGACCGGCTCTTCACCGCGACACCGATGTCGCCGACCGCAACCCGCATGCAATCCCACTGAAAGTGGCTGGACGGCGCGGCATTGGCGCGCGATCGGCTGGCGCGAGCCAAGCCACCAGCCGCTTCATGAACAATGACCCATGATTCATTTGCCTTGACAGCCCTCGCGACGCCTTCGCAGACTTGCCTGCAATAAGAAGCTCCCCACCGGACAATGCGACCGTCCGGCGCCCACAGGCGTCGGCTCGACGCGTCTAAAAAATGCGAGGAACGCCATGACGAAGACCCAACACCGTCAGACTCGAGGACTGTCCCGGCGGACCGTCCTGAAGGGCGCCGCGGGTGCCGCGGCTCTCGGCACCGGTATCACCGGTTTCCCAGCCTATCTGAAGGCCGCCGGTACGCCGATCAAGATCGGCATGCCCACGATCATGTCCGGCCGCGTGGCGATCCTCGGCGAATCATCGGTCGACGCCGCGATGCTGACGGTGAAGCGCGTCAACGCCGCCGGCGGCATCGACGGGCGCATGCTCGAACTGGTCGTCCGGGACTCCCGCGGCAAACCGGATGAAGCCGCGCGCATGACCCGCGATCTCGTCAACAACGAAGGTTGCGACATCATCCTGGACGCCGAGGCCTCGAGCGCCTCGTTCGCCGTCAACGAGGTGGTGCGCGACATCAAGAAGTTCTGCATCCACACCAACTCCGAGACCTCGTCGCTCACCGCCGATCCGAAGAACCGCGTGCCGTGGGTCTTCCGGACCGCCCGCCAGGGCATCCACGACGCCGTCGGCGGCGGCCTCTATGCGGCCAAGGTGTCGAAGGAGAAGGGCCTGAAGAAGTGGGCCACGGTCTCGCCCGACTATGCCTACGGCCGCGACAACACCAAAGAATTCATGGAGTACGTCAAGATCTTCGCGCCCGACGTGGAGATCGTCGAGCAGACCTGGCCGAAGATCTTCCAGCCGGACTACACCGAGAACGTGACCGCCCTGCTGAACGCCCAGCCGCAAGCGGTGTACTCCGCGCTGTGGGGCGGAGACCTGGTGGCGTTCTTCGACCAGGCCAGCCTGTATGGGCTGTTCGAGCAGTTCCAGGCATTCGCGGTCAACCTCGGCGACTACCCGGTCATCACGGCGATCAAGAACCGGCCCGAGGGCGTGCACTCCGGCAGCCGTTATCACAAGGACATCCCGGACACCGCCGAGAACGAGGCGTGGTACGAGGAGTTCATCGCCAACTCCAAGGTCCTTCCGACCAACTGGAGCTGGGAGAACGCCACCGGCATGGACTTCATCGTGGCGGCGCTCCAGGAGACCGGCGGCAACACCGACGCCGAGAAGATGGCGGCGGCGACGGCCGGGCGCACCATCGACTCGCCGTTCGGCGCCGGCGGCAAGCTGACGATGCGCGCGGAGGATCACACCCTGGTCAACTACATGGTCGGGTACGGCAAGACGACCGCCAAGGAGCCGTACATCGTCGGCTTCAATCAGACCGACTGGGCCGAGATCTACAAGCACGAGACCGAGTGGAAGAAGCGGAACAACTACCTCTGAGCCCGCGCTCCTGAGGAACCACGATCCCGGCGGGGCGGCGGTTGCCGCCCCGTCCTCTCGATCGCCATCCGGATCAGCTCCGGTGGCCACGCCGTTCCAGTGGCCACGCCGTTCCGGCGCCTACGCCCCATTGACCTGCGGGACCAGCATCTATGCTCGACATCGACGCGCTCACGACCTGCATGTCGACATCGGCCTGCCTCGTCAACCAGACGACCAGCGGGCTGATCATCGGCATGCTGCTGTTCCTGGTGGCGTCCGGCGTAACGCTGATCTTCGGCGTGCTGCACGTGATCAACTTCGCCCATGGCAGCTTCTACATGCTGGGCGCGTATTTCGCCTTCACGGTATACAAGCTGACCGGCAACTATTTCCTGGCCGCCGGTGGTGGCGCGATCGGTGCCGCCTGCGCCGGCATCGCTTTCGAGCGTCTCATCATCAGCCGGGTGTACGGCCAGAACATCCTGATGCAGCTGCTGGTCTGCTACGCCTTCATCCTGATCATCGACGATCTTGTGAAGATCGTCTGGGGCGCCGAATACCTCGCCATGGGCATACCGGCGGAATTCAGGCTGCCGCCGTTCCGCCTCGCCGGCGGATTCGTGCCGCCCTTCTACCTGTTCCTGGTGACGATGTCGGTACTCATCGGAATCGGCTCGCTGTTGATCGTCACCCGGACGCGGTTCGGGAAAATCGTGCGCGCCGCCGCCCATAACGCCTCGATGGTCTCGGCCCTGGGCATTCGGGTGAACGTCTACTTCGCCCTGCTTTTCGGGCTCGGCTGCGCCCTCGCCGGGGTCGCCGGCGCGCTGGCCGCTCCGGTTCGCTCGCTGACCCCCGGCATGGGCCTGGGCATTCTGGTCGAGAGTTTCATCGTCACCGTGATCGGCGGCATGGGCTCGATCCCCGGCGCCTTCCTGGCCGCGATCATCCTGGGCATGACGCGGTCGATCGGCAGCGTCGGCTTCCCGCTCTTCGTGGACGGCGCGATGTTCATGATCATGGCCCTGGTCCTGATATTCCGACCGACCGGCCTGCTCGGCCAGGGGGCCCTGCGATGAGCCTGTTCCGGGAATTCAGGCGTGACTTCGCGCTGGCCGGCGTCGCCCTGGCGGTGCTGTGCGCCGTCGGATTCGGGGTCGAGAGCCCCTGGCCGCGCGACTTCCTGACTTCGATCTTCGCGGTCGGACTGCTGGCGATGTCGCTCAACCTGCTGATCGGTTACACCGGTCTGGTGTCGTTCGGACACGCGGCGTTCTTCGCATTCGGCGGCTACATATTCGGCCTGCTACTGCAGTGGGAGGGCTTCACAGGCCTGCTCGGCGGGGCTTCGGTTCCCATCGCCTTCGTGGCGGCGATCGTCGGTACCGGCCTCTACGCCGCGGTGATCGGCGCCATCTGCGTGCGCCTGACCGAGATCTATTTCGCGTTCCTGACGCTCGCCTTCCAGATGTTCCTGTACAGCGTGATCCTGAGCTGGGTCGGGCTGACCGGCGGCGACCAGGGCCTGATGGGCGGCATTCCACGCCCGCCGTTCCTGGGCATCGACCTTGCCGATCCGCATCACCGGTTCGCGTTCTGCGCGGTGGTGTTCGTGGTCTGCGTGCTCATCATGCGGATCGTGACCGAGAGCCCGTTCGGCTACACGTTGCGGATGATCCGCGACAACGCCCAGCGCGCGGCGTTCCTGGGGGTCAATGTCGCCCGCGTGAAGCTGATCTGCTTCGTGACCGCCGGCTCGATCGCCGGCGTCGGCGGCGTCATCCTCGCCCTGTTCACCTCCGGTGCCTATCCGGAGTGGGCGTTCTGGGCGCAGTCCGGCGAGGCGATTTTCATGATCATGCTCGGCGGGTTGAACGTGTTCCTCGGGCCGCTGCTGGGCGCGGTTGCGCTACGCGTCCTGAACGACGTGGTGCAGATGTATACGAGCCACACCGAGATCGTGATCGGCTTCGTGATCCTGGCGGTCGTCCTCGGGCTTCGGCGCGGCCTGCTCGACTTCGCGCGGGATTGGTGGATCGAGCGGCAGCAGGCGAAGCTGGCCGCCGCGGGCAGGGAAGAGCGGCCGTCATGAGTACAGCGACAGGAACCCTCGAAGGCCGGGTCGCGGTCGTCACCGGCGGCGCCAGCGGCATCGGCGCGGCCTGCGCCCGGCTGCTGGCGGCGCGCGGCGCCCGGGTCGTGGTCGCGGATCGCAACCTGAAGGCCGCCGAGCGGGTCGCCGCCGAATTCGCCGGTGTGGCGATCGCGGTCGACGTCCGAGATGCCGACGCGGTACAGGCGCTGGCCGACCGGACCGAGCGCGAGGTCGGTCCGGTCGGCATCCTGGTCACCTCGGCCGGTATCGTGCAGCCGCCGCTGCCACCGGAGGACCTGCCGCTGGAGCTCTTCGACGACGTCGTGGCGATCAACCTTCGCGGTACCTATCTCACGGCGCGGGCCTTCGCCGGCTACATGCTGACGCGTCGCGCCGGCGCGATGGTCACGATCAGCTCGGTGACCGCCGAGCGCTCGACCCCGCTTCACGCCTACGCTCCGACCAAGGCGGCAGTGACGAACCTGACCATGGGGCTCGCCGCCGAGTGGGGCCGGGCCGGCATCCGGGTCAACACCGTGGAACCCGGCTATACGCGGACACCCGCATTGCAGGACCAGATCGACCGCGGCTACCGGGATGCGGCGCTGCTCGAGGAGAACTCGACACTGGGGCGGATGGTGGAGCCGGAGGAGATCGCCAAGGCCGTCGCCTTTCTGGTGTCCGACGAGGCATCGGCGATCACCGGCATCGCCCTGCCGGTGGACGCCGGCTACTTCTGCGCCGGATCCTGGCACCCCTATGGCGGCGTGCGCCGCCGGGACGCCTGACATGCTGAAGATCGAGAATCTGGTGAAGTCCTTCGGCGGCGTGGTCGCGACCGACCACGTCTCCCTCGACTTTCCCGACGGCTCGCTAAGCGCCGTCATCGGCCCGAACGGTGCAGGCAAGACCACGCTGTTCAACCTGATCACCGGCCATCTGACGCCGGACCGGGGGCGGATCCTGCTGGCCGGCGAGGACATCGCCGGGATCGCCCCCGCCCGCATCGTACGCAAGGGCATGGGGCGCGCGTTCCAGGTCGCCAGCATCTTCCCGACCATGACGGTCGAACAGGCGCTGATGGCGGCGGTGGCCTCGCACTTCCACCTGTCGGAACGCTTGCTGTCGGCCTTCCCGCCGCCGTCGGTACGCGCTCGCGCCGCAGAACTCGTCGAGCTGCTCGGCATGGGGGCCTCGGCCCGTCTGCTGTGCGCCAACATCTCCCACGGCGACCAGAAGCTGCTGGACATCGGCCTGGCACTGGCACTGGAACCGAAAGTTCTGCTGCTGGACGAACCGACGGCCGGCATGGGACCGGAGGAGCGCTGGCAGATGATCGGCACGGTGCGCCGACTGTGGGAACAGGGGAACATGACGCTGGTGTTCATCGAGCACGACATGGACATCGTCTTCGAGATCGCGCAGACGATCCACGTACTGCGCTACGGTTCGGTGCTGGCCTCGGGGACGGCCGAACAGATCCGCGGGAACCCGGAGGTCATCGAGGCCTATCTCGGAACCGAGGAGGCCTCGGCATGAGCGAAACGACGATCCTCGCGGTCGAGGACCTGGATGTCTTCTACGGCGCCTCCAAGATCCTGTTCAGCGTCGGCCTGACCGTGGAAAAAGGCCGGACACTCGCCCTGCTCGGCCGCAACGGGGCCGGCAAGAGCACCACCCTGAAGGCGATCGCCGGAGTCGCGCCACCCCGGCGCGGACGGGTCCGTCTCGGTACCCGGGAACTGGCCGGGGCCAGGCCCGACGCCATCGCCCGCGCCGGCATCGGCTATGTCCCGGAGGACCGGCAGGTGTTCCCGATGCACAGCGTCGAGGACAACCTGGCGATCGGCGCCAAGCTCGGGCCAAACGGCCAGGACCACTGGAACCTCCAGACCGTCTACCACGCGTTCCCGATCCTCGCCGGCATGAAGGAACGGCGGGCCGGGCTGATGTCGGGCGGCGAGCAGCAGATGCTGACCATCGCCCGCACCCTGATGGGCAACCCCGAGATCCTGCTTCTCGACGAGCCGTCGGAGGGACTTGCGCCGATCATCGTCCAGGCCATCGGCGAACTGATCCGCAAGCTACGCGCCATGGGGGTCACGATCGTGCTGGCCGAGCAGAACATGCATTTCTGCCTCGGCATCGCCGAGGATGCGGCGGTCATCGACAAAGGACACATCGTCTATCGCGACACCATCCAGGGTCTGCGGGCCAATACCGAGGTGACCAGACGCTACCTGGCGCTGTGACGAGCGGCGGCCCGGTCGGTGCCGGGTCGCGCTCCGCTTGCCGGGGATCAGGAATCTTTGAAGCCGGCTCCTCAGCCGCCCGCGAACAGCCCGCGGGTCACCAGCTTTACATAGGCGTCGATCACGTGCTCCGGCGGCGCTTCCGTTCCGCCCTTGCCGTCGTAGACGTAGCGCATCGACAGGTAGGACCGGGCGGAGAGCAGGATGTAGATTACCGCCTCCAGCTCTTCCTCGCTGTAGCCGTCGATCTCGCCGCGCCCGACCGACCGGCCCAGCGATCCACGGTAACCCTCGACCAGCAGCCTGAAGTGCTCCTCATGGGCCCGGGGCGCAAAGATCTCCGCCTCGTACAGGATCCGGTAGAAGGCCGGATGCGCAATGAGATACCCGAAGAACGCCCGTAGCCGGGCTTCCTCGCGGGCAGCGCCGGTCAGGTCCGCGGCGACCGTCTCGCGGATATGATCGAGCATCTGGCGTCCCATGTAGGGAAGCAGCCGATCGAATATCTCCTGACGCGAATCGAAGTAGTTGTAGAACGTCCCCTGGGCAACGCCGGCCAGCCGGGTGATCTTCGCGACCGAGGCGTCTGCGTAGCCATCCTCACCCACAACCTGCGCCGCCGCCTCGAGAAGGCGCATATGGGTTTCGCGCGCCTTTTCTTCTCGGCTGACCCGCAGCTTGGTGCTGGGGCGAAGCATTGAAGCCTTTTGCATCGACGGTCCAAGTTATTTCAACAGGTGAAATTACTTATTCAACTCCCGCCCGCGATGAGTCAAGTCACGCAAGTATGATTGTTCCGGATCGAGAGGGTCAACAAACAATGACTAATGAGTCATAATTCATTTATGCGCGGGGCTAAGGCGTCCGTTGCAGGCGTCTGGCGGCCAGTTCGGGCACGCTCCAGAACAAGGCGATGCCGGTGCCGACGAACACGACCGACAGCAGGAACCCGGCATCGTACCCGCCCGTGAGGTCGTGCAGGAATCCGGCGAGCCATGACCCGGCAGCGGCTCCCAGTCCCTGCCCGGTCGTAATCGTCCCGTAGATCACGCCGAGGCCGCGGCCGGCGAACAGGGTCGCGGATATCGTCGACACGATCGGGCCGCGCGCCCCCATGCTGACCCCGAAGAACACCACGAACACAACCACCAGGGCGAAGCTCGGCGCGGCCTGCATGGCGAACAGTGCGGCGACGCCGGCGATCGTGCACAGATAGCTCACGGTCGCCGTGATCCGGTTGCCGTAGCGGTCGGCAGCGGTGCCGGTGACCAACATGCCGATGATCGAAAGCACACCGGTGAACCCGAAGGCGCTTGCGGCCTCGAGCGGCGAGAAGCCCTGTTCGACCAGGTAGGCGACCGACTGAAGGCTGACCGAATAGACCGCGACGGCGGTCAGGAAGAACACCAGGAAGAGTGCCCAGAACGGGCGCCCACGCACCGCTGGCAGCAAGCCGGTTCCGTTGGAGGAAAGCCCACCGCGTCGCTCGCCGACCCTGCCCCGGGCGATCGCCGACCACGGCAGCAGGGCGATCGGCAACGCCGCCAGCAGGACGCCGCCGCCAAGCCACCCATAGGCGACCCGCCATCCATCCCGCTCGATCAGCAGCTGGGTCACCGGCACCAGGACCAGCGTGCCGGTCCCCAGGCCGGTCGAGGCCACGGCCATCGCGGTGGCCAACTGCCGGTCGAACCAGCGGCTGATCAGCGCCGATGCCGGGATCATCCCCAGCGACGCGATCCCGAGCCCGCCCATCAGCCCGACGCTCAGGTAGAGCTCCCACAGGCTGGTCATCGAGCCGGCCAGCAGGAATCCCCCGCCGAGGCTGAGCAGGCCGAGGACGTAGAGGATCCGAGGGCCGAAACGATCGAACGCCAGGCCGACGAACGGCGAGGCAAGACCGTTGGCCGCCATGTAGATCGAGTAGACCGACGTCAGGTCGCCGCGATGCCAGCCAGTCTCCTCGCCGATCGGCAGCAGGAACACCGCGTAGGTCTCGCCGGCACCGCGGGCGAGCGCGTTCATCACGAAGCAGAGGGCGAGCACGCCGAGGCCGGCGAGACCGCCCGCGGAGGCTTGGGATCGGGTCATGGCGACCGCAGTCTATGGGGCCCTCGGACCCGGCGAAACCGCGCGGGCGGGCATCGCAGCCATGGCATTCGAACATGACAGGGTCGATCCGCCGGCCGTCGCGATCCGCAAGACGCCGGAGCCAGCAGACCGGTCACGTCGCCGACTGGTTCCCGCCCTGCCCCGGCAGCATGCGCTTCAGCACGTCGTCGCGGCGGACAAAATGGTGCCACAGCGCCGCCGCGGCATGCAGGCCGGCGACGATCAGAATCCCGTTGGCGGCGAGTTCATGCAGCTCCTTGACCGTCCGTGCCGTCTCACGAACCGCCGGGAAAGGCGCCGGAATCGCGAACAGGCCGAAGAAACTCAGGGTATCGCCGCGGTACCAGGTGAGCAGCACGCCGAGGATCGGGATCGCGATCAGCAGCGCGTACAGCAGTCCATGGGCAATTCGCGCGAGAACTTTTTCCGGACCGCGCATCGATTCCGGCAGCGCGGGCGCGCCCCGGGACAGCCGCCAGCCGACGCGCAGGACGACCAGGACGATGAGCAGCAGGCCGAACGATATGTGAAGCCACCAGACGGTGTCGCGACCAGGATCGCCGCGCGGGAACAAACCCTCGGCGTAGGTGATTCCGTAGAGGCCCAGAACGAACGCGAAAACCAGCCAGTGCAGGAGCTTCTGGACCGGGCTGTACGAGGTGGTCGGCATGCTCAACTCCGGTATCTGACCATCGGTGGCACACGGCGCCGGACGCCGCGATCGGTTCCCTGGGTCAAACGCGCCGGCTCGTCGGTTCCGTCGCCGCTTCCGGGACCGCCCTAAGCCTCGGCCTCGAACCAATTTTCCGGGACCTCGGCGCCGGCGACCACCAGGCAGCACTCGCCGACCAGCTGGCCGCCGCGACTCTCCAGCACCGCCGCCAGTTCGGACAGCCGGCCACGCACCACCTCCTCGTGCAGCTTGGTGAGTTCGCGGGCGAACGCCGCCGGCCGGTCGCCGAGCACCGCCAGGGCGTCGTCGACCAGCTTGGCCACGCGGTACGGGCTCTCGTAGAACACCAGCGTGTGTGGCGACGCGGCGTCGACCTCTATGAATCGCCGACGCGGTCCGGACTTCTTCGGCGCGAAGCCGCGGAAGGTAATGCCGTGTACCGGGAGGCCCGAGAGCACCGCCGCCATTACGAACGCCACCGGCCCGGGCACCATCGAGACTGCGATCCCGGCGCGCGCCGCCGCCCGCACCAGCGTGAATCCCGGGTCGCTGACCCCTGGCGTGCCACCGTCGGTCGCCACCGCCACCCGCTTGCCCTCGGTCGCCCAGCGCACCAGCGTTCCGGCCATCTGGCGCTCGTTGTGCTCGTGGTAGGCGACCATCTTGGTCTTGATGCCGGCGAGGGACAGCAGCCGACCGGTCCGCCGGGTATCCTCGCAGGCGACCACGTCGGCGGACTCGAAGGCGGTCCGGGCGCGCGGGCTGAGATCCTCGAGGTTGCCGATCGGTGTCGCCACCAGCTCGATCATGCCTGCGCCCCCTGCTCCGCCTTGCGTATCCGGCACACGAAGAACGACTCCATGTAGGCCGACGGCACCACCCGCAGGGCATGCCGCAGATCGGGGTGGTACTCCCGTCCTTCCCAGCGCGCCAGCCCCGGCATGGCCTCCGGAATCCCCAGGTCGATGGGTTCGACCCGGGCGTCGGGATGATGCCGCAGAAGGTGATCGAGCGGCGCCTCGTTCTCCTCCGGCGCAATGGTGCAGGTCGAGTACACCATGATCCCGGCGGGCCGCAGCCGCTTGAACGACGCCACCAGCATGCGCTGCTGCAGCCGGCTCATCTGCTCGATCCGCTCGGGGCTCCAGAATTTCAGCGAGTCGGACCTTGCCAGGTCGGCCATACCCTCGCCGGAGCATTGGGCATCCAGCAGGATTCGGTCGAAGTCGGCCTCAACGAACTTGTCCAGGTACTGGCCCGGATGGTTGGTCACATCGACCGTCTTAACGTGCATTAATTCAATAACTTCGTGAAGCTTCTTCAATCTTCCCTTTATGCCGTCATTGACCGTGAGGCGGGCCTCGTTGCCGGTCAGGGCGGCGATATGCGCGGCCTTGCCCCCGGGGGCCGAGCAAACGTCGAGGATGTCCTGGCCCGGATGCGCGTCCAGGGCCAGACCGGGGATCAGCGACGAGGCGTTCATAACGTAGACCTCGCCGGCGGCATGCGGCGCGCTCTCGGTGATCGCCCGCTTGTCGCCGACGATATGGAAGGCGTTGGCGCACCACGGGATCGGCTCGAGCGCGGTCAACGCCTGCAACTCGCGCAGAACCGCCTCGACCGGCCGCCCGGCCAGCGGATTGAGGCGCAGGCTGGATTGCCGCGCTCCGGTCAGGCGGCGCTCGACCTCCTGCGGCCGCATGCCCCAGACGGCGGCGGCACGCGCCAGAAACCGGTCGCGTCGGCGAGCCTCGGCGGGATGCGGGCGACGGGGCATGGTGTCTCGTGAGCGGTGGGCGGCACGGGGTATAGCGCGGTCATACAGACCCGTTGCTCCGGCGTCACGTGGCTTGGGCGATTTCGACCACCGGATCGGCGGCCGTCGCCACCGGCAGCGATACCGATATCGTCGTGCCGACGCCGACCCGGCTCTCGACCGCCACGGTACCCTGGTTGCGGTCGACCAGCGCCTTCACGATCGACAGGCCGAGCCCGGTCCCGCCTTCGCGGTGCGCATGCGAGGGATCGCCGATCTGGTGGAACGGCTCGAAGATCTTGTCGAGCTGGTCATGGGGGATGCCGATGCCGTTGTCGCTGACCGCCAGCCGCAACCGGTCTCCTTCGTGGACCACCGACAGCCGCACGACCTCGCCCGACGGCGAGAACTTCAAGGCGTTGCCGAGCAGGTTGACCAGGATCTGCCGGACCGACCGGGGATCCGCAAGCGCCGGCGGCAGATCCCGCGCCAGGTCGGCCTCCAACCGGATCGAGTGCGACCGCGCCACCGCCCGCATCAGCCGGACCGCCTCGGCCACCGCCCGCCGCAGGTCGATCGACCGCGGATGAACCGCGAAACCGCCAGCGTCGAGACGCGTGAAGTTCAGGATGTCGTCGATGTGCGACAACAGGATGCGACCGGCCTGCAGGACGTCGCCCAGATACTCCCGCCGCTTTGCGGGCGAGAGCTTGGACTCCAGCAGGATCAGGGTCTCCGAAAGGCCCAGAATGGCATTCAACGGGGTCCGCAGCTCGTGGCTCATCCGCGCCAGGAACGCCGACTTCGCGGCGTTGGCTTCCTCGGCCGCGTCGACCGCATCTCGCAGGTCCAGCTCGACGCTCTTGGTCTCGGTGACGTCGGTGGCGATCAGCAGGGTTCCGCCGTCGCCGAGCTTCTGGTCCTTGGCCCGGAACCAGCGCCCGAAGCGCTGGATATCGACGAAGCCCGACGGCCTTCGGAACTGCGCCAGTCGCTCGGGCACGGCGCGTTCCGGATCCTTGATGATCCCGCGCTCGCCGAACGCCTGCAGGATCGCCGCCATCGTCGTGCCGGGTACCAACACGTCGTCGAGCCCCGGATGCAGGTCCTTGAACAGCCGGTTGGCGAACACCAGCCGTTCGTCGGTATCGAACAACGCCACCAGATCCTCGATGGCGTCGAGCGCCCGGATCAGCCGGTCGACGGTATCGCGTGCCGAGCGCTGCTCGGTCACGTCCTCCCGAATCGCCACATAGCCTTCCTGGCGACCGTCGGCCGAGCGGAACCGGTTCATCCGCAGCGTGAAGACCCGCCGCCGCCCGACCCGGTCGCGATTGACGACCTCGCCGTAGTACTGCCCGCTGTCGGATAGCGACCGCCGGACCTCCGTGACCAGTTCGGCAGACGTGGCGTCATCGTACAGGATCGAGCCCGGTCGCCGGCCGACCGCCTCGTCCCAGGTCAACCCGAAGGTCTCGAGGAACGGCTCGTTCATCCAGACCAGCCGGTAATCCAGGTCCATCACGTAGGTCGGGTTGACGCTGTTCCGGACGATCTCGGCCAGCCGCGCGTTCTCCGCCATGTGGCGCTCGATCGCAGCTCGCCGCTCCGCCAGCTCCTCGCCGCGCTCGATGACCTTGGTCTCCAGCCACTCGCGGGCGCGCCGATGGGCGATGCTGAGGCCCAGCAGTCCGACCGCGTCGCGCAGCATGCGTTCGACGGGCGCGAAGGCGGCGACATCGGTCACCCGCAGGCGCAGGATACCGAGGCGCTCGCTACCAGGGCCGATCTCGTAGCGGAACGTCCAGCCGTCGGTCGAGGGCGGCTCGGCCGGCACCTCGGACGTCAGATCCGCCTCCGCATCGACGACCAGCGGCAGTTCGAGGCAGGCGCGCCGGATCGTGGCGGCCATGACCGGCCCGAACGGCAGGGACTGCACACGGCTCGCGAGATCCAGAAGGATCGGTCCGGCCTCCGCCGTGATCGCTTCGGCATCGCGGAGACGCACGCAGCCACCCTCCATGAAACGTCGCGGCGCCATCACCGCGCGCTCGGGGGCAAGTCCGAGGGACCCGACTGTCGTCGACACGCTTCTGCGATCAATCGAACCGTCGGCCGGTCCTGACCCTCCCCCACCCAGGACGGACCGGCATCACGCGTCGGCCGGAGCCGCCACCGTGAACAGCATGATGGCGGTTGCGGCCGCAAGGTTCAACGAGTCCGCGCCTGCACGCATCGGAATTCTGACGAGACGGTTGCAGGTTGCCGCAATCGGGTCCGGCAGGCCGCGCTGCTCGTTGCCCATCACCAGCAGCGTCGCCGGCCCCCGCGCGATGGACTCGGGCCGATCGGACGCACCGAGATGGGTCCCGACCGTCCGCCCTTCCCACCCGCGGTGCCAATCGAGATAGCCCTGCTCGTCGACCCGGGTCAGCGGGACATTCACGATCGACCCCATCGAAGCCCGCACCGCCTCGGTCGAATACGGATCGACGGTATGACCGATCAGCATGATGCCCGACACCCCGAAGGCATCGGCGCTGCGCACGATCGAGCCGAGATTGCCCGGGTCGCGGATACCCTCGAGGGCCAGCCAGGTGACGCCGGGCTCGGCCCGCACCGTATCCAGCGGCGCCCAGCGCTGCTCGATCACCGCGATCACGCTCTGGGCGTTGTCGCGCCGCGCCACCCGGGTCATCAGGTTGTCGGTGACCGTCAGCACCCGACCGCCGCCGGTCCGGCAGCCGTCGATCACCTCGCGCAGCAATGTGCCGGAGCCGGCGCTCTCGGACAGCACCAGCCGACGCACCCGCCAGCCCTGGCGCACGGCCTCGACGACATGTCGAAGCCCTTCCGACAGGAACGCGCCCTGCTCGCTCCTTCCCTTCTTGGTCTCCAACGCCCGCAGCGCCTTGATCTCGGGGTTGGCGGCGCTGCTGATCACCATCGGGCTCGGCTCAGGCATCGCGACTCCACCGCACATAGAGAGAGGTCGGCAGCAACCTGCCGGTCGTTTCCTCGCGCAGCGCCATCTCGCCGACCGCGATCCGGCCGGGCAGGTCGGCGAAGGCGTCCTCGACCAGCCGCTGCAGGGTCAGCATCGAGAGATGCGTCGCGTAGGCCGTGAGCACCAGCATCGACGAGCCCTCATCCATCAGCGCCCGGCAGTCGGCCAGCAGCAGCGGCAGCTGTTCCTCCAGCCGCCAGACCTCGTTCTTCGGGCCGCGGCCGTATTTCGGCGGATCCAGCACGATCACGTCGTAGCGGCTGCCGCGCCGGACCTCGCGGGCCGCGAACCGGGCGGCATCGTCGCAGATCCAGCGTATCGGCGTGTCGGTCAGGCCCGACATCTCCTGGTTGGCGCGCGCCCAGCCGATCGCCTTCTTCGAGGCGTCCACATGGGTCACCCTGGCGCCTGCCGCCGCCGGCAGCAGCGACGCCATGCCGGTATAGCCGAACAGGTTCAGCAGCGCGGTCTCGCCCGACCGGGCCCGCACCGCGTCGACGACCGGGTCCCAGTGCACCCGCTGCTCGGGAAAGATCCCGAGATGCCGGAACGCCGTCAACTGCGCCTCGATCCTTACCGGCCCGTAGGCGATCGGCCACGGCCCCGGCAGTGCGCCGGCCTTCGCCTCCCAGCGCCCGCTGCCCTCCTCCTCGCGTCCCGCCAGGAACCGCGCGTCGGCCGCGGCCCAGCGCTCGGCCGGCAAGGACGGACGCCAGAGTGCCTGGGAATCCGGGCGGTCGAGCAGCCAGCGCCCGAGCCGCTCCAGCTTGCGGCCAGCGCCGCTGTCGAGCAGCGCGTAGTCCGCCCAGGGTTCGGCGACCAGGATCTCGGGTACCAGCACTGCCTCCCTCGCCAATGATGCGCGGCGAAACTACAGGCCCGCGGCGCCGGGCGCGAGCCCGTTAGAAGGTCAGGTCGACGGGCTGCAAGGTCTCGACCGCCAGGGTCGGCTCCGGCCCGTCGCCGTTGCGCCAGCCGACGGCCACCAGGAATCGCTCGGCCAGGACCTGCTGATGGAATCGCCAGCCGGTCTCGTCATCGGCGATCGCAGACGTGAACCGGATATGCGGCGGCTCGACCTCGAACCAGAACTCGTCGAGGGACTGCGAGAGGCCGCGGCCGGTCGCCTTGATGTAGGCCTCCTTCAGGGTCCACAGCCGCAGGAAGCCGTCGGTCCGGCGGGCCGGCTCCAGCGTCGAGAGCCAGTCGGCCTCGGCCCCGAAGAAGTAGCGGTCGGCGACCGCCAGCTCGACCTTGCGGTCGACGGCTTCGACATCGAGCCCGAGTTCGAGATCATGCGCGGCGGCGACCGCGACCATGCCGCCGGTATGCGACAGGTTGAAATGCACCGCCAGCCGACGACCGTCGCAGAGTGCCGCCGGCTTGCCCTTGTCGCCGGCCACGTAGCGGAAGGCCGTCGGCTCCTGGCCGGTCTCCGCACTCAGCAGCATGCGGGTCAGGGCATGGGCGGCGATGTACTCGACCCGGTTGCGCTCGAAGGCGAAGCGCGCGGCGCGGGCCCGCTCGGTATCGTCCAGCACCGCGCGCCAGCCGGCGACATCCGCCTCGCCCAGGCCGCCGACCGGCATCGCCCAGACCCGCACGGTCGGGACCTGTGTGTCAGCCATCCGCGACGGACCCGGTGAAGCCCACCATGGCCTTGCCGGCGGCGGCGATCTCGCCGCTGGCCAGGTCGCGCAGGGTCACCTTGACGACCGCGGTCCGCACCGCCTCCGAGAGCTGGTCGACCACCCCGGTCACCGACAGCCGCGCGCCGGCCACGACCGGCCGGCGGAACCGCATGGCGACCGACTGCAGCAGGGCGTTCTCGCCCGGCAGGTGGACCCCGACCAGACGCGAGACCAGCGCCGTCAGGTAGGCACCATGCACCACCCGGCCGCCGAAGCCGCGCGACCGGGCGAAGCCGGCGTCGACATGCAGCGGGCTGACATCGCCGGACAACGCCGCGAAGCGGTCGACGTCGGCCTCGGAGACCTCGACCTCGAAGGCCGCCTGCTGGCCGACATGCAGGTCCTCGAAGGCGAAACGCGATACCCCGGCGATCATGGCCTCTCCCGCTCGGACGGTGTGCCGACGATCATCGGGCGCGCCGGGGCGCTGTCAACCGGATGCCAGGGTGACGCGATCCGCGGCATGATGAAGGATCGCCGACGCCGCAACCAAGGACGGCCGTGCCATGTCCCGCATCGAGATCGCTCCCCTCACCCCCGACCGCTGGCCCGATTTCGAGGCGGTGATGGGGCCGAACGGCGGCGCCGGCGGCTGCTGGTGCATGCTGTGGCGGCTGCGCAAGCGCGACTTCGACGCCATGAAGGGCGAGGCCGCCCGCGACGCCATCCGGTCGGTGGTCGAGACCGGCCCGCCGCCCGGCCTGCTGGCCTATGACGGCGACCGATGCGTCGGCTGGATCTCGGTGGCCCCGCGCGCCGCGTTCCCGCGGCTGGAGACCTCGCGGGTGATGCAGCCGGTCGACGACACCCCGGTGTGGTCGGTGTCGTGCTTCCTGATCGCCAAAAGCCACCGACGCCGGGGCGTCGCGGTCACGTTGCTGGAGGCCGCCTGCGCCCTGGCGCGCGAGCACGGGGCCACGACGGTGGAAGGCTATCCGGTGGCGCCCGGCAGGGACGGCTATCCCGACACCTATGCGTGGACCGGCTTCGACAGCGTATTCCGGCGCGCCGGGTTCGAGGAGGTGGCGCGGCGGTCCGAGACCCGGCCGATCGTGCGGCGGGCGGTGTAGCGAAAGGGGTAGGCTGCGAGCGGCTTGCGAGGCTTAGCGGTGCCGCCGGTGTCGGTGACCCGGTGTCGGTGACGATGTGACGCTTGCGTCCCTTCAACCGCTTGCCCGCATCGTAGCCGCGTGGACCGCCGGCCTCCGTGGTCTTGACCGACTGGCTGTCGATGATCCCGGCGCTCGGGCTGGCCTCGCGCGCTTGCATCACCAGCGCATGGTTGATCTTGTGCCAGGTGCCGTCTTCGCGCCAGGCGTAGAAGTAGCCCGGCACCGTCGAGGGCGGCGGCAGGTCATGCGGCAGCAGGTTCCACGCGCCGACCTACGCGGCAACGTAGAAGATCGCGTCGACCACTGCCCGCAGATCGACCTTGCGCGGTCGCCCCAATCGGCACCGCGCCGGCATGAACGGCTCGATCAACGCCCATTCCGCGTCCGTCGTGCTGCTTGAATACCGCACGCCATCCCGGCGATACTGCCGGCGAGTGATTTCAGTCCACATCTTGTGACCTCGGTTTTGTCTCGCAACCAAACTGAATCACAAGTCACTGAAATCACTCAACTCATTTTCGGGCGTACTCTTATTAACGATCGTATTTCTCGATATTCACAGTTTTCACTCGTTGCCCGGTCGACGGAACGGCGCGGATTTCGCGTTTAGTTCTCATGGCGTCCGGAGAATGAGTGCGGGCATCCGCTCGCCGGCCATAGGGAGAAGACACATGCAGCAACGAATTTCCAGACGAGCACGCCAGATCATGGCTCTCGTCGTTCTCGGTGTGCTTGCGACCGGGCCCGCGTTCGCGAAGGGGCCCAAAGCTAGCGACCAGGGTCGGGCCGAGCAGCACTCGAGCGGCGGCAATCACGACGACCGGCGCACCGAGCATCGCTTCGATGACCGCCAGCGTCAGACCGTCTACGCGTACTATGAATCGGAGTTGCGCCGCGGCCAGTGCCCGCCGGGTCTTGCCAAGAAGCATAACGGGTGCGTGCCGCCGGGCCATGCGAAACGCTATGTGATTGGCCAGCCTCTGGCGCGCGACATCATCTTCTACGAGGTGCCGCGGCCGGTTCTGGTCCATCTCGGTTCGCCGCCGCGCGGCTATCGCTACGTGCGGGTGTCGAACGACATCCTGCTGCTCAATGCCGTCACCGGTATTGTGGTCGATGCGCTGCAGAACCTCGGAATCGCCGGTTAGCGACCGGCACCGAGCGCCAGCGCGTACGTCACGACCGCCGGCATTGCCAACCGGTCATGCACGACACGTCACGCCGCCTCGGCACCTGTGCCGAGGCGGCGTGACGGTTCGGAAGATCGATGGTGCCGAGCGCGCTGTTTATGAAAATATGACCGGACCCTCAACGCTGTTGAGCGTAGCCGGTCAGTCGGCCGTCAGCCAAACGGGACAGGCCGGTCGCCCACCCTGGCAATTCCGCATGCTGGCTTGTATGCGGCCGGCCCCCTGGTATTTGCCGGATCTGGACTGCCTGGTGCTGCCATTGACATTGCATCCCTCGGATAACCGACGGTGACGTCTGGACTCGTCGGGCGAAGGTATCCCGCACGTCGACAATAGAGGCTGGCGTGCAAACTAAGCTGAGCCTACCCGGTCGCACTCGTCGGCGGGGCGCCGGCGTCGCCGTCGATCAGGCTGTCGCCCGGTTTCACCACCGTGAAGTCTACCGGCACCATCGCCAACTGCGGCGTGCCGTCGCCGTCCAGGGTCACCCTTGTGTAGGCAGTGGTCTCCAGGTCGTCGGTTTCCGGAAAGTCCTCGCGGAAGTGGGCGCCGCGGCTGTCCTGGCGGGCGAGTGCGGCGGTGGCGATGACTTCCGAGACGGCGATCTGGCTCTCCAGGTTCAGCCAGTCGTGCCAGGTCATGTTGAAGGCGCGGTCGCCGTCGGCTAGGCCGGTGCGGTGCAGTTCGGCGCGCAGATCGGCGAGACCGGCGAGGCCGCGGCGCAGGCCCTCGTCGGTACGCAGGATGCCGACTTCGTCCCACATCAGGTCCCACAGCCGCTCGCGCAGGTCGCCGAGGTCGCCGGGGGTGAGCGCGAACGGGGCCTCGGCGCGGGCGACCGCGGCGTCGACCGCCGTCATGTCCGGGTCGCGCAGCACCGCGCCGGCCCGCACGAAGCCGGCCATGGTCTCGCCGGCGATACCGCCGAACACCGTGGAGTTGGCGACGCCGTTGCCGCCCAGCCGGTTGGCGCCGTGCACGCCGCCGCAGTCCTCGCCGGCGGCGAACAGGCCGGGGATCGCGGTCGAGGTGTCGATCTCGAACTCGACCCCGCCCATCATGTAGTGGGCAGTCGGCACCACCTCGACCCGGCCGCCGGCCAGGTCGAAGCCGCAGTCGCGGCAGCGCTCGACCATGCCCTTGAAGCGCTTGGCGACCATCTCCGGCCCGAGGTGCTTCATCTCGATCCACACCCCGCCCATCGGGGTGGTCCGGCCGGCCCGCATCTCGGCATAGATGGCGCGGCTGACCACGTCGCGGGTGGCGCGCTCGCCGGCCCGGTCGTAGTCGGCCATGAAGCGCCGGCCGTCGCCGTCCAGCAGGTAGCCGCCGGCGCCGCGCAGGCCTTCCTCCAGCACGGTGCCGGTCATCCGCGTGTCGGTGCCGGCCAGCAGCCCGGTCGGGTGGAACTGCACCATCTCCATGTCGCGCAGCGGCAGGCCGAGCCGCAGCGCCATCGCCATGCCGTCGCAGGCCTTGTCGCCGGAGGGTGTGTGATAGAGATACATGGTCGGCCCGCCGCCGGTGGCCAGCAAGGTCGCCTTGGCCCGCACCAGCCGGTAGCCGCCGGTCCGCATGTCGACCAGCAGGGCGCCGGCCAGGCCGGAGCCGTCGGCGGCCGGCACCAGGGCGACGGCGCGGTGCTCCTCCAGCCGGCGGACGTCGCGGGCCCAGACCTGCTCCATCAGCCGGTTGATGATCTCGATGCCGGTCAGGTCGCCCTTGTGGACGGTGCGGTCGAAGGACTGGCCGGCGAACGCCTTCTGGTGCAGCGAGCCGTCCGGGTTGCGGTCGAAGAAGCAGCCGAGCTCGTTCTCCAGTTCGCGGACCCGCTCGACCGCGCCCTCGACCAGCCGCCAGGCGAGATCCTGGCGCGGCAGCCACTTGCCGCCGACGATGGTGTCCATGAAGTGCCGCTCGAGGCTGTCGCGCGGGTCGAGGGCGACGTTGTAGCCGCCCTGCACCATGCGGGTGCAACCGCACTTGCCCATCAGCCCCTTGACCGCGACCGTGACGTCGAGGGACGGGTCGGCCTGCAGGGCGTGCAGCGCCGCGAACAGCCCGGCACCGCCGGCGCCCAGGATCAGGATGTCGGTGTCGAGTTGCTCCACGGGGCGCTCCAACGGCTCAGCCTATCTGCAGCAGGAAGATGGTGCCGACCACCACGGCGGCGATGGCGCCGAGGCCGATCAGCCCCTTGCGGCCGTCGCGCCAGGGCAGGAACTCCAGCGCCATGACCCGGAGGCCGGCGCCGAGGTGGATGGTGAGCAAGGTCACCAGCCCCCATTCGGCGACCACGAACACCGGATTGTCGGCAACCGTCAGGAAGCGGTCGAGGGCGGCGTCGGATTCCAGCGCCAGGCCGAGAACCAGGAAATGCAGCGGCAGGAACAGCGCCAGCGCCACTCCGGAGACCCGGTGCGCGACGAAGGCCCAGAAGCCCGGGTGGTTGCGCGACGGCCGGATCACGGCGCCACCACGGCGACCACGGCGCGAAGGCCGAGGCCGGCCAGCAGCAGGCCGAGGCCGATCATCGCGATCTCCAGCGACCGGCCGCGCCAGCCGGTATGCTCATGGATCACGTTGCGCAGGCCGATCGGGGCGTGGGTCGCCGCCGCCAGCACGAACAGGCCGTAGAACGCCGCCCAGCCGGCGCTGCCGCGGGTGCGGTCCAGGATCTCGGCGGCGCTCAGCCCGCCTTCGACCGCGACCAGGATCAGCGCCAGGTGGACGAGCACCAGCGGCACAAGGATCAGCGCCGTCAGACGCTGCGCCAGGAACAGCCGGGCCGGAGTCATCGCAAAGCACCGGTCACGGCAGGTCACCGCCCAGCATGTCGATCAGCGACCGGCGCTTCAGCCCGGCGATGCCGGCGGTCGGGTTGATGCCGACAGGGCAGTGCTCGACGCAGCTGCCGTGGCTGTGGCAGCTGTGGCAGCCGCCGCCGGAGGACGCCGCCTTCAGCACGCCGCGGCGGTCGCCGTCGCGCTCGTCGTTGACCAGGGTCCAGGCGCGATTGAGCGCGGCCGGGCCGAGATAGTCCCGGTCCCAGCCGACCACGTCGCAGGCGGCGTAGCAGACCGCGCAGTTGATGCACTCGATGCCGGCGTCGGCGGCCTTGCGGGCCGGGCTGTCCGGGCTGACCGCGACCAGCGGGTCGGCGCGGCTGCGGGTCGGCGTGAAGCGGCCCTGGGCGCGCTGCCATTTCTCGAAGAACGGCGTCATGTCCACCGCCAGGTCCTTGATCCGCGGCAGGTTGCGCAGCGGCTCGATCCGCAGCCGGCCGTCGTCGGCGACCTTCGAGACATGGGTCCGGCAGGTCCAGCGCGGCCGACCGTTGACGGTCATCGCGCAGGATCCGCACACCCCGACCCGGCAGGCGAATCGGTAGGCCAGCGCCGGCTCGGCGTGCCGCTGGATCCAGGTGACCACGTCGAGCACGGTCTGGCTGGCGCGCTGCGGAACCGTGTAGGTCTCGAAGCGACCCTGGTCGCGCCCGCGCCAGATCTCGACCGAAAGGCTGGTCTCGACCGGTGGGCTGGGCTGGCCGGTGTGCTCGGCGGTCCCGGTGTGCTCGGCGGACATGGGGCCGGCGCTACTCCGCGGCCTGGGCGGTGGAGACCGGATGTGCACCGGCGGCATCTTCGAGCTTCACCCAGGTGAAGACCTTGGAAACGATCTGCCACCGGCCGTCCAGCTTCACGAAGTTCAGGTAGTCGGTGAACAGTTTCGGCGCGATCGCGATCCGGCAGGTCACCAGCGCGCACTCCGGGCCGGCCAGGTCGATCGACAGGATGTGGTCGTGACGCGGCTGGCCGGCGGCGGCCGGGGCGGTGCGGCCGCGAACCCGGTCGTAGACCGCCGGCATCGGGTCGTCGACCAGGGTGCCGCCGGTCCCGGAGATCAGGTGGCAGTTGGGGTGAAAGACCTTCTTCAGGGTCTCGACGTCGCCGTCGTGAAAACCGTCGAAATACAGCTGCATGGCCTGGACCAGCTCGGCATAGGCGGTCGACATTTCGGACTCCGTGTCGGATGGGGTGCCGGAGTATGGACCGGGGCCGCGAGGCGGTGCAACGGCACGGGCTGCGCGCCGCCAGACGCGCAACGCGCGATGGTCGCTTCCCTGTTCGGCAACAGGTACTAAAATGCGCCATGCGGCGATCGGCTGCGAGGGAAGGGGAATCCGATGGATCCGGCGACACTGGCGGCACTCTACACCGCGCTCTATACCGCCCTCGCCACGTTGGGACTGGTGGCGACCGACACCTACGTGAACGCCAACACCATGTACCTCGATACCACGGTCGCCGCGGGTATCGTGGAAGAAGGGTACGAGCCGTCGGTCGTCGACGGCATCTTCGTCGCCGAGGTCAAGAAGATCACCTCGACCCCGTCGCTGGTCGTCGCGCCGGTCATCCAGTCGAGCAAGACCAAGCCGCTCTCCGCGGCCCTGGCCAAGGCGGCCGGCCTGGAAAGCGCGCTGGGGGCGATCCAGGGACTGATGGGCGTGATCCCGCCGAGCCTGGTCGCCAGCATCATCGCCGAGGACGCCAAGAAGCGGGTTCAGGTGGTGAAGACCTCCTCGGACGGAGCGGTCGCCGAGCACGTCGTCGGCGAGGAAGCCGACCTCAAGCTGGTGCTGACCGGCTACGATCCCCAGACCGGCTACTTCTATCTGACGGTCGAGGGACGAACCGCCGACGAGGACGTCGACGACCTGATCCGCGAGGCGGCCTTCCAGTCCGTGCTGAAGCTCGAGCCGTATCTCGCGATGCTGTACGACCTCAACCGGCGCGCCGAGGCGGGCGAGGATCTGGTGCCCTCGCGCACCATGATCGACGAGGCGATCGCTTCCGAGCCGGTCGCGGTCCGCTACGGACACCGGGCTTTGCTGGAGAACCTGCGCGGAATCCTGGCGTTGCTCGAGCAGAACCAAGTGATGGCGCGGCAGGATTTCACCAACGCAATCTCGTCGGATCCCCGGCAGCCGATCGGGTACCTCAATCTCGCCTTCCTGGACGTGCACGAGGACCGCTTCACGGACGCCATCAAGCGGGTCGAGCAGGTCGTCTACCCAAGCTACTGGCCGATGACCGGCGACCCGGTGCTGCTCGCCACCGGCCACATCATCAAGGGCGTGGCCGAGACCGAGATGGGCAGGTACCGGGCGGCGGGGGACAGTTTCCGTCGGGCGGTGGAACTGAATCCGAAGTCGTCGGAGGCCTACGTCTACTGGGCGCGCATGCTTCGCAAGGCCGGGCGTTCCGCCGAGGCCGCCGGGAAGTTCGAGATGGCGCGCGCGAACTCGGTCTACTTCGAGAACTTCCCCGAGATGACGCTGCTGTATTTCTGGCTGTCCGAGCAGGGCCAGGATCCGCTTGAGCGGCGGCTCGGCATGGTCGAGGAGATGTAGGCTGGCCGGCGCCGACCGGCAGCCGGCGCTGCCCGGTATCAGAACCCGCTTTCGCGGGCCCTGATCAGATCGGCGACCGTGGCGTTGGTCGGCGCGGTCAGTCCGACCTTGGCCGCCTCGACCGGGATCGCGCCGTTGATGGCGTCGATCTCCGAGGCCCGGCGGGCCTCGTGGTCCTGCAGCATCGACGGCTTGGAGTGCGGGATCTTCGCCGCGAAGGTGCGCACATAGCTGGCGACGTCCTCGAAGCCGAGCTTGATGCCCTTGGCGCGGGCCACCGCGTCGGCCTCGGCGGCGCAGGCGCTGGCGATCCGCCAGGCGCCGGGATGGTCGAGTACCTGCCCCACCGTCAATCCGGTGATGCAGCAGGGGCCGGACAGCGCGCAGTTGCAGATCAGCTTCTCCCAGATCATCTGGTGGATATCGGGGAAGCCGCGGGCGGCGAAGCCGGACCCCTCCCACACCTTCACGACCTTGGCCAGCCGGTCGGTCTCGCCGCCGTCCATCTCGCCGAGCCGGACCAGTTCCATGCCGTTGTGATGGGCATGGCCCGGGCCCTTCATCGAGGCGCCGAAACCGCCGACCACGCCCAGCATGACCTGGCTGGTCGGGATCGCCTCGGCGATCCGGTCGGCGGCCCCCAGGCCGTTCTGGATGGTCAGGATCACGGTATCGGGGCCGGTCAGCTTCAGCGCGGTGCGGGCGGCGGCGGCGACGCCGCTGGCCTTGGTGGCGACGATCACCAGGTCGCAGACCCCGACCTCCGACCCGTCGGTGGTGGCGTGCAGCTTCACGGTGCGGTCGCCGGACGCGCCCTCGACCCGCAGACCGTCGCGGTTGATCGCGTCGACATGGTCCTTCCAGGTGTCGACCGCCCACACCTCGTTGCCGGCGCCGGCCATCAGCCCGGCATAGATCGAGCCCATGGCTCCGCAACCGACGATCGCGATCTTCATGACACAGCCTCCCAGGATGCGAGTTGGACGTCGCCGGCTCGACGCGTTTGCGCCACCTTAGGATGCCCGCAACCTGAGCGGCAAGCGGCCCTCCGGCGGTCGCGTCCTCGCCTTCCCCGAGGCGGCGGTGGGCCTACCGATAGGCGGGCGGCGCGTCCGCTCCAGCGGCCAATGCGCCCTTGAGCTCGATCAGGGCGTTGTAGGCGGCTGGCATGCCGGCGAGATACTGCACCCACATGATCGCCTCGACCAGCTGCTCCCGGCTGACTCCGGCATGCAGTGCCGCGCCGATATGGAACCGGAGCTGCGGCTCGACCCCGCCGAGCGCCGCCAGCGCGGCGACGGTGGCGATCTGACGGACCGCGAGCGGCTGCCGCGACGTGGCGAACACGTCGCCGAACGACCTGAAGGTAAGCTCGATCATGTCGCCGGCGATGTCGGCGAAAGCGCCTTCGATGGCGGCCAGTGCGGTGGCGTTGACCTGCGCGTAGGCGGCAGTGCCACGCTCGTACCGATCCCGGTCCGAAGACTCCGCCGTATTTCCGCACGGCGCTTCCTGCCCGGCGGCGCTGCGAAAGGCTGCCAGGGCCGCAGCGGCACGCGGATAGCCGATGTAAGCGGCCATCTGCACCAGGACGTCCTCGGCGAGCGCCGGATCGACGCCGTCGCCGACGAGTCGCCCAAACTCCCGGCTCAGGGCGGTCCCGTCGAGTGACAGGGCCGCCAGCCCGGCGATTCTGACGGCGAACAGCTCGGGGCCGGCGAGGATGTCCCTGGTAAGCAGGTCGCCGTCCCGTACCCGCCGGTCGTCCCTCGCGAAACGCCCCTCGGTCGCATCCATGTCCTGCATCGTCAGCTCCCTCCGGTTGTGCTTCCGGTTGGATGCCATGGGACTGACCATGATTCAAATCGATGATATTCATAGGCATAATGAACAAGATCGATCCAATGGGTCTCGACCTCAATCTCCTGAGGTCTTTCGTGCTGATCATGCGGGAGCGCAGCATCACGCGCGCCGCGGGCCGGCTGTCGGTCGGGCAGCCGGCTGTATCGCACGCGCTGGCGCGGCTGCGGGCCGAGCTCGGCGACGTGCTGTTCGTGCGTTCCGGCCGCAGCATGGAACCGACCGAACTGGCGAAGTCCCTGTATGCGGCCGTCGCGCCGGCCCTGGACCGGATCGACCGGTCGCTGGTTTCGGCCCGGGCGTTCGACCCGGCGACCGACGACCGGACCTTCAGCATCGGCATGTCCGAGGACCTGCAGCTGGCGTTCCTGCCGCCGATCGTGACGGCCCTCGCCGAGCGGATGCCGAACGCCCGGCTGGTGGTTCGGCATGCCGATTACATCGAGGCCGCCGACATGCTGGTACGGCAGGACGTCTCCCTGGTGGTCGGGTACCTCGACCGGCTTCCGGCGTCGGCGAAGGTCCGGACCGTCATGACGGCCGGCTACCGCATGGTGACGGATGCCGGTAACCCGCCGGTCGACACGCTCGCCGAGTACTGCGCGCGCCGGCATGTCCTGGTGACCTTCGCCGGCGACCTGGTCGGCTATGTCGACGAGACGCTCGCGAGCCTGGGCGCTGCCCGGCGCGTCGCGATCTCGCTGTCGAACTTCGCGGTGGTTCCGTATGTGCTGCGTGGCTCCGGCTACCTGGCGACGATCCCGCACTACCTGGCGGACGCGCTGGCGGGACCGCAGGGCCTTCGTGCGGCGGCGTTGCCGTTCGATTCGCCCGAGTTCGACATTTCGATCGCCTGGCGACTGACGGCCGATGGCGATCCGGGCGAGAAGCTCGTGCGGGAGCTGATCGTCGGCATCGTCGGGGGCCGGCCGGCGCCGATCGCCGGATCCTGACCGCGGCTGTCCGCCGTCACTGGCGCGGTGCCGCGTCATCGGCGAGGATTGCCCCGAATTCGAGGAGGATCCGATGACCGACAAGACCATTGCCGACCTGATCGAGGACCGCTTCGGCCTTGCCACCGAAGACGGCCGAGAGATGCCGGCCGAGGGCGAGCTGGCGGCGATCCTGCGGCATCGCAGCCATCGCCGCTTCAAGCCCGACCCGGTGCCGGAGGAACTGCTGCGGGTGGCGTTGGCGGCGGCGTTCTCGGCACCGGCCAAGTCGGACCTGCAGCAGTGCTCGGTGATCGTCGTGAAGGACCCGGCGGTCCGGGCCAGGATGAACGCGCTGGTCGCCAGCCAGGACTGGGTGCCGGGCGCGCCGTCGCTGCTGGTGTTCTGCGGCGACAACCGGCGGGTCCGGCGGATCTCCGAGGCGCGTGGCAAGCCATATCCGAACGGACACCTCGACTCCTTCCTGAACTGCGCAGTCGACGCCGGCATCGTGCTCGCCACCTTCATCCGGGCGGCCGAGTCCGTCGGCCTCGGCTGCTGTCCGATCAGTGTGATCCGTGATCGCATCGAAGAGGTCTCCGAATTGCTCGGGCTTCCCGACAACGTATTCCCGCTGGCCGGCATGGGGGTCGGCTGGCCGGCCCGCGAGGGTTGGGTGAGCCTGCGTCTGCCGCAGGCGGTGACCGTGCATACGGACCGCTACGACGATTCCGACATGCTGGCCGAGGTCGACGGCTACGACCGTCGGCGTGACGCCCGCTTCGCCACCCCACCCGACAAGCAGCGCATGACGAATGAATACGGGGTCGCCGAATTCTACGGCTGGTCCGAGGACAAGGCCCGGCAGTACGCCACCCCGCAGCGCAAGCAGCTTGCCCGGTTCCTGACGGCCAAGGGCTTCGGGCTGGATTGACCGGCCGGGGCAACGCGCCTTTCCGACCGGCCGGTTCTGTTCGTCACCGTCCCGCGCATTCCTGAACGGTCCTGAGCGGGGCGGTTTCCGCCGGCTCTTGCGCCGATTGGTTCCGCGTGGCGTAGGCCGCAGTTCCGGAGAACCGGTCGGCAACCGGGGCGCGTCTGGGATAGACTCGGGCGCGCGATGCCGTGCCGGACTCCAACGGAAGTCCTCGAATGATCACTGCCGTGAACTTCGCGATCCTGATCGGCGCCGGGCTCATCGTTGCCAGCGCCTTCACCAGCGTGCTCTCGCAGCGGGTCGGGGCGCCGCTGCTGCTGGTGTTCCTGGGGATCGGCCTGCTGGCCGGCGAGGACGGGGTCCTCGGGATCGAGTTCAACAACGCGCCGATCGCGTACTTCGTCGGGTCCCTCGCGCTGGCGATCATCCTGTTCGACAGCGGCTTCGCCACGCCGTTCCAGCGTTACCGACAGGCGGCCGGGCCGGCGTTGGTCCTGGCGACCGTTGGGGTGGTGCTGACCGCCGGAGTGGTCGGCGGGGCGGCGTACCTGCTGCTCGACCTGGCTTGGGCGGAGGCGCTCATGCTCGGCGCGATCATCGCCTCGACCGATGCGGCGGCCGTGTTCTTCCTGCTGAAGGTCGGCGGAATCAGGTTGCGCGACCGGGTGAGCGCGACCCTGGAGATCGAGTCCGGAACCAACGACCCGATGGCGATCTTCCTCACGGTGGTCCTGGTCACCCTGGCGGCCGCCGGTACCGGGGTCGACGGTGTCGGATGGCACGTGGTCTGGACCTTCGTCCGACAGATCGGGCTCGGCGCTGCGTTGGGCTGGCTCGGCGGAATCGGGATCGCCTGGGTGCTCAACCGTCTGCGTACCCTCGATACCGGGCTGTATCCGATCGTCACCCTCAGCCTCGCGCTCGTGGTGTTTTCGGCCACCGGCATGCTGGACGGCAGCGGGTTCCTCGCGGCCTATGTGGCCGGGCTGGTGGCCGGGAACCGACGGGTGCGCCACGTGGCGAGAATCCGACGCTTCCAGATCGGCATGACCTGGCTGGCCCAGATCGGCATGTTCCTGACGCTTGGCCTGCTGGCGACGCCGTCGGAGTTCGGCAGCGTCGCGGTGCCGGCGGTGGCCCTGGCGGCGGTGCTGATCTTCGTGGCGCGCCCGGCGGCCGTCTGGCTCTGCCTGCTGCCCTTCGGGTTCTCCGCCCGTGAAATCATGTTCGTGAGCTGGGTCGGGCTGCGCGGCGCGGTTTCGATCCTGCTGGCGATCCTGCCGACGATCGGCGGTGTCACCGATGGCGGGCTGTACTTCAACGTCGTCTTCGTCATGGTGCTGGCGTCCCTGCTCATGCAGGGCTGGACCATCGGCATGGCGGCGCGATGGCTCCGACTGGTGGTTCCGACGCGTGCCGGTCCGGTGGACCGGTTGTCGCTGGAACTGCCCGGCGGGGCCGACCAGGAACTGGTCGGATACCGCATCCATGAGCAAAGCCCGGCCGGCCGGGGTGAGCGCGTCGCCCGCTGGGCCCGGCCGCTGGTGATCGTCCGGGAGGACCGCTCGTACACGGTCCACAATGCCGGGCCGCTGCGACCGAACGACCATGTCTACCTGTTCGCGTCGACCCGCCAGGTGGGATTGCTGGACCGCATCTACGGGCCGCCCTCGCCGGTCGGCCAGGACGAACTTCTTGGGGATTTCGCGCTGTCGCCGGAGGCGGACCTGGCCGGCCTGGCCCGCACCTACGGCCTCGAGCTCCGAGTCGGCGAAGCCGCGAAGACGGTCGGCGAATTTCTTACCCGAGAGTTGAACGGACCGCCGGAACTGGGCGACCGGGTATCGCTCGGGGCCGTCGATCTGGTGGTCCGCGCGCTTGATGACGGCGGCGCGATCTCCGAGATCGGGCTGTCCCTGGAGCCCGCGTATCCGCCATCGCGCGAATTGGGCCTGCGTATCGAGCGCATGCTGCGGTCGGCGCGAAGCCGAATGCGGTGGAAACGCTGATTGCGCAGTCGTCGATTCGATCCGGATCTCTCCCCATTCGCGAATATTGCAGCGCACAGTAGACGTCTTGGAGAAAGCGCTTTCAATCCGCAGCGGGTTTACCTACCGTCTCCTCCGGGAAGACCGCGTCAAACGCGGCACCGTGGGCTCGCCGGCAACCGGCGGGCAGCCACAGGGAACCAAGGGAAGGGAGATGTTCATGTTGTTTTCGCGCAGGGGCGCATGTGCCCTGACGTCCGCCGTGGTCGGGCTCGCGGCGCTCGGCATTGCCGGGGCCGCAGACGCCAAGGTCGAGGGCGACACCATCATCATCGGGTCGGCGTTGTCGCTGACCGGCAAATATTCGTCGAACGGCCTCCACACTCAGCGGGGCTACGATTTCGCGGTCGAGCGGATCAACTCCAAGGGCGGCGTGAATGTCGGCGGCAAGAGCTACAAGCTCAAGGTCGTCTACTATGACGACGAGTCGACGCCGGCTCGCGGCGCGCAGCTCGCCGAACGGCTGATCCAGCAGGATGGCGTCGAGTTCATGCTCGGACCGTACAGCTCAGGCCTGACCAAGGCGATCGCGCCGGTCACCGAGAAGTACCAGATCCCGATGGTCGAGGCCGAGGGCGCGTCGCGCTCGCTGTTCACCCAGGGCTACCGGTACATGTTCGCCATCCTGTCGACTTCGGAGCTGTATCTGGCGAGCACGATCTCGCTGATGGCCGAGCAGGCCGAGAAGATGGGCAAGAAGCCGTCGGACGTGAAGGTGGCGATGGCGTTCGAGAACGATCCGTTCTCGCTCGACGTGCGCGCCGGCGTGGTCGACGACGCGAAAAAATTCAACATGAAGATCGTCATCGACGACAAGCTGCCGCGCGACCTGTCCGACATGACCGGCACGCTGACCAAGGTGAAGGCCCTCAAGCCCGACCTGCTGCTGATCTCCGGGCACGAAAAGGGCGCGGCGACGGCGGTCCGGCAGATCGCCGACCTCAAGGTCGACGTCCCGATGATCGCGATCACCCACTGCGAGGCGGCCCAGGTCACCCGCGACTTCGGCAAGTCGGCCGACGGCCTGCTGTGCCCGACCCAGTGGTCCGAGACGCTGACGTACAAGGACGACTATTTCGGCTCGGCGATGCAGTACGACACGGACTTCAAGAAGGCCTATCCAGACTACAAGTCGGTACCGTATCAGGTCGCGCAGGCGACGGCGGCGGTGCTGGTGTTCAAGGACGCCTTCGAGCGGGCCGGTTCGTTCGACAAGGAGAAGGTGCGTGACGCACTTTCCGCCACCGACATGGAAACCTTCTACGGTGCGGTGAAGTTTTCCGAGGCCGGCAACAACATCGCCAAGCCGATGGTGCTGCGGCAGATCCAGAGCGGCGAGTACAACGTCGTGGCGCCGTCCAAATGGGCATCCTCGAAGATCGAGTTCCCGCGCAAGGCGCCCGCCGACTGAGCGCCCGCCGACTGAGCGGCCGTCGAAAGGCGCATAATTTGGGAATCGGGACGGCGGAGGACCGGTGGTCCTCCGGCCGTCGGTCGCCCGGCATTGTGAACGGGGCCATGCGACCGTGGCCGCCGGGCGACCCGTTGCCACGAACGGAGAGCCGATGCTCGAAAATATCCAGATCCTGATCGCGGTACCCGCGATCGCCGTCGACCTGCTGATCCAGGGCGCGTTCATCGGCGCGGTGTTCGCGCTGGTGGCCTACGGACTGGCCCTGGTCTGGGGCGTGATGAACGTCAAGAACCTGTGCCAGGGCGACTTCGTCATCATGGGCGGCTACGTCGCCTATGTGACCGCGCAGCAGGGCTTGAATCCGATCCTGGCGCTGCCGGTCGCGTTCGTCCTGATGTTCATGTTCGGGTGGGTGGTCTACGTGACGATCATCCGGCGCGTGGTCGATCGTGACATGTTCACCTCGCTGCTGGCGACCTTCGGCCTCGCCCTGCTGATCGCGCAGGTGCTGAACCTGATCTTCGGTCCCGAGGTGCGGACCGCCGAGGCCGGGTTCGGAACCTTCTTCCTGGCCGACGCGATCATCGCTGTGCAGTGGATCCGGCTGATCAGCCTTGTCCTCGCCAGCGGGCTCGCCCTCGGCATCGTGCTGTTCATGCGCTACAGCCGGATGGGCCGGGCGATCCGGGCCACCGCCCAGGACGCGCGCGCGGCCCGGGTGCTGGGCGTGAATACCGATCAGGTCTACGCCTTCACCTACGCCCTGAACGCGGCGATCTGCGGTGCGGCCGGCGTGCTGGTGTCGCTGATCTGGGTGATTCAGCCGTATTTCGGCATCGTCTACTCGATCCGGGCGTTCGTGATCGTGACCGCGGCCGGGCTCGGCAACATGCCGGGAGTGATCCTGGCCGGGTTCGGGCTCGGTATCGCCGAGAACGCCTCGACCTTCCTGCTCGGCGCCGAGTTCGCGATCGTGGCGATCGTCGCGATGCTGCTCGGGGTCCTGGTCTACCGCCAGATTCAGATGTACCGGGTGCGGCAGGTGGTGCGATGACCGGCGTTTCCATGACGGGGGGCCGCACCGACTGGCTGATCTATGCCGGCCTGATCGGGTTCGGTCTTCTCGGGCCGGTCCTGTTCCCGGCCTACACCAACCAGATCGCGGTGATGTGGCTGATGATCCTGATGGCGTCCACCTGGGACGTCATGGGCGGTCAGACCGGCTACAACTCGCTCGGCAACATCGCGTTCTTCGGCATCGGCATGTATGCCTCGGCGGTCGTGCAGATCGCCCTGTTCTACGATGTCGGCGAGTACACCGCGGCGTTCGGCGCGATCAAGGTGGACTTTACGGATGCCCAGTATTTCGGGGGACTGGCCCTCGGGCTCGGCGCCGCCGGCATCGTGGCGGCCGTGGTGTCGGTCCTGGTCGGGCTCTGCGTGTTCGGGCTGCGCGGTCCATATTTCGCGATCGGCACCCTCGGCGTGGCCGTGGCGATGGCCGAGTTGATCGCCGGCTGGGACTATGTCGGCGGCGGCGGCGGCATCTCGATGCCGGTGTTCCCGGGCGAGGCCGGCGCCTCCAGCCTGGCCTTCTACGCAATGTTCTTCGTGCTCGCGATTTCCGCCCACCTGCTGCTGCGCTGGCTGTACTCGACCCAGTTCGGCCTCGCCCTCAACGCCATCCGCGACGACGAGGACAAGGCCGAGGCGATGGGGCTGCACACCCTGCGATACAAGCTGATCGGCTGGGCGATCGCGGCGTTCTTCATGGGCATCGCCGGTGCGGTGTTCGGCAACATGATCGGCTTCATCGAGCCGCTGGAGGTGGCGTTCCCGACCACGACGTTCGGCATCTTCATGGTCGCCATGGCGCTGCTCGGCGGCAAGGGCACGCTGTGGGGGCCGGTGCTGGGGGCGATCCTGTTCCACGTGGTCAAGGAACTGACCTGGACCTACCTGCTCGGCTGGCAGTGGGTGGCGCTGGGTGCGTTGATCATCGTCAACATCGTGTACTTCCAGCAGGGCATTCTCGGCTGGGCCGCCGACACCTGGCCGGCCGCCTTCGGGCTCAAGGTCGACGACGGCGGGAACGGCGACGCGTCGACGGCCAAGACACGGGAGGCGGCGGAATGACCAACATCATCGAGCTCCGCGATGTCTCGAAGGCCTATGGCGGCGTGCAGGCCAACACCGACGTCTCGATCGACGTGCCGGTCGGCAAGATCACCGGGCTGATCGGCCCGAACGGCTCCGGCAAGACCACGCTGTTCAACTCGATCGTCGGCTACCACCCTATCGACAGCGGCTCGATCAAGTTCGAGGGCAAGGAGATCTCCAAGCTCCGGGTTCCCCAGATCGCCCGACTCGGCATGCTGCGCACGTTCCAGCAGACCCGCATCTATTCGAAGATGAACTGCCTGGACAACATGCAGATCTCGGTCAGCCATCGCGAGGAGACCGCCGGCAGCATGTTCGCCCCGCGCGACCGCGGCGAGATCGTCGAGCGGGCCGAGCGGCTGCTGGAGTTCGTCGGGCTGTACGCCAAGCGCCGGTTGGTCTCCGGCGATCTCAGCTTCGGGCAGCAGAAGCTGCTGGAGTTCGCGATGGCCTTGATGAACCAGCCCAAGGTGCTGCTGCTGGACGAACCGACCGCCGGTATCAATCCGACTCTGATCAACGGGCTGATCGACCGGCTGAAGCTGGCCAACCAGGAGCTTGGGGTGACGCTGTTCGTCATCGAGCACAACATGCGGGTGATCATGAACCTGGCCGAGCAGATATCCTGCCTGGCGCACGGCCAGTTGCTGGCGACCGGCACGCCGGACGAGATCCAGAACGACCAGCGCGTGGTCGACGCCTATCTGGGGGCGCACTGATGAGCGAGGAGACGAGGGCGAATGCGGCGGCGCGCGGCTACGGCACCGGCGATGTCTCGACCGTCATCTCGGTCGAGGACGTGGTCCGCCAGGCCCAGGCGATCTCCGAGTCCCGGCCTACGGTCGAGGCGCTGGAGGGACTGGTCGAGGGCGAGGCGTTCCTGTCGATCGCGGGACTGCGCGCCGGCTACGGCAAGATGGAGATCCTGCACGACTTCGACCTGCGGGTCGGCAAGGGCCAGTCGCTGTGCCTGATCGGGCCGAACGGTGCCGGCAAGTCGACGGTCCTGCACTCGATCTTCGGCTTCACCAACATCTTCTCCGGCACCATCACGGTCGGGGACCGCGACGTCACCCGGCTGTCGCCGCAGCAGAAGCTGAAGGCCGCCGGGGTCGCCTACATCCTGCAGGACAAGTCGGTGTTCCCGGGCATGACGGTCGAGGAGAACCTGCTGATGGGCGGGTTCCTCAAGGACAGCGTCGACGAGGCGAAAGAGGCGACCGAGAAGGTGTTCGCCAAGTACGACCGCCTCGCCGAGCGCCGCAACAAGCCGGCCGGCGTGCTGTCGGGCGGTGAGCGGCGGTTGCTGGAGATCAGCCGGGCACTGGTCATGGACCCGGCGGTGCTGCTGGTCGACGAGCCGTCGATCGGGCTCGAGCCGCGCTTCATCGACATGGTGTTCGAGATCCTCGAAGATCTGCAGCGCAGCGAGGGCAAGACCATCGTCATGGTCGAGCAGAACGCCAAGAAGGGTCTGGAGTTCGCCGATATCGGCTACGTGTTGGTCTCCGGCGAGACCGCCTTGGCCGGGCGCGGCGACGAACTGCTGGAGAATCCCGAGGTTGGGCGACTGTTCCTCGGCGGTTGACGGGCAGCGGCGGCGGGCGTGGTCCCGTAGGTGCCGATCGCCGGCAGCGACGGCCTCAACGCCATCAAGATGCCGGTCCCGCCGGGCCCGCGTGGGCGTTGCGGCGCCTGCCTGCCGGCGTGTCGCCACTGCCGGGCCAGACGACGGGTCGGCCTGGTGCGGCATACACGCTCATGTGACTCCGGCGTGATCCGGTCTGACGCGCTTGTGAGCGGCGGTACGGGCCGGGAGCACTATGTTTCATGCAGGGCTTGAGACGAACAGGAGGACCCGATGAAGCGTCGTGACGTGAACACCGTGCTGCTGGGCTCGCTGGCGACTGCGCTGGCGGCCATGATGGTGCCGGCCCCGGCGCTCGCCACCGGCAAGGAGAAGTGCTACGGAATCTCGATGGCCGGGCAGAACGACTGTGCGGCCGGGCCGGGCACCACCTGCGCCGGCACCTCGAAGGTCGACTACCAGGGCAATGCCTGGAAACTGGTGCCGAAGGGCACCTGCGAGGGCATCGAGTTGCCGGGCGACCGCAAGGGCTCGCTGACCGCCCTGGAGCGTGACGTCCCGAAGGCCTGACCGCGATGATGACGGGCAACCGCCGCCCCGGACCGGAGCCGAACGCGGTTCCGGCCCGGGCCGGTGTCGGCCTGAAGCCGCCGCACGGCAGCGCCATCCTCGGCACCCGTCCGGATGTCGGCTTCTTCGAGGTCCACGCCGAGAACTACATGGGCGCCGGCGGCCCGCCGCACCGACTTCTGGAAGCCGTGCGCGAGGTCTATCCGCTGTCGGTGCACGGGGTCGGGATGTCGATCGGCGGAGCCGGGCCTCTGGACCGCGATCACCTGGCCCGGCTCCGCGCCGTGGTCGAGCGCTATCGACCCGGCCTGGTCTCCGAGCATCTGGCATGGTCGACCCATGACGGTGCGTTCCTGAACGACCTGTTGCCAGTGCCCTTGACCGAGGCGACCCTGGAGCGCGTGGCGGGGCACGTCGGCGAGGTCCAGGACACCCTCGGCCGTCAGGTGCTGATCGAGAACCCGTCGAGCTATCTCGGCTTCGCCGCGAGCACGATCCCGGAGACCGACTTCCTCGGCCGGCTGGCCGAGCGCACCGGCTGCGGGCTGTTGCTCGACGTCAACAACGTGGCGGTCTCGGCGGCCAATCTCGGCTATGACGGCCATGGCTACCTCGACGCGTTCCCTGTCGAGCATGTCGGCGAGATCCACGTCGCCGGCTATGACGAGGAGCCGGAAGCCGATGGCGGCCGGCTGCTGATCGACGCCCACGGCAGCGCGGTGCGCCCGGACGTCTGGCCACTGCTGAGCCATGCCCTGGGACTGACCGGACCGCTGCCGGTGCTGATCGAGTGGGACAACGACGTGCCGGACTGGGATGTGCTGCACGCCGAGGCCATGGCTGCGGACGCGATCCTGGCGGCGCTCGCCGTGGGACCGCGCCGTGCCGGAGCCGGCCATGGCTGAGCCCACGGTCATGGCTGAGCCCACGGTCATGGCGGTCTTCGCGGAAGTGTTGCTCGATCCGGAACGGCCGGCACCGCCGGGCCTTGTGGTTCGGCCGGGTGCCGACCCTCGCCGGCGCCTCGCGGTTTACCGCAACAACGTGGCGGCCGGGCTGGTCGGGGCGTTGCGGGTCGGATTCCCGGTGACCGAGCGGATCGTCGGCGAGACGTTCTTCCGGGCGATGGCGCAGGCGTTCGCCGCCGGCCACAAGCCGGCGTCGCCGTTGATGTTCGAATACGGATCAGGGTTCCCGGCCTTCGTGGCCGACTTCCCGCCGGCGGAATCGGTGCCGTATCTCGGTGGCGTTGCCAGGATCGAGGCGGCGCGGCTGCAGGCCTGGCACGCCGCCGAGGCGCCGGTGCTCGGCCTCCCGGAACTGGCGGAGCGGCTGGGCGGCGGTGCCGGCGACGCCATCCTGGCGGTCCGGGTGGAGCCGCACCCGGCGGCACGGCTGGTGGCGAGCCGGCATCCGGTCGCCGCGATCTGGGCGGCCCACCAGGTGCCGGGGGCGCCGCGGTTCGACGGACCCTGGCAAGCCGAGGCGGTGCTGGTGACACGGCCCGCCGACGAGGTCCGGCTGCGTTCGCTGGACGTCGCCGGCGGCGCCTTCGCGGCGGCGTTGCTGGCCGGTGCCAGTGTCGCCGAGGCGGGGGCGTTGGCGCTCGAGGAGGACGCAGGGTTCGACGCCGGGAGTGCGCTGGTCGCATTGGTCGACGCCGGGGCGATCGGAAAACTGAAAGGGGCACGCGTATGAGCAAGACGACCGATGGCGGGGCCGATGCCCCGTCGCTGACCGCCACGGCGTGTCGCGCCGTGGGATGTATCCTGGCGGTGGCGCGGCCGGTCGCGCAGGTCGCGCTGCGGGTCGCGCTGGCGGTGCCGTTCTACCGGTCCGGCCTGACCAAATGGGACGGCTTCCTGCAGCTCTCGGACAGCGCAGTGTACCTGTTCGAGGAGGAGTTCAAGCTGCATGTGTTCGGGCTGGCGATCGACTATCCGGTACCGGCGGTGACCGCGTTCATGGCCGGGGTCGCCGAGATCGCGTTGCCGGTCCTGCTGGTTCTCGGACTCGGCACCCGGTTCGCCGCCTTCGGCCTGCTGGCGATGACTGCGATCATCCAGCTGACCATTCCGGACGGCTGGGCCAACTTCCACCTGCCCTGGGCGGCGATGGCGCTGGCGCTGATCGCCTGGGGCGGCGGCCGGTTCTCGCTCGATCACCTCGCCGGCCGGATGGGCCTGCTGCCCTGGCGGTGCTGACCGCTACGCCTCGTCGTCGTCCATCGGCACGCCGAGGCCGACCTTGGTGCGGTCCATCACCACGAAGGTGCGGAACCGGCGGACCTGCGGGTTGTCGAAGAAGAACCGCTGGGTGAAGCGTTCGTAGCTCTTCATGTCCCGGGCGGTGAGCACGATGATGAAGTCGGCGTCGCCGGTGACGTAGTAGCACTGCATCACCTCGGGCGTCGCCCGCATCGAGCGCTTGAAGGCATCGACGATGTGCGGGTGCTCGCGCTCCAGCGACACCTCGACGATCATGGTCAGCGACCGGCCGACCGCCTCCGGCGCGACCACTGCGATCTCGGCCTCGATCACCGCGGTATCGCGCAGCCGCTTGAGCCGTCGGTGGCAGGCCGAGGCCGACAGCCCGACCCGCTCGCCGAGCTGCTCGGCGGTCAGCCGGGAGTTCTCCTGCACCAGAGCCAGCAGCTTGCGGTCGAAGTCGTCCATCGGTTTCCGGTTCGATGTCCTTGTCCGCCGATCCTCGCGGGACTCCGGCCGGGCGTCGACCATTCTCTGGATCCGGGCGTTGCCGGTGCGTGTCGGATTTTGTCGTTCCGCGTGAGCACGATAACATCCCGTCCATGTCGACCCATGAACGGGACCTCGATGGCAGCCGGACACCGTTGGCCTCGGTCCGCCCGGCACGGACAGCAGGCCCGCGGGTCGACAGGGAGGGTTCGATGATCACAAGCGCTCATCGTCGTTGTGCCATGCCGGGTTGGCCCATGGTCGCCGGACTTGCGGTCCTGCCGATGCTGTCGGCGGCGGCGCACGCGTCCGGCTACCAGCTGCGGGAGCAGAGCACGACGGCGCAGGGCAACGCCTATGCGGGGGCCGCCGCCGGCGGCGACGATATCAGCGCGATGTTCTTCAATCCGGCATCGATGACGCAGTTCACCGGGAACCAGGCGGACCTCCACCTGACCTACATCGCGCCGACGGCGGAACTCGACGGCGCCGTCGCCTCGACCGTGCTCGGCACCTCGATCGCCGGCGCGTCGAGCGAAAACGACATCGCCGAGGATGCGATGCTGTCGTCGGTCTACGGGATGTGGCAGCCGTCGGCGGACTGGCGGGTCGGCGTGTCGCTGAATGCCCCGTTCGGGCTGGCGACGGCCTATGACCGGGGCTGGGTCGGCCGCTATCAGGCGATCGATTCCGAGGTGAAGGCCATCAACGTTTCGCCGCAGGTCGCCTGGCAGGCCACGCCGTGGCTGGCGCTGGGGATCGGCGCGCAGGCGCAGTACACCGACGCGACGCTCAGCAATTCCGTCGATTTCGGCACCATCGGCCGGGCGGCGGGCATTTCCGGCGCCGTGCCCGGTAGCCGGTCCCAGGACGGCTACTCCAAGGTGGAGGGCGACGACTGGGGCTATGGCTATTCGTTGGGGGCGATCGTGGAGCCGGCGGCCGGCACCCGCATCGGGCTGTCGTACCGCTCGCAGGTCGAACACAAGCTGCGGGGCGACGTCACGTTCGACCTCGGGACGAGCGGGGTCGGCTCGGCCCTGGCCGCGGCGACCGGCGCGTTCCGGGATACCGGCGCCCGGGCTAGCGTCACCACCCCGGCGACGGTGTCGCTCGGGGTCCGGCAGCGTCTCTCCCCGGAATGGACCGTGATGGGCGAACTCGACTGGACCGAGTGGAGCGTGTTCGAGGAGTTGCGCATCGAATTCGACAACGCCGCGCAGAGCGACAGCGTCACCGACGAGAACTGGGAGGATACCTGGTTCGCCGCCCTCGGCGCCACCTACCGTCCGGCGGACACCCCCTGGACCTTCCGGGCGGGCGTCGCCTACGACCAGGCGCCGCTCGGCACCGGCAACCGCACGCCCCGGATCCCGGACGGCGATCGCTACTGGCTGTCGGCGGGCGCCAGCTACCAGCCCACGCCGTGGCTATCGGTCAGTGCCGCCTTCACCCACATCCTCGTCCAGGACACCGAGCTCGACCTGAGTACGTCGGACACCGGCAGCACGTTCCGGGGCAACCTGACCGGCAACTACGAGAACTCGGTGAACATCGTCACGGTGTCGGCGAAGCTGCGGTTCTGAAGCCGGCGGCGGACCGGGTCATCGGATCTCGTCGAAATAGCGTCCCGGCGTGACTCCGAAGGCCTTGCGGAACCCGGCGACGAAAGCGCTCGGCCCCTCGTAGCCGAGGCGGTGGGCGACGTCGCCCACCGAGGCGCCCAGCGACAGCCATTCGACCGCCTTCATCAGCCGGGCCTGCCGCAGCCAGGCCCGGTAGCTGAGGCCGGTCTCGGACCGGAAGTGGCGCTCGAACGAGTGTTCCGACAACGCCGCCCGCCGCGCCACCTCGGCCAGGCTGTCGCCCCGCGCCGGGTCGGCGACCAGCTCGGTCACCGCCCGGCGCAACCGGTCCGACCCCGGCATCGGCAGGTGCAGCGGCGCTGCCCGCTCCGCTGCGAGCTGGTCGAGGATGACCGCGGCCAGCCGCCCGGCCGGTCCGTGGACATCGTAGTCGCGCGGGTACGCCATGAACGCCTCGATCAACTCGTGCAGCAGCGGCGACAGCCGGATCACCGATGGCGTGCGCGGCAGGTGCGATACGATTTCGGGCCGGAAGTACAGATATCGCTGGGTCGTCCGCTGGTGATAGATCGTGGCGTGCATCACGCCCGACGGCATCCAGAGCGCCCGCTCCGGCGGGACGACGAAGCTGCCCCGGTCGGTCTCCACGGTCACCGAGCCGGACTCGATATGGAACAGCTGGGCGCGCCAATGGTCGTGGGCCTGGTTGCGCGAGCCCTTGTCCTGGGTACCGGCGTAGGCGACCACCGGGGCCGGATGGTCGTCGGGTTGCTGCTCGAACAGGTCCGGGTGAATCATTTGGCGATTCATCCACATTCATTGACGAAATACCGCTAACACGAAAATTCCGGTGCCGGTAAGTAGAAACCCGGCGCGACGAGCCTTCCCCGTGCCCGACCGGAGTACCCCTGCGCTACCTGACCGGTTCCGCCGACCCCAAGGCCACCGTCGGCTGGCGATCGCCGCTGGTCATGCTGATGATCATGGCGGCGGCGATGCAGTTGTCGTTCGCCGCCTGGTGGAACCTGATGAACAACTTCGCGGTCCACGAGCTCGACTTCACGGGCCGCGAGATCGGGATCCAGCAGTCGATCCGCGAGATTCCCGGCTTCCTGTCGTTCCTGGCGGTCTACTTCCTGCTGGTGATGCGCGAGCAGACCCTGGCCTATCTGTCGCTGCTGCTGCTCGGCATCGGCGTCGCCGTCACCGGCTACTTCCCCAGCGTCTGGGGCTTCTACCTGACCACCTTCGTGATGTCGGTGGGCTTCCACTACTACGAGACCGCAGCGCAATCGCTGTCGCTGCAATGGCTGCCGAAGGCGACTGCGGCCGCCAGCATGGGCGAGATCATCGCGGTCGGGGCGTTCGCCCAGCTGGTGGCCTACGGCCTGATCCTGATCGGCTGGAAGACCCTCGACCTGTCGTTCACCACGGTGTTCCTGGTCGCCGGCTGCCTGACCTTGGTGGTGCTGCTGTTCCTGTTCGTCGCCTACCCGGCGTTCCGCGAGGGCGTGCCGCAGCACAAGAAGCTGATCCTGCGCCGGCGCTACTGGCTGTACTACGCACTGACCTTCATGGGCGGGGCGCGCCGGCAGATCTTCACGGTGTTCGCCGGCTTCCTGATGGTCGAGCGCTTCGGCTACGAGGTCCATGAGGTGGCGGCGCTGTTCTTCCTGAACAGTGCGGCGAACATGATTCTGGCCCCGAAGATCGGCAAGCTGATCGGCCGGTTCGGCGAGCGCACCGCGCTCACGGTCGAGTATGTCGGGCTGATCGCGGTGTTCACGACCTATGCCTTCGTGACCAATGCGGTGGTGGCCGGCGGTCTGTATGTCATCGACCACGCCTTCTTCGCGATCGCCATCGCCATGCGCACTTACTTCCAGAAGATCGCCGACCCGGCCGACATCGCGCCGACTGCCGGCGTGTCGTTCACCATCAACCACATCGCCGTGGTGGTGATCCCGGTCTGCTTCGGCCTGCTGTGGCTGTGGTCGCCGGCGGCGGTGTTCCTGGCCGGGGCCGCTATGGCGGCGGTAAGCCTGTTCCTGGCGCGGCTGGTACCGTCGGCGCCGGTGCCGGGCAGCGAGGTCGACTGGAGCCTCGGAGTCCGCCGCCGGCGCGTGGTGGCCGTCGCCGAAGCGGAGTGAACCGGAGCGGGATGATGGCCGGCTACTCCGGCCGGTCGCAGAAATGGACGTGGGGAGGTCGACGGGACCTCCCCACACTGGCTCCCCCTCTCCCGCGGGAGCCGCGTCGTCGCCTCCGGACACTTGCTCCTGGCCTGTTCCGTCACAGACAGGCCAGGGCGCCGTCGTCGCCGTATCCGGAACCGCGACGCACCAGTCGATTTCCCTGCGCGCCACCGCCGAAGCCATCTTCGACACTCCCGAGACTGGCGTAAGCCGGGTTCGGGGTCCTGAAATCGACCCGAAAGATTTCCGAAATGCCGGGCGGATGGCTGAGGATGCCGGGGGCTTCCCGGCCCGCTGCCGCTCTCGGCGGGTCGACGCGGGGTGACAACGTCGCTGCCTTGGCCGAAGCTGTCCCCGGCAACCAACCGGGCGACGGAGCGACGATGAAGGACGAGAAGATCCCGATCGACGAGATCTACGTGCCGGCGAAGCGGCGGACCACGCTCAACCCCGAGACCGTCGAGCAGCTCGCCGCGGAGATCCTCGAGGAAGGGCAGAAATCGCCGATCCTGGTGCGACATGACGGCAAGCGCTACGTGCTGGTCGAGGGCCTGCACCGGATGGAGGCGTGCCGCGCGCTTGGCGAGGAGACCGTCGTCGGGGTCCTGGTCCAGGCCCGTAAACACTAGAGCCTGACCCGATCACAGCGATCCGATGTGAGCGGTGAATCGGCCGCCAGGCGCGGGGTCGGCTACCGGAGGGACTGTAGGTAGATGACCAGGTCCTCGATCTGTACGGTCGACAGGTCGAAGGGCGGCATCTGTCCGCGCATATGCGGATTGGCCAGGAATCCCCGAAGGTAGTCTGCCGAGCGCGAACTCGCGATCGCGGGGAAGGTGGGCCCGGCATCCGATGCCCGCGGGGATGCCGCGGTTGCGTGGCATTCGCTGCACCATCGCACCGCCAGCGCACTGCCGCGTTCGGTCGACCCGACGGATTCGGCCGCCGCCGACCCGGCGATCGTGCAGCAGAGAGACAGGGCAGCCAGAACCGGCCCCAGGCAGGGCATCCGGGGTTTGTTGCTCGACGGCATGCGCGTCCTCCGTTCGGGATGGATCCATCGTTCGATCACGCAACTCCACGCGGCTTCACGGCCGGTCGAGCACGTAGGTCGCGGCCTCGGTGCCGTAGTGACGCTGCAGCCCGAGACTGCGCATCCCCAGGCGCTCCATGACCCGGGTCGATGCCTTGTTGCGCGGATCCGCGATCGAGAACAGCCGGGGCAGGTCCAGTTCGCGGAAGGCGAACCCGATCATGGCGCGCGCCGCCTCGGTCGCATAGCCCTTGCCCCAGCAATCGGGAAGCAGCCGCCAGCCGATCTCGCATTCCTGGGCCGGGTCGTTCTCGATGTGCTGGACGCAGCAGGCGCCGATGACCTTGCCGCTATCGGCGAGCAGGATCGTCCACCAGGAGAATCCGAGCTCCGCCCAGCGCGCCTCGGCCCGTCGGATCCAGGCCGCGGTCTGTTCCGCGTCCTGAGGCACGCCGCCGACGAACCGCATCACCTCGGGATCGCCGTTCACCACGCGCAGCCCGTCATGGTGCTGCATGCCGCAGGGCTCGAGCCGGAGCCGGTGAGTGGTCAGGATCGGGATCATGCCGCGACCATAGGGCCGGCCCCCGGCGGTCGCCAGCGGCGCGGGGTCAGGGTTGCTCGACGATCAGGCCGACGATCCGCCGGACCACCGGCAGGACCACGATGAGGATCGGGTAGGCCACCAGCCAGGAGGTACCCCAGGACTCCATCCAGACCGACATGAAACCCGGCTCCAGGCCATAGCCCTGGACCGTCGAGATTCCGGCGACGATGCAGGACATCAGCACCGAGATGATCAGCGGCGTGATGATCACGGCATAGCGGGCGGGCAGCTTGCCACGCCGTGGCACGGCCTGGGCATCGAGCATGGGGTGTCCTCGGGTCGGTGGCGGCCGTCACGATAGCGCGCGTGCCGGGCCGGCGTCGCGCCGGATCTGGACGGTCCAGGGGAACCACAGTCGTTCCGCCTGGCATGGCTTGCCTGCAACAGGGAAAAGCGGAGAGACCAGTGGGGTCTTCACGACGATCATGCGGCCAGCCGACAGTCTACGCACGAAATCGGCGCACATAGTGTCTACCCTGCACCGCGTGATCCCATCTCGCAGGAGCAGACCGTGACCGGAGCGTTGCCGCCGATCCACCATATCGCAAACCCCCGCGTCGACCGGGCCGCGCCGCTGCCCGGCGTCCTGACCGCCGCCATACGCGCCGAGGCCCAGGCGGCGATCCGCGCCTGGGCCGGCTATGACCCGACGCCGCTGCTCGACCTGCCAGGCCTTGCCCGACGCCTCGGGATCGCTTCGGTCCGCTGGAAGGACGAGGGCGGGCGCTTCGGGCTGGGCAGCTTCAAGGCGCTGGGCGGTGCCTATGCGGTGGAGCGGCTGGTCCGGCAGCTCGGCGATGCGGCCGGTGCCACCTTCGCGGCCGCCACCGACGGCAACCACGGCCGCTCGGTCGCCTGGGGGGCCAGGCAGGCCGGCGCCAGGGCCGTGATCTACCTGCATGCCGGGGTCAGTGCCGGGCGAGAGGCGGCGCTGCGGGCGTTGGACGCCGAGACCGTGCGGGTCGCCGGCAACTACGACGACAGCGTGCGGCAGTGCGCCCGCGACGCCGCCGAGCGCGGCTGGCATGTGGTCTCCGACACCGCATGGGAAGGCTATCGCGAGGTGCCGACGGCGGTGATGGCCGGCTACTCGCTGATCGCCCGCGAGGTCGTGGAGCAGATGGGAACCGAGCGGCCGACCCACGTCCTGGTGCAGGGCGGCGTCGGCGGCGTCGCGGCGGCGATCTGCGCCGAGCTGCGGGATGCCTGGGGGGCGGGCGCGCCGCGCTTCGTGGTGGTGGAGCCGGCGCTGGCCGCCTGCCTGCTGGAAAGCGCGCGCCACGGCGGCCGGACCGAGATCGCGATCGCCGACGAGACGGTGATGGCCGGGCTGTCCTGCGGCGACCCGTCGCCGCTGGCCTGGGAGGTGCTGGACTCCGGCGCGGACGACTTCGTGGCCGTCGACGATGCCTTCGTGCCGCCGGCCATGCGGCTGCTGGCCGACGGCGAGGGCGGCGATCCGCCGGTGGTCGCCGGCGAGTCCGGGGTGGCCGGGCTGGCGGCCCTGCTGGCGGCGAAGGAGCGGCCGGAATTGTGGGGGGCGCTCGGCCTGGACGTCGGCAGCCGGGTTCTTCTGATCGGCACCGAGGGAGCGACCGATCCGGAGATCTACCGGCAGATCGTCGGCCGAAGCGCCGGGGACGTGGCAGGAGGAGTCGCTCGATGACCGCAACCGACCTGTCGCCGGACCTGGTCGCGGCGATGACCGAGTGGCGCCGGGATCTGCACAGGCACCCGGAGCTGGGATTCAAGGAGGTCCGCACCAGCCGGCTGATCGCCGAGCGGCTGACGGCGTTCGGACTGGAGGTCCACACCGGTATCGGCGGCACCGGCGTGGTCGGCGTGCTGCGGCGCGGGGCGTCGAACCGGGCGGTCGGGCTGCGCGCCGACATCGACGCCCTGCCGATCGTCGAGAAGAACGACTTCGGCCACCGCTCGGCGACCGACGGGGTGATGCACGCCTGCGGCCATGACGGCCACACCGCCATGCTGCTGGGGGCGGCGAAGCATCTGGCGGCGTCCGGCGGGTTCGACGGCACCGTGGTGTTCGTGTTCCAGCCGGCGGAGGAGCACGGCCGCGGTGCCCAGGCGATGATCGATGATGGGCTGTTCGAGCGCTTCGGGATCGACCAGGTATTCGGCATCCACAACATGCCCGGGCTGCCGGTCGGCCGGCTGGCGGTGCGGACCGGCCCGATCATGGCCAGCGAGGACAATTTCGAGATCGTCGTGCATGGCGCCGGCGGCCATGCCTCGGCGCCGCAGAACACGGTCGATCCGATCGTGATCGCCGCCGAGGTGCTGCTGGCGCTGCAGACCATCGTGTCGCGCGGCTTCTCGCCGCTCGATGCCGTCGTGGTGTCGGCGACCGAGGTGATCACCGACGGGGTGCGCAACGTGATCCCGTCGACCGCCTGGATCCGCGGCGACGTGCGGAGCTTCACGCCGGAATCCCAGGCCAGGGTCGAGGCGCTGATGCGGCGGATCGCGGCTGGCGTCTGCGCCGCCCACGGGGCGACCTGCGATGTCGACTACGCGAACTCGTTCGTGCCCACGATCAACACCGCCGGGGCGACCGACCTGGCGGTGCGGGCGGCACGCGGCGTGCTCGGCGACGGCAATGTCGATCCGGACTGCCGGCCGATCGGCGGGGCCGAGGACTTCGCGCGCATGCTGGCGGTCAAGGACGGTTGCTTCGCCTTCCTCGGCAACGGCGGCGACGCCGGCCAGGGCCGTGGCCTGCACGGGCAGTACTACGACTTCAACGACGAGGCGCTGGCGCCGGGTGCCGCCTACTGGATCGGCCTGGTGGAAACCGCGTTGCCGGCCCGCTGATCGCCGTGCCGGCGCCGGCTCGACTCGTCGCGGCCGGCCGCTACATACTCCCCACCGTCTCGATCAGGGTTACCAGACGTCAGGGAAACCATGGACCGCCGCAAGCTGCTCTGGAATGCCGCAACCCTGGCCCTGCTGGCGAGCGCCGCCCCGGCGGGTCCGAAGGCCGCGGTGGCGGCCACTGCCGCGCCGCTGCGCCGCCGGGTGCGGCCCTACGACCCCGAGTGGCCGTCCGCGTCCGAGTGGAACGAGCTGCGGTTGACCGTCGGTGGCCGGCTGCAGGCCGTCGCGTCGCCGCTCGCCGAGTGCACGCGCGAGCCCGACGGTCGGCTGTGCAAGCAAAGCCTCGAGGCGCTCGCGAACCCGTTCTTCATCCAGGATCAGGCCGGCGGCACTCAGTCGGCCGGCTGGGTCGACGGCTGGACGGCGGCGCCCAGCGTCTATGCCGTGGTACCGGACGGCCCCCGGGATGTCGCTGCGGCGGTGAACTTCGCCCGGACGAAGAATCTGCGGCTGGTCGTCAAGGGCGGAGCCCACAGCTATCTCGGCCAGTCCAACGCCCCGGACAGCCTGATGGTCTGGACCCGGAACCTCGACAAGATCGAACTGCACGACGCCTTCATGCCGCAAGGGTGCCAAGGCACGGTGCCTCTGCAGCAGGCGGTCAGCGTCGGATCCGGGGCCAGGTTCATCCAGCTCTACGAGGCGGTGACTACCAGGGGCGGCCGCTTCGTGCAGGGCGGCGGCTGCACCAGCGTCGGGGTCGGGGGGCACCTGCAAACTGGCGGCTTCGGCAGCTTCAGCAAATATGGCGGTCTCGCCGCCGCGGCACTGCTCGAGGCCGAGATCGTCACGGCCGACGGCGAGATCCGCATCGTCAACGCCTGCCGGGATCCCGACCTGTTCGCGGCATTGAAGGGCGGCGGTGCCGGGTTCGGCATCACCACGCGCCTGACCCTTGCCACCAGGCCGTTGCCGGAGCGCCTCGGATTCTACGGCCAGTCGATCAAGGCGACGTCGGACGCAGCGTTTCGGCGGCTGCTCGAGGCGTTCTGCGGCTTCGCTGCCGACGCGCTGGTCAACCCGCATTGGGGCGAGCAGGTGACGGCGACGCCGGACAACGCGCTGGCGATCGCCATGGTCTTCCAGGGTCTGCCGGATGCCGACGTCCAGGCGGCGTGGGCGCCGTTCCAGTCCTGGCTGGCCGAGAACCGCGCCGAACTCACCGAGGTGTCGGCCGTTCGCGTGGTCGCCATGCCCGGGCGCAACTGGTGGGACTACGACTACCGGCGCACCGTGCTGCCCAAGTCGATCGTCGTCGACGATCGCCAGAACGCCGCGCCCGGCCGGTTCTGGTGGGCCGGCAACGGCAGCGAGGCCGGCATGTTCCTGGCCGGCTATGAATCGTTGTGGCTGCCGGAGGCCCTGCTGCAGCACGACTGGCGGGCCGGCTTCGCCGATGCGCTGTTCGCCGCCTCGCGCAGCCATGCTGTGGGCCTGCATTTCAACAAGGGCCTGGCCGGGGCCACCGAGGAGCGGCGGGCCGAGGCCCGCGAAACCTCGATCCATCCGGGCGCGATCGATGCCTTCGCGCTGGCGATCGTCGCCGGCGGCCAGCGGCAGGTCTATCCGGGAGTGCTGGGCCATGAGCCCGACCTGAAGGCCGCGCGGGCCGAGAGTCGGCAGATCTCGGCGGCGATGGCGGCGTTGCGCAAGGTGGCGCCGGACGCCGGGTCGTATTCGTCGGAGATGAGCTTCTTCGACGAGAACTGGCGTCAGGCCGCCTGGGGGCCGCACTACGACCGGCTGCTGGCGACCAAGCGGATATACGACCCCGAGGGGCTGTTCACCGGCCATCACCAGGTCGGCAGCGAGGACTGGAGCGCCGACGGCTTTACCCGGCAGGGATAGCGGCCGGCGATAGCGGCCGGCCAGGCGTGGCGCGTGTCCTGGATCGGCCCCGTCGGCCCTGCGTCATGCCACCCGGCGTCATGCCACCCGGCGGGCCTCGCCTGCCGCCTGGTCCATCGCCTGGGACAGCACCTCGAAGATCCGCGGTGCCGCGCATTGCGCGGCGTTGAAGCGCAGGTAGCCGGCGGCGCCGCCGGACGGGCTGAACACGTTGCCGGGCGCCAGCACCACGCCCTGCTCCAGGGCCCGGCCGGCGACCGCGGCGGAGTCCAGGCCGTCGGGCAGCCGGGCCCACAGGAACATGCCGCCGCGCGGCTCGGTCCACAGCGTCAGCCCGGCCCGTTCGAGGCGCCGGGCGGTCTCGCCCATGACCTTCGCCAGCTTGCCGCGCAGGCCGTCCATGTGCCGCCGGTAGCTGCCGTCGACCAGCAGGCGGTGCACCAGTTGCGCCGCCATCGCACCGTTGCCGAACTGGGTGGCCAGCTTGAGGTCGGCGATGCCGTCGATCCAGTCCGGCCGGGCGGCGATGAAGCCGCTGCGGACCGCCGCCGACAGGGTCTTGGAGAAGCTGCCGACATGGACCACCCGCTCGAGGCCGTCGAAGGCCGCCAGGCGGGGCGCCGGCGCGGTCTCGAAGTCGGCGAAGATATCGTCCTCGACGATCACCATGTCATGGGCCTCGGCCAGTTTCAGCAGCCGGTGCACGCTCGCCGCCGGCAGGCAGGCGCCGGTCGGGTTGTGCAGCGTCGCGTTGGTCACGTACAGCCGGGGCCGGTGCTCGGCGGCGGCCGCCGCGAAGGCCTCCAGGTCCGGCCCGGCCGGCGTATAGGGCACGCCCACCACGGTGGCCCGGTGCGCCCGCAGGATGGCCTGGAAGTTGAAGTAGCAGGGGTCGTCCAACAGCACGGTGTCGCCCGGCTGCAGCAGGAACCGGCACACCAGGTCGATCGCCTGGGTGCCCGAGTCGGTCAGCAGGATGCGGTCCGGTCCGGCATCGATGCCGCGGCCTTCCAGGCGGTCGGCGAGGTGCCGGCGCAGCGGCGCGAAGCCGAGCGGGGAATCGTATTCGGCGAGGTCGGCGGCGGCGTCGCGGGCCAGGCCGCGCATCGCCCGGCGCAGGGCCTGGTCCGGCAGCCACTCGGTCGGCAGCCAGCCGCAGCCCGGTCGCGCCAACCCGCCCTGGCCGGGAACCCCGGTGTCGAGGGATTGCCGCATGATCCACAGCGGGTCGATGGCCCGGTCGGCTCGGCGGCTTCCGACCGCCAGCGACAGCGGCCGGGTGCGTCGGGTGACGTAGAAGCCGGACCCCGGTCGGGCCGTGATCGCACCCTCGGCCGCCAGCCGGTCATAGGCTTCGACGACGGTCGACTTCGACACCGCCAGCGTCGCGGCCAGCCGACGCAGGGACGGGACCCGGGCGCCCGGCGGCAAGGCCCGGGTCTCGATGCGCTGGCGGATCTCGGTCATCACCGCCTCTACCAGGGTTCGGCCGGAATCGGGTTCGAAAGCGGTCTGGGTCATCCGTACTTCTCTTCGGATCAGTACAGTTTGGCTGAATTGTACTATAGCGTCTCTGTCGCCGTCCGGCATCGGCGATCATCATCGCCGGCATGGATGCGATCGTGACGACTGCGCCGGCGACGGCGCGCACGGCGGTCGGCTGGGCCAATGGCCTCGTCGGTGTCGCCATCTTCGCGGGCTCGCTACCGGCGACCAAGGTCGCGGTGGCGGTGTTCGACCCGGTGTTCCTGACCCTGGCGCGCGCCGCGATCGCCGGGATCGTCGCGGTCCTGCTGCTGGCGGTGTTGCGCCCGCCCCGGCCGGCGCGCGACGACTTCGCCTCCCTGGTCATCGTCGCGTTCGGCGTGGTCGTCGGGTTTCCGTTGCTGACCGCGCTGGCGCTGCGCCACGTGACCTCGGCGCACGCCATCGTCTTCATCGGACTGTTGCCGATCGCGACCGCGCTGTTCGGGGCGATCCGCGGCGGCGAGCGGCCGCGGCCGGCGTTCTGGGCATTCTCGGTCGCCGGCTCGGCGATCGTCGCGGGCTATGCCCTGCGGGCCGGTGCCGACGCCTCGCTGGTCGGCGACGGGCTGATGCTGGCGGCAGTGATCGTGTGCGGCCTCGGCTATGCCGAGGGCGGCCGGTTGTCGCGCCGGCTCGGCGGCTGGCAGGTGATCTGCTGGGCGCTGCTGCTGTCGCTGCCGGCCATGCTGCCGGCGGCGCTGCTGGCCCGCCCGGATTCATTCGAGGGCGTCGGCCCGGGCGGCTGGCTGGCGCTCGGCTATGTCGGGCTGTTCAGCATGCTGATCGGCTTCGTGTTCTGGTATCGCGGCCTGGCGATCGGCGGCATCGCCGCGGTCGGCCAGTTGCAGCTGCTGCAGCCGTTCCTCGGCTTCGCGCTTGCAGCACTGGTGCTGGGCGAGCCGGTCGGCTGGCCGCTGCTGGCTGCCGCCGGTGCCGTGGTATTGTGCGTCGCAGGTGCCAAGCGCTTTGCCGGTTGAAGCGACGCCGCCGGCTCGTTCGCGACCCAGGCTCAGCGACGCTTCCAGATGATGCACCCGGACGTGCCCGGGTACTGGATGAACAGGTCGGTGGCGCGGTGCCAATAGACCGGAACGGTCGTCGTCGGCGTGGGCATGAACAGCACAAGGTGATTGGTTGCCCCGCCTGGACGGTGGCAGAGGCCGCGCGAATCCCTGGTCATCACCAGCATCTGGTAGATCGGTTCGCGGATCAGATACTTCGTCTGTGCGCCCGCACCGACCGAGAACGACAGGCATGCGATGACGCTCAGGCCGGCCAGGGTGGCGGCGCGCAGGAGCAAGTTGAATCGGCATGTCCGGCGACGGATCGCCGGGTTCCGGTCGGTCATCTGAGCTGTGTCCGCGAGGGGAAGGTCGTGTTGACGCTGTTCTAGCGGACAGACGTGAAGAGACCGTTAGCAGGCGTACCAGGAATTGCCCGAATGTGGTTCGCCTCGATCCCCCGCGCTGCTCAATCTCGGGAAATGCAACGGCGGTGGTGCACCCGGTCGGCAACCAGGGTTGTCGGCGGTTGGATCGGTCACATCAGGGACGGCAGGAACAGCACCACCCCCGGCACCAGGACGATCAGCGCCAGCCGGAACATGTCGGCAATCAGGAACGGCACGATGCCCCGGAAGATAGTCCCGATCGGCACGTCCGGCAGCACGGTCTTCAGCACGAAGACGTTGAGGCCGACCGGTGGCGTGATCAGGCTGATCTCGGTCACAACCACCACCACGATGCCGAACCAGATCAGGTCGAAGCCCAGGCCGGCCATCAGCGGGGCCAGGATCGGCACGGTCAGCAGCACCATCGACAGGCTCTCCAGCACCATGCCGAGGGCCAGGTAGATCAGCAGCACGATCCCGAGGATCGCCATCGGCGGCAGGTCGCTGGCCTGTACCAGGTCCTCCAGGGCACCCGGCATGCCGGCGACGTTCACGAAGTTCGAGAAGATCAGCGCGCCGATCAGCACCATGAACATCATGGTGGTGGTGGCGGCGGTCTCCGACAGGGTCTCCAGCAGGTCGCGCCAGGACAGCCGCCGGCGGACCAGGGCGATCACCAAGGCACCGGTGGCGCCGATGCCGGCCGCCTCGGTGGCGGTGAACACGCCGAGATAGATGCCGCCGATCACCAGCACGAACAGACCGAGGATGCCGGCGACACCGGTCGAGGCGCGCAGTCGCTCGCGATAACCCAAGCGTTCACCCCGTGGCCCGGCCTGCGGGCGCCGCCAGCACACTACGCGCACCGCGGCCATGTAGCCGAGGATGCCGAGGATGCCCGGCACGATGCCGGCGATGAACAGCTTGCCGATGTCGGTCTGGGTGGCGACCCCGTACAGCACCAGGATCACGCTCGGCGGGATCAGGATGCCCAGCGTGCCGCCGGCGGCGATCACCCCGGTCGCCAGCCCGTCGTCGTAGTGGTAGCGGCGCATCTGCGGCAGCGCCACCTTGCCCATGGTGGCGGCGGTGGCCAGCGACGAGCCGCACACCGCCGACAGCCCGCCACAGGCCACGGCGGTCGCCAGGGCGAGGCCGCCCGGCTTGTGGCCGAGCCAGGCGTTGCAGGCGGCATACAGTTCGTCCGACAGCCCGGCCCGGTTCACCAGATTGCCCATCAGGATGAACAGCGGCACCACCGACAGCGAGTAGGACAGGCCGGTGTCGAACGCGGTCTGGCCGACGATGAACATGGCCGGCTGAAAGCCCAGCACCAGCGCCAGCCCGGCCGCGCCGACCAGCGCCATGGCCATGGCGATCGGCACGCCGGCCAGCATGACGACCAGCAGGACGGCGAGGCCGGGCAGCCAGGACTCCATCAGGTAGCGCTCGGACGGGAGATGCCGAGGCGGCGGGTGGGTTCCGGAGCCGGGCGCTTGCGCGCGCCTTCCGGAATGACGGGTGAAAAGATGTCGTCATCCCGGAGAGCCGGCGCCAGCGGGTGGCTCCGGGGCCCACGAAGCGACGGGCCTCGTCCACGCATGACACGTTCGCTCACGGTCGCAGCACCCGGGCCAGTGCCGCCGCGGCTCCGACGCCGGCCAATGCCGCCATGACGCCGGCCACCGGGCCGAGCGGGATGCCGAGGAACACCGTGGCGTCGCCATAGCCGAGCAGGTCGTGGGCCGTCGAGCCGAGCCGCCAGGCCAGGACCGCCAGCACCAGGGCGGTCACCGCCGCCGTCAACCGCGCCAGCGTGATGCGCGGCCGGGCCGGCAATCGGGACGTCAACAGGTCGACGGTGACGTGCTCGCCGCGCCAGGTGACGATCGGCAGTCCGGCGAACACCACCAGCCCGAGCAACACCTCGGTCAGCTCATAGGCACCGTTCAGGGAATGGCCGAAGAAGTACCGGCCGACCACGTCCACGAAGGTAACCAGCATCATGGCGAACAGCAGCACCGACGCGACCAGCTTGAGGGCGTCGGCAGCCACGCGGCCGGCGCGCGCCGGAGGATGCGGCGGGCGCCCTGTCTGCGCCGGGAACCCGCCGTTTCCGTCGGTCACTTCGTCGCTGCGACGTCGGCCTTGAGCTGGGCGATCGCCGCCTTGCCGTCGATGCCGGCGTCCTTGGCGGCGGCCAGGAAGCCGTCCTCGATGCCGACCATCCTGGCGGAGAGCGCGTCGGCGAAGGTGTCGTCGGCGGCCACGAAGGCGACGCCCTTGCCGGTCATGGTCTTCATGCCGGCGGCGTCGGCGGCGTCCCAGGCCTGGCCGGCCAGCCGCGCCATCGCCTCGCCCGAGACACCGTCGATGGCGGCCTTCTCGGCGACCGAGAGTTTGTCCCAGCTGCCCTGGTTCATGATCACGAAGAACGAGGTGTTGTAGAGGCCGCCGGGGATCGAGGTGCCGTGCTTGACGATGGTGTCGATCTTGAAGAAAGGCACCGACTCGGCCGGGAACAGGATGCCGTCGGCGACGCCGTTGGACAGGATCTCGTAGACCTGCGGCGACGGCGCCTGCACGCCGACCATGCCGAGGCGCTTGGCGACCTCGGCGACCACGCCACCGCCGATCCGCATCTTCAGCCCCTCGGTGTCGGCGAGCTTCGTGACCGGCGTCTTGCTGGTGAAGATCATGCCGGGCCCGTGGGTGAACACGGTCAGCAGGTGGACGCCGTCATGCTCGTTGGCCTTGGCGAGGGTCGAGGCGTGCAGCTTCCAGTAGGCGACCGACAGCGCCTCGGCGGTGTCCGACAGGAACGGCAGCTCGGCCACCGGGGTCAGCTTGAAGCGACCGGGGGTGTAGCCGTGCACGCCGTAGCCGACGTCGGCGGCACCGCTCTTGATCAGATCGAACTGCGCCGGCGGCTTGCCGATCGGGGCCGCCATGATCTCGACCTTGACGCCGCCCTTGGTCGCGGCCTCGACCTGCTCGCCCCAGGGCTTCAGGATGTCGCGCACGATCGGGTGCGATGGCGGCAGCCAGTTGGACACCCGCAGGGTGGTTTCGGCCCGGGCATCGGCCGCGAGGCCGAGCGATGCCGCAATCCCGAGGCCGGCGGCGAAGACACCGGCGAACAAGCGACGCATGACGTGATCCCCTCTGTGCATTGGTGAAGCCCTACTGCATTCCCTGTTTCGAGTCCGGTTGCCCCCGGCCCGGCTGGTCCAAGCCGCCGGTCGCCAGGGCCTTGACCAGTTCGACCCTGACCTTGCCGAGGGCATTGCGCGGCAACTCCTCGACGAACACAACATCCTTGGGGTGTTTGTAGCGCGCCAACCGGTTCTGGAAGCCTGCCAGCACCGCGCCGCGATCCGGCACCGTGCCCGCCACCGGGACCACCACCGCCACCGGCACCTCGCCCCAGCGCGGATCCGGCCGGCCGACCACGGTCGCCTCGGCCACGCCTTCCAGGGTCCGCAGCACCCGCTCCAGCTCGGCCGGATAGATGTTCTCGCCGCCGGAAATGATGACGTTCTTGAGGCGGTCGCGAAACCAGTAGGCGCCGTTGCCGTCGCGCAGCGCCAGGTCGCCGGTGCGGAACCAGTCGTCGCGGAAGCCTGCGGCGGTGGCGGCCTCGTCGTCCCAGTAGCCGGTGGCGACGTTCGCGCCCTTCACCTCGATCTCGCCGACCGCGCCGTCCGGCACCTCCGTGCCGTCGCCGTCGACCAGCCGGATCGCGCAACCGGGCGCCGGCCGGCCGATCGCGCCGAGTTCGTCCGCCGGGTCGTCGACGGTCTGGAAGATCGCCACCGGGGCGGTCTCGGTGGCGCCGTAGACCTGGATCACCGGCACGCCGCGGTCGCGGAACGCGGTCATCAGCTCGACCGGCACGTCGGACGATCCGGTGGCGACGACGCGCAGCGACGACAGATCGGTTGCGGCCCAGCGCGGGTGCTCGATCATCGCCTTCAGGGTGGCGGGCACCAGCACCGTAAGGCTCGGGCGCAGGGCCTCGATCGCCGCCAGGGCGGCGCCGGGGTCGAATTTCTCGTGCAGCGTCACCACGCCGCCGGCTTGCAGCACCGGGGTGGTCTGGATGTTCAGGCCGCCGACATGGAACATCGGCAGCACGGTCAGCACGTGGTCGGCTGCGGTCATTGCGTGCATGACGCGGGCGTTGTCGGCGTTGGCGGCGACCGCGCCCTGCGTGAGCACAGCCCCCTTCGGTCGGCCGGTGGTGCCGGAGGTATAGACGATCAGCAGCGGGTCGGCGCCGGTGCCGGTATCGGCGACCGTGGCGGGCGCGGCGATCGCCGCCAGCCCGCCGGCCGCCGGGTCGCTGACATTTACGGCACAGGTCGCCGGATCGTGCGGCAGTGTCGCGGCGCTACCGGCGAAGGTCGGCTGTACCACCAGCAGCTTCGGACCGCAGTCGAGCATGACGTAGCGCAGTTCCGGCACCGCCAGCCGCCAGTTGAGCGGCACCAGCATGGCGCCGAGGCGGGCGGCGGCGAACAGCAGCACCAGCATGTCCGGGGCGTTGAAGCCGAGCCACGCCACCCGGTCGCCGCGGCCGATTCCGTGGGTGTCGCGCAGCCAGCCGGCGGTGCCGTCGACCAGCGCCGCCAGCCGGGCGTAGTCCAGCGTCTCTTCGCCGAACCGCACCGCGGGGGCGTCGGGTCGTTCAGCAGCGTGCCGGTCGATCCAGGCGGCGATCGACATCAGTCGTCGTCCTTCTCGCCGGGCTCGTACAGCGCCTCGCGGCCGACCCGGTCCAGGCAGATCTCCGCCGTCCAGGGCAGCATCAGCGAGCCGCAGCGGCTGTCGCGGTACAGCCGCTCCAGCGGCAGCGACTTCAGCATCGACTGGCCGCCGCAGGTGCGGATGGCGAGCTGGCAGATCTCGTTGGCGTTCTCCATCACCGTGTACTGCGCCATGTAGGCGCGCAGCACCTGCTCCTTGCTCGGGTCCGGCCCGGCCTCGGTGATCGCCTGGAACCACAGCGCCTTGGTCTGCTCCAGCATCAGCCGCATCTGGGCGACGCCGAGCTGCTTGGTCGGGTACATGCGGCGCTTCACCGGCGGCAGGCCCGGTACCTCGCCGCGCAGGTAGGCGACCGTGAAGTCATAGGCCGCCTGGGCGATGCCCATATAGGTCGGCGACAGGGTCATGAACATGTGCGGCCAACGCGACGCCGCCTGGTAGTAGACGCCGCGCGGCATCAACTGGGCATCGTCGGGGACGAACACATCCTCCAGCAGCAGGGTGCGCGAGACCGTGCCCCGCATCCCCAGCGGATCCCAGTCGCCGACCACCCGCACGCCGTCGGCGGTCGCGGGGACGGCGATATACATAGTGTCGCGGCGTGACGGCCGCTCGCCCTCGCGGACCTCGCCGCACAGCACGCCGTAGAAGTCGGCATGGCCGGACAGCGAGGCGAAGATCTTCTTGCCGTTGATCCGCCAGCCACCATCGACCCGGGCGGCATTGGTAGCGAACGGCACCACGCCGGCGGCGGCGGCCCCGCCCTCGGAGAACGGCTGCGCGTAGATCGCGCCGTCGTCGAGGATGCGGCGGTAGTGGACCGAGCGGCGCTGCCGGTGGACGGCGCGGTCCTCGGTGCCCATCTCCAGGTCGTCGGACAGCGGCCCGGTCCACAGGCACGAGCACACATGCATGTTCCAGGTCAGCGCCGTCGCCCCGCAGTACCGGCCGATCTCGGCGGCGGTCAGCATGTAGGCCCGGAAACCGGCGCCACGGCCGCCCTCGGCTTCGGGCACGCAGATCCCCAGCAGGCCGGCGGCGTGCATGTCGCGGTAGTTCTCGGTCGGGAACCGGGCGTCGCGGTCGATCCCGGCGGCGCGGTCGGCGAACCGACCCTTGCCGATCCGGCGGGCGAGATCGGTCAGTTCGGCTTCCTGGTCGGTCAGCCGGAAGGCGGCCGGATCGAAGAGCGGCGCATCGGGCTCGACGCCGCTGAGGTCAAGGGCTTCCATTGCGGGTCTCCATCGCCGTCACGCGCCCGTCGTTTCGCGGATCCCGGGTCGCCAGTGCGCGTCGCCCGGGACGACGGAGGAAAAAATCGAGGCCTTCTCCCTCTCGTCATCCCGGACGGGACCGCGTGAGCGGGACCGAGCCGGGACCCACCCGTCGCTTCCCCACCCGGTCATGCCGCCACGCCGTCCAGGAACTCCCGCACCAGGGCGTTGAACGCCGCCGGCTGCTCCAGCGGCGCCATGTGGCCGGTGGCCGGAAGGCAGGCGTAGCGGGCGCCGGCGATCTTGCGGCTCATGCTCTCCATGGTCCGGGCCGGGGCGTTGCGGTCGACCTCGCCGGCGACCAACAGGGTCGGCACCGAAATCGTCGCCATGTCCGCGAACCGGTCGAAACTGGCAAGGCAGCGGATCGCCGCCCGATAGGTGGCCGGTGGAACCGCGGTCATCGCTGCCTGGATCAACGGTCCTGCCATCGGGTCGGCGTCCGGGCCGACCAGCCGGGCGGCCGCGACCTTCGCGAGGTCGGCCATGGTCTGGCCGGCGTCGAGGGGGGCGAGCCGGTCGTTGACGAATTTCTCCTGGAAGCTACCGTCCTTGCTGCCGAAGGCGGCGGTGGTGCCGGACAGCACCATCGAGCGCACCCGCCCAGGGTGGGTCGCCACGAACTCCTGGGCGATCATGCCGCCGATCGAGTGGCCGACCAGATCGGCCTGCGCCACGCCGAGCTTGTCCAGCAGGCCTTCCAGTGCGCCGGCGAGACCGGCGAAGGTCATGGCACCGTCGAGCTCGCTGCCGCCGTAGCCCGGCATGTTCCAGGCGACCACGTCGAAGGCATCCGCCAGGGCCTCGAGCTGTGGCGCGAAGGTCTCGCCGCCGCCGCCGATGCCATGCATGAGAACGACGGTCCGGCGGCCGACGCGGCCCTGTCGCAGATAGGTGACGCTCATCGCAGATCCTCCACCAGTTCACCGGCCACCACCACGGGGACACCGTCCAGGCTGATCGTGCAGCCGCGCACCGGCAGGTCGAAATGGCCCTTCGTGAAGCGCCCGGCGAATTCGTTGGCGCCGGTCGAGTACAGGAAGTTGCCGGCGTAGGCCCGGACCTCGGTGCCGTTGGTGTCGCGCTGGTCGTACATCGCCAGCGCCTCGTAGCGGGCTCGTGGATTCATGCCGAAGCCGACATGACTGGTGGCGTAGGCCTCGCGGTCGCCCCAGGCCGCGAAAGTGCGGCGCATCAGCTCGGCGTCGGTGCCCTTGCCGTCGATCGCCGTGACGTAGTCGTTCTCCAGCGTCAGTGTCACCGGGCTGTCCAGGTAGCGCTTGAAGGTCAGGTTGGCGTCGCCGGCATCCAGCACCAGCCGGCCGTTCACCGACCCGGCGCGCGGGAAGCTGACCACCAGCCCGGCCGGCCAGTGCGCCACCGTGCGCGGCCGGTCGCACCAGCCCCAGACGCCGACGGTCGAGGCCTCGCGCAGATCGACCGTCAGGTCGGTGCCGGCCGCTGAGGTTACCGTCATCGTGCTCGCCGCGCGCACCCGCTTGACCGCGGCCTTGACCTTGATGTCGTCGCCTGCGGCCGGGACCAGCCGCTCCAGCGCGTCGGGATGCTCGTTCGACACCATCAGCAGCCGGGCGCCGTCGGCGAGGACCGACGGCAATTCGGGGGCGTGCAGCAGCCCCTCGACGGTCAGGTCGACCACCAGGCCCGACGCCTTCAGTGCCTGGATCGCCGCCGCCTGACCGCCGAGCGCGGTCGAGGCGCCGGTCGAGCGTACCGGCACCGGGGCGTCCTGGGGCGGGGTCGGGACCACCACGTGGAACGGCCGGGCGCCGAGGCGCTGCAACGCCAGCTCGGCGAGGTGGACGTTCAGGGCGCGCGACTGGGTTTCGGACAGCAACGCGACGGTCTCGTCCTCGACCACCCTGCAAAGCGCGAAGACCCGGGCGAAGGCGTCGATCCACTTGGCTTCGATCCGGTCGGCGAGCATCCCGGCATCCTCCGCTCGGTCGGTGGCCGGAAAGGATCGGTCGCCGAAAGGTCTGGCGAAGACTAGCAACGACTGATATTTCATGAAAAGGCATATTTTTTGTTCTGAACGATCGATGGGGCACCATGGCCAGCGCCGCCGACCCGCCGATCGTGCTGTGGAGCCTGGCGCGCCGCTCGCTGAACCTGCGGACCTTCCTGGGCGCCGGGCACTTTGCCGTCAACGTCGTGGCCGCCGACAACCGGATCGGGGGCGGCGATCATGTCATCTTCCTGGGCCGGGCCGCCCGCTTCCGGCATGCCGACAAGGAGCCACTGATCTATCATGCAGGACGCTACAGCACCCCGGCCGGCCGAGATTGACCGCGCTACGCCGAGCCCTGCCGAGCCGCCCGGGCGGTTCGTCGACGGTTACCTGCTGTACCTGCTGGCGCGGGCTTCCGGCATCGCCAGCGCCGAGTTCCACGCCCGCCTCAAGGCACGCGGCGTCCCGGTCCCGGTGTGGCGGATCCTGGCGGTCCTGAAGGATACCAGCGGCGTCACCGTCGGCGAACTGGCGGCGCGTTGCCTGGCCAACCAGCCGACCATCACCAAGACCGTCGACCGCCTGCAGGCCCGGGATCTGGTGATACGCGTGACCGACGCCGGCGACCGGCGCCGGGTGTTCGTGCGCCTGACACCGGCCGGCGAGGCGCTGGTCGACGAACTGATCGCCGACGCGAAGGCGCATCAGGACCGGCTGGTGCAGGCCATGGGACTGGGCGAGAGCCGGGTGCTGGTCGACGCCCTGCAGCGGCTGATCGCCAGCGCCGGCAGCGATTGCTAGGCAGAATCGTCCGGGCGCGTGGTGAAACCGACGCGAGCCGATGGCTGTTGCGGGTGACGCCACGCCGCATCGCTCTCGCCCCGGGACTCTCCTTGGTCAAGCTCGCCGCGGCACACCACTTGCTTCTCGGACTCCGTTGCCTGACTCGCAACGGGGGGGGAAACCGATGAATCTCACACGACCCGAGGAGCGCATTCTGGTCGCCGGCGGCCAGAGCGACGACCTGTTCCGGATCCGCGAAGGCGCGCCCTGGCTGCCGGAAGATGCCATCGAATGGGTGCAGTGTTCGGACGAGGCCATGGAGCGGCTGGACGATCCCGGTCATCCGTTCACGCTGGTGCTGGTCGACCGCGAGCTCGCGCCGGGGCCGGCGCCGCTGCTGTTCAACCATCTGCGGCGCGATCCCGAGAGCCCGTATCCCGGGCTGGCGCTCGCGCTGATCGGCAACGACATCACCACCGCGGACGTCCGCCGGGCGACCCAGGCGGGCTGCGTGTTCACGCTCAGCCGGCCGTTCAGCCTGCCGGCGATCGCGGCGGCGATGCAGCGCTGGCCGCTCGACCGCGCCGACTTCCTGGTCACCGGCGCCTATGTCGGGCCGGAGCGCCGGCGGGCCGGCGAGCGACCGTCCGGCGAGCGCCGACGGCTCGGCCCGGCCGAACAGTCGATCGCCTCGACCGCCCGGCTCTACGACATCGCGTCCGAGACCGTCTCGTTCCGCTTCAAGCGCTTCCCGGCCGGTAGCGGCAGCGCCTCCGGTGCCCTGCGCCTGCGCAACGGTCTGATCCGGTCGACGGTCACCCCGGCAGTCGCGCACATCGTCGTCAAGAAGCGCGAGGGGGTCGGCATGCTGGTCCGCGAGGCCGGGGCGATGGGCAACACCTGGCGGCAGCTTCAGGCGACTCTGGCGCCGCGCGCGCTGGCGCGGCTGAACGGTCAGGCGGTGCGATCCTACGAGCTGTCGTCGCAGCGCGGCCTGCTGCTGCTGGCGGCGATCACCGGTTCGTTGGCACGCTATAGCGCCGGCCGCCACGGCATCGGTCCGCGCCTGGTCGGGTTTCTGCGGGCCCATCTCGACGGGGTGTCGGCGGCACTGCGTCATCGCATCGACGACGACGGCGGCCCGGTCGGCCGCAACATCATGACGACCCTGAAGGAAGCGGAGCGCCGGTTCGCCGGTCCGGAAAACGAGGCCCCCGGCGAGCCGGACTTCGAGGTCAGCGCGCGGCGGGCCGGGCGGGCATAGCCGGTCGTGCGTTCCCACGGCCTAGCGGATCACCGCGCCGCGGTAATCCAGCGGCACGATGACGGAGACCACGCGAACGATCGCGCCGTCGCTGTCGGCGAGCGGGAGGATCAGGCGCGGCCACCGGTAGGTCTGCTCGGCACCGGCGGGTTCGCGCTGCGTGAACAGCGGCTCGGCGCGCCGGACGCAGGCGTTCGCACCCGCCAGCGAGAACGCGACCACGTGCGGGCTTGCCGGGTGCTCCGAGAGCATTTTCCAGGTCATGTCGAAGCCTGACACCTGTGCGATGACGCTGCCGAACAGCCGGTAGCGCAGGTCGCTGGAGCCGGGTTCGGTCTGCAGAATGTTGACGTAGCCCAGCGCCGGCCCGATCGCCGTCGGATCGAGATCGCGGAAATGCGGGATCCGCCCGCCACCGATGGCCTGCCAGTGCCGCAGGAGCACCCGCATCGGCTCTGCCGGCAGCGACCCCGCGGGCGGCGACCAGGCGTGCGTCGGCCCGGTGACTCCAGTGCGGCGGAAGCACGCCTCGATGTCGTCGAGGCGCGACGTGATCAGGTCGGACGTCCATCGTTCGACCCGGTCCCAACGGACCTTGGGGACTGCCTCGGTCATTCTGTCCGTGAAAGCCTGTCGAGAAGGTGGGGACGGCAGGTCGCCGGAAGCGACAGCCCCTGCCTCGGTACAGGCAGAAATGAATGGGCGCAATATATCTAATTTTATTCAATCGGTGATTTAACGTCCGCGCAACGGATCAGCCGGGCGTCGTCCGGGTGGTGCGCGCGGCCTCCACGGTCTCGCGGCCGGTCTGGCGGGCCCGACCCTCGCGGTGGGCGATGAACAGCGCGCTGGCGATGATGATGCCGGAGCCGATCCAGGTATAGAAGCCCGGCGCCTCGCCGAACATCGCGTAGCCGATTATCGCCGACCACAGCAGCTGCAGGAACCGGGCGGTCTGCACGGCCGAGATCTCGCCGACCTTGAAGCCCTGCATCATCGCCAGGTGGCCGAGGGTGGCCAGCCCGGCGATGGCGATGGTCAGCATCCATTCCTCCGGGGTCGGCGCCCGCCACACCATCATCGCCGGAACGAAGGTGACGGCGGTCACGAACACCGAGAGGTAGGCGACCACGGCCGGGCCGCTTTCGTGCCGGGTCAGCACCTTGGCGATCAGGTCGGAGCAGGCGAAGATCGGCGCCGCGATCAGCATGGCGATCGCCCCGGGGTCGACCTCGGCGAAGCCCGGCCGCACGATCAGCAGCGCCCCGAACAGTCCGACGACGACCGCCGAGATCCGCGGCAGACGGATCACCTCGCGCAGGAACAGGGCGGCCCCGATGGTGGCGAACACCGGGTTCGTGAAGCCGATGGCCGTCACCTCGGCCAGCGGGATCCGGCTCATCGCGTAGAACCACAGCATTACCCCGGTGCCATGCATCAGGCCGCGGATAGTGTGCAGCTTCCAGTTCGCCGCCACCACGTCCGGCCAGCGCACCTTGACGAAGAACGGGGCCAGGAAAAGCAGCCCGAAGGCATAGCGCAGGAACGAGGTCTGGATCGGGTCCATGGTCGCGCCCACATAGCGGACCAGTGCCATGAAGCTCGAGAAGATCAACCCGGACAGGGCGACCCAGAACATTCCCTGGACGTTCGGTGGGACCGCCGCCAGAGCGGCGCGCCATTGGGCGACGGGCGGCATACAATGTTTTCCGATACGCTTGGCGCCGATGATGCCGGAGCGGCCGGCGCCTTGGAGATAGTGAAGGGAGCACGCGCCCATGACCGGATCAAGCCCGATCGCCCTGCCCGACAGTCTGGTGTCGACCGACTGGCTGGCGGCGAACCTCGCGGCACCAGGAGTGCGGGTGTTCGACACCACCTGCTTCCTGGTGCCGGACCCGCAGACCACCCTGCGCGCCGAGAGCGGCCGATCGAACTACGAGCGGGCGCACATCCCGGGCGCGGCATTCCTCGACATCACCGGTGACGAGTTCTCCGACCCGGCCGGCCGTTTCCGCTTCACCATGCCGGGCCCCGAAGCCCTGGCCGAGGCGTTCGGCGCCCATGGCATCGGCGACGACACCGCGGTCGTGCTGTACGCCGCCGACAACCCGAACTGGGCCACCCGGTTCTGGTGGATGTTGCAGGTCGCCGGCCACGACAACGCCGCGGTTCTGGATGGCGGACTGAAGAAATGGACAGCCGAGGGCAGGCCGGTCGAGAGCGGCGCCGAGCGTCATCCGGCGACCACGCTGACCCCCGACCCACGCCCACACCTGGTGGTCGACCGCGACGGCGTGCTGGAGGCGCTGGCCGCCGGCGCCTGCGTGGTCAATGCGCTGTCGCCGGAGCAGCACCGCGGCGACGGCGTCCACTACGGTCGTCCCGGCCGGATCGCCGGGTCGGTCAACGTCGCCTCGCGCGACCTGCTGGATCCCGACACCGGGGCATTCAGGGCACGCGCCGAGATCGAGGCGGCGATGCGGGATGCGGGCGCGCTGCAGGCCGAGCGCGTGGTGCCGTACTGCGGCGGCGGCATCGCCGCCAGCGTCACGACGTTCTGGCTGGTCCGCCTCGGCCACCGGAATGTCGCGCTGTACGACAACTCGCTGGGGGAATGGGTGACCGACCCGGAACTGCCGATGCAGACCGGGTAGGGCGCCCGTCGCTTCGTGGGCCCCGCCCGCCGCCCCTACTTGTCCGGGATCACTGCGATCGCGTCGATCTCGACCAGCCATTCCGGCCGTGCCAGCGCCGACACCACGATGCCGGTCGAGACCGGGTACACGCCCTTCAGCCAGCGCCCGACGACGCGGTACACCGCCTCGCGATAGCGCGGGTCGACCAGGTAGATGGTGATCTTGGTGATGTGCTCGAGTTCGGCGCCGGCCTCCTTCAGCAGCATGGCGATGTTGGCCATCGCCTGCTCGGTCTGGCCGGCGGCGTCGCCGACCGCGACACTCTCGGAGGTGTCGAGGTCCTGGCCGATCTGGCCGCGTACGAACACCATCGAGCCCCGCGCCACCACCACCTGGCAGAGGTCGTTGTCGAGCTTCTGTTCGGGGTAGGTGTCGGCGGTGTTGAACTGGCGGATGCGGGTGTGGGCGACCATGGGGTCCGGGCTCCGGTTCAGAGGGGGTGGAACCGCGTCGGCGCGGTTGGCGCAGGCCAGCGGGGCGTCGCGACGTCGGCAACCTTCCCGTCGCTGACATGGACGGCAGGGTTCAGAAAAATATTACTTTCGATACCGGCGATTCGGAAAACCAGAATCAGCCGGGTGCCGGCGCTCTTCGGTCCCCTCGCCGCGCGGTCGATCATCGTGGTCCAGGGGCCTGCGGTGCAGTAATATTCTTTCCGGATCAAGCGTCGCTGGCGGTTCGATACCGCTGCCCAACACTGAACCCATGGAGAAGCCGATGTCGTCCACCAGCAAGCCGGATGCGGCTGAATTGGAGCCCTGGCAATGGCCGGATGAGCGTTGGCGGGCGATCGTCGACAAGGTTCGTGCCGGGCGTAGCCTCAAGCCGGATGCCTGGAAGGGCGGCGCGCGTTGCGCCGTCGCCATCTCCTTCGATTCCGACCATGAAACCAGCACGCTGCGATGGGGCCATACGTCGCCCGGCAAGCTGTCCCAGGGCCAGTATGGCGGGCGGGTCGCGATCCCGCGCATCCGCCGGCTGCTCGACCGGTACGATGTGAAGGCGACGTTCTTCGTCCCGGCGGTGGTCGCCAAGATCCACCCGGAGGAGCAGCGCGGCCTGGTCGACGAGGGGCACGAGATCGGCATCCACGGCTGGATTCACGAACTGAACAGCGAGCTGTCGCCGGAGAACGAACGCGACCTGATGATGCGGGCCGCCGACGTGCTGGAACAGATCGGCGGGAAGCGCCCGGTGGGTGTCCGGACCGCCTCATGGGATTTCTCGGCCCATACCCTGGCGATCGCTCGCGAGATGGGCCTGCTCTACGACAGCTCGCTGATGGCCGACGACGAGCCCTACGAACTGCTCGAGGCGGGAGAGCCGACCGGCATGGTCGAACTACCGGTCGAGTGGATCCGCGACGACGCCGTGTACTTCAACATGGACCGGTTCTCGGCACTCCGTCCCTACACCCCGCCGTCGAGTGTGCTCGAGGTGTTCATGGCGGAGTTCGACGGTGCGTATGACGAGGGCGGGCTGTTCCTGCTGACCATGCACCCGCACATTATCGGTCACCGTTCGCGGATCGCGCTGCTCGAGGAACTGATCCGCTACATCCGCAGCCACACCGGCGTATGGATTGGGACCCATGCCGAGGTGGCGCAGTACTGCAAGGACAACGGCTGAGGATCCGGCCGGGGGGAGGCCTCAATCCGCGAGGAAACAGGCCGCCTCCTGGTCGGGCCAGTCGGCCCGCAACTCAGGCTCGGCTTCGGCACAGCGCGCTTCCGCCAGCGGGCAGCGGTTGCGGAAGCGGCATCCGGCCGGGAGGTTGCCGGGGTTCGGCGGTTCGCCCTCCAGCAGGAAGGTGTCGGTCACCCGCGCGCCACCGATGGTCGGAATCGCCGACAGCAGCGAGCGGGTATAGGGGTGGCGCGGGGTCTCGAACACCGCTTCGGTCGCGCCGAACTCGACCACCTTGCCGAGATACATCACGGCGATCCGGTTGCAGATCATCCGCACGACCGACAGGTCGTGGGAGATGAACAGATAGGTGAGGTCGAACTGTTTTCTGAGGTCCAGCAGCAGGTTGAGGATGGTTGCCTGGACCGAGACGTCGAGGCCGGAGGTCGGCTCGTCGAGCACGACGAGACTCGGCTGCAGGGTGAGAATGCGGGCGAGACCGACCCGGCGCTGCTGGCCGCCGCTGATCTCGTGCGGATACAGGTCCAGATGGCCGGCCGGCAGGCCGACGGCCTGTAGGATCGCGCGTACCCGTTCCTCGCGTTCGGCGAAGCCGAGCTCGCGGTGGTGGATCACCAGGGGTTCGTGCAGCGAGCGGCGGATCTTCCAGCGCGGGTCCAGCGAGGCGCCCGGATCCTGGTAGGAATACTGCAGGTGGCGTCGGGTCGTGCGGGCGGCGTTCGGGGCCTGGCCGGCGATGTCGTTGCCTTCGAAGACGATGCCGCCGGAGGTGGGATGGTGGATGCCCATGATCGTCTTGCCGAGCGTGGACTTGCCGCAGCCGCTCTCGCCGACGATGCCGAGGATCTCGCCTTTGTCGACGGTGAAGGAAACGTCGTCGAGTGCGCGTAGCGCGCCGGTCTGCCAGCCAAAGGCGTTGCGGATGGCGAAGTGCTTGGTCAGCCGGCGGATGTCGAGGATCGTGCGGTCGTTGACCTGGGTGCGCCGCGGCGCGGCGGGGGCGTCCACGTTCATGCGAGTACGTGCCTCCGTTCCTCGCTGACCGGGTGGTGACAGCGGACCTCGTGGCCGGCGCCGACGACGGTCGGCGCGGGCCGGTCCTGGCGGCAGACCTCCGTCGCGAATTCGCAGCGCGGGTGGAATCGGCAGCCGGGCGGCGGGTTTATCAGCCCCGGGATGTCGCCGGGAATGCCGCTGATTCCGCTGTCCCGGCTCGGCAGGCTCATCAGCAGCCGGTTGGTGTAGGGATGGCTCGGTCGCCGGAAGAAGCCCTCGCCCGGTGCCGATTCCATCTCCTGGCCGGCATACATCACGGTGACGCTGTCGCAGATCTCCCAGGCGGTGCCGAGATCGTGCGTGGTGAACAGCACCGAGATGCCGTGGTCGGTGGCCAGGCCGCGCAGCAGCTTCAGGATCTGTGCCTGGATGGTGACGTCCAGCGCGGTGGTCGGCTCGTCGGCGATGATCAGCTTCGGCTCCGGCAGCAGCGCCATGGCGATCATCAGCCGCTGCCGCTGGCCGCCGCTGACCTCGTGCGGATATTTCCGCAGGATCTCCTCCGGCTCGGGCAGCTGGACCTGGCGCAGCAGCGCCAGCACCCGGGCGAGATCCGCCTTGCGCCGGCGCGCGCCGTGCAGGCGCGGCAGCCATCCGTGCCGGCGGACCGCCCGGTCGTCGAGCGCCGGCGATTTCCACTTCATCAGGTCCATGATCTGGGCGCCGATGGTGAAGACCGGGTTGAACGAGCTGAACGGATCCTGCGGGATGAAGGAAATCTGCCGCCCCCGGACCGTCGCCGCCAGCGTGTCGGGATCGACCCGCAGCAGGTCGATGCCGTCGAATTCGATGCTGCCGGAATCGAGCCGCGCCGAGTTCGTCGGCAGCACGCCGAGGATCGACCGCGCCAGCGTGGTCTTGCCGCAGCCGCTCTCGCCGACGAGGCCGACGATCTGGCCACGCCCAATGGTCAGGTTCACGTTGTCGAGCACCCGCGCCGTGCCGCCGTCGGTGGCGAAGCTGACCTTCAGGTCGCGTACCCGCAGCAGGTCAGTCGTCATGTCTGCGGCTCCGTCGGATCCGGGGGTCGAGGATGTCGCGCAGCCCGTCGCCGAGCAGGTTGAAGCCCATCACCACCAGGAAGATCGCGAGCCCCGGCGCCGTCGCATACCACCACGCTTCCGGCAGGAACTCGCGGGATTCGGAGATCATGCGGCCCCATTCGGGCGAGGGAGGGGGGGCGCCGAGGCCGAGGAATCCGAGGGCGGCGGCGGTCAGGATCGTTCCGCCCATGCCGATGGTCGTGCGCACGATGATCGACGACATGATGTTCGGCAGGATGTGCAGGATCATCACCCGTGCCGGCGACGCGCCGAGCGCGATGCTGGCCTCCACGAAGACCTCGTTCTGCACCGACCGGGTCTCGGCATAGACGAGCCGGGCCCAGAACGGCCAATAGGTCGCCGACAACGCCAGGATGACATTCTCGATCGACGGTCCGAGCGTCTGGGCGATGGCGATCGCCAGGACGATCTGCGGCACGGCGAGGAAGATGTCGGAAACCCGCATGAGCGCGTCGCTCGCCCAGCCGTGATAGTAGCCGGCGACCAGGCCGATCGGCACGCCGATCAGCACCGAGGCGCCGATCGCGATGACCGCGATGGTGATGGTGATGCGCGCGCCGTACAGGATCCGGCTGTACACGTCGCTGCCCATGCGGTCGGTGCCGAAGAAATGCTGGAGGCTCGGGCCCTGAAGACGCTCGGACGGATGGAACTCCAGGACGTCCTCGGGGTGCGTCGAGAGGATCGGCGCAAAGATGGCCGTGAGGATCAGCAGCAGGATGATCACCGCGCCGATCAGAGCGACCCGGTCCTCGACCAGCTTGCGAAAGACGAAGGAGAGCGTTTCCATCGGCGGCCTACCGGCTCTCTCGGGGATCGATGAAGCCGTGGACGATGTCCACGCTCAGATTCACGACGATGAAGATCACGCCGGAGACGATGGTGAAGCCCATGATCGCGTTGTAGTCGGATTGCAGGATCGACTGGACGGCGTAGTAGCCGAGCCCGGGCCAGTCGAAGACCGCTTCCACCACCACGGCGCCGGCGATCAGGATGCCGAAGATCAGGCCGATCTGGGTGACGGTGCCGATCAGCGCATTGCGCAGCACGTATTTCCAGACGATCACCCGTCGCGGCAGGCCCATGGCCTCCTCGTACATCACGTAGTTCGAATTGATCGCCTCCAGCACGCCGGCGCGGGTGAAGCGCACGATGGTGGCGAGCGCCGGGAAGGCGAGCGTCATGACCGGCAGGATCATGTGCGAGACCACGTCCCAGAACACTTCGGCGTCGGCCATGAGCAGGGAGACGACCAGGAAGAACCCGGTGACCACGTCCGGCCCCCAGCCGGCGACGCGCCCCTGCAGCGGCGTCCAGCCGAGCTCCATCGCGAACAGCAACTGGAACAGAATGGCCAGCCAGAAACTGGCTATGGCGAGTCCGGAGACGGTGATGATGCGGAGCACGTGGTCGAGTATCGAATTGCGCTCGAGCGCCGAGATCACGCCGAGGGGAATGCCGATCACGGCGGAGACGAGCACCGAGACGATGGTGAGTTCCAGCGTCGCCGGGAGGCGTCCGGCCAGGTCATCCGCGATCGGGCGCAGGGTGTAGAGGCTGACCCCGAAATCGCCCTGCACGACGGCCACGATGTAGCGCCAGAGCTGGATATGCACCGGCTGGTCGAGCCCGAGTTGCTTGCGGAGCGCCTCGATCTGCTCCGCCGTGGCGTTGTCGCCGGCGACGAACGCGACGGGATCGGCCGGAATGACGTGGCTGATGGTGAAGGTGATCACGATCAGCCCCAGGATCGTCGGGACGAGCCAGAACAGACGGTTGAGGATGAGAACGAGAAGTTTCACCGGCGTACCCGTGGTCGCGGGGCGGATCGAGTGGGCGCCGGCTGCGATCGTCCGGCGCCCACTCAGGGTCGGGCTGAGACCTAGTCGAAGTGGACCCAGCGCATCTCCTGGCCGTTGCCGATCGGGCAGAAGCGGAAGCCCGTGGCCTTCTTGTTGATCGGCCCGAACCACTTGGTGTTGTAGATGAAGATACCGCCGGCATCGTTCGCCACGATGGTCGCCGCCTTGGCATAGTTCGCCTCGCGGACGGCATGGTCGGTGGTGGTCTGCGCCTCGTGCAGCAGGCTGTCGACCTCCGGATTCTGGTACCAGCTGTTGTTCCGGGTGCCGATCTTCGCGCCGTCATACATCTCGCCCACCCAGTTGTTCGGGTCGGCGTAGTAGGTGCTCTTCCACAGGAACAGCACGTCGTACATCTGCTGCTCGTCGCGCATCTTGCCGGACACCACCGGCCATGGCTCGGAGACGATCTCGCTCTCCACGCCGATCTTGGCCAGGCCGTTCTGCATGAGGGCGGCGGCCTGCTCGGTCTGGCCGTAGCCGGCCAGCGCACCGATGGTGATCTTGCGCGGCGGCTCCTTCATCTTGGCGAGGTAGCCCTTCGCCTTCTCGAGATCGAACGTGTAGCCCTCGAGATCCTTCGGAGCGCCCCAGATGTTGTTCGGCAGCGGCCCCGGGTTGCGGGCGACCGAACCGCTCAGGATGTCGTTGATGAAGCCGTCGTAGTCGAAGGAATGCGCCAGCGCCTTGCGGAAGTTGATGTCGTTCATCGGCGAACGGCCGTTGTGGATGACCCCGTAGAAGATCCGCATCGACTCCTGTTCGAGCACGTCCACGTTGTCCGACTTGCGCAGCCGGATGATCTGGTCCTGCGGCATATAGCCGTCCGATCCGTGGAAGTCGCCCTTCATCAGGCCGAGCACGCGGCTGTTGATCTCGACCACCGTGCGGAACTCGATGGCATCGAGATACTTGTCGCCCCAGCCCATGAAATGGTCGGCGAACCGGTCGGCCTGGAAGCCCTTGGCCGGGTCGAAACGCTTCAGCATGAAAGAGCCGGAGCCAGCGTCGTTGGACGACAGCCAGGCCGAGCCCCAGTCGCCGTCCACCTCGTGCTTCTTGACCAGGTCGGCGTTGACCACGTGAATTTCCGGCACCGTGGCCATGAAGATGGCGGATGGAGAGTTCAGGTTGAACTCGACCGTCTGCTTGTCGAGCGCCTTGGTGGAGCCGGACGCGATGCTGTCCTGGAACAGCGCCGAGGCGCCCTTCTTGAGCGCCAGGATCCGTTCGATCGAGTAGACGACGTCGGACGCCTCGACCGCCGTGCCGTCGTGGAACAGCGCGCCGTCGCGCAGCTTGAAGGTATATTTCAGCCCGTCCGCGGAGATCTCGTAGCTCTCGGCGAGCCAGAGGTTCAGTTCGGGCGGGTTGTCTTCCCAGCGCATCAGGCCGTCATAGAGGTTGATGCGGTAGGCGACGCGGCCGACATCGAACACCGCATGCGGGTCCATGGTGTCGTAGGCGCTTGAATTGGCGAAGATGAACGTGTTCTTCGCCTCGGCGTCGGTCGGCATGGCGACCGACGCCAGTCCGACCGCGATGCCGGTCAGGCCGACCGCAGCGGCTCTTCGCAGCTTATGCAGGACGCCCCTCGGTCCATAGCTCAAGTGGATCATGAAAATCACCTCCTCTGTCCAAAGTCACGCCTCCGTTGCCCGAAAGATACGGGTCGGCGACGTTATCAACCGGCGCTTCTAAGCGGGCGCCGTGAAGGGATGCAGTGACGTTTCTCCGGCGAAGTCTCGCCCTGTTCCGTGCGCCGACGCAACACGGCAACCGGCGCGGGGCCGGCCGACGGCGCGTATCCGGTGGTCCCGGCAAGGACGCTCAGAGCTTCCATTGGAAACCGTCGATGATGAAATCCTGGCCGGTGATGAACATCGGCTCCGATATCGCCAGGAACTTGACGAGCTGCGCAATGTCCTGCGGCGTGCCGCAGCGCTGGAGGACGATACCGGAAACCAGGTCGGCTTCGCGCTCGCGGATCACCGCGTTCGGCGTCTCGGTCTTGATCAGGCCGGGGCAGAGGGCGTTGACGGTGATCGCCGGTCCCAGTTCCTTGGCGAGCGACCTGGTCAGGCCGAGAATGCCGGCCTTGGCGGCGGCGTAGGCGAATTTGCTGACCGCGCTCGTCACGCCGCCGGAATGGGCGTTGATCGACGACATGTTGATGATGCGGCCCGCGCCCCGGGCCTGCATCGTCGGCACCACCGCCCGGCACCAGTTGAAGCAGCTCTTCAGGTTGATGTCGATCGTCCGGTCGAACTCCTCCTCGGAGATCTCCAGCAGGCCCTTCGGGCTCGACTTTCCGGCGTTGTTGAACAGAACGTCGATGCGCCCCCACGCGTCGACGATGTCGGCTGCGATTCTTTGCGCGGCCGCGAAATCGGCGACATCGGCATGGAAGGTGAGGCATCGGCGGCCGAAGGCCTCGATCTCGCCCTTGGTGCGGGCCAGTTCCTCATCCAGGAGGTCGACCAGAACGATATCGAGCCCGCTGCTCGCGAGTTCCAGCGCGGACCCGCGCCCGATGCCCTTTGCCCCTCCGGTGACGATCGCCACCCGTGTTTCGGTACCGCCCACTTCTGACAGACCCCCCGAGTTTCACGCCCTTAACCGCTAGGAGGATGTTGACGGGGCCGGACAGGCGGGTCAACAATTCATTCATACATCTGAAGTGCGTTCACATACATGAATACTATAGTCAAATCGGCCGAGCGGGTACTGGACATACTCGAGGTGTTCGCGCTTTGGCGTGAGCCCATGGCGTTGCGCGACATCTCCGGCCAGCTCGGCATTCCGAAGAGCAGCGCGCTCATGTTGCTCCGCACATTGGAAAGCCGCGGATACATCCTCCGCGACGGCGAGAGATACGTGCTCGATCCGGTATGGCAGGGCGACGAGGAGAGGGCCGGCTGGTTCATCGGCGGCCACACCATGCGCCTGATCCGGATCGCCGAGCCGGTCATGCGCGACCTGGTCGAACGGCTGGAGGAGACCGTGGTTCTCGGCGTGCCGAGCCACGACGGTGATGTCCGCGTCGTTGCCAACCGGTTGTCGCCGCTGGCCGTTCGCTACGATCGCAGCCGGATTTCCGTCATCCCGGGCTACTGCACGGCCCTCGGCCAGGCGATGCTCGCCTTCCAGAACGGCGAGACCGTGGACGCCTACCTGGCACGCGGCCCGTTCGCGCCGCTGACCGATCGGACGATCACCGATCCGGCTGTGCTGCGGGCGCGGTTCGACGAGATCCGCCGGCGGGGATGGGCGGTCAACCAGGAGGAGCGGTTCCTCGGCGCCGTCGGCCTGGCCGCGCCGATCCTCGGCCAGGGCGGGGCCGTCCTCGGCGCGTTGAACATCGGGACCGTGCCGGTACGCTACCGCAGCCGGCGCACCACGCTGGTGGCGGCGCTGCAGCGCGCCGTCGCCACGATCGCCGAGCAACTCGATACACGGGCGCCGCACCGATCCGGTGTGGCGCCGCATCAATCCGGTTAGAGGGGACGACGGGCATGGGCTATCGCGTCGGGGTCGACATCGGCGGCACATTCACCGACTTCTGCGCCTTCGACGAGGTCAGCGGTGCGCTGCATACCCTCAAGGTGCTGTCGACGCCGCAGAAGCCGGGCGAGGAGGTCATCGCGGGGGTGACCGGGCTTTCCGAGCGGTATGCGATCGCGCCCGGGGACATCACCTACTTCACCCACGGCACCACGGTCGGCGTGAACACCGTGATCCAGCGTCGCGGCATCACGCTGTGCCTGTTCACGACACGCGGCTTCGAGGATGTCCTGGAGGTGGCGCGGCTGAAGATGCCGGACCCGTACGACCTGTTCTCCGCCCGCCCGGAACCGCTGGTGACGCGCGACCGGGTGTTCTCGATCGACGAACGCGTCCTGTTCGACGGTTCGATCGACCAGCCGCTGGACGAGGCGAGTGTCGATGCCGCCATCGAGGGTGTGCGGTCGGTCGGCGGCGAGGGCGTGGTGGTCGCCCTGCTGCACGCGTACCGCAACCCGGCCCATGAACGGCGGGTGGCGGAGATCATCAAGGCGAAGGCGCCGGAGCTGACCGTTACCTGCGCCAGCGAGGTATGGCCGGTGATCCGCGAATACGAGCGCACGGTCACGGCCGTCGTCGCCGGCTATGTCCAGGGCCGGGTCGCGCACTATCTCGGCTCGCTGCAGGCGGCTCTCGCGTCCGCCGGCGTGCCGGCCGAACCGATGATCACCAAGTCCAACGGCGGGGTGATGACCGCGGAGATCGGCAAGCAGGAATGCGCGCAGATGCTGCTCTCCGGCACGGCGTCGGGAGTGATCGGTGCGGCGAGCGTCGCCGCCGAGACCGGATCGGTGGCGGCCATGAGCCTCGATATCGGCGGTACCAGCGCCGATGTTGCGATCATCCGGGACGGCACGCCGCAATACGGCACCGGCGAGATGATCGGCGAGTTCCCGATCTACATTCCGACCGTGTCGGTGACCTCGATCGGCGAGGGCGGCGGCTCGATCGCCTGGGTCGACCCGCACGGCGTTCTCAAGGTCGGTCCGGAAAGTGCCGGCTCCAGCCCCGGGCCGGCCTGCTACGACCGCGGCGGCGAACGCCCGGCGATCACCGACGCCTTCGTCGTCTGCGGTTTCCTCGGCCAGTCGGCGCTCGGCTACAGCGCGGTGTCGATGCGCCCCGACCTGTCGCGGAAGGCGGTCGGCACGATCGCCGAGAGGATCGGCATGAACCTGGAGGAGACCGCGGAGTCGATCATCCGGGTCGCCGTATCCGGCATGTATCTCGAGGTTTCGAAGCTGGTGTCGCGCCATGGCATCGATCCGCGCGAGCTGTCGCTGATCGCCTTCGGTGGGGCCGGGCCGATGATGGCCTGCTTCCTTGCCCGCGAACTCGGCATGCGCGAGGTCGTGGTGCCGCGGGTTCCGGGAGTGCTCAGCGCCTTCGGGGGGCTCATCGCCGACATCAAGAGCGACTTCATCCGGACCGTCTATCTCGACCTGGAGGCCGGTTCGCTCGCCGAAATGCGCGCGGTCTTCGCCGAACTGCGGGAGGCGGCGATGGCCTGGATCCGGGACGAGCACGGCTATGACGGGCCGGTCACGCTGCTGCATTCCGCCGACATGCGGTATCGCGGCCAGTCGTACGAGATCGACACGCCGCTGGAGGCCGAGTGGATCGACGACGGCGCGGTCGAGGCGCTGGCCGGCGCCTTCCACGCCGCGCACCATCGGATTTACGAACATTCGGACGCCGACGCCCCGGTGCAGGTCATCAACATGCGCCTCGTGGTCGTCGGCACACCGCCGAAACCGCGCTTCGCGCCGGTCGAGAAATCCGACGCCGCGCCGACGCCCGTCGCCTCGGTGCCGGTCTACTACGATGGCGCGACGCATACCGCGGCGGTCTACGCCCGCGTCGACCTCCGCGCCGGACAGACGTTCGAGGGGCCGGCGATCGTGACCCAGGACGACTGCACCACCTGTGTGCTCGGCGGCTTCACCGCGACGGTGGACGCGAGCGGCAACCTGATCCTGAGCCGGGAGGGCTGAGCCATGGCGATCGACAAGATCACGCTGGAGATCCTGAAGAACCACTGCCGGGCTGCCGCCGAGAGCATGGCCTTCACGCTCTATCGCACAGCCCATTCGACCTTCGTGAAGGAGACCGAGGATTTCACCACCGGCCTGACCACCCCGGAGGGCGAGACCTTCGCTACCCCGGTCGAGCTTGGAGCGACATGGTTCGTCGGCCTCAACTACGGCACCGTCATCAAGATGATCGACCACTACGACGAGGGCGACATCTGCATGACGAACGACCCGTATAGCGGGCACGTCTGCACCCATTCGCCGGACATGCATGTCTGGAAACCGGTGTTCCACCAGGGCGAGATCGTCTGCTTCGTGGTCGGCCACGTCCACAATACCGACGTCGGCGGCGCGGTGCCGGCCAGCATCTCGCGCACCCTGTCCGAGGTGCATCAGGAAGGCATCCGCATCCCGCCGGCCAAGGTGGTGAAGAAGGGCGCGTTCAACCACGAGCTCATCGACGTGATGTTGGCCAACGTGCGCATGCCGGAACAGAACTGGGGCGACCTGAAGGCGCAGATCGCGGCGATGAACACCGGCGAGCGCCGGGTGCACGAGATGATCGCAAAGTTCGGCGTCGAGACCTTCAAGGCCGGGATCGCCGGACTGCTGGACTACGCCGAGCAGCAGGCCCGGTCGATCATGGCGACGCTGCCGGACGGCGACTATTTCTTCGACGACTACCTGGATGAGGACGCCGCCGGCGGCTATCCCTGCCGGATCGCGCTGACCCTGAAGATCCGCGGCGAGACCTGCGTGCTCGACTTCACCGGCAGCGACCCGCAGATCGAGTCCTCGGTGAACATGCCGACCGGCGGACAGCCGCGCCACGCCCTGCTGATGGTCGGCTTCGTCTACATTCTCTACTCGCTCGACCCGAGCCTGTTCCTGAATTCGGGCGTGTGCCGGGTCGCGGACTCGATCCTGCCGAAGGGAACCATCGTCAATCCGGAGTTCCCGGCGGCGGTCGGGCTGCGCACGCTGTCGGTGCAGCGCCTGCAGGGGGTGATATTCGGGGCCTTCGCCCAGGCCGCGCCGGATCGCCTGCCGTCGAGCCCGGCCTCCGGCGGGCCGATCATGAACGTCAACACCATCGACAACCGCACCGGCCGGCGCGTCATGGCGGCGATCGGCGCCATCTCCGGCGGCGCCGGCGGCAGCCCCCGCGGCGATGGAACCGAGGGGTCCGGTGCCAACGCTTCATTCCTGAAGAACACGCCGGTCGAGATCAACGAGGCGGAGGTGCCGTTCAAGATCCTGCGCTACGGCCTGACCCAGGATTCCGGCGGGGCCGGCAAGTATCGCGGCGGCAACGCGCTGGAGATGATCTTCCAGGCGCATGCCCCGAACACCCGCGTGACCGCGCGCAACCGGGACCGCACGCGGTTTTCATCCTGGGGCGTGCTCGGCGGCAGGGCGGGGAGCAATTCCCGTTTCGTCCTGAACCCCGGCACCGACCGCCAGGTCGACCTTGGAAACGTCGATATCCTGACCATCGGGCCGGGCGACATCGTCCATATCGGCTCCGGCGGATCCGGCGGCTGGGGCGATCCGCTGGAGCGGGACCCCGAGGCGGTGCTGCGCGACGTCCGTCGCGGCTTCGTCTCCCGGCAGGCGGCGGAACGCAGCTACGCCGTGGTGCTGAGCGGCAACGCGGTCGACGCCGACGCGACGGCCAGGCTGCGGGCCGACCGCGCCGCGGAGCGGCCTGCGCAGGAGGGGTTCTTCGATTTCGGCGAGAACCGTGTGGCGTATGAGAAAGTCTGGACCCGTGCCAGCTACGACGCGCTGACCGAACTGCTGGCGGCGACGCCTGTGCATTGGCGGTTCTTCGTTAAGCACCGGGTGTTCGAGGCGATCGACGGGATCGACCCGGCGGCCATCGTCGGTGACGGATCGGACGTGCGTTCGGCGTTCGCCGGGGTGGTGGAGCGCTTCCCGCAGCTCCGCGCCGTGATGGCGGCCTGAGGTCCCGGACATGGAAATCACCTTCGAGGGGAAGTCGGTCGTCGTCACCGGTGCCGTGCGGGGGATCGGGCAGGGCATCGCCCACGCCTTCGCCGCGCGCGGTGCCACGGTCCATGCCTGGGACATTCTCGGTGACGGCCTGGAGGAGACCAGGGCGACCGCCGCGCCGGATCGGGGCGGGTCGATCCACCCGAGCGTCGTCGACGTCACCGATTTCGACGCCGTCGCGAGGGCCGTCGCGGCGGCCGAGGCGGCGAGCGCCGGCGGTGCCGTCGACATCGCCATCCATTGCGCCGGTGGCGTGAAGGGCCAGACCAAGCGCCCGATCGAAGAGGTCAGCGTCGACGACTGGCGCGCGATCCAGGCGGTCAATCTGGACGGCGCCTTCCACCTCGCCAAAGCGGTCGCTCCCAGCATGAAACGTGCCGGAACCGGCCGCATCGTTGTCATCTCCAGCGGTGCCGCCTTCAACGTCAGCCTGACCGGAATTCACAGCTACGGCACGGCGAAGAGCGCGCAGGTCGGGTTCGTCCGCCAGCTCTCCGCCGAACTCGGCCCGTTCGGGATCACCGTCAACTCGGTCGCCCCCGGCTTCATGCCGACCAGCCCGGACTATGTCCGGCAATGGGAATCCTACGGGCCGGAAGGACAGGAGGCCTTGGTCAACCGGATCGCCATGCGCCGGATCGGCCGGCCGGCGGACATCGCCCATGCCGTCATGTTCTTCGCGTCCGAGTACGCCGACTGGGTCACCGGGCAGACGTTGCGGGTGAGCGGCGGATTCTGAACCGGTGCCGAACCCCGGAGCGCGACTTCGGACTGGTTCGGGGCGCCGGAACCGCCACATATGGACCATGACCCTGTGGTGCCGCGCCCCGTATCTGTTGTTCCTGACCGGGCTGGTGCTGTCGGCGGCCGGCCCGTGCGTCGCCGCCGGGGCGGAGATCGGCGGGCGGGTGATCGTGGCACCGGACGCCGAGCCGTGGCGGGCCATCGGCCGGCTGAACGTCGCCGGCTTCCGGATCCGCCGGCACTGCACCGCGACCCTGGTCGCCCCGGACCTGGCGCTGACCGCCCGGCACTGCCTGAGCGGCTTCCGCGGCGAGGCGTGGGTGGCGCCCGAGCTCGTGCACTTCCTGCCCGGATACAGCCGCGGCGGCTACATCGAGCACCACCAAGCGGTCGGCTACGAGCCGATCGGCGACGAGGCGGTTCTGGTACGGCTCAGCGGCCGGGTGAAGATCCGGCCGGTCCCGATCGCCGAACGCGGCACCGTGCCCGGCACCGCCCTGTTCGAGGCCGGCTACAGCCGCGACAAGGGCCAGGTCCTGACTGTCGATCCGGCGTGCCGGTTCCTGGGGTGGTCGTCCGACGGGCTGTGGAACCACGACTGCGAAGCGATCGGCGGCGATTCCGGGGCGCCTATCCTGGTCGACACCGGCGCCGGGCTGGCGGTAGCCGCCATCCATGTCGGCCGGCGCGGCACCGTCGGCATCGCCGAGCCGCTGGATCCCGACCGGATGCGGCGCCACGCCCGCCGCTAGCGGCACCGGGCGTCCCTGCGGCCGTCGCTCTCTTGACCGGTGCCGCTGCGCCCCCCACCTTATGTCATGCGGTCCGTTGCCTGATGGAGCGGCCCGCGACCGACGCCGCATGTCGCGGGTCGTTGAACTGGGTTCTCGCTCGCCTGAGGAGAGGCCGATGTCGCGTATCTCGCTTTTCAACTCGCCGCTGCTGCTGGGTTTCGACCACTTCGAGCGCGCCCTGGACAGGGTGCAGAAAGCCCAGGCGGACGGCTATCCGCCCTACAACATCGAACAGACCTCCGAGAACGGCCTGCGGATCACCCTGGCGGTGGCCGGATTCTCGATGGACGACCTCAGCGTGCAGATCGAGGACAACCAGTTGGTCGTCCGCGGCCGGCAGGCCGAGGAGGAGAGCCGCATCTACCTGCACCGCGGGATCGCCGCCCGGCAGTTCCTGCGGACCTTCGTGCTGGCCGAAGGCATCCGGGTCGAGGGTGCCGAACTGGACAACGGCCTGCTGCACGTCGACCTGGTCCGGCCGGTGCCGGAGACCAAGGTGCACACCATCGAGATCCGTGGAGGCGGCAAGCCGGGCAAGAGCAAGACGATTGATGTCAGGCCCGACGCGGACTGACCGCCGGGGCAGCCGCTCGGCGGGGACCGATTGAAACGTACCGCAAGCTCCCGGCCGTGTCGGCGGGAGCACAGGAGGTGACGATGACCGATATCCGCACCATCAGCCCGCAGGCGCTGGCCGCTCTGGGCGTCAACCAGATCGCCTACGTCAAGCAGGTCGAGATCGAGCAGGAACAGCGGTTCGCGGTGCATACCGCCGACGGCACCGGCGTGACCGTGTTCCCCAGCCTGGAACTGGCTCGGCTCGCCATCCGCCAGAACGACCTGGAGCCGGTCAGCGTCCACTGAGGGACGGTCACCGACGAACGACTCCCATTGCGCATAGGCAACGCCCGGTTCTGGGGCAGCCCGGTTCCGGCCGTCGGCGACTTGGTCGCTGCGACCGGGAACGGACGGTGGGGCGTTTTACCGTAGCCCGTTCATTCCTGACGGCCGTGCCGCCTCACGCCGCGTGGCTGGCCGTGGTGTCGGTGAACAGCGCGTAGATCGCGTCGCGGCTCTCGCAGCCGCGCAGCTTGTTGCACACGGTGCGGTCGCGCAGCAGCCGGGAGACCCGGGCCAGCGCCTTCAGATGATCGGCCCCGGCGCTCTCCGGCGCCAGCAGCAGGAACAGCAGGTCGACCGGCTCGTCATCGATCGAGTCGAAGTCGATCGGCTGCTCCATGCGGGCGAACACCCCGTACAGCCGGTCGAGCTTGGCCAGTTTGCCATGTGGGATGGCGATGCCATGCCCGACGCCGGTGGTACCGAGGCGCTCGCGCTCCAGCAGCACGTCGAAGATTTCCCGGGCCTCGATGCCGGTCAGCTCGCTGGCCTTGCGGGCCAGTTCCTGCAGCGCCTGCTTCTTGCTGGGCGCGCGGAGCGTCGGAATGACGGCGTCACTGGTAATCAAATCCGTGATGTCCATCGCTGCAGTCGTCCTTTCGCCGACCGGCGCGTCCCGACGCCGGCGGTTTCGTATCGTCCTCAGCTCTGGGGACGGCTCGGCGGGTCGACCCAGCCCACATTGCCGTCCGGCCGCCGATAGATCATGTTCAGCCCGCCATGCCCGCGGTTCCGGAACATCAACGCCGGCATGCCCCCTAGATCCAGGCGCATCACGGCCTCGCCCACGGTAAGCACTTCGATAAGGGTCTCCATCTCGGCGACCACGACCGGTTCCCAGCCGTCCGCGGCCTCGGGTTCCGGGGAGTCCTCGGCCTCGGCGGCCAGAACGTACTGGGCGGCCGGGGCCGCTTCCTCGGAATGGCCGCGATGGTGGTCGCGCAGCCGGCGCTTGTAGCGCCGCAGCTGCTTGTCGATGCGCTCGGCGGCACTGTCGAACGCCGTGTGCGCATCGCCGCTGGTGCCCTCGGAGGTAACCGAGATGCCCTTGCCGACATGTACATTGATGTCGGCGCAGAACCCCGGCCCCTGCCGGGACAGCGTCACCGTCGCCTCGATCGGGTTGGCGAAATACTTGGCCGCGATCTGCTCCACGGTCGACTCGATGCGCTCGCGCAATGCGTCACCCACGTCGAGCTGCTTGCCCTGGACCGAAATCTTCATTGCCCTGTCCGTGTGGTTGTCCCACTTTCCGACATGGGGTCCATACGACCCTGCCGAAAGGGGCCCTCTCTCCCAAGGGGCCAGCCGCGCGCGCTCTGCGGGAACTCGCGCGCGAGGCCGCGGAACCTAGTCATGCGGGTGAGCAGCGTCAAGTCGCGATAAATGCCAGCCTCCCTGGTCTGCCATGCGTGCCCGGCAGGGCCGTCAGCCGCGTGCCGGAAGGGCGACCAACATCGCCTTGTCGCGCCGGCGTTGGACACTCGATGGGATACGCAACGCTTCCCGATACTTGGCGACGGTCCGTCTGGCGATGTCGACGCCGTCGGCGCGCAACAGATCGACGATACGGTCGTCGGATAATACGGCAGATGCCGGCTCGGCGTCGATGAGGCGCTTTATACGGTCGCGCACGGCCTCCGCCGAGTGCGCCTCGCCGCCGCCGGCCGAGGCGATCGCCGCGGTGAAGAAGTATTTCAACTCGAAGATTCCGCGCGGGGTCGTCACGAACTTGTTGCTGGTGACCCGGCTGACCGTGCTCTCGTGCATGCCGATGGCGTCGGCGATGTCGCGAAGCACCAGCGGGCGCAGATGCTGCACCCCACGCTCCAGGAAGCCGTCCTGCTGGCGAACGATCTCGGTCGCCACCTTCAGGATGGTGGTGGCGCGCTGGTGCAGCGAGCGGACCAGCCAGTTCGCCGACTGCAGGCAGTCGGACAGGTACTCCTTGGCCTTCTTGTCCTTGGCCGTGCGGTGCGAGACCTCGGCGAAATACGCGTTGTTGACCAGTACCCGCGGCAGGGTGTCGGTGTTCAGCTCGATCGCCCAGCCGCCGTCGGGGCCGCGCCGGACAATGACGTCCGGCACCACCGGCTGGTCGATCGGCGGTTCGAACGCCTCGCCCGGCTTCGGGTTCAGCGCCTTGATCTCGGCGATCATTTCGGCGAGGTCGTCGTCGTCGACCCCGCAGACCCGCCGAAGCCCGGCGAAATCGCGCTGGGCGAGCATCGGCAGATGCGCGAGCAGGGCCTCCATGCACGGGTCGTAGCGGTTGCGGTCGCGCAGCTGGAGCGCCAGGCACTCCTTGAGATCGCGCGCGAACACTCCGGCGGGGTCGAGGCGCTGCAGCCGTTCGAGCACCCGCAGCACCGCCTCGTCGGGGCAGCCGAGCTGCTCGGCCACCGGCTGTACCGGCCCCGACAGGTAACCGGCGGCGTCGACCATGTCGATCAGGTGCGCGGCGATCAGCCGGTCGGTCGGGTCGGCGATCTCGATCGAGGTCTGGTCGAGCAGGTGCTCGCGCAGGGTCTTGGCCTCCGCCAGGGTGTGTTCGAGACCGAATTCCTCGCCATCGGCACCGTAGCCGCCGGTGGTGCGCCAGCCGGCCAGCTCGCCGGAACTGGCGCCCAAGGCGGCCACGCCCTCGGTCGCCTCGTTGCCGGCGCTGCTCCAGTTGTTGTCGTAGTCGACGTCGTTCGGGTCGTCACCGGCGGACGGCAGGGTCTCGGTGGCGGCGCGCTCGGCGGTGTCCGGGCCGCGATCGGGCACCGGGTCCTCGGTCTCGTGGCGCAGCAGGTTGTCCTGGGAGACCGCCTCCAGGGTGGCCGGACCGTCGCCGTCGTCACGCTCGAGCAACGGGTTCTGCGAGAGCTCGCCTTCGACGTAGTCGGTCAGTTCGATGTTGTTCAGCTGCAGCAGCTTGATGGCCTGCTGCAGCTGGGGCGTCAGGACCAGCGACTGCGAGTGGCGAAGATCGAGCCGTTGCGAAAGCGCCATCGGCTACATCCGTCAGAGACTGAACCGCTCTCCGAGGTAGAAACGCCGGACGTCGCGGTGTGCGACGATGTCCCCCGGCGCCCCTTCCATCAGAACCATCCCGTCATGCAGGATGTAGGCGCGGTCTACGATGTCGAGGGTTTCCCGGACGTTGTGGTCGGTGATCAGCACCCCGAGCCCGCGGTCGGTCAGGTGCGAGATCAGGTCGCGGATCTCCGACACGGCGATCGGGTCGATGCCGGCGAGCGGCTCGTCCAGGAGAATGAAGTTCGGTTGCGAGGCCAGCGCCCGGGCGATCTCGACGCGCCGCCGCTCACCGCCCGACAGCGCCAGGGCCGGAGTCCGCCGCAGATGGCTGATCGAGAACTCGGCCAGCAGGTCGTCGAGCATGGCGTCGCGCCGGTTGGCGTTGGGTTCCACGACCTCCAGCACGGCCCGGATGTTCTGCTCGACCGTCAGACCACGGAAAATCGAGGCTTCCTGCGGGAGGTAGCCGATGCCGAGCCGGGCCCGGCGATACATCGGCAGGTCGGTGATATCGTGACCGTCCATGGTCACCGAGCCGGAGTCCGCCGAGATCAGGCCGGTGATGACGTAGAAGCAGGTGGTCTTGCCGGCACCGTTCGGGCCGAGCAGGCCGACCGCCTCGCCGCGCCGCACGTTGACCGATACGTCGCGCAGTACCGGCCGCCTCTTGAACCGCTTGCCGATGTTGCGGGCGGACAGACCGTCGGTCACCCGGCCATCGGAGGTCTTCACCAGGCGCGGGCGCGAGCCCGGCACGGTCGTCGTATCCTCCTCGCGACCGGTCATGCGTGCAGCGCTCCTTCATTCTGGCGGCGGCCGATCACTTGGTCGGCGATCCCGGCGTGAACAGTCCCTTCACGCGGCCACCACTCTTGCCCGCCGGCAGCAGGCGGCTGACGCCGGTGTTGAGATCGACGACCGCACGCTCGCCGTTGAGCTGGTTCTTGCCGCGCGTGATGCGCACGTCCCCGTCGAGCGTAGCCGTCCCCTTGCGCGCATCATAGACCGCTTCGCGGCTGCGGGCGACCTCCTCGGGCGTGGTGATCACCACATTGCCCTCGGCGTCGACGCGGCTCAGCGAGGTGCCGGCCTTCTGGTCCGCCTTGCCCTTCGCACTCTCCTCGAAGAATGCGGTCAGGGTGTCGGCCTGGATCTTCTGGCGCTCGCGGGTCGCGGTGGCATCGCCGCGGGCGACCGCGATCTGGCGCTGCTGCCAGTACTCCAGGCTGTCGCGCGCGGCGATCAGGTCCTGGCCGTTGCGGAACTGCAGGTTCTGGCCGGTCAGCACGATGTTGGACTTGTCCAGGTCGTACACCGCCCGGTCGCCGGTGGCGCGCTCGCGCGGGGTCGCGATCACGACGCTGCCCTCGGCGACCAGCCGGAAGATCTCCGAGGTGCCGTCCGGCCGGTCCCGGTAGCGTGCCCGCAGGACGTCGGCGGTCACCGTGGTATCGCCGCGGACCGCCTTGGCGTGGCCGCGTGCCACATAGGTCTTGCTGTCGCGAATCCACTCGATGCCGTTGTCGGCTTCGACCGTGACCGGGACGTTGTCGTCGCCGCTGCCCTGCAGCAGCTGCGCCGTGGCCGGCGGTGCCTGCAGCAGCGCGAGCGCCATCAGCAGGAAAGCGAGACCGAGGCGTATCGGTTTCGGGGCCGGGCGCCGGCTCATCCGCCGGCCCCGGATCCGTACAGGACCGCCTTCGCCTTGCCGGTGAAGATGATGCGCGCGCCCCGGTCGTAGAGTCGGAAACCCTCGCCGGCGACATTGCCCCCGGGGCTCTGTCCGGTCGTCGGGTCTTCGCTCATGGCCGTGCCCTCGCCGAGGTTGATGCGTGCCGTTTCGGAAGCCAGCTGATGGCCGGCCTCGTGGAACACGGCCACGCCCCCGCCGAGATCGACCAGTTCCTCGCGCTTGTGCCACAGCCCCGTGCTGGCCGTCAGGGTCATCCAGGCGCCGGACTCGGTCATCAGGTCGGCCTGCGGGTTGTCCAGTTGCACCTCGTCGGCCGACTCGCTCTCCTGGCGGGCGGCGTCCGCGATGATTTCGTAGGGACGGTCCTTCTCGTCGACGCCGACGTAGCGCGGATTGGCCACCCGCAAGGTGTCGGCGTCCGAACTGGCGATCCGCGGGCCGCGCATGATGTCGCCGTGCTGCAGAAGCTGTGGCCAGACCACCACCAGGGCGATCAGGCACAGCGCGATCGCCGGCAGCAGCATCTTCATCGCCGCCACCAGCCGACTGGACTGGGCCGTGGCGAACGGCCGCAGCATACGCGGCCGCGGCCGGTGCTCGGGAGGGGCGATCACTGTCGGGTCGGTGCTGGCCACGGTCGCTCGGGCTCGCTGCTCCATAGGCCTCGGATATTCCGTATGGCTTGGTTATACCGCGTCGCGGCGGCGGCGTGTAGCCGGCGCGGCAATCAGCCCGATATGGGGATGAGGCCCGGCCGGTGCGACCGGCGGCTGCAGGTCGCTCAGTGCGCGAAGATATCCTCGTCGGGATAGCCGATCAGGTCGAGGGCGGCACGGGTCCCGAGAAACCGGAAGCAGTCGGCGGCGATCGCACTGCGGCCTTCGCGCGCCAGCATGATGTCCAGCCGCTCCCTCAGGGCGTGCAGGTGCAGCACGTCGGAGGCGGCGTAGGTCTGCTGTTCCGCCGTCAGTTCGGCGGCCCCCCAGTCGGACGACTGCTGCTGCTTCGACAGCTCGACGCCCAGCAGCTCGCGGCACAGGTCCTTGAGGCCATGCCGGTCGGTGTAGGTCCGGACCAGCTTGGAGGCGATCTTGGTGCAGTAGATCGGCGCGGTGGCGGCACCCAGAAAAGCCTGCATCACGGCGACGTCGAAGCGCGCGTAGTGGAACAGCTTCAGGGTGTCGGGGTCGGTCAGCAACCGGGTCAGGTTCGGCGCGTCGTAGACGCCGGGCGCGAACTGCACCAGATGGGCGTCGCCGTCGCCGGACGACAGCTGCACGACGCACAGGCGGTCTCGGATCGGCTTCAGTCCCATGGTCTCGCTGTCGATCGCGACGACCGGCCCGAGGGTGAGGCCGTCGGGCAGGTCGCCCTTGTGAAGCGTCACCGTCATGGCGTCATCCCGACGAGGAGTAATGGTGCCCAGGAGAAGACTCGAACTTCCACGACCTTTCGGCCACTAGCACCTGAAGCTAGCGCGTCTACCAATTCCGCCACCTGGGCAAGGTGCGGAGGCGCCGAGGGCGCCGTCACGGGACCGGAGAAATAGTGTCGGCCCGTCCCGCTGTCAAAGGGTTTTCGTCGTCGTCCGCCCGCGACAAGGCCGCAGCGGCGAATTCATCCTCCCCTTGCGGCGCCGGCCTGTACTATAAGCCGTTGCGTCACGCTCGACGCCAAAGAGGAAGGTGCCATGCAGGGCCAGCTCGCCACCGTGTTCGGAGCTTCCGGATTCATTGGAAGGAACATCGTGCAGGTACTCGCCGCACGCGGGTTCCGGGTGAACGCGGTCTGCCGCGACGCCGAGCATGCCAAGTTCCTGAAGCCGATGGGAACCGTCGGCCAGGTGACGCCGATGCGGGCCGACGTGACCGATGCCGCCGCGGTGGCGCGCGCGGTCGCCGGCGCCGACATCGTCGTGAACCTGATCGGCATCCTGTACCAGTCCGGCCGCAACACCTTCGAGGCGGTCCAGGCGACCGCCCCCGGCACCATCGCGAAGGCGGCGGCCGCCGCCGGCGCCCATGCCATGGTGCATGTCTCGGCGATCGGCGCCGATGCCGACAGCCGGTCGGCCTACGCCCGCAGCAAGGCAGCCGGCGAGGCGGCGGTGCGGGCGGCGTTCCCGACGGCCACCATCCTGCGCCCGTCGATTGTCTTCGGGCCGGACGATTCGTTCTTCAACCGGTTCGCGGCGATGGCCCAGGTGATGCCGGTCCTGCCGCTGATCGGCGGTGGTGTCACAAAGTTCCAGCCGGTCTATGTCGACGACGTGGCGGACGCGACGATGGCCGCCCTCGACCGGTCGGACGCCGCCGGCAACACCTATGAACTCGGCGGCCCCACGGTCTACACGTTCCGCCAGCTGCTGGAGCTTATGCTGGTGGAGATCCGCCGCAAGCGGATGCTGGTGTCGATGCCGTTCTGGCTGGCATCGCTGCAAGCCGCGGTCCTCGAGCTGCTGCCGGTGCCGCCGATGACCCGCGACCAGATCGAGCTGTTGAAGAGCGACAACGTGGTTTCCGGCGGTGCGAAGACCCTGGCCGACCTCGGCATCGAGGCGACGCCGCTGGAGATCATCCTGCCGACCTACCTGGACAAGTTCCGGGTCGGCGGCCGCTATGCCGGTGGCCGCGCCCACGCCTGAGCCGGCGATGCCCGAACGGGCGGCGGTCAGCCGAAGTACACCCAGATCAGCAGGCCGCCGCCGAGCGCGATGCGGTACAGCACGAACGGCAGGAAGCTGGCGCGCCTGAGCCAGCCCATCATGGCGGCGATGGCGACCAGGGCGGCGGCCAGGGCCAGCCCGGCGGCGATGAAGGCGTCGACGGTCAGCTGCGCGTTGCCGGTCTGGTAGAGCTTGATGCCCTGCAGTGTCCCGCTGGCGACGATCGCCGGGATCGACAGCAGCATCGAGAACCGGGCGGTCTCGGAACGCTCGAAGCCCAGCAGCCGCGCCGCCGTCATGGTGATGCCGGACCGGCTGGTCCCGGGAATCAGCGCCAGCACCTGCGAGCAGCCGATGAACAGGGCGCCGGCATAGCTCATGTGCTCGATCCGGCGCACGGTCATGCCGGCGCGGTCGACGAGCCAGAGCAGGATCCCGAAGCCCAGGGTGGCCCAGGCGATCACCTCGACCGACCGGAGCGTATCGCCCAGGTAGCGGGATGCCGCGTAGCCGGCGGCCACCAGCGGTAGGGTCGCGACGACCAGTTGCAGCGCCAGCCGCCCGCCCGGATCGCCGCGCCCGCGCAGCGCCCGGCCCAGGCCCACCAGCATCCGGACGATGTCGCGCCACAGATACAGCATCACCGCGCCAAGGGTTCCGACATGCAGGGCGACGTCGATCATGAGGCCCTGATCGGCTTCGCCGGTGAAGTAGGGCACCAGGATCAGGTGCCCGGAGGAACTGATCGGCAAAAACTCGGTTATGCCCTGGACGATCGCCAGGACGATCAGTTGCTCGACAGTCACCAGCGGCGCTCCCAGACCCGGGAGTCGCCACGACTCCCCCTGCAGATGGCGGGAAACATTAGACATTCGCCGACCTGTGGGACAGTCGGGAAAATAGTCGCATAACGGGACGGAGTTTTGAGCCATGCCCTCGCGGTCATCGCCGCACGATGGAGCGTCAGCGTTGACGGCTCGGCATTAGTCAACAAAGTTGTCCTAAAATTCCAGAACGCGCTTTATTCCCGGGATCGCCTTGTGTATAGAAGTTGACCCGGCCGCCGCCCCGGTTTCCAGAGCGTCCGGGACGAGGGAGGCCATCCGTGACCACCGACCGCATGCTTAAATTCGTGGGCACCGCCAAGCGCATGCCGGCCAAGCGTTCGGCCGAGGAGCGGGCTACCGATTTCGGCGAGATCTACCAGGAATTCGACGCCGCCGGCGCCCGCCAGCAGGCCGGCCGGTGCTCGCAGTGTGGCGTGCCGTTCTGCCAGGTGCACTGCCCGTTGCACAACAACATCCCCGACTGGCTGATGCTGACCGCCGAGGGGCGGCTGGAGGAGGCCTACGAGGTCGCCAGCGCCACCAACAACTTCCCGGAGATCTGTGGCCGGATCTGCCCGCAGGACCGGCTGTGCGAGGGCAACTGCGTCATCGAGAAGGGCTTCGAATCGGTCACCATCGGGTCGGTCGAGAAGTTCATCACCGAGACCGCGTTCGAGAACGGCTGGGTGAAGCCGGTGGTGCCGCCGCGCGAGCGTGCGGAATCGGTCGCGATCATCGGCGGCGGACCAGCCGGGCTGGCGGCGGCCGAACAGTTGCGCAAGCGCGGCTACCAGGTCCACGTCTACGACCGCTATGATCGCATGGGCGGGCTGCTGATCTACGGGATCCCGAACTTCAAGCTGGAGAAGGACGTGGTCGAGCGCCGGAGCGCGCTGCTGGCCGACGGCGGCGTGCTTTACCACCCGAACACCGAGATCGGCACCACCGTCACGCTGGCGCAATTGCGCGAGCGCCACGACGCCGTGCTGATCGCGACCGGCGTCTACAAGGCGCGCGACATCAAGTGCCCCGGCGTCGGCCTGGACGGCATCTACCCCGCTCTCGACTACCTGACGGCGTCCAACCGCAAGGGCCTGGGCGATGCGGTGCCGGCGTTCGACGAGGGCACGCTGGACGCCAAGGGCAAGCGGGTGGTGGTGATCGGCGGTGGCGATACCGCCATGGACTGCGTGCGGACCGCGGTCCGGCAGGGCGCGGTGTCGGTGACCTGCCTGTACCGTCGCGACCGGGCCAACATGCCGGGCTCGCAGCGCGAGGTCGCCAACGCCGAGGACGAGGGCGTCGACTTCCAGTGGCTGTCGGCGCCCGAGGCGTTCGTCGGAGACGGCCACGTCGATGGCGTGCGGTGCCAGCGGATGCGCCTGGGCGTGCCGGACGCCACCGGTCGCCAGACCCCGCAGATCATCGAGGATTCCAGCTACACCGTCGACTGCGACATGGCGATCACCGCACTCGGCTTCGACCCCGAGGATCTTCCGGGTCTGTTCGGAGCCAGCGAGCTCGAGGTCAGCCGCTGGGGCACCGTGCGGATCGACTTCCGCAGCATGATGACCAGCCTCGGCGGGGTGTTCGCCGCCGGTGACATCGTGCGCGGCGCCTCGCTGGTGGTGTGGGCGGTCCGCGACGGCCGCGACGCCGCCGATCGCATCCACGACTTCCTCGCCGCCAAGGGTACCGCCGAGCCCGCCCGCAGCGCCGCCTGAGCCAAGACACTTGAGCCCCGCCGCTCGAGAAGGAGCCGAAGCCATGACCGAGATCCGCGAATCCGGCGAGCAGTTCGTCCAGGCCTGGCAGCAGAATGCCGCACGGTTGCAGGCCGGGCACGCCTATGACCCGGCACAGGAGCACGCGTCCTGCGGCGTCGGCTTCGTCGCGGCCATCGACGGCAAGCCGCGCCGTGCCGTGGTGACGGCGGCGATCGCAGCACTGCAGGCGGTCTGGCACCGCGGCGCGGTCGACGCCGACGGCAAGACCGGCGACGGCGCCGGCATCCATCTGGCCATCCCGATGGACTTCTTCCGCGAGCACATCGAGCACACCGGCCACACCCTGAACGAGGGGCGCATGGCGGTCGGCATGGTGTTCCTGCCGCGCACCGACCTCGCCGCCCAGGAGCGCTGTCGGATCATCGTCGAGTCGGAGATCCTGAAGTTCGGCTGCTTCGTCTACGGCTGGCGGCAGGTTCCGGTCGACATCGAGCTGATCGGCGAGAAGGCCAACGCCACCCGCCCGGAGATCGAGCAGATCATGTTCTCGAGCCCGGCCGGCCGGTCCGAGGTCGAGTTCGAGCGCGACCTGTACATCATCCGACGGCGCATCGAGAAGGCGGCGCTGGCCGAGCACATCACCGACTTCTACCTGTGCTCGCTGTCGTGCCGCTCGATCATCTACAAGGGCATGTTCCTGGCCGAGCAGGTGGCGTCGTTCTACCCGGACCTGACCGATGAGCGCTTCGTCTCGAGCTTCGCGATCTACCACCAGCGCTACTCGACCAACACCTTCCCGACCTGGCGGCTGGCGCAGCCGTTCCGGGTACTGGCGCACAACGGCGAGATCAACACGGTCCGCGGCAACGTCAACTGGATGGCCAGCCACGAGACCCGGATGGCGCATGAGAGCTTCGGCGAGCAGATCGAGGACCTGAAGCCGGTGGTGCAGTCCGGCTCCTCCGACTCCGCCGCCCTCGACGCGGTGTTCGAGCTGATGGTGCGGGCCGGCCGCGAGCTGCCCATGGTCAAGACCATGTGCATCCCCGAGGCCTGGACCGAGGACGGCCTGACGCCGCAGACCTGGCGCGACATGTACGCCTACGCCAACGCCGTCATGGAGCCGTGGGACGGCCCGGCGGCGATCGCCGCCTATGGCGGGCGCTGGGTGCTGGGCGGGATGGACCGCAACGGCCTGCGGCCGATGCGCTACACCGTGACCCATGACGGCCTGCTGATCGCCGGCTCGGAGACCGGGATGGTGCGGGTCGAAGAGGCCAACGTGGTCGAGAAGGGCCGGCTGGACCCTGGCGAGATGATCGGCGTCGACCTGATCGAGGGCCGGCTGTACCACGACGTCGAGCTCAAGGACCTGCTTTCGGCCCGCAAGCCCTATGGCGAGTGGATCAAGGAAAGCACCGTCATCGACGACCTGATCCGCGCCGAGCACGAGGAGAAGCCGAAGTTCTCGCGCGAGGAGTTGCGGCGCCGCCAGGTGGTCGCCGGCTGGACGCTGGAGGACATGGAACTGATCCTGCAGCCGATGGCCGAGGCCGGCAAGGAAGCGATCGGCTCGATGGGCGACGACACGCCGATCGCGGTGCTGTCGGACAAGTATCGCGGCCTGCACCACTTTTTCCGGCAGAACTTCAGCCAGGTCACCAACCCGCCGATCGACAGCCTGCGCGAGCGCCGGGTGATGACCCTGCGCACCCGGCTCGGCAACCTCGGCAACATCCTCGACGAGGATGCCGAGCAGTGCGACCACCTGCTGCTGGAGAGCCCGGTACTGACCAACGCCGAGTTCCACGCCATGCGCGACTACATGGGCGAGACGGCGGCGGAGATCGACTGCACCTTCCCGGCGCATGGCGGCCCGGCCGCCCTGGAAGAGGCGATCGAGCGGGTCCAGCGCGAGGCCGAGGACGCGGTCCGCGGCGGCTGCACCCACGTCATCCTGTCGGACAAGGCGACCTCGGCGGATCGGGCCGGGCTGCCGATGATCCTGGCCTCCGGCGCGGTCCACAGCCATCTGGTCCGCCAGCAGCTCCGCACCTTCACCTCGGTCAACGTGCGCTGCGGCGAATGCCTCGACGTGCACTACTTCGCGGTGCTGATCGGGGTCGGCGCCACCACCGTCAACCCATATCTGGCCCAGGAATCGATCGCCGACCGCTGCGAACGCGGCCTGTTCGGCGACGCCACCCTCGAGGAGTCGCTCGGCCACTACAAGAAGGCCATCCAGGACGGCCTGCTGAAGATCATGTCCAAGATGGGCATCTCGGTGCTGTCCTCCTACCGCGGCGGCTACAATTTCGAGGCTGTCGGGCTCAGCCGTGCCCTGGTTGCGCGGTTCTTCCCGGGCATGAACTCGCGGATCTCCGGCCTCGGCCTGTCCGGCATCCAGCACAAGGTGCTGCGGATGCACGCCAAGGCGTTCGACGAGGCGGCGGTGCCGCTGCCGGTCGGCGGCCTGTACCGCTATCGCCGCAACGGCGAGCGCCACGCCTTCGACGGTCCGATGATCCATGCCCTGCAGCGCGCCGTGGAGAGCGACAGCTACCACCTGTACAAGCGCTACGCCGAGGCGGTGTACGCGCAGCCACCGGTCAACCTGCGCGACCTGCTGCGCTTCAAGGCCAAGGCCGGCGCGGTCCAGCTCGAGGAAGTCGAGTCGATCACGGACATCCGACGCCGGCTGGTCGCGCCCGGCATCTCGCTCGGCGCGCTCAGCCCGGAGGCGCATGAGACCCTGTCGATCGCCATGAACCGGATCGGCGCCAAGTCGGACTCCGGCGAGGGCGGCGAGGACCCGGCGCGGTTCCGGCCGCGACCCAACGGCGACAATGCCAGCTCGGCGATCAAGCAGGTGGCGTCCGGTCGCTTCGGGGTGACCGCCGAGTACCTGAACAACTGCCGCGAGATCGAGATAAAGATCGCCCAGGGTGCGAAGCCCGGCGAGGGCGGCCAGCTGCCCGGCATCAAGGTCAACGGCCTGATCGCCCGGCTGCGGCACGCCACCCCGGGCGTGACCCTGATCTCGCCGCCGCCGCACCACGACATCTACTCGATCGAGGACCTCGCCCAGCTGATCTACGACCTCAAGCAGATCAACCCGGAAGCCCGGGTCTGCGTGAAGCTGGTGGCCTCGACCGGGATCGGCACGATCGCCGCCGGGGTCGCCAAGGCCAAGGCCGACACCATCCTGATCTCCGGCCATGGCGGCGGCACCGGGGCCAGCCCGCAGACCTCGATCAAATACGCCGGCATTCCCTGGGAGATGGGGCTGTCGGAGGTCCATCAGGTGCTGACCCTGAACCGGCTGCGGCACAGCGTGATCCTGCGCACCGACGGCGGCATCAAGACCGGCCGCGACGTGGTGATCGCCGCCATGCTCGGCGCCGAGGAATTCGGCCTGGGCACCGCCTCGCTGGTGGCCATGGGCTGCATCATGGTCCGGCAGTGCCATTCCAACACCTGCCCGGTCGGGGTGTGCACCCAGGACGAGTCGTTGCGCGCCAAGTTCGAGGGCACGCCGGAGCGGGTCGTGAACCTGTTCTCGTTCGTGGCCGAGGAGGTGCGCGAGATTCTGGCCGAGCTCGGGGTGCGGTCGCTGCAGGACGTGATCGGCCGTACCGACCTGCTGGCCCAGGTCAGCCGCGGCGACCCGTCGCTCGACGACCTCGACCTGAACCCGATCCTGGTGCGCGCCGACTCCGGCGGCCATCCGCCCTACAACACGATCGAGGGCCGCAACGAGGTGCCGGAAACCCTCGACGCCCAGATCATCAAGGACGCCAAGCCGGTGTTCGAACTCGGCGAAAAGATGCAGTTCACCTACAACATCTCCAACACCCAGCGGGCGATCGGCACCAAGCTCAGCTCCAAGCTGGTGCGGAAATACGGCATGACCGGGCTGCAACCGGGCCACATCACGGTCCGGCTGCGCGGCTCGGCCGGCCAGAGCCTCGGCGCCTTCGCGGTGCAGGGCCTGAAGATCGAGGTGTTCGGCGACGCCAACGACTATGTCGGCAAGGGCCTGTCCGGCGGCACCATCACGGTGCGGCCGATGACGGCGGCGGCCTATGCCTCGAACGAGAACACCATCATCGGCAACACCGTGCTGTACGGGGCCACCGCCGGCAAACTGTTCGCCGCCGGCCAGGCCGGCGAGCGGTTCGCGGTGCGCAACTGCGGCGCCGAGGCGGTGGTCGAGGGCTGCGGGTCGAACGGTTGCGAGTACATGACCGGCGGCACCGCCGTGATCCTGGGACCGGTCGGCGACAACTTCGGGGCCGGCATGACCGGCGGCATGGCCTTCGTCTACGACGTCGACGGCACCTTCGCGCACCGGGTCAACGAGGAGACCGTGGTCTACCAGCGGGTCGAGACCGAATACTGGGACGACGTGCTGAAGCGGCTGGTCTCGGAGCACGTCCGCGAGACCCAGTCGCGCTATGCCGAGCGCATGCTGATGGACTGGCAGCGCGAGGTCCGCAAGTTCTGGCAGATCGTCCCGCAGGAGATGATCGCCCGGCTGCCGCAGCCGCTCAGCAGCAGCGCCCGCGAGCAGCGGGCCTGAGCGGGCGGCGGGCCTGAGCGGGTTGCGGATCGTCCTAGGTCAGGACGAACCAGTCGGCCGAGGCGTCGGCCGCCCTGACGCCGAGAAGCGACACGGTGTTGCCGGCTCCGAGGTCGAGGACGGCGTCGCCGTGGCTGTCGGTGGAGAGCCGGGCCGGCAGGTCGGCGACGCTGGCGATGCCGGTGCCGTTGACGTTGGCGGCGATGGCGATGACGTCGCCCTCGCTGCTCGAGAATCCCGACACGCTGTCGGCGCCGTCTCCGGTCCCGAAGGCGTAGCGATCGGCGCCGAGGCCGCCGACCAGCAGGTCGTTGCCGGCACCGCCGGAGAGCGTGTCGTCGCCCTGGCCGCCGTAGAGGGTGTCGGCGCCGCGATTACCGTGCAGGACGTCGTTGCCGAGGTTGCCGTAGAGCAGGTCCCCGCCCTGGCCGCCATAGACGGTGTCGGCATCGCGGCCGCCGTACAGCGCGTCGGTGCCGAGGTTGCCGTACAGCAGGTCGCTGCCCTGGTTGCCGTAGACGACGTCGGCGTCCTGGCCGCCGTAGAGTGTATCGGTGTCGGCTTCGCCCCACAGGGTGTCACTGCCCTGGTTGCCATAGGCGAGGTCGCCGCCGGCGCCGGCATAGATCTGATCGTTGCCGGCCATGGCGGAGATCGTGTCGGCGCCGTCGCTGCCGAGGAAGGTCTCGTCGGCGGCGTTGCCGACCAGATGTAGGGCGGTGCCCGATCCGCCGCCGTCGCTGCCGGAGGACGAGGCCGGGGCGGCGCCGGTGTCGGTCAGGGTGACGTCGTTGCCGTCGTCGCCGGCGTAGCTGATCGCGTAGGTACGGGTGCCACTGGTGAAGGAAGCGCCCTCGGCGAGGCCGGAGAAGGTGCCGGTGACGGCGTCGACGCCGTCGTTGCTGATCAACACGTAGCTGTTGCCGATGGTCGAAGTGTAGCCGAACACGGTGGTCAGCGTGGCCGAGTTGATGGTGACGGTGCCGGTGACGGCGATCTGGTCGTGCTGGGTACCGGCCGTCGTGCCGTCGATCTCCATGGTTGCGGTAGAGCCGCTGGCTAGCGTCAGGTCGCCGGTGGAGATGATGCCGGGGCTGTTGCCGGGAGCGATGGTGGCGCCCGAGAGCACCTCGATCGGCGTCGTGTAGGTGCCGGTCCCCTTGAGGGTGACGCCGGCGGCGACCTTGAAGGGGCCGGTGCCGGAGAGAGTGCCGGCAAAGCTGCTGGCGCCGGGATTGGAGAGGGTGAGGGTGCCGGCGCCGGTAGTGATGATCCCGGATCCGGTCAGCGACCCGATGGTCTCGGTGGTGCCGTTGAGGTCGAGGGTGGCGCCGGCGGCGACGTGCACGGTGGCGCCGTCGGCGATGGCGCTGCCGCCGGCCAGCGTCAGCGTTCCGGCGCTCACCGTCACGGTGCCGGTCAGGGAGTTGGCGCCGGAGAGGGTCAGGGTGCCGGTGCCGGTCTTGTTCAGGCCGCCGCTGCCGGAGACGACCCCGGAGAAGGTGGTGTTGGTGCTTTGCGCGACCGTCAGCGTGCCGCTGCCGAGGGAGACGTTACCGTCGCCGGATAGCGTCCCGATGGTCTCGGTGGTGCCGTTGATGTCGAGCGTAGCGCCGGCACTGACGGTCACGCCGGCGCTGTCGGACAGCGCGCTGCCGCCCGAGAGCTTCAGGGTTCCGGCCGAGACGACGGTGGCGCCGGAATGGGTGTTGGTGCCGGACAGCGTGAGCAAGTTGGCGCCGGTCTTGGTGAGCGTGCCGCTGCCGGAGACGGCCCCGGAGATGGTGATGTCGGCGGAGACCGCGACGGTGCCGTGGCTGGCGCCGATCGCCATGGCGTTGTCGATGGTGGTGGCGCCGGTCACGGCGAGGGTGCCGCCGTTGAGCGTGACGGCTCCACTGCCGAGGCTCTGGTCCGCGGAGACCGACAGGACGCCGGCACTCACCGTGGTGCCGCCGGAGTGGCTGTGCAGCCCGCTCAGCACCAGCGTGTCGGCTCCGTTCTTGACGAGGGACATGGCGCCGGTGAGCGATGCGCCGGTCGTCGCCCCGAAGGTGACGTTGTCGACCGTCACCTGGCCGCCGGCGCTGACGTTGTACGACCCGTTGGGGTTGCTGAACGTGACGTTGGTGAGAGAGACCGGCTGGGCGCTGGTGAATGCGGTACCCATCGTGATCGCGGAGGCGGCGCTGGTCGTCGAGAACGTGGAGCCGACGACCGTCAGATCTCCCAGCCCAGACACCGCCGAACTGACGTAGCTTGAGATTACCACGTTGGTCAGCGTCAGGTCGGCCCCGCCCCGAATGACGCCTTCCGACTCGTCGGTCCCGTTCGCATTGGAGAATGTGAGACCGGAGATGCTGACATTGGCGAACTCGCCGATGCCCGGGGTGCTCAGGTACAGGAGGGATGTGAGGTTGGTGACGCCGGCCGCGATCGTCAGAGAGCCGCTGCCGGGACCGGTGATCGTGGTCGTATCGTTGCCGCCGGCGCCGCCGATGAATTCGAGCCTGCTCTGCAGCGAGATGGTGCCGGTGACGCCGAGCGCGAACTCGATGACGTCGTTCACTCCGTTGCCGGCGGCAGTGCCGAGCGCCTCGCGAAGCGACCCGGCGCCGCTGTCGTTGGTGTTGGTCACCGTGATGGTGGCGAGCAGCCCGGCCATCGCCGGCACGGCGAGCGGTGCCGCGGTGACCCGGCCGTGGCGGTGCGCCAGCGCCCAGCTACCGCCTAGCGAAGCCGCCCCGACCGGTCCGGCGGCGGCGGCGACGGCAACCCCGGTGAGCGCCGCCAGCCGGGCGACGAAGGCCCGGCCGCGCTCGCCCGCCGCGACGCCGCAGCCGTAGAGCAGCAGCGACCCGTCGGGGGTCAGGACGGCGCCGATGCGGGCCAGCAGGCCGGCGCTTCGCTCCGCCGAGATCGCATCCACCTCCGCGCCGGCGAGCGTGATCGCGCCGTCCCGTCCGTGACCGACGATGTGCAGGGCCGAGAACCCGCGGTAGCCGGCCAGCCGGTCGACGATCTGTTCGAGGCCGTCGCGGCCGGGTTCGAGCACCAGCGCGCCGGCCCTGCGACGGGCTGCCGCGTGCCGTACCGCCTGGAGGTCCGGCACGGCCCCGTCGATCACCACCAGTTCGACGAGGCGGTCGGCCCTCGGGGACTTCGCGGCAACTTCGACCATATGCGTCTTCTCCCGTCAGCGCCCGAATATCGGTTTGGGCAAAGCTGTCCCGTTCTCGGAATCGAAGGCTCCGGGTAATTTTCTCGGTCGACGATGTCTCTAAGAGTTCTTCGGGTTTGTCTCGGGCGCGTTGCCGTCGTTTGGGTGTCGTCGCTGAATATCGGCTAACAGTGTCTCTGAGTGGAGGCTACGGTTGATCAGAATGCTTCATGGTCCTTGCCGGCATTGCGATGATTGGGAAATCGTCTGTCCAGATCAAAGGCTTTGTTGGGAAGTTCGTTCCAGTTTTCCAATCCGCCCGGCGAGCCTGGAATGCCGGTGGAACCCTTGTGCCCAGAGTGGAAAAAGTCTGGAAAATGCCCGGTGGCAACGTATGCTTCGACCCGGCCTCTCCGTACCCGAACGGGGCCGGGAGCCAAGGCTCGGAGTGAGGGCGATCTCCGCATGGGCGAGTCTGAAGTCTGCCCGTTCGCCAGGAAGCTCCGCGCGGCGGTGGCGGAGACCGGTTGCCGGTCGTTGGCCGAGTTCGTCGCCCGCGTGCGGGCCGCTGCGCCGGAGACCAGCGTGACCCTGGACCGGGCGTACAAATGGCTGCAGGGCCGGGCCGTGCCCAACGATCCGCGCGTATACGTCGATCTCGCGACCGTGCTCGGCCTGCCTGCCGATGGCGCCTTCGTCCGCGGATCGACGGTCGAGGCATTCGTGGAGAAGCTGCGCCTGCAGCGCGGTGGTGCCGCGCCGGCTGGTCCGGCCGCGATGATGGACCGGGTGGTGCCGTCCGGTCTCCGCGACGGTGCCTACGCCATCTATGCGCTGGCCCGTGACGCTTCCGCCGACGGTTCCGTGGTCCGCGGATGCGTACACGTTGCCGTCGATCCGGCGAGCGGGGCACGCCGGATCGACTACGTTGAGCACGACGGGGCCGGGCGGTTGTCGTTCTCCGGCGAACTCGTGGCGTCGCGCCTGCTGCACACCGTCACTCTCGCATCGGCGCAGCGCGACGAGTCGCTGGCGCTGGCGCTCGCGGTGCCGGGGCAGCCGGTTCCGGTGGTCGGCGGACTGATGGTCGCGCAGGCGCGGTATGCGGTGTCCGCCCGGCCGATCTGCTGCCGCATCCTGATGCTCGCGATCCGCCATCCCGTTGCGGACCCGGAGTCCGGGAACGGCGAGTTCGGAACCGGGACGGATCGAATCGCCGCCGACGTGGCGGGGATCGGCTACGGCGGCCCTGATTGCGACCTGCTGGCGGCGCGCATCCATGCCTACCTGACCGCACCCTCGGACGGCCGGCTCGACGTCTCGCATCAGGCGATCGAGGCGATCTCGCTGATGGTGGCACTGGCGACCCAGCTCCCGGGTGCGGCATGAGGGGCGCGGCATGAGCGCACTGGACTTCCCGGCGAAGCTCGCCCTGGTCGCCGAGGTGCTCGGCTGCCGCACCCAGAAGGAGCTGCTGGCGCAGCTGCTGGCGGTGAACCCGAACACCAGCTTCGACCCGGTGCGGTCGTACAAGTGGCTGCAGGGTCGGTCGACGCCGCGCGATGGCGGTGTCTACCAGGATCTGGCGGACGCGCTCGGCCTCGGCCATTCCGGCGAGACCCTGCGAACCTGCACGCTGGCGGCGTTCGGCGCCATGCTGGCGGCGCGCGTCGGATCGCCGCCGTCCGCCGCAACGGCTCGGCCGGACGCCCCCGATCTGTCCTACCTCGACGGCGAGTACGTGCTGTACATGCGCTCGTTCTCGCAGTTTCCGACACCGAAGCTGTTCTATTGCCGGTTCCGGGTCGCGACCGGCCCGACCCGGCTGACGACGGCGCAGCTCGACCTCCCGCTGGCCGGGCAGGTCAGCCGGTACTACGGCACGGTCGGGTGCGCCGGGCGGCTGGTGTCGGTGGCGCTGAACAGCGAGACCCAGGGAACCACGGCGATTCTGTGGTTTGCCGATCCGGCGGGACCGGTGCGGGCGATCGGCGGACTGGTCGGCGGACAGGTCGCATTCATAGCGGCAGCCGTTCCGAAATGCGCCCGAGTGGCCCTGATCAGGGTGCCGGACGGCGCCGATCCGGCGCTCGCCGACTGCTATTGCGAGGTCGACGAGAACGAACTCGCCGGGTCGCTCGAGGCGAGCGGGCACCGCGCCGCCCACCGGTCCGGCCTGGCCCGCCAGCTGCTCGAGTTCATGGGCGCCGAGGGCGACGGCTTCGCGGTCAGCGTGCCGGCCAAGGACGCCGAGCACCTCATGGCCGCGGCCGAGCGGGCGCACCGGATGTCGGCGAACTCGGCCACGTGAGGGGGCCGGGTAGTGGGGTGACGAGCGCGCCCGTCCCCGGCTAACCTCTGCTCCGGCCCAACCCGGAGTTCTTCCATGCCCGATCTTCCCGTCGCCCAGGTGCTGGAGCGCGTCGACGCCAATCTCGATGCCTCGGTCGAGCGGCTGTTCGATATCCTGCGCATTCCCAGCGTGTCGACCGACCCGGCCTTCAAGGACGACGTCCACCGGGCCGCCCGGTGGATGGCCGACGAGCTGGCCGGCCTCGGCTTCGAGGCGACGGTGCGGCCGACTTCGGGCCACCCGATGGTGGTCGCCCAGCACCCGGGTCCGGGCGGCGACGCCCCGCATCTCCTCTACTACGGCCACTACGACGTGCAGCCGGCCGACCCGCTGGAGCTGTGGGACACCGGGCCGTTCGAGCCGGCGCTGGTCGACGCCGAGCGCGGCAAGCGGATCGTGGCGCGTGGTGCTGTCGACGACAAAGGCCAGGTGATGACCTGGATCGAGGCGTTCCGGGCTTGGCGCGACGTGCATGGCAGCCTGCCGTGCCGGATCACCGTGCTGCTGGAGGGCGAGGAGGAGTGCGGCAGCCCGTCGCTCGACCCGTTCATCAAGGCCAACCTCGACGAGCTGAAGGCCGACGCCTGCATCGTCTGCGATACCGGCATGTGGGACGTCGACCAGCCGGCCATCACCTACAGCCTGCGTGGCATGGTCTACCAGGAGGTGATCCTGCGCGGGCCGAGCCGCGACCTGCATTCCGGCATGTATGGCGGCGTGGTGGTCAACCCGCTGAACCTGCTGGCCCGCATCGTCGGCGAGATGCACGACGCCAAGGGCCGCATCCAGATCCCGCATTTCTACGACGACGTGATCCCGGTCGGCGCCAACGAGAAGGCGCAGTGGGCGGCGCTGGGCTACGACGAAGCGGAAGCGATGCAGGACATCGGCCTGGTCTCGGCCGACGGTGGCGAGAACGGCTACACCGCCATCGAGCGGCAGTGGGCGCGGCCGACCTGCGACGTCAACGGCATCATCGGCGGCTACACCGGGGCCGGCGGCAAGACCGTGATCGCCGCCGAGGCGATGGCCAAGATCTCCTGCCGGCTGGTGCCGGACCAGGACCCGAAGGCGATCGCCGAGAACTTCCGCAAGTTCGTGACCGACCGGCTGCCCGAGGGCTACACGGCGGAGTTCTCCGACATCGGCGGCTCGCCGGCGATCCGGGTGCCCACCGACTCGCCGTATCTCGGCGCCGCCCGCCAGGGCCTGGCCGACGTGTTCGGCAAGCAGGCCTACCTGATCGGCACCGGCGGCTCGATCCCGGCGGTCGGCTCGATCGCCAGGTATCTCGGCATCGACTCGATCCTGCTCGGCTTCGGGCTGGAGGACGACAAGGTGCATTCGCCGAACGAGAAGTTCGAGCTGGTATGCTTCCACAACGGCATCCGCTCGAATGCCGCCGTGCTGGCGCGCATGGCCGGTATCGCCACGAAAAAGGGCTAGGGACATGACACTGGCAGGCAAGGTCGCGATCATTACCGGCGGCACCAGCGGCATCGGCCTGGCGAGCGCCGAGGCGCTGTCGGCCAAGGGCGTGAAGCTGGTGCTGCACGGCCGCCGCCGGGAGGTGCTGGAGCAGCACGCCGCCCGGTTGCCGGACTGCGCGGTGCTGGCCGGCGATATCGGCGACCCCGCGACCCCGGACACGCTATTCGCGCTCGCCGAGGAGCGGTTCGGTCGGGTCGATATCGCGTTCGGCAACGCCGGGCTGATCCACACCGGGCCGATCGAGGCGATCGACCTGGACGCGATGTCGGAGATGATTCGGATCAACGTCGACGCCGCCTTCCGCTTCGCCTACACCGCGGCCAAGCGCTTCAAGGCCCGGGGCACAGGCCACCTGCTGATGACCGGATCGGTGCTCGGCACCAAGGTGCGGCCGAACGCCGGCGGCTACTGCGCCACCAAATACGCGGTCGAGGCGCTGTGCGAGGGCCTGCGCATGGAACTGGCGGGCACCGGCGTGAAGGTCTCGGTGGTCGAGCCCGGCCTGGTCCGCACCGACCTGCACCGCGACCACGAGGTCCGCCCGGAGGTGTTGCAGAACGTGGCCGAGCCGCTGCTGCCGGAGGATGTCGCCCGCGCCGTGGTGTTCGCGCTCGAGCAGCCGGCGCATGTGCTGGTGCCGCGGATCATGCTGCTGCCGGCCGGGCAGCCGGTGTAGGGGGCGGTCCGAGGCGTATGCGCCGCCCTCCCGCAATCCGATGCCCGGTTTGGCAGAGACCGGGTTTCATTGCGCCACAGTCCGTGGGGTTTTGATCGCTCGGTGTTCGCAACCATCTCGGGCTTGGATCGGCAATGAAGCAGGCATTCTCCAGCATGGTCGCTCGTCGCACGGTTCTGGTCGGTGCCGGGGGACTGCTGCTGAGCGGCTGCGCCACCGGCGAGGCGACCTCCGGCGGGGCGACCTCCGGCGGGGCGACCTCCGGCGGGACCGATCCGGCCCGGGGCACCGCAGTCCTCGGCGTTCGGATCGGCGACGGCAAGCCCCGTCGGCCGCCGCCGGACGACTCGATCCTGTCGATCTTCAAGACCAAGCCGCGCGGACCCACCGCCGAGATCACCTTCGGCCTCGTCGAGCCGGACACCGGCGACATCGACCTGCCGCTCCTGCCCGGCTACAGCGGCAAGATGGCCCAGGTCAAAACCGGCGACGAGGGGACCGCCTTCGAGGCGATCGACCTGATCGCCGGCCGGTATGCAAGCATCCAGGGCTATTTCTTCACCGGGGCCTACATCATCTACAACATCCGCTTCAGCGACGGCGGAAACCGCGCCATCGCGGCCGACGAAATCGGCGGCTACGGCTTCACGGTGAACCCCGGCGAAGTGGTCTATGTGGGCACCGTGGTGTTCTCTGCGCACGGGACCGGGCCGATTCGGATCGAAGACGAATTCGACGCGGCGGCAGCGGCCAATCCCCAGCTGGCGGCCGTCGGCCGCGAGCGCGGGGTTCGGCTGATCAAGTCCATCGGCTCGCCGAAGTCGCGGCGCAAATAGGCTTTCCGCATCGGCGCAGGTACTCGTGCCGAGAGACATGGTTCTGCCGGCCGGACAGCCGGTCTAGCTTTTCCGGAAACCGTTCCTTCGGAGGAAGCGATGAAGATCACCGGCCTGCGCACCCGGCGCATCCACATCCCGTTCGACAAGCCGATCGGCACCTCGATCCACCGCATCGAAGGGGTGTCCGGCCTGCTGGTCTGGCTCGACACCGACGAGGGCCTGACCGGCCAGAGCTATCTCTGGGCGATCGGCCGGCATCGGGTGCCGGTGCTGGAGGCGATGGTCCGGATGCTGGGCGAGCGCGCGGTCGGCAAGGACCCGCGCGACACCACCGCCCGCTTCGACGAGATGTGGACCGAGATCAACTTCCTCGGCCACAAGGGGGTGTCGCTGTTCGGCATCGCCGCGATCGACTGGGCGTGCTGGGACATCCTCGGCCAGTCGCTCGGCGCCTCGGTGTCACGGCTGCTGGGCCGGCGCCGCGACCGGGTGCCGGCCTACGCCTCGGGCGGGCTGTGGGCGTCGATGACGATCCCGGAGCTGGAGGCCCAGGCCCGTGACTTCGTCGCCCAGGGCTTCAAGGCGGTGAAGATGCGGATCGGCAAGCCCGACATCGGCGAGGACGTCGAGCGGGTGGCGGCGGTGCGCGCCGCGATCGGCCCGCGGGTCAAGCTGATGGCCGACGCCAACCAGGGCCTGACGGTGCCGCACGCCATTCGTCTGGGGCGCAAGCTGGAGGCCTTCGACCTGGCCTGGTTCGAGGAGCCGGTGCAGGCCCATGACCTGGAGGGCTCGGCCCGGGTCGCCGCCGAGCTCGACACCCCGGTCGCCAGCGGCGAGACCGAATACGGCCGCTACGGCTTCCGCGACATGCTGGAGCGCAAGTCGGCCGACGTGCTGATGCCGGACCTGGAGCGGGTCGGCGGCGTCACCGAATGGGTGCGGGTCGCGCACATGGCGGCGGCCTACGACGTGCCGGTCAGCCCGCACATCTTCACCGAGCACAGCCTGCAGCTCTGCGGCGCGATCTCGAACGTCAACTATGCCGAGCACATGCCGTGGTTCGACGGGTTGTTCCAGGAGCGGGTCGAGATGGTCGACGGCGACCTGCTGATCCCCGACCGCCCGGGCATGGGGTTCCGCTTCGATCCGGACGCGGTGGAGCGGTTCGCCGACGGATAGGACACGCCCGTGGCTTGGTGGGCGCCGGCGAGCGGTCCTACTTGATCAGCGCGATCGCCTCTCGGAACCGCGGGTGCTCGGCGGTCGCCAGCCATTCGAACACCACCATCTCGGTGGTGACGATCCCGGCGCCGTGGCGCTGCATGCGGTCGATGGCGGTTTCCTTGTTCTCGGCCCGCCGCGCGCCGACGGCGTCGCGCACCAGCCAGACCCGGCGGCCGGCGCCCAGCAGGCCGAGCACGGTCTGCAGCACGCAGACATGCGCCTCGCAGCCGGCGACCACGACCTGGCGGTCGGCCGGGACATGGTCGAGGAAGCCGGGGCTGCGGACCGCGTCGAAGGTCATCTTGGCGACCACCAGCGACGGTTCGGGCGCCAGTTCCGGGATCGTCGCGCCGAGGCCTCGCGCGTTCTGCTCGGTGAACAGCGCCGGAATCTCGAACAGCGCGGCGGCGTCGAGCAGCCGGCGGGCGTTGGCGACGGCGGCGGCGCCATCGTCGATCGCCGGCATCAGCCGGGTTTGGAAATCGACAATCAGCAGCAGCGACTTGGCGCGGTCGAGGGCGGGCATGGCGGCTACTCCCGGTTCAGCGGGACCGTATCGACCGCCACCATAGTCTTTCGCTGCGCGCGTGGAAGCACTGCTGCAGTGCGATACGGCGGTTTATGTCATAGGGTGCGGCCGTCTACGATAGGCTTCGTTCCGTTCGAAATCCCTTCAGCAAGGTATGTACCCCGATGAGCGCCAGCGACCCGATCACGGTCTCCGTGATCCACCACCGCCTGACCGGCATCGTCGAGGAGATGGGCGAGGCGATGCTGCGGACCGCGTTCTCGCAGATCCTCAACTCCAGCCGCGATTTCTCGACCGCGATCTGCGGCGCCGACGCCCAGCTCGTGGCCCAGGCCGAGCACATTCCCGTGCATGTCGGCGCGCTGCAGCCGGCGGCCAAGGCGATCAACGAGGCGTTCGCCGGCGATGTGCATCCGGGCGACGTGTTCCTGCTGAACGATCCCTATGCCGGCGGCAGCCACCTGCCCGACGTCACCGCCTTCGTGCCGATCTTCCTCGACGGCGAGCTTGCGTTCTGGGCGATCAACCGGGCCCACCATTCCGACATCGGCGGCGCCACCTACGGCGCCTACAACGCCGCGGCGCGCGAGATCTGGCAGGAAGGCCTGCGGCTGCCGCCGATCCGCTTCTACGACAAGGGCGTGATGCGCCAGGACACCCTCCGGATGCTGAAGGCCAACGTCCGGCATGCCCGCGACTTCGAGGGCGACCTGTCGGCCCAGATCGGCTCGGTCCTGCTGGCCGAGCGCCGGGTCCAGGCGCTGGCCGGGGAGTTCGACCGCGACACCATCGCCGCGGCGATCGAGACGATCCTCGACGCCACCGAGGCCCAGACCCGCGCGAACATCGCCGGCTGGACCGACGGGACCTATGTCGGCGAGGCCCTGCTCGACGATGACGGCCGCGGCAACGACGACATCCTGATCCGGGCCAAGGTGACGGTCAGCGGTTCCGACCTGACCGTCGACCTGCGGGACTGCGCGCCGCAGGTGAACAGCTTCGTGAACTCGCCGCCGGCCAACACCCGCTCGGCGGTGATCGTGGCACTGTCGGTGCTGCTGGACGCCGAGATCGCCAAGAACGAGGGCATGGTCCGGCCGCTGACTATCCTGACCCGCGAGGGCACCATCGTCGATCCGTACCCCGGCGCGCCGGTGACCATGTGTACCTCGCACTGCAGCAACGAGATCATCGAGGCGGTGGTGGTGGCGCTGTCCGGCGCCTGCCCGGACCGGGCGATGGGCGGCTGGGGGCGGCGGCTGCGGATCGCGCTGAAGGGCGTCGACCCGCGCAACGGCCGGCCGTTCATCTGGCACATGTTCCACGCCCGGCCCGGTGGCGGCGCGTCGTCGGGCGGCGACGGCTGGCACAACGCCGGCGAGTGGCACTCGGCCGGCGGCCTGAAGTTCGGCTCGGTCGAGGTCGCCGAGGCCCGGTTCCCGCTGTTCTTCGGCCATCACGAGTTCCGCGCCGATTCCGGCGGCGACGGGCGCTATGTCGGCGGTGCCGGCGTCGACCTGAGCATGACCGTGGAGACCGACGCGGCGGCGGTCGCCAACACCGCCGGCGACGGCCTGCGCCACGGCGCGCGCGGCATGCTCGGCGGCGAGGACGGCGCCCCGCACCACTACCTCATGCATCCGCCCGGGGCCGATCCGGTCGAACTCGCCAGCAAGTCGGAAGGGGTCGTCGTGCCGCCGCATACCAGATTCGAGATCCACTCCGGCGGCGGCGGCGGCTGGGGCCCGCCCGGCGCGCGCGAGCAGGCGGCGCGCGACCGCGATCTGGCGGACGGACTGGTGACCGGACCGGGAGGCAAGCCATGACCTATCGGATCGCAGTCGACGTCGGCGGTACCTTCACCGACCTGGTCGCCGTCGATGGCGACGGCCAGGTGACCTTCGTGAAGGTCCAGAGCACCCCCGAGGACCAGGCCATCGGCTTCATGGCGGGGCTGTCGCGGCTGAGCGAGGCCGTCGGCCTGTCGCTGGCCGACCTGCTGGCCCGGACCGACCAGGTGCTGCATGGCATGACGGTCGCCACCAACGCCCTGCTGGAGCGCAAGGGCGCCAGGGTCGGGCTGCTGACCACCGCGGGGCACCGCGACGTGCTGGAGATGCGCGAGGGCCTGAAGCCCGAACGCTACAATCTCCGCCTGCCGCGGCTGGCGCCGCTGGTGCCCCGGCACCTGCGGTTCGGGGTGCGCGAGCGCATCCGCGCCGACGGTCGGGTCGAGACGCCGCTGGACCATGCCTCGCTCGACGCGGCGATCGCCGACCTGAAGGCCGCCAAGGTCACCTCGGTGGCGGTGGCCTACCTGCATTCCTACGGCAACGACCGCCACGAGCGGGAGACCCTCGACGCGCTGGACGCGGCGATGCCCGGCGTCAACGTCTCCTTGTCGTCCGACGTGCTGCCGCAGATCAAGGAGTTCGAGCGGGTCTCGACGACGGTGGTGAACGCCTATGTGGCGCCGCTCATCAAGGGCTACCTGGAAGGTCTGGAGCGGCGACTGCGGGAGGCCGGCTTCGGCGGGCCGCTGCTGATCATTTTCTCCCATGGCGGCGTCGCCCCGGTCGCCGAGGCGGTGCGCATCGCCGCCGGCACCGTGCTGTCGGGTCCGGCCGGCGGCCTGGCGGGCGGCCGGCGGATCGCCGAGATGATGCAGGCGCCCGACCTCATCACCTTCGACGTCGGCGGCACCTCGACCGACATCTCGATGATCATGAACGGCGATGTCGTGCTGTCCGGCAACCGGACGATGGCGAACGAGCGCATCGCCATGCCGAGCCTCGACATCGTGACGCTCGGCGCCGGCGGCGGCTCGATCGCCCGGCCGGTGTCCGGCAGCCTGCTGACGGTCGGTCCGGAAAGTGCGGGCTCGCGGCCCGGGCCGATCTGCTATGGCCGCGGCGGCACCAGCCCGACCGTGACCGACGCCAGCGTCGTGCTCGGCTTTCTCGATCCGGATAATTTCGCCGGCGGCCGGACCCGGCTCGACCGCGCCGGCGCGCTGGCCGCCTTCGGCACCCTGGGCGGCGCGCTCGGGGTCGACGCGCTGGCGGCCGCCGAGGGCGTCCACCGCGTGGTCAACACCCAGATGGCCGAGGGAATCCGGGCGGTCACCGTGCGGCGCGGCGTCGATCCGCGGCGCTTCGGCCTGCTCGGCTTCGGCGGCGCCGCCGGCCTGCACGTCACCGAACTGGCGCGCATGCTGGGGATGAACCGGGTGGTGGTGCCGCGCATGGCCTCGGTGCTGTCGGCCTGGGGCATGCTGACCACGGCGCTCCGCCTGGAGGCGGTCCAGTCGTTCCTCGGCGAGGCCGACACCCTCGACGTCGACGCGGTCGACGCGCTGTACGCCCGCATGGCCAAAGAGGGCCGGGCCCGCATGCAAACCTGGTTCGACGGCGAGATCGTCGCCCGGCGCTCGGCCGACATGCGCTACGGCGAGCAGGTGTTCGAGATCGACGTCGAGCTGGGCGACATCGACCTGAAGGACCCAGACGCGATGGCGCGGCTGAAAAGCGCCTTCGAGGCCCGCCACGAGGAACTCTACGCCTACAACCTGCCGGGCCAGCAGCCGGTGCTGGTGAACGCCCGGGTGGCGACCACCGGCGTCCTGCCAGAGCTGCCGTTCGAGCCGACGGTCGAGGATCGCACGCCGTGCGCGCCGAAGGGCCGGCGTGACGTCTATCTGAGCGGCTGGACCGCGGCCGAGGTGTACTCGTTCCCGGAGCTGGCCGCCGGCCAGGTCATCGAGGGGCCGGCCTTGGTCGAGTCCGAGACCACGACGGTGCTGCTACGGGCCGGCGATCGCGGCACGACCACCGTCCATGGCTGGCTGGACATCCAAGTCGGGGGCGATTGAGGGGACGGCCGGCGGGGCGGTTCCGTCGGCCGGCCTCAGCCGGCGGCGCGGATTTCCCTGACCCGCCGGGCCAGGCGCGACAGGCCGGCGTCGGGCATGCCCAGTTCGTCGAGATGCTCGACGGTGTTGAACAGGTAGTCGCAGCACGGACCCAGGAAGCCGGCGGCATGGGCGATGGTCTCGGCCACCGCCTCTTCCGGCAGGGCGCCGGTGTAGCGCTCATGCCCGCGGTTGATGACGAAGCCGATGGCCTTCACCGGGCCGTCGGGCGTCGTCGCGGTCAGCCAGCGCGGCCGGTAGGCGTGGCTGATCATCTCGCGGCGCCAGACGATGTCGAGCTCGCTGTCGACGTGTTCCGGGGCGATCCGGAACACCACGCCGCGGCAGCAGCCGCCGCGGTCGAGCGCCAGGACCAGCCCCGGGCGCTCGCGCGAGCCGCGTCCGAGATAGGTCTGCAGGCAGAACCGGCGGTGCAGGCCGTGCACGGTCGCCGGGCGCTTCTCGACGAAGTCGATCGCCGGATTCCAGATCAGCGAGCCATAGCCGAACAGCCACACCGACCCGTTGGGCTTGCCGTCCGGCGGGAACATCGCGGCCCGGGTCCCGTGCAGCTCTTCGTCGCTCAGCGGCTTGAAGTCGCCGTCGTGCTTGGCCACCCAGTCGCGGATGCGGCCGGAGCGGATGTTCTCCCGGGTCAGCGGGATCACATCGTCTGGGGTCGTGGACGGGCGGTCGCTGGACATGCGCGGTGCAATATAGGGGATCGGCGCGGACGCGCGAGCGAATTGCAGGGAACCGGATTGATGCCGCACGGGCAACACGTCATTCCAGGCCCTGCATCCACATCTCCCAGAGCCGCTCGCCGATCATGCAGTCCATCGCCTCGAGCGGCCGCGAGGCTTGGGCCGGCACCAGCCGCGGGGCGACGCCGGCGATCTCCAGGATCAGCTTGCGCCGGATCGCCGAGACGAACTCGGACGGGTGCGTGATCGTGACGATGAAGGCGCCGAATCCGCCGATCACGCAGTCCTCATAGTACAGGTCGAGGTCGGCGACGTCGAAGAAGCCCGACGGCTGGCCGGCGTTCAGCATGATCGGCAGGCCGTTGATGATGATGCCCTGGTCGAGCACCCGGTCGCGGGCGAGTGCCACCGCCACGCCCTGGTTGTTCGGCCCGTCGCCGGAGATGTCGATGACCCGGCGCGACCCGGCGTAGCCGCTGACCGGGAACAGCGTAGCCGCGTGCAGCAGCGCGTCGGAGATCGAGGTCCGGCGCCGGGCGTCGTAGGGCGCCGTCTCCAGGACGCGCGAGACGCGGTCGCCCGAGGCGGCGTCCTCCACCAGCGTCCAGGGCAGGACCACGTGCTGCAGGCCGGTGCCGGCCCACTCGACATAGGTGACGGCGATCCGTCCGATCGGGCCGGACCGGATGGCGCGAAGCACCTCACGGTCGCGGAACGCATCGACGTAGCCGGCGCGCTGCAGGGCCTGCTCGTGCGGATCCATCGAGCGCGACACGTCGACCGCCAGCACCAGTTCCAGGTCGACGGCGGTGCGGCCGGGCGGCGCCCCGGGTGCCGCCTGTGCCTGGGCGAGGGCCGGGTGTCCCGGCCACGCGACGAGGGCCAGCAGGGCCCACAGCCATCCTAGCGGTCGCATCCGTCACCTCCGACGCAAGTCGTGCCGGCCCCTCGACGGAACCTTAGCAGACCCCCGTGGCCGCGTCGCAGCCCCGCCTCAGTAGCCGAGCGCCGGCCGCACGCGATTGCGCAGCGGCCGTCCGGCCAGCAGCCGCCCGAGATTGTCGAACACCAGGTCCAGGGTCTTCGGGACGTAGCTGACGTCGTCGTCGGACGAGACGTGCGGGGTGACGATCAGGTTCGGTACGTCCCAGAGCGCCGCGTCGGCGGGCAGCGGCTCCGGGTCGTGGACGTCCAGCACGGCGCCGCCCAGCCTGCCGTCGCGCAGCCGCTCGGCCAGCGCTTCGACGTCGACCACCGGGCCGCGGCCGAAATTGACCAGCCCGGCACCCGGCTTCATGGCGTCCATCGCCCGGCCGTCGATCAGGTGCCGGGTCTCGTCGGTCAGCGGCGTGGCGACATGCACGAAGTCGGCCTCGGCCAGCACCTCGAGCAGCCTGTCCGGCCCCACCATGCGGTCGACCCAGCGCCGGGGCCGGCCGCCGCGCCGCAGCCCGAGCACCCGCAGGCCGGCGCGCTTGAAGGCGCGCGCCGCGGCATGGCCCATCTCGCCGACGCCGACCACCAGCACCGTCTTGCCGGCCACCGGTGTGGTGAACACCGGGGCCCAGCGCCGGGCGCGCTGGTCGCTGACATAGGCCGGGATGCGGTTGTTCAGCATCAGCACCGCCATCAGCGCCGACTCCGCGGTCTTCTCGGCGTGGACGCCGCGGTTGTTGGTCAACGCCACGCCGGGCGGCAGCCAGTCGAGCGGCCGCAGATGCTCGACGCCGGCGCCGATGATGTGGATCCAGCGCAGCGCCGGTGCCCGTCGCGCCAGATCGTCGGTCGGCAGATCCCAGGTGACCAGGGCATGGGCCGTCCGCATCGACTCCGCGAACCGGTCGAGGTCGAAGTCGACCAGGGTGTCGACCTGGGCGGCGACCTCCGGTCGGCGGGTGGCAGCGTCCGCTACCCGCGCCTCGGTCATGCGGAAGACCTCCTCGCCGGCGCGATTGTTCTTGACGTGCAGCCGCACCCGTTCGAGACCGGTCACCGGCATTCTCCCTCGCGTCGTACGGCCATGCTAGGCCGGTCCGAGGCCGCATCGCAAACCGCAACCAGCGCCGGTCCCCTCGATGACCCGTCCCGCCGTCGCCCTCGCCAATGCCCCGGACCCGGTCGGTCCGGCCGCGCCGCCGCCGGACCGACCGCTGCTCGGCATCGGGCTGATGCTGGCCTCGGTGGCCCTGCTGCCGGTCATGGACGGTTTCGCCAAGTCGATGACCGAGGTGTTCGCGGCGTCGCAGCTGGTCTGGGCGCGGTTCCTGGTCCAGTCGCTGCTGATCGTGCCGCTGGCGCTGGCGTCCAGCCCACGGGCCATGCTGCGGCCGAAGCGGTTGCCGCTGCAGCTGGCCCGGGGCGTCGGCATCCTGCTCGGTACCTTCCTGTTCTTCGGGGCGATCCGGACCATGCCGATCGCGGATGCGCTGGCGCTGCTGTTCATCGCCCCCCTGATCGTCACCGCGCTGTCGCCCCTGGTGCTGGGCGAGGCGGTCGGCATCCGGCGCTGGTCGGCGGTGCTGGTCGGCTTCGCCGGCGCGCTGGTCGTGCTGCGACCGGGGCTGACGGTGCTGCAGCCCGGTGCCGTGCTGGCGCTCGGCGCCGGGGTCAGCTTCGCCGGCTACGTGCTGCTGACCCGGCGCCTGAGCCACTCCGCCCCGCCGCTGGTCACCCTGGCCTGGACCTCGCTGGTCTGCGTGTCGGCGAGCAGCATCGTGCTGCCCGCGGTGTGGGTGACCCCGGAACCGGTACAACTGGCCAAGATGGCGGCGATGGGCACGATCGGAGCCGGCGGCCACTACCTGATGATCCGCGCCTTCGAGAAGGCGCCGGCGGCGCTGCTGGCGCCGTTCGGCTATGCCGAGATCGCGACCGCGACGATCGTCGGCTACTACTGGTTCGGCGATTTTCCGGACGGTTGGACCTGGGTCGGCATCGCCATCCTGATCGCCAGCGGCATCTATATTTCGCTGCGCGAGCGCGTCCGCCGTGGCGCATGATCGCCGGCCGGCCGCGTTCCCGGGGTATGCCATCGTCGACAACCGTGGCATCGTTTATGCCGTGGCATCGTTAATGCATAGGATCCACGCGTGTTGCTTCGGGAGCCGCGATTCGGCTTCTATCGGTGAAATCAGGGTGCGCGGTTTCGCGGCAGGAGATGGGGGCGAATGCCCGAGAAGATCGACTTCTCCAAGGTGAGCTTCCTTGTCGTCGACAAGAATCCGCTGACGGGCCAACTGATCCGGGACATCCTCCACGTTCTGGGAGCGACCGACATCCGTCTCGCGGATGCGGTAAAGCCGGCCTGCAAGGAACTCCGGCGCGCGCCGGTCGACGTGATCATCGCCGAGCACCACCTGGTGCCGGACAGCGGGCTGGCGCTGATCGACTGGGTCCGGAACTCGCCGGATTCGGCGGACCGGATGACCCCGATCATCATGCTGACCGCAAACTCCGAGGAGGACTATGTGGTCAAGGCGCGCGACATGGGGGTCACCGAGTTCCTGGCGAAGCCGTTCCATGTGGAGGGCCTGTACCGGCGGCTGGTGGCGGTGATCGCGCGGCCGCGGGCGTTCGTGAATGCCGAGAGTTATTTCGGCCCCGACAGGCGGCGCCGCCAGGTGCCATACGGCGGTCCCGACCGGCGCCGGACAGAGAGCTGAGGCGGACCGTGGCGAAACGAGCCCAGATCATCCCGCCGCGCGCGGATCTCAAGACGAAGGCGGTCAACCTTCGGGACGGCTTCGACATGCGCCTCACGCCCGAGGTGGTTCGCAAGCTGGAAGAGGTGGTCCACAAGTCCCGCGACGCCTTCACCACCGACATTGCCGAGCGGCTCGTCGTCATGCGGCGGTTGCTGCGGGAGTTGCGGCCGGAGCCGGAGCAGCAGCGCGAGATGATCGCGCAGATCTATGAGTCGTCCCTTGAGATCAAGGGCGCCGGCGGCACCGTCGGCTACGATCTGCTGAGCCAGATCGGGAAGTCGTTGAACGACTTCGTTGCCGAGGTATCGCAACTGGACGATCGCCAGGCGCGCGTCATCGGGCTGCATATCGACGCGCTCTACGCCGTGCTGGCCAACCGCATCACCGGGCGTGGCGGCATCATCGAGAGCGCGATCGTCGAAGCGTTCGGCGAGGCCCGGCGAAAGTTCCGGGCGGAAGAGAGCGCGGAAGACAACGACGTGAAACCGGCGGCTACCCGTGAGCGAGATGCATGACAGCGGTGGCCGGCTGCACTATCTATTTGAAGTCGTACAAGCTTCGGACGGGGCGAGCATGACCGAGATCGAAGTACAGGACCGTCAGGCCTTGGGGTTGCTTTCGGAGACCGTTACGGCCGAGCTGGGCCCGGCCAGCGTGGTGGCACGGGAAGTGAACCGGGCCTATCGTTCCGGCCGCCAGGCCGACCTGCGGACGGCCAGCGCGGCATTCGACGCGCTGCCCGGCTGGCAGCGCGATCGGATCGGCGGCGATGCCCAGAGACGGGCGAAGCGCCTGAAATCCCGGTTGCTGCAGGGCACGGCTCGCGACTGGCGCGAATTGCCGGGTGGCGAGGAGCGGATCACGATCCCGGCGCCGCCACGCTTCCTGCGCCCCAAGCCGCAACGTTGAAGCCGGAGTTGACGAACGAATGCCTTCGTTTCGCCGCGTTGGCATTTTAAAAACAAAGGGATTCGTCTATAGTACGTCGATCGGCAGGCGTGCCATTAGGTAACGGCCTGTCGAATACGTAGGTAGCCCTGCGGCGATTAGAGCGGCTATCCGGCGACCGCTCTCGAAAAGGAAAAACTGCATGCGCGGCAGGACACAGGCTCCACGCCCACAGCCCTCGATCATTGAGCACTTTGCGAAGGAGTTCGCGAGGTTCCTCAATAATGTTCAGAACAACGAGGTCGATATTCTCGGCTCGTTCCTGATCGAGAACGAGTGGGAGAAATACCAGAAGGATGCCAAGGACGTCATCGAGTCGCTGGAACTGGCGGGCTTCGTGATCGTGCCGCAGATGCCGACGGACGGGATGGTGGCGGCTGCCGATCAGACGCTGTCGAAGGGGCTGATGGGCTCGGGCTCGCGCACATTCGTGACCGCGGTCTGGAATGCCATGATCGCGGCTTGGCTCGAGAGCCGGAACTCCAACCTGATCCTCGATATCTTCTCGATGGCATTGTCGCGGGCCTCGAATCCCGGTTCGCGGCGCGATTCCTCGATGTTCGACGCCTCGTTCCAGCGCTTCCGCAAGCAAAGCCAGGACATCCTCGGCGGTCTCGAGAAGACCGGCCTGGCCGTGGTTCCCGACGAGCCGGCGCCGATCATGGTCTCCGCCGGCGTGTCGGAAACCGCCGAGCACCGTTCGCGCACCAATCAGCAGATCGGTGCCGACCCGGCCTACATCGCCAAGCTGTACGAGAACATGCTGGTGGCGCGGCCGAAGTAACGGCCCGATCCGGACGATCCGCGTTCAGACCGAAACCTGCTCGACGGGGCCCCGGACTGCCGGGGCTCAGGCCATCGGTTTGCGCCGGTAGGCGGAGGCGAGCAGGGTGACGGCCTGCTTGTGACGGACGCTGCCCTGCGGCGGCGCGCCGACGGTTCGGGTGCTCGACATCGACTGGCCGTTGCGGGCCCCGATGGCGGCCAGAAGCTCGCCCTCGCGGATCGGCGCGCGCTGCCGTCCGACCTGGGCCTGCGGTGCCGCCACACGCTGGATCGCCAAGGCCGCCAGATTGCCCAGCAGCGGCGCGGTCAGGGCCTTGTACAGCTTGGCGTCGGCTTCCGCCCACACCCGCAGCAGCAGCCCTGCCTCGTGCCGGTTGCCGTCGGTGGCGTCGAGTGCCTCCTGGGCCTTGGCCCGTACGTAGTCCTGTCCACGCGCCATCGTCGATACCCGTCGCCATTCCCCGGTGCTAGGCTAGCAGACTTGGCAGGAATCTGTCACGTCGGAGGCTGAAACCCGGTAGCGGCCGGAACCACCTGCGACGTTAACCATCCAACCGAGGTCAGCCATGGTTGCTGTGTCCCGGTTTCCGTCCGTGCTCATCCTGGTTGCCTGGATGAGCTTGCTGCCGTTGCTGTCCGACGCCGGGTTCGCCGCCACCGGCCGGCCGGCCGATACCGTCGTGACGGTGGCGGCGCGGGTTCCCGCCGACTCCCGCACCGCGGAGTCGCTCGGGACCGAGCGACGCGGTGCCGGCGTCGTCATCGACCAGGGCGGGCTGGTCCTGACCATCGGCTACCTGATCATGGAGGCCGCCGAGGTCACGGTCGCCGACGCCGGCGGCGGACCGGTTCCAGCCGAGATCGTGGCCTACGACCACGAGACAGGATTCGGCCTGCTGCGTGCCCTCGGGCCGCTGCACAGCATGCCGGCCCGACTCGGCAGCGCCGACGGCCTGGTCGCCGGACAGCGTCTGGTCGCGGCGGCGCCCGGCATCAGCGGGCCGACTATCGTGGTCGGCCGCCGCAGCTTTGCCGGCGGCTGGGAGTATCTGCTCGACGCGGCCGTGTTCACGACGCCGCCGATCCCGAATTTCGGGGGCGCCGGGCTGTTCGACGCCGATGGCCGGCTGGTCGGCATCGGCTCGCTGATCGTCGGCGACGCCGCCGGCGACGGGGTGGGACCGCCCGGCAACATGTTCGTGCCGATCGATCTGCTGCCGCCGATCCTCGCGGACCTGCTGGCGTTCGGTAAATCCACCACAACGGTAAGCCCGTGGCTCGGCTTGTACCCGGAGGCGGCCAACGGCGCGCTCGTGGTGGCCCGGGTGTCGCCCGGCGGACCGGCCGCCGCCGCCGGCATCCGTCCCGGCGACGTGATCCTGGGCATCGGCGACGAACCGGTGCGCCGGATGGAGATCCTGTGGCGGCGGGTGCGCGCGCTCGGCGCCGCCGGGGTGGAGGTACCGCTGAAGGTGCTGTCGGGCGGGGCGGTGCGCGACGTGATCCTCAAGTCGCGCGATCGTCGCGGCTGGCTGCGGCTGGACCGGACGTACTGAGCGGCCGCTATCCCTTCGCCCGGACGTCGAGTTCGGCGGCCAGCGCGTCCGGAATGACGATGCCGTCCGGGGCAGCGGCGCGCCTGGCGAGGCGGCTGTCGCCCGGCAGCCGGGTGCCCGGCTGCCCGAGGATCTCCGCGAACATCTCCTCGGCGCGCGCGACCGTACCGACGCCGCCGCCGAACGCCTTCGGGTCGATCACCAGGATCAGGTGGCCGATCGAAGGCGGCGCGCCGGTCGGCTCGAAAAACGACGAGCCCTGGTAGCCGAAGTTCGACCCGGTCAGCGCCCCGCACAGCAGCTCGATCATCAGGCCGAGCGCCGCCCCCTTGGCGCCGGCCGATTGTCCGCCCAGCGGCGCCATCGAGCCTTCCAGCGCCACCTTCGGGTCGGTGGTGGCCCGGCCCTCCGCATCCAACGCCCAGTCGCCGGGGATCGGCTCGCCGGCCTTGGCTGCCAGCACCACCTTGCCGCGGGCGACCGTCGAGACCGACAGGTCGATCACCAGCGGCGGGCGACCCCCGGCGCGCGGGCAGGCGAAGGCGATCGGGTTGGTGCCGTACAGTGCCTTGGCACCGCCCCAGGGCGCGATCGCCGCCGGGGTGTTGGAGAAGGCGAGCGCCATCAGCCCGCGGTTGGCGGCGTCCTCGACGTGATGCCCGGCCACCCCGAAATGGTGACTGTGCCGGATGCCGATCGCGACGATGCCGGTCTCGCCGACAATGTCGGCAGCGGCCTCGAGCCCGAGGCGGATGGCCGGGAACGCGAAGCCGATCCGGGAGTCGACATCGAGCACGGCGGCCGCGGTACGGTTCACCGTCGGCTCGGCGAAACCGTCGACCTTGCCGTTCATCGCCTGCTCGGCATAGGGCGGCACCCGGGCGACGCCGTGGCTGGAAATGCCGTCGGCCTCGGCGCGGACCAGCGCCTCGGCCACCACCCGGGCCGTGGCCGGCGCCACCCGGCTGTTCTCGAACACGCGGGCAATCAGGTCGGTGAGGTCGGCGGGGCTGTATCGCGGCACGGACTGATCCGATCGGAACGTCGCGGGGAGGGGAGGACCCCGTCGATAGCCCGACCGGTGCCGGTGTGGCAAGCCGGCCGGGTGTTGGCCCTCAGTCCGGTCCCGGCCTTGCCTTCGGGCGGTTGTTGGAACGCTCCCAGGCGTCGGCGGTCGCGAGCATCCGCTTGAAGGCCTCGCCGTTCTTCAGGAGATCGGCCTTGAGGCCGGGCTCGATGGACTTCGGGTCGTCATAGTCGTCCACCGGCATCTTGCCGGCCCGTACCTCGCCGAGCACCGCGTCGATCGCCGAGGCGGCGTGATACGGGGTCTGCAGCAGGGTCAGCTTGTTCATCTTCCGGTGCCCCTCGGGCATGTGGCAGACCGTACAGTCTGCGTCCCGGAAATTGATCGCCATCTTGCGATAGCTGTCGTCGAGGGCGGCGAGGTTGGGATTGTCGGCGCTGTAGATCTCCGAGAACAGGGTCACCACCGGCTGGGCGCGGCCGTTGTCGTCGCGCCACATCCATTCGCCCAGAAAATACGGGTGCTCGACATGCTCGTAGGGCCCGCGGTTCTCGTCTGAGCCGACGTCGGCCCGGTAGGCGAACACCACCTTGCCGTCGCTGTTCATGCGGAACCGGATCTCGTTCGCCTTCTCGTAGGCCAGCCACTTCGCCGGTGTGTGCCAGAACGGGTAGGGGTAGCGTCCTGCCGGCAGCCGGTTGCGGAAATACGCCTGCAGGCCGATCGTCATCAGCCCGTCCGCGGCGCGCTGGACCCGGACCTTACCGGTGTACATGTAGAGTGACATGTACATGTCCTGGAACAGATCGCCCCGGAAAACGGAGGTCTTCTTGTCCTTGAGCCAGTGCTTGGTCGACTGCTGTCCGCCGAACAGGATGAAGTCGGTGCGCATCCGGGCCTCGACTCCGGTGCCGATGCCGCGTCGGCACGCGTCGTGCGCGGTGACGTCGCCCGGATCGGTCATCGGGCAGGATCCCGCGAGCGAAGCCGCCAGCGCGGTCGCGAAGGCGTCGATGTCGAACGAAGTCTCGGCGCGCCCGGAACCCGGTGCGACGGCGGCCAGCGCCACCAGCACAGCGATCCCGCCGCGCCAGCGCCGCGGCAGCATCGAATGCAGCACGGCGTCCTTGCGGATGACCGAGTGGTAGACGATCGCCGCCGCGGCGTGCAGCAGGATCAGCGCCAGCAGGCTGTACACGACCACCTGCTTCCAGCCGTAGATCGTCATGGCGAGCATCCGGTCGTAGTAAACGACGCTCGGCATCTCGATCCAGGGGATCCCGAACGGATGCACGTCGATGGCCTTGGCCTCGAGGTAGAGCCAGCCCAGGACCGGTGCGGTCAGCAGCAGCGCGTACAACCCCAGATGGGCCGCCTTGGCGCCGAGCCTGAGCAGCAGGGGCTCGTTGCCGGCGTGGACCGGCGTGCGGCCGCGGACGACGCGCCACAGGATCCGCAGGACCACAAGCCCGAAGACCCCGAAGCCGAGCGACTTGTGCAGGTCGATCGAGCCCTTCACGACGCCCGGCACCAGCGCCAGGGAGAATAACGCGAGGACAAGAACGAATGTCAGCCAGTGGAATGCAATGCTGACCGAGTCGTACGACTCCGCCGTGTCGCCTGTCTTCGTCGCGCTGCGCATGCGTGCCTCCATTGCGTTTGTAACGCCAGGTCGGCGGGAACGAGCGTCGGTCGATCCGGATGGTCGGTGCGCTTCCGAGAACATTGGATGCGCCACCCTCGCCCCAGTGACTGCCATCGCGCGACAGTCGAGCCAGATGTTCGGCTTGGCAATCCGAAATCAGTCGCTGGCGGGAAAATCAAAGGCCGGCGGGAAAATCAAAGGCCGGCGGGAAAATCAAAGGCCGGCGCGAAAATCAAAGATTGAGTATCGGGGTCCGGCCGTCGTGCTCGAGTTCCCACGAGGCGGTCCAGTCGGTGCCGGCACGCTCCAGCACCAGATAGTTCCGTTGACCGGTGTAGATCCAGCGCCGTCCCGGCAGGGGCCGCAGGCGGATCGGCCGATTCTCCAGCGGGTCCTCGCCGAGCGTGGCCAGCAGGCCGAGGCCGGCCGAATAGCCGGCCGGCGGTGCCGGATGGGCGATCCCCGACGCCACCAGCTGGTGCAGGACGCTGCCGTCACCGAGCGTCATCTCGCCACGCGTCGCCAGATGGATCTCGCCTGACAGGACAGTCACCGGCCGGCGTCGGCCGACCGCCTCGCGCTCCAGGGTCCGCAGGAACCGGCGCCACTCCTCGCGATGGCTCCGGCTCTGCCACTGGTCGCGCAGATCGTCCTTGTATTTGTCGACCTTGGGGAGGATGCCGATCACCCGCTCGACCCAACTGAGTCGCGGCCCGAGGGCCGGCACGCTCGACATCACCAGGAGTCGCCCGCCGGCATCCGCCGCCGCCAGCCACCGCTCGAGGGCGGACCAGCCTGCCGGCCCCATCACCCGCTCGGGCCGGCGCTCGGACCGCAGATCGGGAGCGACGACCGCGAAGCCGGGGAAGTCGGTGTGGTGGCCGAGAGTGCCGCCCATGGCGTCGGTCTCGGCCGGCGAGCGCGCCAGTTGGAACAGCGCGAAGGTTTCACGGGCGGCGGCGAACAAGCCGCGTCCGACCGCGCTGTCCAGGGTCGCCGCCGGATGGCTGCCCCAGCCGTCGATGATGTCGTGGTCGTCCCAGATCATCAGCGAGGGCACCCGGGCGCACAACGCGGCGAGCCCAGATTGGGCATACAGCGCCAGGTAGCGTTCGAAGTAGAAGCGCTCGACGGCTTCCCGCATCTCGGCGGTGAACGGATGCCGGCCCTTGCGGCGCACCGGGGCGTTCCACCATCGGCGCAGCGCCGGATGCGCGTCGAGCACCTCGTCGGCGTAGATCTGGTCGCCGCCCTGCAGCAGCAGGCCGAACGGCTGGGCAGCGTGTTCGTCCGCCAGCCGGGTCCACATGGCGTTGCGTTTGGCGACCGGCCGGCGCAGGTCGCCGCTTTCCTGGCCGTTGCACGAGACGAAGGCGATCCGCAGATCGCCGGTGAGATCGGTCGCCACCCGGAACTCCCGGGCACCCAGGCGATACGCGGCATCGGCCTGCACCGGCAGCGAGAAGTCATAGCGCCAGACGATTCGCCCGAATCGCCGGAGCATCGGCCGCGGCGTGGCCGTTCCGGCACCCTCGGCGACCAGCGGCGGCGGTTCTTCGCCTTCCGAAACGACCAGCAACGCCGCCAGCCGGCAGGCCCGGTTGTCGCTGCCGCGTGCGATCAGGATCGGACCCATCACAGCGTCTTCATCCACGTTTCGCCGCACTGCGCCGCGCAGATTTAATGGTCGGCGCCCTTTGCATGCCCGCCACCTCGGGCACATATTCAGGGGAACGATGGAAGAGGGTGTCCCGCTCGGCGAACGGCGCTAGGCTGCCTGTCGACAATTCCCCTGTCCTCATCGCTCTACGATCAACATCGGAGGAAAATCCATGGCTCTGCAACTCGGCGACGTCGCGCCCGATTTCACTGCTGACACCACGCAAGGCACCGTCAACTTCCACGAGTGGATCGGTGACGGCTGGTGCATCCTGTTTTCGCACCCCAAGGACTTCACGCCGGTCTGCACCACCGAGCTCGGCTACATGGCGAAGCTGAAGCCGGAGTTCGACAAGCGCAACGTCAAGATCCTGGCGGTCAGCGTCGATCCGGTCTCCGAACACAACGTCTGGGTCAAGGACATCGAGGAGACCCAGGGCACGCTGCCGAACTACCCGATCGTCGGCGACCAGGATCGCAAGGTATCGAACCTGTACGGCATGATCCACCCGAACGCCCTCGACAGCCTGACGGTCCGTACCGTGTTCGTGATCGGGCCGGACAAGAAGATCAAGCTGACCCTGACCTATCCGGCCAGCACCGGCCGCAACTTCGACGAGGTGCTGCGCGTCGTCGACTCGCTGCAACTCACCGCCAAGCACATGGTGGCGACGCCGGTGAACTGGCAGCAGGGCGGCGAGTGCATCATCGTCCCGTCGCTGAACGAGGAGGCTGCCAAGGCGAAGTTCCCGGGCGGCTGGCGGACCGAGAAGCCGTATCTGCGCTACGTCCCGCAGCCGAAGTGAGCTGAGTCGACGGCGTCTGGAACAGGTCGCCCGACCCGGCCAGTCCGGTCATGCCCGGCCTGGCCGTGGTCCGGCGACCATCCAGATGATCAGCCCAAGCAGCGGCAGCACCAGGATCAGCACGATCCACAAGACCTTGCCGCCGGTGGAGGCGCCGCTGCCAACGACGCTGACGATCGCCCAGATGTCGAGCGCCAGCAGGAGCAGGCCGAACAGTCCGCCCACCTCGATTCCCATCGTTTCCCTCCTCGATCAATATCGAAAGACCCGAACGCAACGTCCCGCCCGCCGATAGGTTCCGGAGCGATCCGCGGATCCGCGGCATCATGCAGGACCTTGGCCCGACCGATATCGCCGGCCCGCTCATCCCACAACGTCGCGCTACTCCCTCACACCCCGGCTTCGGCGCCACCCTTCAGTTTCACCGGGATCGTCAGGTAGTGCACGCCGTTGGCGTCGGCCGGCGGGAAGCGGCCGGCGCGGATGTTCACCTGCACCGACGGCAGCAGCAGCTTCGGGGTGGCCAGGGTGGCGTCGCGGGCGGTGCGCATGGCCACGAACTCGTCTTCGCTCACGCCGTCATGGACGTGCTTGTTGTCGGCGCGTTCCGCGGCCACCGTGGTTTCCCAGGCGTACTGGTCGCGGCCCGGGGCCTTGTAGTCGTGGCACATGAACAGCCGGGTCTCGGCCGGTAGAGCCAGCACCTTCCTGATCGAACGGTACAGGGCCCGGGCGTCGCCGCCCGGGAAGTCGGCGCGGGCGGTACCGTAGTCGGGCATGAACAGGGTATCGCCGACGAAGGCGGAGTCGGCGATCAGGTAGGTGACGCAGGCCGGGGTGTGCCCGGGCGTGTACAGCACCTCGGCCTCCAGTTCGCCGATCCGGAACCGTTCGCCGTCGGCGAACAGGTGGTCGAAATCGCTGCCGTCGGTCTTCAGGTCCTCGGCGTTGAACACCGGCCGGAACAGCTTCTGCACATCCTTGATGTGCTCGCCGATGCCGATCTTCGCTCCGCTGCGGGCCTTGATGTAGGGCGAGCCGGACAGATGGTCGGCGTGGGCGTGGGTCTCCAGGGTCCACACGATGGTCCAGCCGGCCTCGGCCGCGGCCTTCAGGATCGCCTGCACCGATCCGGTGTCGACCTCGCCGGAACTGTGGTCGTAGTCGAGCACCGGGTCGATCACCGCGGCCTGGCCGGTCGCCGGATCGGCGACCAGGTAGCTGATGGTGTTCGTCGGCTCGTCGAAGAACGCCTTGATCACGGGTTTGCCGCTCATCGTCTCACCTCTGGATCGGTCGGTGCATTGAATACCCTTGACGGATATATGAGCAAATACCAATTAAGCAATGTCTTAAATATCGAGGATAACCCACGGTGTTCGATCCGGAGACGCTGGAGCAAAAGGCCGAGGAGGTCGCCGGGATTCTGCGGGCGATCGCCAACGCCCGGCGCCTGGCGATCCTGTGCCGGCTGGTCGAGCAGGGCGAGGCCACGCCGACGGCGCTGGCCGCCTCGGTCGGCCTGTCGCCGCCGGCCCTGTCGCAGCATCTCGCGAAGATGCGCGCCGAAGGTCTGGTGAGCTATCGCCGCGAGAGCCAGACGCTCTGGTACCGGATCGCCGACCCCCGGCTTGAACGGCTGTTCGCCCTCCTGCACGACGAATTCTGCGCAACCGAAACGACCGACCCGAAGGAGTAGCAGTCATGGCGCTTCCCACGATCTCCGCCACCGAGGCCCGCCGGCTGATCGACCAGGGCGCGGTCCTGCTCGACGTCCGCGAGGTCGACGAGCATGCCCGCGAACGGGTTCCGGGCGCCCGCAGCCTGCCGCTGTCCGGGCTCGCCGGGGCCGACCTCGCCGTGCCGCAGGGTCGGGCCGTGATCTTCCACTGCCGCAGCGGTGCCCGCACGCTCAGCGCCGCGCCGCAGCTGGCCGCCCGGGTCGGCGACAGCTGCGAGGCCTATGTCCTGGAAGGCGGTCTCGACGCCTGGAAGACGGCCGGGCTGCCGGTGGTGCTCGACCGCGGCCAGCCGCTCGAGTTGCAGCGCCAGGTGCAGATCGGCGCCGGGGGCATGGCGTTCCTGGGCACCCTGCTGGGCATCCTGGTGTCGCCTTGGTTCCTGGCGATCCCGCTGTTCGTCGGGGCCGGGCTCCTGACCGCCGGCATCACCGGTTTCTGCGGCCTGGCGCGGGTGCTGGTGCACGCCCCGTGGAACCGCTCGGCGTTCGCCGCGAAGACCACCGCGAAGCCCGCCTGAACCAAAGTTCCCGGAGGCCCGCCGATGCCGACTCTCACCCTGCTCCAGGACGGCCTGGGGCTGGCCTCCGGATCGCTGGTCGGATTCTCGCTCGGCCTGGTCGGCGGCGGCGGCTCGATTCTGGCGGTACCGCTGATGGTGTATCTGGTCGGGATTCCGGACGCCCACCTCGCCATCGGTACCAGCGCCGTCGCGGTGGCGGCGAACGCCGCCGCCAACCTGGTGACCCATGCTCGCCAGGGCACCGTGAAATGGCGCTGTGCGGCGGTGTTCGCCGCTGCCGGCGCGACCGGGGCACTGGCCGGCTCGACCCTCGGCAAGCTGGTCGACGGGCAGAAGCTGCTGGCGCTGTTCGCCGTGCTGATGATGGTCGTCGGTGTGCTGATGCTGCGGAAGCGCAACGGCGAGGGCGACCCGGGGGTTCGGCTGGACCGCGGCAACCTGCCGAAGCTGCTCGGCGTCGGTCTCGGGGCCGGCGTGCTGTCCGGGTTCTTCGGCATCGGCGGCGGTTTCCTGGTCGTGCCCGGCCTGATGCTGGCCACCGGGATGCCGATCCTGAATGCCGTCGGCTCGTCGCTGGTCGCGGTCACCGCCTTCGGCCTGACCACGGCCGCCAACTACGCGGCGTCGGGCATGCTGGACTGGCGTCTGGCGGCGCTGTTCGTCGTCGGCGGCCTGGCCGGAGGCTGGTTGGGCGCCCGCTCGGCCCGGGGGCTGGCCGCCCACCGTGGCGCGCTCAGCATGGTGTTCGCTGGACTGATCTTCGTGGTCGCGGCCTACATGCTGGTGCGCAGCCTTGGCGTCGTCTGAGCGACCGGTCAGCCGCCCAGGAGCCGGCCTAGCCAGGTCTTGGCCTTGGGCGCCTCGCCGCCGGACTCCCCGACCGGGTGCGTGCCGAACCAGTGCCGGATCGGCGTGCCGGTCCGGACGTCGCACCGGTCGGGCCGGACGTAGCGGTCCAGATAGGGGTCGGAACTGAGCGGGGCGTAGTAGGCGCAGCCCTCGAAATAGTAATGGGTGACCTGGCTGTAGCGGGTCCGCGCCGGGTCCAGGATCGGGTCGCCGCCGTGATACAGGTTGGCGGCCCAGATGACCGCCTCGCCGCGGTCCATCAGCGCCACCTGCTTGTGCAGGCCGTTGACGCGGATCATGGCCTGCAGCATCTCGCCGTAGATCTTGAAGTTCTCCTCCATCCGGGCCTCGTCGCCGAACAGGCCGAGATCGTTCAACTCGAGGATCGGCAGGCGGTGCGAGCCTGGGAAGTAGTGCAGCGCGCCATTGCGCGCGTCGACCGGTTCCAGGGCGATCCACACCCCGCACATGAAGCGGGCCGGGCGACTGGAAAAGTGGATCGAGTCGGAATGGGTTTCCTGCTGGGTGCCGACGCGGAAGTTGAGGGTCTGGAACGGTACCGCGGGTCGGCCGTAGAGCAGCTTCAGGAGTTCCATGACCTCGGGCAGCGAAGCCAGCCGGCGGACCGCATCGACATCGCTCCAGGCGTCCTGCACGCGGATGCCGTTGGACCGCGACCAGTCGATGCCGCCGATCGCGGCATCGGCCAGCTCGTCGAACTGCGGATCGGTGACCCGGAACTTCAGGAACCCGTCGCGCGCGAAGGTGCGGACCAGGTCGGCCTGTTCGTCCGACAGTTCGTCCTCGGCGATCAGCTCTTCCATCAGCGGGTTCTCGGACCGCGGCAGCTCCAGCCGTCGGGCGATGCTGACATTGTCGGCGAAGCTGCCGGGAAGCGATTGGCCGGTCTCGGCGAACTGCACGGCCAGTCGGAACTTCGGGATGCCGGGCGGGCACGGGATCTCGAATCCGTACCGGCCGTCGCCGATGCCGTGACCGGCAAGATCGTTCCGCAGCAGGTCGGCGGTGGTCCGGGCGACTTCCACGCCGTCCGCCCGGACCACCACCTCTACCCGCTCTGTCGGTCGGTCGGGTCGGTATGCCCAACCGTGGATGGCTCGTTCGAACAGGCCGTCCACATTCCCTGTAAGCGTCATCGCCTCGTCCCGTCGGAGCGGGATCAGGCGCTCCGATAAAGTTTCGTCAGTACGAACTCACGATGACCGAGCGCTTCGGCGGCCGTCAATCGGCCGTTGCAGGTTCGGATCATCACGTCGATCAGGGCGTCGCCGGCCTCGTCCAGGGTCATCTCGCGGCGCAGGATGCCGGAGACGTCGAGGTCGATATGCTCGCCCATGGTACGCACCGTGCGCGGGTTGGCGCTGAGCTTGATCACCGGCTCGATCGGGTTGCCGATGACGTTGCCCTGGCCGGTCGGGAACAGGTGTACCGCGAAGCCGGCGGCGGCCTGCAGGGTCACGCATTCGGCGGCCGCCGAGGAGGTGTCCATGAAATACATCCCCGGGCCCTTGGACGGCACCTCGGCCGGCTCCAGCACGTCGATGTACTTCACCTTCTTGCCGATCTTCTCGAGGTTGCCGAAGGCCTTCTCCTCGATGGTGGTCAAGCCGCCCTCGATGTTGCCCTTGGTCGGCTGGCTCTCCGACAGGTCGGAGGTCTTGTGCGGCTCGATGACCTCGTCCATGTAGGCCTGGAAGGTCGCCAGGAACTTCTTGCCGACCTCCTCGTTGATCGCCCGGCTGGCGCAGACATGCTCGGCGCCGGTGATCTCCGAGGTCTCGCCGAAGCACGAGGTGATGCCCATCGGGTCGAGCTTGTCGTACAGGTTGCCGACCGTCGGGCAGGAGCCGAGACCCGAGGTGGTGTCGCTCTCGCCGCACTTGGTCGAGACCCACAGCTCGTCGATCGCGCATTCCTCGCGCAGCTTCTCGCTGGCGTCCTGCAGGAGCTGTTTCGCCCGGTAGGAGGCGCGGGCGATGGTGCTGATGTCGCCGTGCTGCTCGATCGCGAAGCCCTCGACCGGCTTGCCGGTGGCGGCGATGCCGTCGACCACCCGCTTGGTCCAGCCCGGCTCGATGCCGATGACGATGACCGCCGCGACGTTCGGGTTGCAGCCGGTGCCGATCAGGGTCCGGAAATGCAGGTCGAGGTCGGCGCCGAACTGCAGCCGGCCGTAGGCGTGCGGGATGGCGAGGCAGCCCTTGATGTTGTTGGCGACCGCCTCGCAGGCGGCGTTCGACAGGTCGTCCAGCGGCAGGATGACCACGTGGTTGCGGATACCCACGCGGCCGTTCTCGCGGCGGTAGCCCTGGAAGCTCAGCTTGTCCTTGCTGACCATGACGTCTCTCTCCCCGCTTACCAGCGCTTGGTCTTCATGTTGTGGACGTGCACGTGGTGGCCCTTGCCGACATCGGCGACGGCCTTGCCCACGTCGTGGCCGTATTTGAGGATGGTGTCGCCCGACTTGATGTCGCCGAGCGCGATCTTGTGGCCGATCGGGATCGGGTCCAGCGCCTTCAGCACGACGGTCTCGTCGGTCTCCATGATCCAGCCGGTCAGTTCCTGGCCGGCCTCGACACCTTCCACCGTGATCACGCCGACCGTGTCGGCCTTGTGGTGGACGTTGAAATGGTTGGTCATCGGGGCTCTCGTCGGAGGGTCTCTGGGAGCGTTTCCTGGGTCGGCCGGCCGCTCTGGAAGGCGACGCCGCGACTGTCGTCATTGAGTACAAGACTTGTAGGTCTTATACAAGACCCGGTTGGACAACCCTTGTTCCGGAGCCGGGAGCGCCGCCGCTTGACCGCCGAACCGATGCGACCGGGCCAGGGTCCGCTGTACAAGCAGGTGAAGCAGCGGGTCATCCGCCACCTGATCGACGAGACCTGGAAGCCGGGCGACATGCTGCCGAGCGAGCCGCGGCTGGCCGAGTCCTTCGGGGTCAGCCCCGGCACCGTGCGCCGCGCCCTCGACGAACTGGTGGCCGAGAACCTGCTGGTCCGCCAGCAGGGCAAGGGCACGATCGTGTGCCGCCACGATCCGGAGCGGTCGCTGTTCCACTTCTTCCGGATGGTCGACGCCGCCGGCGCCCACCCGACCCCGAGCAGCCGGGTCCTGGCCTGCCGCCGCCGCCGCGCCGAGCGGACGGAGGCGGCGCGGCTCGGGCTGCCGGCGGGCGCGCCGGTGGTGGCGATCGACCGGGTGCGGTCGGCCGGCGAGACCCCGCTCCTGGTCGAGCGCCTGGTGCTGCCGGGCCGGCTGTTCGGCGCCCTGGCCGAGGTCGCGCCCGAGGACCTGCCGAACACCCTGTACACGCTCTACGAGGAACGCTTCGGGGTGACCGTCTATCGGGCCGCCGAGCAACTGCGGGCGGTCGTCGCCGACGACCGCGAGGCCGGGCTGCTGGGGGTCGCGCCCGGTACGCCGCTGCTGGAGATCGACCGGCTGGCCAGCAGCCTCGACGGCATGCCGGTGGAATGGCGGCTCAGCCGCTGCCGCACCGACGCCCACCGCTACCGGGTCGAACTGGTGTAGGACCCGGCTACGGCCGTGGCACCGCCGATCCGATCAGACTTGCGGCCGATCCGGCAGAGGCACCGGCGGCCGGCGAGGCCTCCGACACCGTTGCGCTCTCCAGTTCGTCGACGATCAGGCCGTGGCGTTCGAGGATCAACGCGGCCTGCTCGGCGGTCGACTTGGCCAGGGTGTCGAGCTCGGCCTTCTTGGCGTCCCGCTTGGCCACCGCCTTGGTCGCGTCCGTCTCGCGCTCGGCCAGGGTCTCCTTCAGCGCGGCGATCTCGGCCTCCAGCTTGGTCAGCTTGCCAACGTCGGTTTCCGCGGCCTTCGCGGCGGTGTCGGCGTCGGCCGCCTGCTTTTCGAGCCCGGCCTTGCGGGTTTCGTCGGTCACCTCCGCTGCCTCGGCGCGCAGCAGCTCCGCCAGCCGCGTCTGGGCCGAGGCCTCGGCCTGTCGGCCGGCCGCGGTGTTCCCCTCCGTCTGTCCCTGCTTGGCCTCGACCGCCGCCTTGGTCTCGGTCACGGCTTCCTGGCGAGTCTTGACGGTCTTCTCCAGCGCGTCGATCTCGGGGGTCAGGGTGCCGCGCTTCGCCGTCATGTCGGCCTTCAGGCGGTTCAAGCGGTCGACCACGCCCTGGTGCAACTGCACGACCGTCTTGTTGCCGAGCGCCGGGGCGCTGGCCGGGGCGCCGCCGAGCGCTACCTGGTTGGCGAGCCCGAGCAGCTGCTGCGCGCCGCCGACGCCCCCGGCGCCGCCAACCGCGGTGGTGGCGGCCTTGAGCGCCGCCAGTCCGACGTCCTTGTAGGCATCCAGCAATTCGGTCGGGTCGTTGTCGAAGCGCTTGAGGTTCCAGTTGCCGATCTCGTCCTTGATGAACGCCATCCGCACCTCGCCGCGCCCGACGGCGTGCACGGTGTTGATCCGCGACCAGCTGTCGTCGTCGTACAATTGCTCGAATACCCGCAGCCGGTTCAGCGCGTAGTCGGTGGCACCGCTCTCCTCGTCGAGTGGTGCGCCGATCGTGTGCTGCCGCTGCGCCAGCGACGTGAAGCCGGTCGAGCTGGCGTCGCGCAGATGCACGCTCAGCGGCAGTTCCTGGCGGTCGTTGCCGTTCGGCTGCATCTGCTTCAGCAGGGCGTCGGCCTTGGAGGACATCTGGTTTGAGTATTCGGCCGCGATGATGGAGAACGCCGTCTGGATCTGCCGGGTACGGAAGTCGGGCTCGGCATTCTTGAGGTGGTGACCGGCCCAGGTGACGGCCTTCTGCTTCAGGCGGTAAGAAACCCGCGAGATTTCCTTGATGGTGTCACGCATCCGCAAGGCGAGTCCGTCAGTCTCCAATTGGACCAGCGGCGTCGCCTGCTTGCGGCACTTCTCGGACGATGCCTCGCAGTCCTCCTCCAGTTTTTTTGTCTCTGGGGCAGTAAGTCCATGACGCTCGGCGAGCGTACGCAAGTACACCTTGGTCGGAAGCTCTTGGATGGTCTGCATAACCTGTTTGTAGTCCTTGTCCCACGTCGAGTTCTTCCGGTCCAGGCCCTGAACTAGCTGGCGTGCATCGTTGGCGTCGGCGTACACCTCGAGGATCCGATAGCATCTGGCGAGCGTTCGCTTCCACTTGGCGAGCGCGCCTGCGTACTGCAGTCGGGCTTTGAAATAATGCAGGCGGTCAGTCGCGGACCGAAAGAAGTCGGACCAGTCCAGAGCCGGCGCGTCAGGGTCCGCCTGCCACTCTGGCGGATTGCACCAGCCGAGTTCCATGAACTTAGCGTCGTTCCTGGTGGTTGGGACCGTGTCACCGCAGGACCACGGCCCGTCGTTGGTGTCGGCGGCTGGCGGCGGCGCCTTCGCTGAGCGGTAGAGGGACGGCTCGATGATCATCCGGTCGGATACCGTCTTGGCCAAGCTCTCGATCTTGCGGTCGACCTCGTCGATACGCTCGTTGGTGGTCGCGATATCGCCGGTATTGGCCCGGGTCCGGCTGTCGATCTCGCTTGCGCCGACAGCCACTTGGTCGACGCGCGTGTTGACGGTCTCTTCGAGCATCACGACCTCCCGCCTGACCTGTGCGATCCGGCCGTCGATATACTGCTTCTCGGTGGGTTCGATCCGCCGGGCCTCCGGCGTGACCGTCCGTTCGGCCAGCGTCCCTATCGTGCGCGTGTAACATTTGTTGACCGGGCTGAAAGTAAGGCGCGCATACTCATGGGCCGTCTCCTCGAGCACCTTCAGCCCGCGACCGGCTTCCTGGACGACCCCGATCAACTCGCCCCATTGCACGTCCGGCTCCTTCGACAGCGGCCCCTTGTAGACCGCGACGTCGATCCGCATCTGGCCGGCGCCGCTGAGCGGGGTGTTGGCGCAGCCGGGCAGCGTGAGCAGGCCCAGGAGCAAGGTGGCCGCTGCCGCGCGGCGAAGTGTCGGGTTCATTGGCCCCTTCCTTGCTCGAAGCCGGCTATGGTTGCATCGACGATGCTTTCCGGGGTGACCGCGGAAGCGGCCCTTGCCTGGTCGAGGCTGCGTTGCGCCCGCAGGATCGCGGAGCGCTCGCGGGCCAGCGGCAGCAACTGGTCGGCGCCGGCCGCGCGTTCCTGCAGCACCCGGGCCGACAGGTCCTTGAGCATCCCGATCAGCGGTTTGGCGCTGGTCGACATCGCCATGATCAGGCGATCCTCCTGGTCGAAGGTCTTCACGCCCTCCGGCCCCATGATCTGAAAGCCCCGCCGGACGTTGCCGCCGGTCTCGTCGCACGACTTCTGCGGATCGGCGAGCTGCTGGGCGACCAGCGAATAGGCCGAGGCGTTGTTGCTCGATCCGGCCGTGCCGAGGCGGTCGGCTATGCCGTCAAAATTGCTCGCCAGGGACGCGGCCCCGCCGGTAACCTTGCCGAAGGTTTCCTCGTCGGCGGCGAAGTCCTTCGAGGCCTGGCCGTAGTCGGCGACCGCCTTGTCGATCACGGCGACGGCCAGGATGTCTTTCAGCTTGGCTGCCGCCTGGGTCGCCGCTTCGATCGCCGCCTTGGCCTTCCCCAGTTCGGTCTTGGCGATTCCGAAGTCCGGCGCGGTCGCCTTGAGCGCCTTGGCGGCCGAATCGAACGCAGCCTTGGCCGCCTTGGCCTTCTCGACTGGGGCGGCGATGTCCGCGGTGGCGACCGCCGGGTCGACAAGCTTCGCCGACAACGGCTTCGACGCCGCCTCGACGAGGGCGGCTGCCGTGGCCGCCGATTTCGCGAAGTCGGCCTGCGCGTCCTCCGACGCGTTGCGGGCGATGCGGTTCTGGGTGTCGATCCGGCGCTGGGCCTCGAGGGCCTCGGCCATCGCCGGCTCCAGGTCCTTGCGGGCCGCCACCGCGACGACGACGGCATTCGAGATCGGGGAGGCCGACTTGCCGATGCGGTCCAGCATTTCGTGGGCCTTGTTGCGCGCCTCGATCGCGGGTGCCAGCTTGCCGGCGAGGGCCGTCCGCTTGCCGTCGCCGTCGTTGGCGGCGCTCTCGATCCCGGTCATCGGGGCGTCGAGCGCCTTGGTCGCGTCCTTGTTCGCCTTGTCGACCTCCGCCAGGGCGGTATCCACCAGGGGGGCGGCGGCCCCAAGCTTGGTCGAGAGGTCCGCGAGCCACCCGGCATAGGCCACGGCCGGCTCTTTGATCTCTTTGGCGGCGGCCAACAGCGCCTCGATCCGGCTGCGGGCATCCTTGTAGGACTGCGCCACGGGAGCGGGAACCACCGCCTTGAACTTCACGGCGACGGCCCGGGCGGCGTCGCCGGCCGCGATCTGCTTCTCGGCAGTCTCGGACAGCGGCTTGTTGCCGACGAAGCCCTTGATCCCGACCGGCGAAAGGGTCCGGACATGCTCCAGGATCACCGCGTCCACCGCGGCCAGCAGCGCCTCGTCGGGCGATGCACCCGACGCCAGTTCCTGGCGCAGCTTGAGCAGGCGGGCGATCTCGGTCTCGGCTTGGTCGCGATGGGCGTCGAGCTCGGTCTCGCCGCGCGACTTGAACAGGAATCGCCGATTCGTTTCGTCGAAATCCACGGTCGCGCCGAGCGGGTCGATCTCGTAGCTCTTCAGCGTTCCCGATTCGAAAGTGATCTGGTTGAACAGCGGGTTCGCCTTGCCGGTCATGACGAAGCGGTAGAGCGAATCCTTCAGCAGCTTCTGTCCGCGGCCGTGCTTGTTGACGAACACCAGGCTGTCGCTGCCGGAAGTCAGGGCCTCTTCGGTGTCGTTGTCGCAGACGTCGAAGACCCGGAAGTAGTAGGTCGTGCGGAACACCACGTCCTTGTCGGCGTGCTCCGGTTCGACGCCGTGCCGGACGTGCATGTGCGTCGGAATGCCTTCGCAGCCAGCGACGCTGGCGGCGGCCAGGCACGACACGAGTGTTCGCAGTATCGATTTTCGCATGGTCCCACCCCCCGATAGTACCGTCCCCACTTGTGATGCGGGATCGATCCGGATCTAAGGGTGCGTGTGCCAGCGTGATTGCATCGTGAAACGGGTGCTCCGGCAGATATCTCCGTCAGCCCGCGATCATCGCCGGCCCGCCATGTGGCCGAGATAGGCGATCACCGCGTCGATGTCGGCGTCGCTCAACGCGCCGGGGCCGAAACCGGGCATCTGCTGACCGTCCCAGTCGCGGACCGACTTCGGGTCGCGAATGTACTGGCGCAGCGCCGTCTCCTGGAAATACTCGGTCGGGTTCATCGGCAGGTTCAGGTCGGGGCCGATCGAGGCCTCGCCGGTGCCGTTCATCCTGTGACAGACGAAGCAGTTGTCGACGAACACCGCCTGGCCGCGCCGGGCCGGATCGTCGGCCACCAGCGACGGGGCGACCAGGATGTCCGGATAGCGGCTGGCGACCGAGGTGGTCAGCTCGAGCCGCACGGCCTGGTACGGCCAGGCCTCCGGTCCGATGCCCGAGCGCTTCGGGTTCCGCCAGATCACGTAGTAGGGGCCGGCGGTGACGGCCTTGCTCCTTAGCGTCGGCCACGGCCTGGTCGGATCCTCGATGGCGAGGTAGGCGATGGCGCCGGCCGGATCGGCGTTGAGCGCTTTGCCGGCCGGAAGTTGGGCGACGAAGCCATCCAGCGCCACCGCTTTCAGCACGTCTGCGCCGGCGGTCGGTATCCCGGCCAACAGCGCGGCCAGCGGTATCGCCCGGTAGGCGGGGGCAGCGTCGCCATAGGCCGGGTCGCCGGTCACCGTGACGGTCTCGACGTCCTGGCGGGCCAGCAGGCTCGTCAGGCGAATGTGCAAGCGCGGTGTGGGCACGGCTCACTCCCATCGGGTGCGAAGACAACCCAGGCTGAAGATTCTACCGGTTTGGCGGGCAACGTCGACTGTCCGTTTCGGCAGGCGCCCCGCTTCCATGCGCCGTGGCGGTCGAGGCGCGGCCCGGGGCGGCAAAAGCCGGGGCGTCGGCTGTCGGACAGAATGCGGCGGATCGTACCCAAATGAGATCGTGATATCGTACACGATGAAGTCGTCCTCAGATCTGAAGTTCAGCTGACAATGCTCAGGTGGACATTCGGATGTTGTAGGATTGCCGAGGGTGTGAGGCGACGTCGGCGACGATTTTCGGAGAGTGGTTCTTCGGTTTTGTCATCGTTGCCCGGCATTTTTGCCAGTTTGAGGCGACGGTATTGCTTGCCGGCGAGTTCTTGCGCTAAGGCGGGATGCGAGTATTGATCCGGGCGGTGACCGCCGGGGTCGCGGCGGTGACGCCGACGCCGTGACCGCCAGTGCGGCGACTGCCAGTGCGGCGACTGCCGGAAATGGCCGAGGAGGAGGAGACGCCCGTGTACAAGTCCATCATGGTTCCGGTCGACCTGGAGCATGCCGACCGGCTCGAAAAGGCTCTGGAGACGGCCGCCGGCCTGTCCAAGCAGTACCGGGTTCCGGTCTGCTACGTCGGCGTCACCGCCGCGACACCCGGCCGGGTCGCCCACACTCCCCAGGAATACGCGGGCAAGCTGGAGGCATTCGGCAAGGCTCAGGCCGCCAGGCACGGCATCGAGGCGTCCGCCCGGATGTATGTGAGCCACGATCCTGCCGTCGACCTGGACAAGACGCTTATGAAGGCGATCGCGGATGTCGGCGCCGATCTGGTGGTGATGGCGTCGCATGTCCCCGGTTTGCCGGAGCATGTGTTCGCCACCAACGCCGGCTACCTGGCAAACCACGCCAACGTGTCGGTGTTCGTCATCCGATAGCCGGCGCGGCCGATGCCGTCGGCATTCCGACCACGCGGCGCAGACCGCGAAAGCAACCCCCGGGAGACGTCATGAGCGACTCAGCGAACCCCTTGCCCGAAGGCCCGCACGATCTGATCGAGACCGACTACGAGATCGGTCAGGACAACATCCAGACCAAGGTCGGTCCGTTCGGCATCGACATCCACAATCCGGTGTTCATGGTCTCCGGGCTGACCATCATCGCCTTTGTTGTCTTCACACTGGCACTGCAGAACGAGGCCGAGGCGATCTTCGGCTGGCTCCGTCCGGCGATCACCTCGACCTTCGACTGGTTCTTCCTGGCCGCGGCGAACGTGTTCGTCCTGCTGTGCGTGGCGCTGATCGTCAGCCCGCTCGGCCGCATCCGGCTCGGCGGGCGCGACGCCAAGCCGGATTATTCCTATACCGGCTGGTTCGCGATGCTGTTCGCCGCCGGCATGGGCATCGGGTTGATGTTCTTCGGGGTCTCCGAGCCGATCTCGCACTTCTCGTCGTCGGTCGCCGAGGGCGCCGGGTCACCCGACAGCTGGGCGCCGCTGGCCGGTGCCGCCGGCAACCCGGACGAGGCTCGCCGGCTCGGCATGGCGGCAACGATCTTCCATTGGGGCCTGCATCCCTGGGCGATCTACGCGGTGGTCGCGCTGGCGCTGGCGCTGTTCTCCTACAACAAGGGTCTGCCGCTCAGTTTCCGGTCGATCTTCTACCCGGTGTTCGGCGATCGTGTGTGGGGGTGGACCGGCCATGTCATCGACATCCTGGCGGTGTTCGCGACCCTGTTCGGGCTCGCGACATCCCTCGGTTTCGGGGCCGAGCAGGCGAACGCCGGCCTCGAACACCTGTTCGGGGTGCCGGTCTCCAACCTCTCCAAGGTGCTGCTGATCACCGGCATTACCGGGGTCGCGTTGATATCGGTGGTGGCCGGACTGGATGCCGGCGTCAAGCGGCTGTCCGAGATCAACATGGTGTTGGCGGCGCTGCTGCTGGTGTTCATCGTCGCCGTCGGCCCGACCATGGCGATCCTCACCGGCTTCTTCCAGAACCTGATCGCCTACGCCGAGTATCTGCCGGCGCTGTCGAATCCGTTCGGCCGCGAGGACACCAACTTCAGCCAGGGCTGGACCTCGTTCTACTGGGCCTGGTGGATCTCCTGGTCGCCGTTCGTCGGCATGTTCATCGCCCGGGTCAGCCGCGGCCGCACGGTGCGTGAGTTCATGATCTGCGTGCTGCTGATCCCGTCGATCGTCTCGGTATTCTGGATGACCGCATTCGGCGGCACCGCGATCAGCCAGATCGTCGACCAGGGCTATCAGGCGGTTGCGGACGCATCGCTCGAATTGAAGCTGTTCGTGATGTTGGAGGCGCTGCCGCTGTCCGGGATCACGTGCTTCATCGGCATTGTCCTGGTGATCGTGTTCTTCGTCACCTCGTCGGATTCCGGCTCGCTGGTGATCGACACCATCACCGCCGGCGGCAAGGTCGACGCCCCGGTGCCGCAGCGGGTGTTCTGGGCGGTGTTCGAGGGGCTGGTGGCGATCGCACTGCTGCTCGGCGGCGGGCTCGGTGCGCTGCAGGCGGCCTCGGTCTCCACGGGACTGCCATTCACATTGGTGCTGCTGCTGGGCTGCTATGCACTGGTCAAGGGGCTGCTCAGCGAACCGCGCTGAGCGCCCTCGCGGTCGGAACACGGGGCGGCGCGCTACCGGGCGACGCCGCCCCGCGCGCCGGGTCGCTTGCGCGATGCGCGGCGGGGCGGTTTGATGGGCACCCTGCCATCTGACCGGACCTTTCCAATGCCCGCCTCCGAACTGATCGCCAAGACGGCGACCGACATTGTCGCGCTGTTGAAGGCCGGCGAGGTGACCACCCTCGACCTGCTGGACGCCCTGGAAGCCCGGATCGCCGAGGTCGACCCGGCCGTGAACGCGCTGCCGACCCTGTGCTTCGACCGGGCGCGCGACAATGCCCGCAAGCTCGCGGCGAAGCCGGTCGCCGAGCGCGGCGTGCTGGCCGGCATGCCGGTCGCGATCAAGGACCTGCTGAACGTCGCCGGCGTGCGCTCGACCCAGGGCTCGCCGATCTATGCCGACTTCGTGCCGGCAGCCTCGGACGTCGCGGTGACGACCCTGGAGGCGGCCGGCGGCGTGGTCTACGCCAAGTCCAACACCCCGGAGTTCGGCGCCGGCGCCAACACCTTCAACGAAGTGTTCGGGCGCACCCTGAACCCCTGGGACACCTCGAAGAGCTGTGCCGGGTCGTCCGGCGGCTCGGCGGTGGCGCTGGCCACCGGGACCGCCTGGATGGCCTCAGGCTCGGACCTGGGAGGCAGCCTGCGCAACCCGGCAAGCTTCTGCGGCATCGTCGGGTTCCGGCCGACCCCCGGCCGGGTCGCGCACGGGCCGAGCGCGCTGCCCTACAACCTGATGTCGGTCGAGGGGCCGATGGCCCGCACCGTTGCCGATTGCGCGCTGATGCTGGATGCCATGAGCGGCTGCAGCCCGGTCGACCCGATATCGCTGGAGCGGCCGGCGGTGTCGTTCGTCGAAGCCGTCGCCGGGCGCCGGGCGCCCAGGCGGGTGGCGTTCAGCCGCGACCTCGGCGGCATCACCCCGGTCGATCCGGAGGTCGCGGCGATCGTCGAGCGCGCCGCCCGCAGGTTCGAGGACATGGGCTGCATCGTCGAGGAGGCCAGCCCCGACTTCACCGATGTCCAGACGATCTTCCAGACCATGCGGGCTATGGGCATGGCGGCCGGCAAGAAGGACCTGCTGACCAGCCACCGCGACCAGTTGAAGCCCGAGGTTATCTGGAACATCGAGAAGGGCCTGGAACTGACCATGGCGGACATCGCCGCCGCCGAGCTGGCGCGCGGCCGCTACTACCACCGGGTCCGGGCATTCTACGAGACCTACGACCTGGTGCTGTGCCCGGCCACCATCGTGCCGCCCTATCCGGTCGAGAACCGCTACGTCGAGGAGTGCCAGGGCCACAAGTTCTCGAACTACATCGAGTGGTGCACGGTCGCCTATGCCTTCACCTGCGCCGGGCTGCCGGCGATCTCGGTGCCGGCCGGCTTCACCGCCGGCGGCCTGCCGGTCGGCCTGCAGATCGCCGGGCCGCCGCGCGGCGAGGCGGCGGTGCTGGCGGCGGCGGCGCTGTACGAGGATGCAGCGCCCTGGGCGCAAACCCTGCCGGTCGATCCGCGCGGGCCGAAGGCCTGAGGCGGCCCGTCAGGCCTCCCAGCCGGCCTCCCGGCAGAACGCCAGCTGGTCGGCCGAGAACGCCGACAGGTCGCGGTCGCGCCAGCGGCCGATGCCGTCGGGGCGGATGACGTCGGCGCAGGCCGGGGCGATTCGGTCGGCCGGTACCGGCAACCGCAGCGCCGCCGCCAGCCGGCCCAGCTCCTCGACCGGCCGTTCGGCGAAGTCGTCGAAGCGCAGCGGGTACACCCGGTCCGGATAGCGCGCCGTCAGGGCGTCGAGCCGCCTCTGGGTGCGGATCCAGTATTCCAGCTGGGCGGCCTCGGGCGACGGCCAGTCGGCCGGGTCGAGGTCGAACAGCCAGGACCAGTTGCCGAGCTGGCCGCGGTTGTCGCTGAACGCCATGTCGAGCGGATGCCGGGAGACGTAGACGAAGGCGGCGTCGGCCCAGGTGTCCAGGATCGCCTCCAGGAACACGTGGCAGTTCGGCTCCTTGGTCATCCAGCCGATGCTGCCGGGGGCGCCGGCGAGGCCGCGGCCCTGGTCGCGGCGGTAGCGCCAGAGCGAGGGCGCCCGAACCAGCTGCGGCAGTCCGATACCGCCGGTCATCACGGCCTCGAACAATCGCAGGCGGGCGCGGATTCGCTCCGGTTCCGGACCGGTGCGCAGCCAGTCGGGACGCTTGAACAGCCCGGTGAAGATCAGGTTGTCGTTCGAGGCGTTCAGGCAGCCGCCCGGATAGTAGCCCAGCGCCGCCAAGGCACCGGCGACGGCACGGGTGCCGGAACCGCCGAGACCGCCGATGAACAGGATGGGCGCACGGATCGTCATGGCCGCCCGTTTAGCCCGCGGACCGCCATGGAGCAATCCCGGTGCGGCGATCCTCGCTTTGGGCCCGGCTGGCCCGCCCGGCTGGCCCGGCCGTCGGGTCAGTCGAAGCGCAGCCCTATGCTGCCGATGGCACCGAAGTCGGCCACCAGGGACTGCCCGGCCGTCGCCGCGATCGGCTGCGTGGTGGTTCCGGTCGACACGAAGTCGCCGGCCTTCAGCCCAAGCCCGCGGACGGCCAGGGCATTTGCCAGCCAGGCGGTCGCCGCCAGCGGCCCGCCCTCGACGTTGCCGCCGCGACCCTCACACACCAGGGCTCCGTCGACCGTCAGGGTTACCCGCTGCTCGATCAAGTCCAGGTCCCGCCAGCCGGCGACGGGCGTGCCCCTGACCCAGCGGCCGTGCGCGCCACCGTCCGCTATCAGCGACGGGCCGCCGGCCGCGATGCCGTCGGCCAGCGGCGTGTCGACGATCTCGATCGCCGGCAGGACCGCGCGCACCGCGCGGCGGATCGCGTCGGCGTCGAACGGGGCATCGGCCGGATCCAGGTCGGTGTTGATCTCGAGCGCGATCTCGGGCTCGACGATACGCTGGAACATCTCGGACGCCGTGAAGCGAGCGGGCGCGTCGCTGGTCAGGGTCGACAGCAGGATGCCGAAGAACGGCTCGACCACCCCGAGCATTTCGCGCGCTGCCGGGTTGGTGGCCCCGATCTTCCAGCCGATCGGCCGCGCCTGCTCCTCCTCTACGCGCAGGGCGATCAGGGCTTGCTGGATGGCGTATCCGTCTTCCGCCGACTGCGGCCGGCAGGGTTCCGGGAGGGCCGCCAGGACCGCCCCGCGACGGCGGTGATCGAGCAGCAGCCGGGCGGCCTCGAGAATCCGGTTGGGGGTAAGCGGCATCGGCGGCCTCCTTGCAGGTCGGGTGCGATACTCGGGTCGACCGGGACGGTTGTCCATGGCTATGCTTGGCCGGCGCCATCGTTGCCGGCGGGCGAAGGCATCTTGCAACGACTGCTGGGTACGTCGATTTTCGGCGCTCTTGGATCAGGACAGCGGGCCGATCGGACAATGCGAGAGAACTGGACCGAGGCGGATCGCATCGCCGCCCTGCACGGCTATGACATTCTCGATGCCGAGACGACCGCCGAGTTCGACGATTTCGTGCAGATCGCGGCGCAGATCTGCGCCGCACCGATCTCGGTCGTCAACCTGGTCGACCGGACACGGCAGTGGTTCGCGGCCGAGGTCGGTCTCGGGGTCCGCGAGACGCCGCTCGACGTATCGATCTGCGCCCACGCGATCCTGCAGCCGGGGCTGTTCGTGATCCCGGACCTGACGCAGGACCGGCGGTTCGACTGCAATCCGCTGGTGACCGGCAGCCCGGAGCTGCGCTTCTATGCCGGCGCCTTGCTGGAGACCGCGGACGGCTATCCGCTCGGGACGATGTGCGTGCTCGACTACGCGCCGCGACCCGCCGGTCTGAACGAGCAGCAGGCCTATGCCCTGCAGGCCCTGGCGCGCCAGGTCATGGCGCAGCTGGAATTGCGGCGTATCGCGGCCGAGAAGGATCTGCTGCTGCTCGAGGCGCATCACCGGGTGAAGAACAGCCTGGCGATGGTCCAGGCCCTGCTGATGATGCAGGCCCGGACGACGAAAGTGCCCGAAGCGGCGCAACAGTTGCGGGAGAGCGCCGGCCGGGTCGCCGCCGTCAGCACCATGCACGAGCACCTGTACCGGGCCGGTGCCTCGGTCCAGGTCAGTCTCGCGGCCTATCTCGAAAGCCTGGTTGGTGACCAAGCCGCGGCCCTGGCCTCCACCTTGGACGGGCGCAGCATCGAGCTCCGTGCCGCCGAGGTCTCGTGGCCGTCGGCCGATGCGGCGACGGTCGGGCTTATCGTCATGGAAATGGTCACCAACGCCCTGAAATACGGAGCCGGCACGATCACCGTCTCCTTGGAGCGCTCGGGCGACGAGGTGTCGATCGCGGTCGAGGACGAGGGGCGGGCGCTGCCGCCCGACTACGACCCGTCGCACAGTACCGGGCTGGGCATGCGGGTACTCTCGGGACTGCTGCGGAGCCGGCGGGGCCGGCTGTGGATCGACCGCACGCGCAGCCACACCCGCTTCGTGGCGATGCTTCCAGTGTCGGCGTAGAGGCGGTCCCGGTCGGAGGGTGCAACTTTTCCGTGGAGCGTCCGGCGGGGCACGCCTAAGATCGTTCCGCGACCGGAGCGGTCGGCGGAGTGGGGGTGACGGAGGACTGTACGGATGATCCGCCGACGATTGCGGATCGACGACGGGACGGTTGTGCTCGCTCCGAGACAGCAGTGGCCTGTCCGGGCGGAGTCGGCCGGCGATCGTCTGCCGCCGCTGCTGCCGGGGTGGCGGTTGCCGGATGCCTGGCGACCGGACCGACAGCCCGGCGAGCACAAACCGTCCGCGGTGCGGGTCGACCCGTCCGGCGACTGTAGCTTCCGATCCGATCGCCGTGCGGCACGCTACGCTCCCGAAGAGTCGGAATACGAGACCGACGGCCGCTCGTTTGCGGTACTGACCCTCTCGCTGTCCGGCCTGTCCCTGCAGTGGGACGCGACCGCCCTGCCGTCGACGGGCGCCAAGATCGACGGAATGCTGCGTCCTGGCGATCCGATCGGTGCGTTCCCGGCGGCGTTCGCGGTCACACGCCTCGATCGTGATCGCCGGTTGGTCGCCGGCTGCTTCGTCGGGCTGACGGGACGGGCGATCGATGCCCTGCTGGCCTGGCTGGTTCGCCTCGATCGGGGCACCGCGAAGCGCTGAATCTCCGGCGTCCCGTCCCGTCCTTGTCCCGCCCCGGCCCCGCTTGTATATTCCCCCGCCATTTTGTTGCAGCGCACAAGGTAGGGTGGAAGGCACCCCGTGAAGCAGTACTTTCTCGAGGATCTCGACGTCGGCATGCGGGCGGAGTACGAGCGCCTAGTGACCGCGGAGATGATCGAATCCTTCGCGGAAGTGTCCGGCGACTTCAACCCGCTGCACCTGGACGACGACTATGCCGCGACCACCATGTTCAAGGGCCGGATCGCCCACGGCATGCTGTCGGCGGCATTCATCTCCAAGGTGTTCGGCACCGTGATGCCGGGCAAGGGCTCGATCTACATCTCGCAGACCCTGCGCTTCCTCGCCCCGGTGCGGATCGGCGACACCGTGGTGACCAGCGTCGAGGTCACCGCCATCGACACCGAGAAGAAGCGGGTGTCCTTCAAGTCGCGCTGCAAGGTCGGCTCGACGGTCGTCATCGACGGCGACGCGTTGATCCTGGTGCCCTCGCGCGCCCGGGCCGCTGCGGCTTAAGATCCGGGTATGGAAATCCTGCGCGCACTCGGCGCGGTCGAGCCCCGGCATCGCGGGGCGGTCGCCGCCATCGGCAATTTCGACGGGGTGCATCTCGGCCACCGGGCGGTGGTCGGCGAGGCCGCCCGCATCGCCGGCGACCTGCATGCGCCGCTGGCCGTGCTGACCTTCGAGCCGCATCCTCGCATGTTCTTCCAGCCCGACGTCGCCCCGTTCCGGTTGACCAGCGCCGATGTCCGGGCGACGCGACTCGAGGAACTGGGCGTCGACCTGCTGTTCGAACTGCCGTTCGACGACGCCTTCGCGCATGTGTCGGCCGAGGGCTTCGTCGACGACGTCCTGCACGCCGCCCTCGGCCTGCGCCATGTGGTTGTCGGCTACGACTTCAATTTCGGGCACCGTCGCCGCGGTACCACCGACATGCTGATCGAACGGGCCGGCCATCTGGGTTTCGGCGCCACCAAGGTGGCGGCGGTGCACGAGAGCGACGGCGCCGTCTACTCGTCCTCGCGGATCCGCCAGTGCCTGACCGAGGGCGACCCGCGGGGCGCGGCTTCGCTGCTGGGCTCGCCGTGGGAGGTCGACGGCGTGGTCGAGGAGGGCGACCGGCGCGGCCGGACCATCGGCTTCCCGACCGCCAACCTGCGGCTCGGCGGGGTGATCTGCCCGCGGCTCGGCGTCTATGCGGTACGCGCGGCCGTGACCGATGGCGACAATGCCGGAACCTGGCTGGCCGGGGTGGCCAATCTCGGCGTGCGTCCGACGGTCAACGACCGCGGCGTGCTGCTGGAGGTTCACCTGTTCGACCGCGATATCGACCTGTATGGACGTGGCTTGCGCGTGCGTCTGGTTGACTTTATCCGGCCAGAACGGAAATTTGGCGACCTTGAGGAGCTGAAGGCTCAGATCGCCGCGGATGCGGCGCGGGCGCGGGAGATCCTGGGCGCGTGAATCCAGGATGCCGATGGCCCGGGAAGGACCAGGGATGACGACCGACTACAAGAATACGGTGTTCCTGCCGAAGACCGACTTCCCGATGCGCGCGGGGCTGCCGCAGCGCGAGCCCGAGATCCTGGCGTGGTGGCAGGAGATCGGCCTCGACCGGAAGATCGTCGACGTCCGCAAGGGCCGGGAGAAGTTCATCCTGCACGACGGCCCGCCCTATGCGAACGGCCACCTGCACATCGGCCATGCGCTGAACAAGATCCTCAAGGACGTCATCAACCGCTCGCAGCACATGGCTGGCAAGCAGACCGCCTACGTGCCGGGCTGGGACTGCCACGGCCTGCCGATCGAGTGGAAGATCGAGGAGGAGTACCGGGCGCAGGGCAAGAACAAGGACGACGTGCCGATCGTCGAGTTCCGCAAGGAATGCCGGGCATTCGCCGACAAGTGGATCGACACCCAGCTCCAGGAATTCAAGCGGCTGGGCGTGACCGGGCTGTGGGACCGGCCCTACCTCACCATGACCTTCGCCGCCGAGGCGCAGATCGCCCGCGAACTCGGCAAGTTCCTGATGAATGGCGGGTTGTACAAGGGCGCCCGGCCGGTGATGTGGTCGGTGGTCGAGAAGACCGCCCTGGCCGACGCCGAGATCGAGTACCACGACCACGTCTCGACCACGATCCACGTCCGGTTCCCGGTCGTTAAGGCCGCGCAGTCGGTACTCGAGGGGGCGGCGGTGGTGATCTGGACCACCACGCCCTGGACCATGCCGGGCAACCGCGCGGTCGCCTATGGCGACGAGATCGAGTACGCGGTGGTCGAGGTGACGGCGGTCGCCGAGAACAGCCTGGCCAAGGTCGGCGAGAAGCTGGTCTGCGCGGTGGCGCTGCTGGACGACTTCAAGGCCCAGGCGAAGATCGAGGCGATGACGGAAGTGGCGCGCCTCAAGGGCGCCGAGCTGGCCGGCACGGTCGTCGCGCACCCGCTGCGCGGCCATGGCTACGAGTACGACGTGCCGCTGCTGGCCGCCGACTTCGCGACCGACGACCAGGGTACCGGCTTCGTGCACATCGCGCCCGGCCATGGCACCGACGACTTCCTGCTGGGGCAGAAGCACGGCCTGGAGATCCCGCAGACCGTGGCCGATGACGGCAACTTCTATGACCACGTGCCGATGTTCGCGGGCCTGAACGTGCTCGAGGACAACATGAAGATCGCGGCCATGATCCGCGATCTCGGCGGTATCGTCGCGCGCGGCAAGCTCAAGCACTCCTACCCGCATTCCTGGCGGTCGAAGGCGCCGCTGATCTTCCGCAACACCGCGCAGTGGTTCATCTCGATGGAGACGAACGACCTGCGGAAGACCGCGCTGCAGGCGATCGACGACACCCGGTTCGTGCCGTCGAGCGGCCAGACCCGGCTGCGCGGCATGATCGAGAGCCGGCCGGACTGGTGCATCAGCCGGCAGCGCGCCTGGGGGGTGCCGATCCCGGTGTTCGTCGAGAAGAAGACCGGCGAGCCGCTGCGCGACCCGGCGGTGCTGGAGCGCGTCGCCCAGGCGTTCGAGGCGGAGGGGGCCGACGCTTGGTTCGACTCGCCGCCGGCGCGGTTCCTCGGCAACGACTACAACCCGGACGACTACGAGCAGGTCGGCGACATCTGCGACGTCTGGTTCGACTCCGGCTCGACCCATGCCTTCGTGCTGGAGAACGACCCGGAGTTGCAGTGGCCGGCGTCGCTGTATCTGGAGGGTTCGGACCAGCACCGCGGCTGGTTCCACTCGTCGCTGCTGGAGTCCTGCGGCACCCGCGGCCGGGCGCCGTACGACGCCGTGCTGACCCACGGCTTCGTGCTCGACCAGGACGGACGCAAAATGTCCAAGTCGACGGGCAACGTGACCGCGCCGCAGGAGGTGATGGACAAGTTCGGTGCCGACATCCTGCGGCTGTGGGTGGTCAGCTCCGACTACTCCGAGGACCTGCGGATCGGGCCCGACATCATAAAGCACCAGGCCGACCACTACCGGCGCCTGCGCAACACGCTGCGCTACCTGCTGGGGGCGCTCGACGGCTACAGCGACGCCGAGAAGCTGCCGGTCGAGCGGATGCCGGAGCTGGAGCGCTGGGTGCTGCACCGGCTCGCCGAACTCGACGTCGTCGTGCGGCGCTGCACCGATGATTTCGACTTCCACACCCTGTTCACGCAGATCCACCAGTTCTGCGCGGTCGACCTGTCGGCGTTCTACTTCGATGTCCGCAAGGACGCGCTGTACTGCGACAGTCCGGACACCGACCGCCGCCGGGCGGTCCGCACGGTGATGGCGCACCTGTTCGACTGCCTGACCGCTTGGCTGGCGCCGATCCTGTGCTTTACGGCGGAGGAAGCGTGGCGGGCCCGCAACCCCGGCCTCGAAGACTCGGTCCATCTGCGCGAGTACCCGACGATCCCGGCGGCGTGGCGCGACGAGGCGCTGGCCGCCAAATGGGCGAAGATCCGCCAACTGCGCCGGGTCGTGACCGGCGCCCTGGAACTGGAACGCGCCGAGAAGCGCATCGGCTCCTCGCTGCAGGCGCATCCGACGGTGCATGCCTCCGCCGACCTGCTGGCGGGCATGCAGGGCGTCGATCCGGCCGAGGTGTTCATCACCTCTGGGGCCACCCTGGTCGAGGGCGACGGGCCTACCGAGGCGTACCGCCTGGCCGAGGTGGCCGGCGTCGCCGTGGTCCCGGGACTGGCGGACGGTGGCAAGTGCGAGCGCTGCTGGCGGGTGCTGCCGGAAGTCGCGGCCGGCGAGCCGCTCTGCGATCGCTGCGACGACGCGATCGCGTCGAGCCCGACCGCGGAGCCGGTCGGTGCCGCCGAGTGATGGTGTCCCGATGATCCGTCGCACCGCCCTGCTTGGATTCGCGCTGGCCGCATTGACGGTGGCGCTCGACCGGGTGACCAAGGTCTGGGCGCTCGACGCGCTGTTCGAACCGCCGACCCGGATCAAGGTGCTCGAGGTTCTGAACCTGGTACCGGTGTGGAATCGCGGTGTCAGCTTCGGCCTGCTCTCCAGCGACCTGGAATGGGGGCCGTGGCTGCTCGGCGGGTTTGCCCTCGCCGTTGCGGTGGCGCTGGTGGTATGGCTGTTGCGGGCCGACAACCCGATACTTGCAGCCGGCCTCGGCCTGGTGATCGGCGGGGCGGTCGGCAACGCCATCGACCGGGCGCTGTACGGCGCGGTTGTGGATTTCGTGGACGCCCACTGGCATGATCTGCACTGGCCGGCCTTCAATATCGCCGACGCTGCGATTACGCTGGGCGTGGTATTTCTGCTGCTCGACGCCCTGGGAATCGGAACCGGGTCGCGAGCGTCCGAGGGAGGACGGGCCAGCGATGGTTAAGGTGACGGCACGACGTCGATGCGCAGTGGCTGCCACGATGCTGGCGGTCGCGGCCCTGGTCGGCGGCTGCGGCCAGTTCCGCGATGCCCTGGGTTATGACAAGGATCCGCCGGACGAGTTCCAGGTGGTGGCGCGCGCACCGCTGGCGCTGCCGCCGAACTTTGACCTGAGGCCACCCGAGCCGGGCCTCGATCGGCCGCAGGAACTGTCGCCGACTGACACCGCGGCCGAGCGGATCCTCGGTCGCCGGAGCGGGTCGACGCTCGGCGCGACCGGCCGGCAGCCGGGCCCGGGCGTCCAGGCGGCACCGCGGGCTCCGGTATCGATGCAGTCGACGGGTGTCGTGGCCCTGCGCGAGCAACTCCGCGTCGACCAGGCCGAGCCGAACATCCGCCAACTCGTGAACCGCGAGACCGCGGATTTCGTGTATCAGACGGAGTACCCGATCGACCGGCTGCTGTTCTGGAAGGAAAAGCCGGACTCCGGCGTCCTGCTGGACGCCCAGAAGGAGAGTAAGCGGCTCCGCGAGAACAGTGCTCTCGGCAATCCGGTCGATACCGGCGAGACCCCGGTCATCGAGCGCCGGCGCGGCGGGTTCCTGGAAGGGCTGTTCTGACGGTTCTGACAGTCGGAATCTCCCGGCCGTGCACAGCCTTGCCACACGGACGCCGTGATTCACGTCTTGTCTGATGGCGTGCCCTCGCCGTCCGGGAGAATCCTCGTGCCGATACGCTCGATCCTGCGTTCCACCCTGTCCGTCCTCATTGCCGCCGCCGCGGTGGCCGGCGTCGTCATGTCCGATCCACTGCCGGCAGCCGCGAAGATCTTCGACCCCGAGAGCTTCGTGCTCGGCAACGGCATGCAGGTGGTGGTGATTCCGAACCACCGGGTGCCGGTGGTCAGCCACATGGTCTGGTACAAGGTCGGGGCGGCCGACGAACCGGCGGGCAAGTCGGGTATCGCGCACTTCCTCGAACATCTGATGTTCAAGGGCACCACGACCAGGGCGGCCGGCGAGTTCTCGCGGATCGTCAACCGCGTCGGCGGCAGCGAGAACGCCTTCACCAGCTTCGACTACACCGGCTACTACCAGAACGTGGCCAAGGACCAGCTCGGCATCATGATGGCGCTCGAGGCCGATCGCATGGCCAACCTGTCGATCTCCGAGGCCGACGTCGCCTCCGAGCGCGAGGTGATCCTGGAGGAGCGGCGGTCGCGCACCGACAACGATCCGCGTTCGCTGTTCGGCGAGCAGGTGACCGCGGCGACCTACCTTGCCTATCCGTACCGGATCCCGGTGATCGGCTGGGAGAACGAGATGCATGGGTTGAGCCGCGAGGATGCCCTGCTCTTCTACAAGACGTGGTACGTGCCGAACAACGCGGTGCTGGTGGTCGCCGGTGACGTGACGGTCGACGAGGTCCGGGAACTCGCCGAGAAGACCTACGGCCTGGTTCCGGCCGGCACGGTTCCGGACCGGGTCGCGCTGCGGGGCCAGGAGCCGCCGCAACTCGCGGCCCGGCGACTGGAGATGGCCAGCCCGCGTATCGACCAGCCGAGCTGGTCGCGCCGCTGGCTGGCGCCTGGGGAGATGTGGGGCGATTCCGCGCAGGCGGCACCGCTCCAGGTGCTGGCCGAGATTCTCGGCGGCGGCACCACCAGCCGGCTCTACCGCAGCCTGGTGGTCGAGCAGGGGCTGGCGGTGTCGGCCGGTGCCGGGTACTCGCCGGACGGTCTCGGCCCGCAGACCTTCGTGGTCTATGCGAGCCCGCGCGACGGCATCGACCTCGCCATGCTGGAGGCGGCGGTCGAGGCCGAGGTCGCCGGGTTGCTGCGCGACGGCGTGACCGAGGCGGAGGTGGCGTCGGCGGTGACCCGCATGAAGCGCCAGGCGGTGTTCGCGCGCGACGACATGCTGGCCCCGGCCCGGCTGTTCGGCGAGGCGGTGGCGGCCGGCGGCGGGATCGCCGAGGTCGAGGAATGGCCGGAGCGCATCGGCGCGGTGACGGCGGCACGGATCGCGGAGGCCGCCACGGCCGTTCTCGTGCCGGAGCGGTCGGTGACGGCGGTCCTGCGTTCCAAGCCGGCGAGCTGAGGAGCCGATCATGCAGCGGACATTCGCCTTCCTCTTCCTCGTCCTCGCGGTTTCGACCTGGACCGTTCCGGCCCGGGCGCTCGAAATCCAGGAGGTCACCAGTCCCGGCGGCGTGAAGGCCTGGCTGGTGGAGGATCACAGCAATCCGGTCCTGAGCCTGTCGTTCTCGTTCGCAGGTGGCGAATCATCCGATCCGGCCGGCCGGGAAGGTCGTGCCCGGCTGGTCTCGGGGCTGCTCGACGAGGGCGCCGGCGAACTCGACTCGCAGGCCTTCCAGCAGGCATTGACCGACGATTCGATCAGCCTGCGTTTCAACTCGCGCATCGACCGGTTCTCCGGCGCGCTGGTCACCCTGACCGAAACCCGGGAGCGGGCGGTCGAGTTGCTGCGTCTGGCCGTGACCGAGCCACGCTTCGACCCCGAACCGGTCGAGCGCATCCGCGCCCAGATCGCGGCCTCGATCCGCAACGACCTGCAGAACCCGCGCAGCATCGCCAGCCGGGCCTGGTGGGGGGCGAGCTTCCCCGGCCATCCCTACGGCCGGTCCGGCGACGGCACCGCCGAGAGCGTGGCGGCGGTGACGGCCGACGACCTGCGGGCGTTCGTGGGATCCACCTTCTTGCGTGGCGGGCTGGTGGTGGCGGCGGTCGGCGATATCGACGCGACGGCCCTGGCGTCCCTGCTCGACCGGGTGTTCGGGACGCTGCCCGAGACCGGGGTGGCGGCGGCGGTCGCCGACACCGCGCCGAAGGCCGCCGGCGCGACCATGGTGGTCCAGGTGCCGGTGCCGCAGTCGGTGGTGGTGTTCGGCCAGGCCGGCATCGCCCGGGACGACCCGGACTGGTATGTGGCCTCGCTGCTCAACGAGATCATGGCCGGCGGCTTCGGATCGCGGTTGACCGAGGAAATCCGCGAGAAGCGCGGCCTGGTCTATGGGGTCTACGCCTATCTGCTGCCGCTCGATCACGCACCGCTGGTGATGGGTGGTCTCGCCACCCAGAACGCGCGTGTCGCCGAGTCGCTCGACATCCTGCGCCAGGAGTGGAAGCGGATGGCCGAGGATGGGCCGACCGAGGCAGAGCTGGCCGATGCACGCACCTATCTGCTCGGGTCGTTTCCGTTGCGGCTGACCGATTCCGGCGGAACCGCCAGCGTGCTGATGAGCTTGCAGGAGAACGACCTGCCGATCGACTATCTGGAGCGTCGCGAGGCGCTGTTCCGGTCGGTCACGCTGGCGGACATGCGCCGGGTGGCGAAGCGACTCTACCGACCCGAGTTGTTGACGGTGGTCGTCGTCGGCACGCCCGAGGGGGTGGCGGCGACCGCGCCGCCGCCGCCGGTCCCCGGGGTCCCGACCCGGGGCGGATGACGCCGGTACGGCGGATCGGGTAGTGTTCGGGTCGGGGGCGGTTCGGGCTTGGAGGCTGCTGGATGTTGATGGAAGTCCCGTTCACCCAGGACATTGCCGGAACCTTCGCCGACCGCGTCGGCCGGGCCGGCCTGGACCATTCGGCATTCCATGCGCTGATGCCGCGCGCCGCGACGACGCTCGCCCGGCTGCGCGAAAGTCTGGCCGCGGGCACGATGCCGCTGCTGGCGCTGCCGGCCCGGCGCGACGACCTTGCATCGTGGCGCCCGATCGTCGACCGCTACCGCGCGCAGTTCGACGACGTCATCGTTCTCGGAATCGGCGGCTCGTCGCTCGGCGGCGCCACGCTGTGCCAACTGGCGGATGCCGGGTGCGGCCCGAGTGCGGGCTCGCCGCGCGTCCGGTTCCTCGACAACATCGACCCTTGGACCTTCGAGGCCCTGATGGCGCGCCTGGATCTCAGGCGCACCGGGGTTCTCGCGATCTCCAAGTCCGGTGGTACCGCCGAGACCCTGGCACAGACCCTGGCCGTGCTCGATCGCCTGAAGCAGGTGCCCGACAAGGACGACCTGGCGACCCGGATTACCTGCATCGCCGAAAACACCGACAATCCGCTGCGGGCGCTCGCCGGGAATTTCGGCCTGTTCTGCCTGGACCACGACCCGAACATCGGCGGCCGCTACTCGGCCCTGTCGGTGACCGGTCTGCTGCCGGCGGCGATCGCCGGGGTCGATGTCGAAGCAGTGCGCCGCGGCGCCGGCATGGTCCTGGATGCGGCGCTGCAGGCCCGCAGGCCCGAGGACGCGGCGCCGGCGGCGGGGGCTGTCATCAACATCGGTCTCGCCAGCGGCGATGTCAGCCAGACCGTGATCATGCCCTATGTCGACCGGCTCGAGCGGTTCGGGGCCTGGTTCCGCCAGCTGTGGGCCGAGAGCCTGGGCAAGGACGGGCATGGCACCACCCCGATCGACGCCATGGGCGCGGTCGATCAGCACAGCCAGTTGCAGCTCTATCTCGGCGGCCCGCGCGACAAGCTGTTCACCCTGATCCTGGCGGATCCCTCGGGGCACGGCCCGGTCGCCGATCCGGATACCGCCGGTCCGGCCGCCGGGGTGCTCGACTACCTCATGGGCCGCAGCCTCGGGGATGTGCTGGCGGCTGAGCAGCGGGCCACGGTCGAGACCCTGATCCGCAACGGCTGCCCGACCCGGGTGATCCGGTTCCCGGTGCTGACCGAGGAGGTCCTGGGCGGCCTGATGATGCATTTCATCCTGGAAACCATCATCGCGGCCGAGCTGCTGGGGGTCGATCCGTTCGGCCAGCCGGCGGTCGAGGAGAGCAAGGTCCTGGCCCGCAAGTATCTGCGCGAAGGGATGGGATGACCGCCGCCGGTGCCGCGCTTCGGCCAGGCCCTCCGGTTGTCCGGCGCCTGCCGGAGACCCTGGTCAACCGGATTGCCGCCGGCGAGGTGGTGGAGCGGCCGGCGAGCGCCCTGAAGGAACTTGTCGAGAACGCGCTCGACGCCGGCGCGCGGCGGATCGACGTGGTGCTGCGCGACGGCGGCCGCACCCTGATCCAGGTCAGCGACGACGGCTGCGGCATGGACCCGGATACCCTGGCCCTGGCGGTCGAGCGTCACGCCACCTCGAAGCTGCCGGACGACGACCTGACGCACATCGCCACCCTGGGCTTCCGCGGCGAGGCGCTGCCCTCGATCGGCGCGGTCAGCCGCCTGACCATCACCAGCCGCGCCGCCGGGGCGCCGGCGGCCTGGCGGATCCGCATCGAGGGCGGGGCGGTCGGCGCGCCGGAGCCGGCGGCGCTGTCGGCCGGGACCCGGGTCGAGGTGCGCGACCTGTTCTACGCCACCCCGGCCCGGCTGAAGTTCCTGAAGGTGCCGCGCACCGAGCAGATGCATGCGGTCGAGATCCTCCAGCGCCTGGCGATGGCGGCGCCGAACGTCGGCTTCACGCTGTCGGACGGCAGCCGCACGGTGCTGAGCCTGGAGGCGGCACAGGGCGAGCTGTTCGAGGCGCGCCTCGCCCGCCTCGGCGCGGTTCTTGGCCGGGACTTCGCCGCCGATGCCCTGCCGATCGACGCCGAGCGTCAGGGCTATCGCCTGACCGGCTATGCCGGCTTGCCGACCCTGCACCGCCGCACCAGCGCCCACCAGTACCTGTTCGTCAACGGCCGGCCGGTACGCGACCGGCTGCTGCTGGGGGCGGTGCGCGGCGCTTACATGGACTTCATATCGTCCGACCGGCACCCGATGCTGGCGCTGTTCCTGGAACTGCCGGCCGAAGAGGTCGACGTCAACGTGCATCCGGCCAAGACCGAGGTGCGGTTCCGCGACGCCGGGCTGGTGCGCGGGCTGATCGTCGGCGCCCTCAAGCATGCACTGGCGGCGGCCGGCCACCGGGCCTCGGCCTCGGTCGGGACCGCCACCCTCGGGGCGTTCCGGCCGGACGGGCTGGCGCCGCACTCCGGCGCCGCCCGGCCGTCCTGGCTGACGCCGTCCTGGGCACCGCCGCCGGCGCCCGGCCTGGCCGACGCTCAGGCGGCCTGGCAGGCACCCATGGCGTCGGCCGGGGGCAGGCTGGACCTCGGGGCCACACCGGCTGCCAGGGTCGAGGCGATGCCGGCCGACCTGTCGGCCGAGCGCCACCCTCTCGGTGCCGCCCGGGCGCAAATCCATGCCACCTACATCGTCGCCCAGACCGAGGATGGGCTGGTGATCGTCGACCAGCATGCCGCCCATGAGCGGCTGGTGTACGAGCGCATGAAGGAAGCGCTGGCCGGCGGCGGCGTGGCCCGCCAGGCGCTGCTGCTGCCGGAGGTGGTCGAGCTGGAGGAGGCGGCGGTCGACCGGCTGCTGCAGCGCGCCGATGAACTCGCGGCACTCGGCCTGGTGCTGGAACCGTTCGGGCAGGGCGCGGTGGTGGTGCGCGAGGTGCCGGCGCTGCTCGGCAAGACCGACACCGCCGCCTTGGTGCGGGACCTTGCCGACGACCTTGCCGAGGTCGGCGACGCCCAGTTGCTGCAGGACCGGCTGGCCGACGTCTGCGGCACCATGGCCTGCCACGGCTCGGTGCGGGCCGGCCGCCGGCTCGGCGGCGAGGAAATGAACGCCCTGCTGCGGCAGATGGAAGTGACCCCGCATTCCGGCCAGTGCAACCACGGCCGCCCAACCTATGTCGAGCTGAAGCTCGCCGACATCGAGCGGCTGTTCGGGCGACGCTAGAGCATCCTCGGTATGAGTGGAATCGGTTGAAGGATTCCCAAACCGGATGATGTGTGATTCGCTCTCTCGACATCGACATGTTGTGGGAGGGAGCGATGGCATGGCGTCGAGGGCAGGGCTATTCGCAAGATCTGCGCGACCGGGTGCTTGCGGCGGTTGACGGCGGTCTCGGCGCCTATCGAGTTGCCGAACTGTTTAGTGTGAGCG